>Ga0126314_10000862_pt1 | contig 14398 bp, 14 predicted proteins | sample Plot105B_FD_92535 | JGI IMG/M metagenome (GOLD analysis project Ga0126314, IMG submission 92535) | Serpentine soil microbial communities from UC McLaughlin Reserve, CA, USA - Plot105B | ecosystem: Environmental > Terrestrial > Soil > Grasslands | place: USA: UC McLaughlin Reserve, Lake County...
ACATCACGATACGTGGAGTGTTGGGCATGCTGGGGCGAGCGATTCCCCTCGTCCCGTCCATAATCGTGGCTTCGGTTGCCGCGATCACGCTACCTATTGCGGCAACCAGCCTGCTGCGTCCAGGCCTGAACGCGGCTCCCCGGATCACAGGTCGCGCGGCATCATCAAGGGTCAGTGTCCTCCTATAGCGATCAGAGCCTTTGCCTACCTTAACGCTTGCCAAGGCTCCCGGTGCCTTGCCCGTGGACCTTTCTGCACCGCGGAAGGCAATTTCCCACCAATGTAAGAAAAATACCAGATTCCGTTGTGCTGCCTCGTCTCCCTTATGTAAAATTCGATACGGGGTCCAGTGGAGTGCCGCTGGCGACGGTTTAAGGGATCCAAGGGGAAAGCGGGTAGAGATAATTAATCTGGATGGCCGCGTTGCCGTCGTGACTGGGGCGCTTCTGGCATCGGACGCATGATCGCTCTGACGCTCGCCCGGGCGGGATCCAACGTCGTGGTGGGAGACCTGCGCGAGGAGCCGCGCGAGGGCGGCGAGGCCACGGTGCAGGCGGTCCACGGGCTAGGTCGCGACGCCGTCTTCGTGCGGTGCGACGTTACGGATAGCACGTCCGTCACAGAGCTGATGATGGCCACGGTCGATAACTTCGGTTCGCTCCACATCGTGGTCAACAACGCGGGGATTCTGGTGGAGGGCTCTGTCGTCGAGACCACCGATGAGATGTGGAGGCGTCAGATGGCGGTCAACGTTGACGGCGCGTTCTTCTGCTGCCGTGAGGCCATCAAGATAATGTTGGGAGCTGGGCGCGGAGGCAAGATCGTGAACATCACTTCCATTAGCGGCTTCCGGGGAAATCCGGGGTTCGCGGCTTACTGCGCCTCCAAGGGCGCGGTGGTCAACCTTACCCGCCAGCTCGGGCTTGACTGCGCAGCGCACGGGATCAACGTCAACGCCGTGGCGCCGGGATTCGTCACCACCGAGATGACCGCAATCTATGACGAAGCTGTCCACAACGTTCTTGCGGGGCTGACTCCTCGCGGTGTTTGGGCTTCGCCCCAAGACGTCGCCAACTGCATCGCCTTCCTCGCGTCGCCATTGAGCGACCACATTTGTGGCGAGAACATCGTTGTCGATGGCGGCTGGCTGATCGGGACGCCGGTAGAGGTTTCCGAGACAGAGCAAGAAGCGCCACGAGGTGCTCGAGCCGGGGCGTAGCAGAGCGAGACGACCCCGACAGTGGTTTAAGGGGATCCAAAGAGAGGCGGTCTAGAGATATGCCACAACAAGCGGATGCCGAGAGAGTGCTCGCTGCGGTCGATGAGCTGCGCGAAGAGCTGGTAAGCACGGTCAGCGAAGCGGTGCAGATAGAGAGCGTCAACCCCAAGTACCCAGGCCAGGTCTACGACGAAGTCGTCGGGGGCGAGGGAGAGGTCGCACGCTTCGTTTCGAAGGCGTACGAGGGGCTCGGCTGCGAGGTGGATCTGTTCGCGGTAGAGGAAGGTCGGGAGAACTGCGTGGGCGTCTGGCGAGGTAGTGGTGGCGGGCGGTCCCTGATCTACAACGGCCACGTCGACGTCGTACCGCCGGGAGATCCGGCGAACTGGGAGAGCGGCTCTCCGTGGAGCGGGAGAGTCGACGACGACCGGATCTGGGGCCGGGGCTCGACCGACATGAAAGGTGGCGTGCTTGCCCAGGCGTTCGCGGCGCACGCGATAAAGCGCGCCGGCTTTGGGCTTCGGGGGGATCTAATACTTGAGGCGGTAGTCGGCGAAGAGGTCATGGACCACGAGTGTGGAGTCACTGCGACGGTGAAACGCGGTTATACGGCGGACGCCGCCGTGGTCTCCGAGCCGAGCGCCCCTCCGCACCCACTCGCCGTGGTACCGGTAACGCCTGGCCTGTTCTGGTTTTCGGTAACGGTACGCGGCAAGCCCACTCACGCATCGATGCGCGCGCAACTGATCCGTGCGGGGGGCGCGGGAGAAAAGGTCGGCGTCAACGCCATAGACAAGGGCCTCTTCATCATGAATGCCATCCGCCAGCTCGAGGAGGAGTGGGGCCAAAGCAAGAGCCACGAGCTGTTCCCGCCAGGACACTTCACCATCCATCCCGGCGTGGTGATCGGGGGCCCTAAGCAGGTCCTCGTGCCTTTCGTCGTTTCGGAGTACATGACGATCGAGTACGCGTGCTGGTACCACCCCGAGGAGGAGCCGCAGGCGGTCAAGAGCGAGATCGAGCAGCACATCGAGCGTGCCTCCCAGCTGGACCCGTGGCTCAGGAAGCACCCGCCGGAGGTCGAGTGGAAGCTGAACTGGCCGGCTTCGGTCGTGTCCCCTTCTCATCCGATCTGTGATGCCGTCTCCAAAGCCCATGAGCAGGCCTCCGAAGGGACGCAATTCGCCGGCAGGCCGCCTTTACAAGGCTTCGCGGCCGTTGAAGATGCGTCTTTTCTGAACGCTGGCAGTATACCGGCGATCAGCTACGGGCCGGGAGACCTTCGTGTCGCCCACGCTGACGACGAGTACGTGCCCATAGACGAACTGCTCACCGCGACGAAGACGTACGCGCTCCTCGCCATGGACTGGTGCGGCTACCGGAACGCATCCGGAAGTTAGAGTAAACCGCGCCGTTAATAACTCACCTATAGCTGGGTAGGGGTCTATAAGCTGCGCGACGGAAAGCTCGTGGAGGCACAGATGTTCTACTCGGACACGGCGGCGGTACTGCGCTTTCTCGGGTTCTGGCCGACGCAGACGCTAAGCGTGCCAGGTTCCAGCATGCCTACGCTGAGGGCGCGATTAACCTAGAGGACCTGAAGACCCGTATGGGGGAGGTCGAAGCTGCGTGCCGCCTGGCGCGCACCGAGCTTGCGGACGCCAAGGCAAGGAGCGAGCGTCTGCGAGCCCTGGAGACCGATGCGGAAGCTGTCGTGGCGCTGTACTCGAAGATGGTGCCGGAATCTTTGGACACTATCACCCCCGAAGAGCGCCACCGACTGTACCGGATACTACGCCTCGGTGTTGAGGTGAACCTGGACGGCAGCTTGAAGGTTAGAGGGGGCATAAGGGTTTGCAATGAGGGAGTCATACCCTAATATATGCCCCGGAGAATCGGGCCTCCACGGGTCGGTATGGTCGCCGTGCGGAGGGTATCCTCCGCACGGCGAGGTAGTGTTACGGACCTTTGATCAAAACGTAATCGTCTTGTTATTTTCGGTCTGTACACTTTGGTGCTAGGGTCGGGATCTTAAGGCGTCCTGTGAAGACGACGAGAGGTGATGAGATGCGCTGGAAGAACCTGATATTGATCTTCGCCGCGGTGGCAGCGGTGGTGGCGTTGGCCGCTTGCGGGTCGCAGGAGCAGCCTAAGCAGCAGGAAGCTCCGGACAAGCAGGTCGCGCCCCAGCAAGGCGCCCAGCAAGACTCCGGCCAGACCCAGACCTCCGTCGACCCCCCTTCCGACGACATGATGAAGCTCACGGTCCCGAAGATGGCGCAGATAAAGGACGACGAGATCCCCACCGGGCTCGGCACCGACGAGACGCTGTTCCACGACTACGCCGGCGTACACATTAAGCACACAGGCTTCCCGTGGGAGAAGGAGGCCAACGTCTACATCGCCGGCCACCGCCTGGGCTTCCCGAACACCAACAGCCATCTGGCGTTCTGGGACCTGAACAAGCTGCAGGTGGGCGACGAGTTCTACATCACCGACTCCGAGGGCAGGCAGTACACCTATAAGGTCTTCAAGAAGTTCATCGCCACGCCGGAGAACCTAAGCGTGCTCACTCCCGTCGACGGCAAGAACATCGTCACCCTCCAGACCTGCACGCTGCCGGACTACACGAACCGCTTCCTCGTCCGTGGCGAACTCCAGGACATCAAGGAGACGTAGAGACCGCTAACGGTCAACACCTCGGATACGCCAGAAGAGGGTCGGGGCTTTTGGGCTCGGCCCTCCAGCTTTACGGCTCGAAACGTGTAACTTACGCCGTCCCGGAAAGATCACGGGTGCCGAGCTCGCCGCTATGATAGGTGGTAGCGTACAGCGAAGGCTCGAGGGAAGGAGACGGAGACGTGAACGACTCACCGACGCGTGCGGGAGACCCGGCCTTCGGGGCCCACGCTTTCATCTGGGCTGGGGAGTGGTCGCGTGAGGGAGCGGAGCGTGTGATCTCCGGCGCCGCCTCGGCCGGCCTCGACTTCGTGGAGATACCTCTCCTTGACCCGAAAACGATGGATGTCGAGAATACCCAGGCGCTTCTCGAAAGCCACGAGGTCGGCTGCTCGTGCTCCCTCGGCCTGCCCAAAGAGGTCCACCTTCCCTTCGACCCCGACGGCGCCGAGCGCTTCCTGGCGGAGGTGGTCGAGCTGACCGCCGCGCTCGGCTCTTCCGTCCTAACCGGCTGCCTCTACACGCACCTCGGCACGCTGACGGGCCGTCCCCCCGAGCCCGAGGAGCTCGAGTCTGTCGCCCGCGTCCTCAAGAGCACGGCCCGGCGCGCCGCCGGGTACGGCGTCGAGCTCGGCATCGAGGCGGTCAACCGCTACGAGACATATCTGATCAACCTCGCATCCCAGACGAGCGAGGTGCTCGACGCGATCGACGAGCCGAACGTCTTCGCGCACCTCGACACCTACCACATGAACATTGAGGAGAAGGGCTTCTACGAGCCGATCCTGTCGCTCGGCCCACGCCTGCGGTACCTCCACCTCTCCGAGTCAGACCGCGGTACGCCGGGCACCGGTAACGTCCACTGGGACGAAGTCTTCCGGGGGCTCAAAGACGCCTCCTACGACGGCGCCCTCGTGATGGAGTCCTTCGCCGCGGTGAACGAGGCGATCATCGGCGCGACCGCGCTCTGGCGCGACGTGGTCGGAGATCCCGACGCCCTGGTGACCGACGGCCTCGCCTTTTTGCGCGCGAAGGCGGCCGAATACGGCCTGTTCGAGTAAGCCCCGCGACGTGACGCGTCGGAACCGCTAACTCCTATGTTGCTCGGCCTGGACCTCGGCACAGGCTCCGTCAAGGCGCTGCTCATGGACGAGGACGGCGCGACCCTGGGCGAGGGTTCGACCTCCTATCCCGTCCGCTCGCCGCGCCCGGGGTGGGCCGAGTCCTCACCGGGCAACTGGTGGAGTGCCGTCGTTGATGCCACGCGGGACGCCGTCGGGTCGCGCGGGGCGGAGGTGGCCGCGATAGGCCTCTCGGGCCAGATGCACGGCGTGGTGCTCACCGAAGGTCATGGGTATCCCTCGAGGCCCGCCGTCCTCTGGGCTGATAGCCGCTCCAGGGAACAGCTCGCCGCCTACCGCGGTCTCGACGAAGATGCGAGAGCGCGGCTCGCCAACCCGCCCGCCGTCGGCATGGCCGGACCGACCCTCCTCTGGCTGCGCGACCACGAGCCCGAGGTGTACGCCTCTGCGCGTTGGGCACTCCAGCCCAAGGACTGGCTGCGGCTGCGGCTCACGGGGGAGGACGCCGCCGAGCCCTCCGACGCCTCCGCCACTCTGCTCTACGACCTCCGATCCGACACCTGGGACTACCCCGTAGTCGAGGCTCTGGGTCTGCGTCCCGGCCTGCTCGCCCGGCTCGTTGCCTCCGCCGACGCCGCCGGGACGCTCACCCGAGAGGCTGCCGAACACCTCGGATTGCGGGCGGCGTTGCCCGTTGCTGCGGGGGCGGGGGACACTGCAGCCGCGATGCTTGGCGGGGGGCTCTTGCGGCCCGGGCTCGTCCAGCTCACCGTCGGGACCGGCGGCCAGATAGTGGCCCCGAAAAGCGAGCTGGGGCTGGATCCGCACCTTCGCACCCACCTCTATCGTGCCGCCGTGCCGGATCTCTGGTACTCGATGGCGGCGATCCAGAACGCCGGACTCGCCCTCGAGTGGGCGCGCCAGACTCTGGGAGCCACCTGGGACGACGTCTATGAGGAGGCCTTCGCCGTGCCGCCCGGCGCCGGTGGCGTCGTCTTTCTGCCGTACCTCAGTGGGGAGCGGACGCCGCGTTTCGACCCCGACGCCAGGGGTGCCTGGGCCGGCCTCGGCCTCGACCACGGCCGAGGCCACCTTCTGCGTGCCGCCCTCGAGGGAGTGGCGTTCGCGCTGCGCGAGGGGCTCGAGGCGCTGGAGGAGGCGGGAACAAGGGTCTCCGAGCTACGCCTCGCCGGAGGCGGCTCCGTCGAAGAATCGTGGCGGCAGCTCCTCGCGGACGTGCTCGGCCGCCCGTTACGAGTGCTGCCCGGCATGCTGGCCGCCGTGGCGTCCGCCCGCGGCGCGGCGCTCCTGGCCGGCGCCGCCTCCGGTGTCTACCGGTCGCCCGAGGACACGCTCGCCCTTGCACCTAACCCGGATCGCACCGTCCGGCCCGGCGAAGCGAGCGGAGCCTACGAGGAGGCCTACGCTCGCTACCGGGAGCTCTACCCGAGGCTGTATCGTTAGGGGATTGTGAGTGAAACCGCTCGCTTGCTCGCTACGCCTTGCTACACTATCTCTTCGAGATAGAGAGGCGGACGGATCTTGCGGAGTAAGGAACACATAGGACTCGAGCGGAACGGGAGTCCATTTGACGTGCTGCCGGCCCGCGCCCGCTGGCTGCTCGCCGATCGTGTAAGCCGGGCACTCTCGGAGGCCGTATCGGACCCGGCTGAGCAGGTGGTGCGTCTTACGGTCCCCGTGGAGCGGGTAGAACCCTTGCGTTGGCTTAGGCACCAGTCGCTGCTCCCGAAGCTGTGCTGGTCTGCGCGCGGAGGCGAGGGTGGGTTCGCTGCCGTCGGGGTGGCGGATGTGCAAGAGGGCGTCTCAGAGAGTGCGGACAGGCTGTGCGAGCCTCGCGGCTCGCTTCTCTCCTCGGGCGACCGGCAGGCGCGCTACTATGGCGGGCTCCGCTTCGACCCCTTGCGCGAGCCGGACGCGCAATGGAAACCGTTCGGCGCGTACCGCTTCGTCCTGCCGCGCTTCGAGCTACAGGCGGGGGACAGGCAGGCGGCGCTGGTCTGCAATCTGGTGCTCCCGCGCGACGCGAGGAGACACTCAGAGATCCTGAACCAGATAGAGCGTCTCTCGTTATCGCAGGATACCCTCGACGACACCCTGCCCGAGCAGATCTCGAGGATGGACTGCCCCGACGAGCGGGAGTGGAGAGGCGACGTGGAGCGGGCGCTCTCGGCGTTCTCGGAGGGGCGGCTGGGCAAGCTGGTGCTCGCACGCCGGACGGAGCTGGGTTTCGCGAGGGAAATAGACGCGACCCTGCTCGCCGAGAGGTTGAGAGAGGCGACGCCGGGCTGCTTCCACTACTACATCGAGCCAGAGGAGGGCGTGGCGTTCGTGGGCGCCTCCCCCGAACGGCTCTTCCGCCGCGAGGGACGTGTCATAGAGAGCGAGGCCGTAGCCGGGACCAGGCCCCGCGGCTCTTCGGAGGCGGACGACGCCGAGCTGCGCGATGACCTGCTCCGCAGCGAGAAAGACAAGCTCGAGCACGACCACGTTCGGGTCGGGATCCGTGAGGCGCTCGGGCCGCTCTGCGACGAGCTCGAGGTCGAGGGTAGCGTCTCGGAGATGAAGCTGGCGAGCAGGCGTCACCTCGTCTCAAGGGTCCGCGGGGTCTTGCGCGAGGGCGTGACGGACGCCGAGGTGCTGCGGGCGCTGAACCCGACGCCAGCCGTCGGCGGGCACCCGAAGAAGGGGGCGCTCGAGGAGATCCGGAGTATCGAGACCTTCGATCGGGGTTGGTACGCCGGACCAGTCGGTTGGATCGGGGCCGACGGGGCCGAGTTCGCCGTCGGCATCAGGTCCGGGCTCGTGCGGGGGAGGAGGCTCACGCTGTTCTCGGGGGCTGGAATCGTCGAGGGATCCGTGCCCGAAGCCGAGTGGGCCGAGATCGAGCAGAAGATTGGCGACTTCACCGGGATGTTCGAGGTTGAACCCGCCCGCCGCACCGCGAGCTAACCTACTCTGGGCTACCCTCCTCGTCGAGGAGCTCGTCCGCAGCGGCGTCGGCTTCTTCTGCGTCTCCCCGGGCTCGCGCTCGACCCCCCTCGTCGCGGCGCTCGCCGCGAACGAGAGGGCCGAGAGCCGCGTCCACATCGACGAACGTGGCACCGCCTTCGCCGCCGTGGGCCACGCTCGCGCCACGGGCCGTCCCGCAGCCTGGATCACCACCTCCGGAACGGCGGTCGCCAACGGGCTGCCCGCCGTCGTCGAGGCTGCCACGGACGGCGTGCCCATGATCCTGCTCACCGCCGATCGGCCCCCCGAACTTCGTCAGACCGGCGCCAACCAGACCATCGACCAGCCGGACCTCTTCGGCGACTACGTCCGGTGGCGCTTCGACCTGCCCGCCCCCGAAGAGGCCGTAGACCCGGCTATGGTGCTCACGACCGTAGATCAGGCCGTCTACCGCGCAAGGCGAGCCCCGAGCGGCCCCGTCCACCTCAACTTGATGTTCCGCGAGCCTTTCCTCCCCGATCTTGACGATGGTCCCGGTGACGAGCCCGCTCCCCCCGCACGCTGGCTGAAGAGCGGCAAACCGTACACCCGATACGCCGCCACCAGGCCCGCGGTGGACTCCGACGATATAGAGCGTCTTTGGGACGTGCTGCGCCCGGTGGAGCGGGGACTCGTCGTCGCGGGACATCTCCCCTCGCGTGAGCACGGCGAGGCCGTGCTGCGGCTGGCTGGCTCTCTGGGCTGGCCGCTCCTGCCGGACGTGAGCTCCCAGATCCGGCTCGGTACACCTTCCAAAAACCTCGTCCCCTTCTACGATGCGCTGCTGGCGAGCGAGCGTTTCAAGGCGACGCACGCCCCCGAGGCGGTGCTACACTTCGGCGGTCGCGCCGTCTCCAAGCGCCTCGAGCACTACCTCGCGCAAAGCTGCCCCGACCCGTATGTCGTCGTGCGCGAGAACCCCTTCCGCCTCGACCCGAGCCACCGGGTGACGCACAGCGTCGAGGCCGATGTTATGGGTCTATGCGGCGCGCTCACGGAAGTCGCCGAACGTCATCCCCCCGCGAGCGATGCTTCGTGGACGGCGGCGTGGCGTGAGGCTTCGGAGCGGACAGACGCTCATCTTGATCGTCTCTTCGAAGGGGTACAGGAGTTGAACGAGCCGCTGGTTGCGCGCCTGGTCTCGCGGTATATCCCCGAGGGGCACGGGCTCTGCGTCGCGAGCAGTATGCCGATACGGGACCTCGACGCCTTCGCTACGCCGTATGGCGCCCCCGTCCCCGTGGCTGCCAACCGGGGTGCGAGCGGGATAGACGGTACGGTTGCCACCGCCGCCGGTTTCGTGCGGGGTTCGGTACGTCCTGCCACGCTTCTTATCGGGGACCTCGCGTTGTTGCACGACCTGAACTCGCTCGCGATGCTGCGCGAACTCCCCATAGTCGTGGTGGTGCTCAACAATGACGGGGGTGCGATCTTCTCCTTCCTCCCCGTCGCTCGTCACGAGGGGTATTTCGAGCCGTACTTCGGCACGCCGCAAGGATTGACCTTCGAGCACGCGGCCGCGATGTTCGGCCTCGAATACGAGGATCCTCGTCCTCGAACGGCGCCGGAGTTCGTGGGAGCGTACCGTGGGGCGTGTGTCCGGGGCAGACCAGTCCTGATCGAGGTTAAAACGGACCGCGAGGAGAACGTGGCGTTGCACCGAGAGTTGCTGGAGGGGCTCTCCGCCGAAGTCTCGGGTTAGCCGTGCGGACCGGCTACACTGTGTCGGGCGAAGTCCATTCGGGAGGAGGCTCGCGTGGCCGATCCGCGTGAGAGGACCGAGGACAGCAGAGAGCTAGACCGCATCGTCTTCTTTTCTGACGCCGTGTTCGCCATCGCCATCACCTTGCTGGTGCTGGAATACAGGTGACTGAGCTCGCGGAGAGGTTAGGGGATGAGCAACTGCCGGAGAGGTTGCTCGAGCTGTGGCCCAAGTACCTGAGCTACGTGCTCAGCTTCTTGGTGATCCTGATGTACTGGATGGCCTACCACAGCACCTTCCGGGCCATCAAGCGCTACGACAGAGACCTGTCTAAACTCTCTGTTCCTGATGCGCATCGCGTTCCTGCCCTGCCCCACTTCCTTGCGCGGCGAGTACGGAAACCACTAGTTGGCGGTGCTGAGCTACGCCGCCAGCCTGGCCGTCGCCCGCCTGATGCTGACCGCGGTGTGGTGGTACGCCTCGAGCGGGCGGCGTCTTATGGACGACGAGCTCGGCCCTGGCATGATAAGAGCCTACTGTATCGGGGGGCTCACTATACCACTCTTGTTCCTGATCACGATAGGCGTCTCTTACTTCAGCGCGAACGCGACCGTGTATTCCCGGGTACTGCTGCTCGTAGCCGACAACATGCTACTCCGCGTGCTGAGCAAATACGGCTGGTGGGTGGTGAGGATATCAGTAAGTCATAGGTTAGCGTGATCAACCAGATGCCGTCGGTAGCCTCATGAACGAGCTTAGTCACACCGTCTCGGGCGACACCCTCCGTCCGGCGGTTCTCTTCCTGCACGGCTTCATGGGATCGGCGGCCGACTGGCGAAGCGTCGTGACGGCGATCGAAGCAGAGCACCGGTGTATCGCGGTAGACCTGCCGGGGCACGGCGCCTCGCTCAGACTGCCGCCTGAAGCGTACTCGATCGAGGGCGCAGCCCTGATGTTGCTCCGTCTGCTCCACAGTCTTGACGCCGAATGCCCGGCGGTCGTCGGCTATTCGATGGGCGGGCGGCTCGCGCTCTACCTCGCGCTGCGCCACCCAGAGAGGTGCTCCAGGCTCTTTTTGGAGTCCGCCTCGCCGGGGATTGAGGGCCCGGTCGAAAGGGAGGCCAGACGACGCGTCGACGAGAAGAAGGCGGCGCGTCTGGAGTCGGGCGACCTCAAGGGTTTTCTGACCGACTGGTACCGGCAGCCGCTCTTCGCCTCGCTCGCGCGGCACGAGGGGTTGGGGTTGCTGCGGGAGACCATCGAGGCGCGCCTGCGCAACGACCCGGGGGAGCTGGCGCGCTCGCTGCGGGATATGGGGACGGGAAAAGGACCCTCGCTGTGGGGCGAGCTCGGCGCGTTGCAGTCGCCGGCGCTGGCGGTCGCCGGGGAGCTCGACGAGAAGTACGCCGGAATCGCCGCCCGTATGACGTCGCTCAGCCCCCGTATCCGGGCCGCGGTCGTCGCCGGCGCAGGGCACAACGTTCGCCTCGAAGCCCCGGGGACGTACCTGGCCTTACTGGAGCGCTCTCTGGCTATCTCGTAGAAGGTCTCTGCTTCTTGCGCTGGGTGAGGCTGAACCAGTTCCCCGAATTGTCCTTCACGATGGCTTTGATGACGTAGATCTTCTCTTCGGGCGGCGAGACAAACTCGACGCCCTGCTCACCGAGGCGCTCGTGGTCACCGTGGAGTCGTGGACCGGCGGTGAGCTCTACTTGGAGCGCCTTGGTGTTTCTGCAGAAATCCTTCGAATACCTATAATCCTCTCCATGATCAACATTAACTGGAACTCGGCCGGAGAATTCGAGGACATCACGTACCACAAGGCGGAGGGGATCGCCAAGATCACCATAAACCGCCCCGAAGTACGAAACGCCTTCCGTCCCCTGACGGTCAAGGAGATGCAGCGGGCGCTCGAAGACGCCCGCGACGACCACGACGTGGGGATCATCATATTGACTGGTGAAGGGCCTGACGCCTTCTGCTCGGGTGGAGATCAGCGCATCCGGGGGGACGCCGGCTACGCCGAGGAGGGAGGTGGCATCGAGCGGTTGAACGTGCTGGACTTCCAGCGCCAGATCCGCACCTGCCCCAAGCCGGTCATAGCGATGGTCGCAGGGTGGGCCGTCGGCGGCGGGCACGTATTGCACGTGATGTGCGACCTCACCATCGCCGCGGAGAACGCCCGCTTTATGCAGACCGGGCCGAAGGTGGGCTCTTTCGATGGCGGCTACGGTGCCTCCTACCTGGCTCGCATCGTCGGCCAGAAGAAGGCGCGTGAGATCTGGTTCCTCTGCCGTCCCTACGACGCTCAACAAGCACTCGATATGGGCCTCGTGAACATCGTCGTCCCTCTGGACCGGCTCGAAGAGGAGACGGTGCAGTGGTGTCGCGAGATCCTGGCGAACTCCCAGATGGCGATCCGGTGCCTCAAGGCCGCCCTGAACGCCGACTGCGACGGCCAGGCCGGCCTCCAGGAGCTCGCCGGCAACGCCACGCTCCTCTTCTACCAGACCTCCGAAGCCCAGGAGGGCCGCAACGCCTACAACGAGAAGCGCAAGCCCGACTTCTCGAAGTTCCCCTACCGCCCCTGAAGGTCGGGCGGCGTGGTGCTGGTTGGCCTGCATCTCTACCGCTACGAGTTGCCTCTCGCAGAACCTTTCAGCCTGCAGGGGGCAAAGCTGCGCCACCGCGAGGGTCTCTTCTCCGTGGAGTTGGTGGACTCGCGGACGCTGCGCTTCGCACGCGTCGCCTCGCGCCTCGGCGTGCGGCCCGTCATAAGCTCCGCCTATACGAGAGCGGTGTCGGGACCTATGGTCTGATAGCCCTCGCGGCAGAGGTAGGCGACTAGGCGGTGCCGGCGGGATTGGACACGTACCGCCGGCTGGCCAAAGACGTCCTCCGCCCACGCCTGGGAGGGTTGCATGCTCCGCGCGTGCACGTCCGGGCGTTCTTCGAGGAACGACGCGAGGTCGAGCGCCGCCTACTCATCCCCGTCGGGTAACATGGGGTGGTGAAGTACGGCGTGACACGCATACCGTGTCCCCTGCGGTCGGCGGCGAGGCGCTCGCCGGACGCCCCGGCCATCGTCGGCGCGGGCGTGGCTCTGACGTTCGGGGAGCTCGACCGCCGGGTATCGGTGGCGGCGACGAGGATCCGGGAGCTGGGTCTCGGGGCGGGAGACCGCGTCGCGCTCTATCTACCTAAAGATGAAGGGTACTTCGTGTTGCTGCTGGCCCTGATCCGGGCCCAATGCGTAGCCTGCCTCCTGAGCACGCGCCTGCCACCGAGGGGCGCCGCGCCGCTGCCGGAGAGGATCGGCTGCCGCTCCATCGTCTCCCGAGCCGAAGATCTCCTCGAGATGACCGACGTCAGGGCACTGCGCCCCGAGGACCTGCTCTCCGACGAGATGGCGCTGGATCAGCCGCAACCCACCGGAGAGTTGGGGCTCGCACCAGATCAACCTTCCACCATCGTCTTCACCTCCGGCAGCACAGGTGTCCCGAAGGCCGCGCTGCACACCTTCGGCAACCACTTCTTCAGCGCCCAGGGCTCCAACGCCAACATCGTGCTCGTCCCGGGAGACTGCTGGCTCCACTCGCTGCCGCTCTACCACGTCGGCGGCCTCTCTATCCTGTTCCGGTGCCTGCTCGCCGGGGCGGCCGTGGCGTTGGCGGAACCCGGCGCACCGCTGGGCAAAGCTATCGCCGACAGCGGAGCCACGCACGTCTCCCTCGTCTCGACTCAGCTCTCGCGATTGCTCAGGGAAAAAGACTTCGAGAAGGGAAGGCTAAAGGCGATCCTGCTCGGCGGAAGCCCGATGCCGCTCTCCCTCGTGGACGAGGCCGCGGCCCGCCGGCTCCCGGTCCACACCAGCTACGGCCTCACCGAGATGGCCTCCCAGGTCACCACCACGCCGCCTGGGGCCTCGCAGAAAGAGCTGCGCACCTCCGGTCGCCCATTGTCCCACCGCGAGGTCGAGATCTCCAACGACGGGGCGATTCTGGTGAGGGGGGAGACGCTCTTCAGCGGTTATGTCAAAAGTGACATAGTGTATCGACCGCTGGACATGGACGGCTGGTTCCGCACCGGGGACCTCGGCGACGTGGATGAGAGCGGGTACCTGCTTGTCTGGGGCCGCGAGGACAACCTCTTCGTCTCCGGTGGGGAAAACGTCCAACCCGAGGAGATAGAGGAAGCTCTCTCCGGCCTCGAAGGCGTCGAAGAAGCGGTGGTGGTGCCAGTCGGCGACCAGGAGTTTGGGGCACGCCCGGTCGCCTTCGTGCAGACAGTCGGTGGCAGTGTGGAGCCCGACGCACTGGTTCTGGGGCTGGAGAAGGTCTTGCCGAGGTTCAAGATCCCGGTCTCCTTCCACGCGTGGCCCGAGGAGGCTGAAGCCGGGGGGATAAAGGTGGATCGGTCGATCTTCCGCGAACGCGCGCGCCAGCTGCATCGTGGATGACCAGCCGGATCCCTCCGGCGGTTGGTTCGACCCCTGTGGGTCGCCCGGCAGCGACGCCAGAACCAAAAACTACCTCTCGGAGGAGGCGCTCCACCCTAGCCCTCTCGCGCAGGGGATAACATAAGCGCAGGCTCGCGGGTTAGATGCGGGTCTGCGCTCTATCTCGATCCTCGGGTTCTAGAGTTCTCTCTCGCAGTTCTTCTGGGCTTCGTTGCCGCGGTCGGCTTCGTAGACGTCCCTGCTGCCGC
>Ga0126314_10000863_pt1 | contig 14393 bp, 8 predicted proteins | sample Plot105B_FD_92535 | JGI IMG/M metagenome (GOLD analysis project Ga0126314, IMG submission 92535) | Serpentine soil microbial communities from UC McLaughlin Reserve, CA, USA - Plot105B | ecosystem: Environmental > Terrestrial > Soil > Grasslands | place: USA: UC McLaughlin Reserve, Lake County...
AAACTTTGCCTTCCAGCAATTAATAAAGGCATCGGCTACAGCCATTCCTGTACGGGCATAAGTTTCTGCTGCTTTAACCATAGTTGCATTGCTTTTTTTAACGGCAAGGTTGGCCAGGTTGTAAGAATGTCCCGGTGGTGAATAGGTTTCCGTTGGATCATCGGCCCACCAGGCGGCAATTTCCTTCTCTGTTGTTGTCAGTAATTTATTTTTCTCATAAACTGCCTTATACATGTTATAGTAGCTTGACGCTGCATCTTTTGAATAAGTTATAATAGAGGGTATGGGCAACATGCTGTTAGCAGGAACAAAAGTGCGGTTCTTACCCCAATAAGGATGTAAAGGGAAATTGGATATGGTTTGTCCTCTTGCAGGGGGCACCCAATAGCCAGGCCCGGAAGGAAAAACAAAAGAAGGTTCAAACGGACGTGAAAAACCGTTATCACCACCGTCAGTCTTCGCCCATTCCGAAATAGCGTACGCTATCTTCATTCCAAAACTTACCGAGCGTTCAACAATAACATTTGATATCCCATTGCGTTTTTCTTCTAAAATGACCGATGATAACGAATCAATACTTGCAGTTAAAGCAGGGCTGGCGTTTGTATTTAACGGGTATAAAAGTTTCAGCATCGTCTGTTGTCCGGCGTTCAATACCAATGGCCAGTAGTACACTGCGTTTGCCTGGGGTAACGGCAGTTGAGTAAGACCGCTTACTTGTCCACGTAATGATCGCATGCTTGAATCTGCATTCACTACGCATTCATACATAGTAAGCCCTAAATATCCAAGGGACCGGGACGAGTAAGTAGGTGAATTAAATTTGGCATTTCGCAGTACATATAAGGTCATATCGGCCCACCGTGTTGCAACAGTTCCACTTTCTAAGTGTTGGTTTGGAATGTTCTGTTCAACATCGGTCTTTTTACAGGAACTTATGCTTGCTGTAGCATAAAGCAACATAAAAGAATAAAAGAGAGGCTGTAACGTTTTTCTTTTGTTTTGATGGGTTCTTAACAGCATGTTAGTAGGTTGGCGCGTCAAAGAAAGAATTTTTTCCCGGTAAAATACAAATAGCCCGGTGACCACTTTAGAACTGTATGACAAGCTAATTCTTACCGGGGTTGCTTCGTCATTGATTTTTTTTGCAGTTAAAAAATTCTATTGAAGTTTCCCGTGTTTCAAAATAAATAGGTGAAATAGTCTCTTTAAAATATAATCCCGCTTTACTATAGAATTTTAACGCAGAAATATTCAATTCTGTCAGGTTATCTGGAAAGGATTCCGTTACTTTTGCCAATTGGCCTTTTCTGAACGGGGATTGATAAATTGGACGTAGCTGCCCTGCTTGTTTGAAAGGAATTTGAAATGCGACCAAAGTTTCCGGAACAGGTTTTTTGGAACTGCTTTCAGCGAATTCAATCAATTCAAACTTGTCACGATCTGCTATCCGAAATCTAAAAATCTAAAATCTTTTGGCTTTACCACATCTACTTAAATACGTTTACACACACGGCGGCGATGAAGTGATCCGGAGAGGAAAGAAAATTCATGCTATTGGTTTTGTGGAACTGGTAGAAAATGATTACCTGTTTGGCTCTGCTGTTTTTAGAGTGAGGGACGACATCTATTCTACTTTTTACAAAGTTTATATTTCTAATTATAAAGACCCTAAGACGCTTTCCTTGCGTTGTGCCTGTCCGTATAATTTGGGCGATATATGCCGTCACGAAGCAGCAGCTTTAATCCGGTTACAGGAGATGATTGATAAGGGGATGTTGGAATCGGAAAACGTAGTTTATGATCAGCGGCATACGGTTGCCAAGATGAAAACAATTGATCTGAAAACGATTCACCTGTTGTCGTCACATGATATTGTTAGTGAAGCAGAAAATTATTTGAAAACAGAAAAGCCTGTGATCGAAACGGCAAAAGAGGAAACGGTAAAAGCGACAGTAACCATTGAAGGACAGGATTTTTCTGTAATCATTAAACGCAATGAAGAAAGAAATTTTGATACCAGTAGTGACTACGAGGATACGGAACACTTATTGGCTCTTCCCAAAGTGATCGTTTTCCTGCATTTGCTATATACTAAAGGCCAGCATTTTTTTGAAACCATCCGCAATTGGGATAAAGAAAAAAACAAATTGCTGGAAGCTTATGGTTATTCATTGGAAGATGACCTGAAAGGAAAATTTGAATTCAACTACAAAGATGGAAAACCCTTTTTAAGAGTACTGGATCCATCTATTAAAAGAATAGCAGCGCCGCTGCCTTCATCAAGACCTCATTTTGAAAGAATAACTGCAGTAGCAGAAGAAGAACCTGCCCCTAAAGAACACATCTTTACAAAACGGCTGGGTCTTGTATTTAATTTCAATAAAGCCACCTATCCCTTCTTTGCCCTTGACTTGATAGAAGGCGAGATGGATGAGGAAAATAATTTTGCAGGCAACGTGCAGAAGCTGGAGTTAACCAAATACGTAAATGTTGATGAGTACAACGAAAGAGACAAAAACCTTTTGTTGGTAGTACGTAAACTACAGGACCCAGAAATTAATAAATATGTAAGCCGCAATTCTCCATTCTCCGGAATTTGGGAAAACATCATTCATCACGAAGATGACGAACTGCCAGGCGAAACAAAAAGCCTGATTGTGGAATATCTATTACCGAAGATGAAAAAGCTTTTCATGGAAATAGAAAGCTCACCGGTATACACACTTCTGAAAGGCAAGGCCTTCAAAACATCTCACCTGGAACGCATTGAGCTTAGTCAGAAATTTGTTGTTCCTCAATTTAATGTATCACGGAGCGGGAAGAATTTTGAAATTGAATGTTTTATAAAACCCGATGCTGTACCCCACGGATTAAATGACAACGAAGCTCAGTCTCTTCTCTTGTTTTTATACAATCACCAGCTGTATTTGTGGGATAACCTTGAAGCTGTTGAAACAGCGGAGAAATTTTTGCCAAAAGGCCTGATGAAAGTAAAAGAGGAAGACTGGTCGCAAACCTTATCCAAACTGGTAATGCCACTGACAAAGGAATACAAAGTAGACTTTGACAAATCGTTGGTATCAGAAATTAAGGATGGGGAACCGGAAGTAAAATTATTTCTTCATGAGAAAGGCGAATACCTGGTGTTTCAACCAATTTTCAGTTATAAAGGTTTTGATACCAAGGCAAAAGATAAAGACCAGCTAATTATTCCGTACCAGGATAAAGTGATTGTAGTGCATCGTAACCGCGAGGCCGAACGAAGCTTTATTGAGAAGTTGCAAACACTTCACTCTAATTTTATTTCTTATGATGATGGGGCAGCTCTTGCCTTGAAAGGAGCAGAAGTTCTTCGCAACAACTGGTTCTTTTTGTTTGTAGATGCCATGAACGAGGCAAAAACACCAGTATATGGTTTTGAAAGCCTGAAGAACTTTCGTTTTAATACAGCCAAGCCCACTACGCATATTTACATCAGTTCACATACCGATTGGTTTGATGCCAAGGTGGACATTGTTTTTGGCGACCAGAAGGTAAGCGTTGCGGAAGTAAAAAAAGCGCTGGCCAATAAACAGCAGTTTGTTCAGTTAAATGATGGAACCCTGGGCATTCTTCCGGAAGAATGGTTAAAAAAATACTCTCTTCTTTTTAGAGTAGGTGAGGGCAGAATGGACAAGCTAAAGCTTTCCCGTTATCATTTAAGCGTAATTGATGAATTGTATGAAAACCGGAATGAAGAGGAACTAACCATACAACTCGAAGAAAAATACAGCCGTATTAAAGAGTTTGACAATATCAAAGAAATTGAGGCGCCTACAAACCTTCAACCTATTCTTCGTCCGTACCAGGTAGCGGGCTTCCAATGGCTTAATTATCTTCACGAGGTAAGTTGGGGTGGTATACTGGCTGATGATATGGGTTTGGGTAAAACGGTGCAGGCCCTTTCTTTCCTTCAATATTATTATGAAACCTATGACGGAGCGCTTAGCGCCCTGGTTGTTTGCCCTACTACGCTTATTTACAACTGGGAGAACGAGATTAAGAAGTTTACACCCTCGCTCGAATATTATATCCATCATGGCTCCATGCGTATCAGGAGTGTTGAAGAGTTGAAAAAGCACCATGTGATCATTACCACCTATGGCACCTTGCGCAGTGATATCAAGACGTTTATGCAAATGCCATTGGATTATGTAATTCTGGATGAATCACAGGCAATTAAAAATCCATCCAGCAAGGTAACCAAAGCAGCTACTTTGCTCAATGCAAAGCACCGGCTGTGCATGAGCGGTACGCCATTACAAAACAATACGTTTGATATCTATGCACAAATGAATTTCCTGAATCCGGGTATGTTGGGTTCTGTGGAATTCTTCCGCCAGGAATTTGCTATACCTATTGACAAGTTTGGAGAAGCAGAACAAAAAGACCATCTAAAAAAGATATTGTATCCCTTTATTCTTCGACGCACCAAAGAGCAGGTAGCCAAAGACCTTCCCGATAAAACAGAAACCATCCTGTTTTGTGAAATGGAAGATGAACAGCGTAAGATATATGATGCATACCGTAACGATTTCCGTGCGAAGATCATGGGTACTATAGAAGAACAGGGTATTCAAAAATCACAGCTTACCATCCTGCAGGGATTAATGAAGCTTCGCCAGATCTGTGATTCACCCGCAATATTAAACGAGCAGGAAAAATTTGAAAACCATTCCATAAAGCTGGAAGAACTGGCGAGAGAAATTTCGGAGAACATTGGTAACCACAAAGCATTAGTCTTCTCGCAGTTCCTGGGTATGCTGGCTTTAATCAGGCAAAAGCTGGAAGAATTGGGTGTGAAGTATGAATATTTTGACGGAAGTACGTCTGCCCCTGATAGGGAAAAAGCAATCCAGGCCTTCCAGGCTGATGATGAAACAAGAGTGTTTCTTATTTCCTTAAAGGCAGGCGGTGTGGGATTGAATCTAACTGCTGCAGACTATGTGTACATTGTTGATCCCTGGTGGAACCCTGCGGTAGAACAACAAGCTATTGACCGTACACACCGTATTGGACAAACCAAAAATATTTTTGCTTACCGTATGATCTGTAAGGATACCATTGAAGATAAGATCATGCAACTGCAGGAAAAGAAACGCCTGCTGGCAAAAGAGCTGATTGCAGACGATACAACATTTGTGAAGGCCTTGAGCAAGGAGGATGTGGAATATTTGTTTAGTTAACAATAAAAATATGCACCTTCTTACCGCAAGAGGCATTTATATTCAGTTGACAATAGAACAAACAACATGGAGTTACAACTAAAAATGCCCAATAGAAATACAGGCGTACAAGTGTGCGACGCAACCAAAGTTTAATAGCCTAATGCAGCTTAGTACAAAAGATTACATCAGAGCTTAAACTCATTTCCCTGCGAGTATAATTTCCAGCCTCCTGTTGTGTGCAGTATCTTTTGATAGCAGCACCACCTGGTTTCTTGCCCTGTCAATAAAACCAGTGCCGGTTAAATCTTCAGGTTTATGATTATTATGAAAAGCCATGGAAAGGCTATCTCCTTTTAACTCGTACATACCTGCATATAATTCTGCCTTGGCCACGCCCAGCGTCATTCCATAATAATCGAAATAATTGTTTTCCCTCAGGTTGAAATAAAAGTTCTCTTGTTTGGCCGCTAAAACAATAGGCGATTTTCTTTTGTCTCTTGTTTCCTTTTTTACTTCCCTGCCTGTTGACCTGTCGGAAGTAGAGCAAGACAAAGCAATAATAAGGCAGCTAAGGACAAACTGTTTTTTCAAAGTAGAGCTTTTCATATTAATTGCAATTTTGCGGCCACTATAAATACTCGGTTCTATCCCTTATCTTGTTACTAAATCCAAACCTGTGAATACGGTAAAAAACGCTTTCATAAACAGGCACAAGGCCGGGCACCAGTAGTTTACTACCTTTCATACAAGCCTTAACGTTTTTTAACGAGCCTTCACTTCGTTTGCGAATATCTTCGTACTCACTCAACTCGGCTTATGAAGAAGTTTTACCTGTTTATATTATCCTTTTTTGCGTTTGGTGTTTTTGCCTACGCTCAAAAAATAAACGGTACCATTAAAGGGGTTTTGCAAGACTCTGTTTCAGCCACCTCGCTGGCTGATGCTACCGTATCTGTCGTTCGCATAAAAGATTCAGCACTCATTTCATTTACCCTTACCGGTCCTAATGGTAGTTTTGAGATAAAAAACCTGGATGCAGGAGATTATGACCTGCTGGCTTCCTTTACAGGACTACAAACCGCCAAAAGAAAATTTTCTATCAGTTTGCAAAAGCCCCTCGCCGATCTCGGTAACGTAACAATGGATCGTATTTACAAAACCATGCAGGAAGTGGTTATCAACGAGGCGCCGGTAAAAATAAACGGGGATACTATTGCTTTCAGGGCGGATGCCTTTAAAACAAAACCTAATGCTACCGTAGAAGACCTCTTAAAGAAACTGCCTGGTGTACAGGTAGACCGTGACGGTACGGTAAAAGCCCAGGGCGAGAATGTGCAAAAAGTATACGTGGATGGGAAAGAATTTTTTAGCAATGACCCTAAGCTGGCTACCAAAAATCTTACCGCTGATATGGTGGACCAGGTGGAGGTATTTGATGACATGAGTGAACAGGCGAAGTTCAATAAAATTGATGACGGCAGCCGATCGAAGGCGCTTAATTTAAAACTGAAAAAAGATAAAAAGAAAGGGTTATTTGGAAAAGCCTATGCGGGTTATGGAACCAAAGAAAGATTTGATGTAGGACTGAACGCCAACATGTTCAAAGGCGCTATGCAAACTTCCGTTATTGCTAAAGAAAATAACACCAATAATATAGGATTCACTTTTTCTGATATGATTGGAATGTTTGGAAACGGCGGAGGAGGCGGTGGAATTGGAGGTAGAGGCGCAATGATGGGCGGAGGCGGAATGAATATAGTGCAGGCAGGACCCGGCGGTGGCGGTTCGTCGGGAAGCTTTGGCGGATTGAATTTGGGAACCACCGGTAATGGCGTCACTAAATCATCACAGCTTGGTTTTAATTATAGAGATACCTGGAGTAAATACTTTGATGTAAATGGAAGTTATTTTATGAATCATGTAAATACAGATAACATCCGCACAAGTTATCGTTCCACCTTTACAAAAGATTCAACACTTCTTACAGACGACAATACAAAATCCAAAGCGGAGAACGATAATCACCGTTTGAATATGAACATAATCTACACGGTAGATTCTTTTAATTCTATCATTTATAACCCCAGCATTAGTTACCAGAAATCATATAATACACATAGCCTCGACACATTTTCAACAACCGTACAAAAAGGTGATAAAAATTATCTTGCAAATGAAAGCCGCACATTTAATAGTAGTAAGGGGGACGGATATAACTGGACAAATAACCTGATCTGGAGAAGAAAATTTCGTCGCCCGGGCAGGACACTGGCGTTGAATTTGACTACTACAAATGGCCAGTCCCAAAGGGATATAAACTCTGTAATCAGTTCAAAACTTTACAACGATTCAGGTATTAAATGGCAGGACAGAATTATGGATAACCTGAACCTGATTGATAATAAAACCAGGAATTACAATGTAGGTTTCTCCTATACAGAGCCAATTGCAAGAGACAAAATACTTGAGTTCAATTATAATCATACGAACAACCGCAACGAATCGGATAGGGAGATATTGAGCTCCGATAGGAGTACAGGGAAATATGTTCGCGTGGACTCTAACTACTTCAATAACCAAACAGAGTGGGACCGTTTTGGAACTAACCTGCGTATTGTAAAGAAAAAATACAATTACCAGTTGGGCTTTGCTATGCAGCAAACAACACTGCAAAGTGTAAACGTGTCAAAGAAAATGTTCATAAGACAAAAGTTCACTAATTTTTTCCCAACTGTTGCTTTTAATTATCAGTTTGCACGAAGCAGGAGTTTGCGTTTTAATTACCGTGGAACTACAAGGCAGCCTTCTACCTCGCAATTGCAGGACATTATTGACAGCACTGGTTATCCCAACTTGTACCAGGGTAACCCGGCATTAAAACAAGAGTTCTTCAATAACATTTCTTTGAGCTACAACTTTTTCGATATCGTAAAGTTCCGGAACCTGTTTGCTTATATTACTTTCAGCAATACGCAAAACAAAATTGCTAATTCCATTGAGCAACGGCCCGGGGGATTACAATACACAACTCCTGTTAATGTAAATGGAGCCTTTAATTTAAATGGAACATTCAATATTGGTTTTCCCATTAAGAGACTGCAGGGCGGAAATTTCAACACTAATACCCGTATTGCTTATAACAGGGATGTGAACATTCTTGACCGGATAAAAAATTATACGAATAATGTAAATATTGGAGAAGACCTCCGGTTAAGCTATAATTACAAGGAAAAACTTGACCTGGGAATTGGCGTTAGTGTGAATTATAATTCTCTGAAATATACAATACAATCAAATAACAATACTTCTTACTTCACTCATACTTATTCCGCTGACATTACTTACAACATGCCTTTAGGTTTTATTTTATCCACCGATTTTGATTACACATTCAACACCGGCAGAAGCGATGGCTTTAATGAGAGCTATGCGATTTGGAATGGTGGCTTTGCAAAAGATGTACTTAAAAACAGGCGAGGGGAAATTAAGTTATCTGTCTTTGATATTTTGGGGCAGAACCAGAGCGTAGCTAGGAATTTCGGAAGCAACTATGTGGAAGATGTGCAAAGCAGTGTGTTGAACCGGTTTTTCATGCTAACGTTTACTTATAGACTAAACCGGATGGGAGGAAGAACAATTCCAGCAAGTATGGAAAGAGCTACACGAGGACTCAGAGTCACCCAATAACAAAAATCCTCCCGTTTTGCGGGAGGATTTTTGTTATTTAAGTCCTTTTTTGTTAGTCGGAACGTAGCTGCGTGCTACTGTGGATCTCCCAAAAAGCAGCACACCCAGGATCGACTTAGTAAAACGCCACATATTAAAGGAAGGTCTATAGTATTCTTTGTAGATCTCAACCTCTTGATGGGCATGGACAATGTTTCTGTTCTTCATACTGGATGGTTTTTTAAAAATGTGGAAAAACTGTGAAGAAAGTTAGGGCTTTCCATTGACAAAACGAAGCTTTTGTCTATTTTGGCGCTCAAAATATGTTAAAATCCACCAATGAAAATCCTAAAAACCAGCCTATTGGCTTTTGCAGCTTTACTTCTTGCATTGATTGGCCGTGCCCACCTTAGAATTCCCGTCACTAACAATGATCTGCGAAATAACCTTGAAAAAGTTATTGCCGATTTTCCACGGGAACTGAATTCTATAAAAGGAGACTTGCTGAACCTCAATCCCCAAACCGTAGAATATGCTACCCTGCTAAAATTTGATGGAGCCGAAGAAAACAGCATTATACAGTACATTTCCAGGAAGCCTATATATAGCTGGCAGGCAGTAGTGCTTACCACAGAGGACTTTGAAGAAGCTGCCAAAAAATACAAATGGCTGTTTAGTCAATTAAAAATGATGACTATAACAATGGATAACGGCTATAGTTTTTCTTTAAATGGCGAGTACGATGCACCGTGAGAAACGAGGAAGTTTTGTTCAAGTATCTTCCAACTTACTCCTGCAGCAACTGATCTCCCTAAGCTGAAAATAGAAGTAGGACTTCAGTATTATTTTCCGGAGTGGAAGGTAAACGTCACGGTTTATCAAAAAGAAAGAGAAGACAGTGAAAGAGGTAACATAACCGACTAAGTGCCTACGCCATAGCTTATCAAAAGCTCTCAACTTAACTGAGAGTTGAGAGCTTTTGATATCGTAAATATGTTGTCTTGTGTTCCCATTTCCCACTCCATTTGTGCGAGAGGCGATGAAGTTCTATTGCTGAATTCTAAAGGTGTTCCCATTACCCCTGTTGCGACGCATTTCCTCCATCAATTTTTCACGTTCCTGGGTAAATTCTGCAGCCGTTACTTTCTTACCATCTTTAGGTTCTTTGATCTTGCTGACGCTTACTTTAGGCGAGATTTCGATAGCCTTATAAATGGTCTGCCCTTTACTAATATCCAATTCTAAGATAGCACCGGGTAACTGTCCTTGCATGTCGGGCCCTATAGGAATAGGGATATCTGTAGTAAACCAGGCAACAACAACAGCCGTGTCAGGTATCACCTGTCTTTTCATTTCACCATTTTCCATGCTCATTTGCGTACGGTTGGAAATGCGTTGGCCAATGGCTTTATGCACTGTATAATTTAAAACTGTTTTTGTTTCATCTGTTAGTTTCCATTGTCCTTTGGCAACACTATCTGTAACTAAAAAGTTCCGATCCATGATCTCCCTTTGGTCCGTCCTGGTTCCTTTTTCGAAATTGTAATAAGAGATCTCATTTGTGCCCCCAAAGCGCAGCACAATACCGTTGCCAGAAAAAGTTCCCGGATCTTCATTGTTAGCATTTGGTAAAAACTGCCACAACGATTGATTATTGCCAAAAAGTAATTCAAACTGGTCGGTTCTTGATTTTGGAATTTGAGAAGCAATAGCAGGATCTGCATTAAACATACGAGTGGGCATTTGCAATGTGCGCTCATAAATAATCCGGCCTTCTTTCATTTGAGCTTGTGCTAAAACTGAAATAGCCAGGAAAGCAGAAAGCAAGATTTTTTTCATCATAGAAGCATTTGGCCAAAAATAACCCCTCTGATTTTCATACCTTGTTAATAGTCGTTGCAACTACGTTAATAATGGTTAATTGTCGTATGAACGGTAACCGAAAAAAGTAATTTTGTCCAGATGCACAAAATCAAAAACATAAAATGGTTACCTATACTGATGGCGCTTTCTATTATGGCCATTGCGGGGTTTCAATTTTATTGGTTGAGGAAGGCCTATGAAAGAGAAGAACGCACCTTAGACATGCGTACCAATTTTATGTTTCGCGAAACCGTTTTTGCTTTGCAGGGTGACCGGCTTAAACTTGATAAATTAGTTGGTGATTCTTCATCACCTACAAAAGTGTTTATCCAGCAGGAATTCCCCGGGAGACAAGTAAGGATGAAGCCTGGTCCCGATCAGAAGGTGATAAATATGGTAGATATACTGACAAAAAGAGTAAAAGACTCCACCGGCCGGGCACTTATCATTAGAGGATCGGATACCATGCGCTTTTCCAATAAAAGTTTTACAGGCAAGCGCAACCGTTTGATGCAGTTTCTTTTTGATGTTGACTCTGTACAAGATTCCATTAAGGTAGCAGAGTTACAAACTGCCTACGCAAAAAAGCTTCATGAACAAAATATAGCTGTTCCTTTCATTGTAAAGCGCATTCCAACAGTAGAAAGAGAAGAGCCAAGATTTAACCAGGTTACATTAGGGTTTTCAAAGCCGATCACTTATGAACTTTCGCTTGGTAATACAGCACCTTTTTTATTAAAGCGTATCAGTGTCCCTATTTTGTTTTCTGTATTCCTGGTAGCATTTACTTGTTTATCTTTTTCCCTGCTCTATCGAAACCTGCTCCGGCAAAGAAGATTGGCTGATATTAAAAATGAGTTTATCAGCAACATTACGCATGAATTAAAAACACCCATTGCCACTGTTAGTGTAGCCATCGAGGCGTTACGGACGTTTAATGCCAGCATGGATCCACAACGTACAAAGGAATACCTCGACATTTCCGCCAATGAATTGCAGCGCCTATCGCTGCTCGTTGACAAGGTGCTTAAACTTTCAATGTTTGAAAAGAAAGAGATCGAACTCAGGTATGAACCTTTAAATATGAAAGACCTTATTGAAGAAGTTACTTCATCTATGCGTCTGCAGTTTGAAAAAAAGGGTGCTATTGTTAAAGTAACCGAAGAAGGGGACATGGGTTTGGAAGGAGACAGGCTGCATTTGGTAAGTGTAATTTTTAATTTATTGGATAATGCTTTAAAATACAGTTCTGATAAACCAGAAATTGATATTGATTTAAAAGGAACCAATGATAAACTTCATTTGATGATGTCTGATTCAGGAATTGGAATTCCGTCTGAATATCACAACAGGATATTTGAAAAATTCTTTCGTGTTCCTACTGGCAACCTGCACAATGCCAAGGGATACGGCCTTGGCTTAAGCTATGTTTCGCATGTCATAAAAAAGCACCAGGGAACAATAAGGGTTGAATCAGTGGAAGGGGACGGAAGTAAATTCTTTATCACACTTCCCAAACACAAGGCATAACTTGTATATACATCTAAACTCCTGTAAATGAAAAAAGCAAAAGTGCTTTATGTAGAAGATGAAATTTTCCTGGCAAAGATTGTTAGTGAAACACTGCAAGGACGGGGGTATGAAGTAATACTCGAAAGTGACGGTGGCAAAGCCGTACAGCAATTCAGCGAAGTGAAACCTGATGTTTGCATCTTAGATATCATGCTTCCTAATAAAGATGGTTTTTCTATAGCTGACGAAATCCGTGAGAAAGACGGACAGGTGCCTATCATTTTTTTAAGCGCAAAATCTCAGACCAGTGACGTAGTAAATGGCTTTAAGCTGGGTGCCAACGATTATATACGCAAACCTTTTAGCATAGAAGAACTGATCGTCCGTATTGACAATGTTCTTAAGGCTAAAGTGGAAACGCAAAATGATCGGGACGAAGTAGGTCTTGGACAATACAGGTTCAATATAAAAAGACAAACACTAATCCATCCCGATGAGCAACGCAAGCTCTCTTATCGTGAGAGCGAACTGCTTCGTCTTTTATACGAAAACAGGGAAAAAATTTTAGAACGTAGTGACATTCTTACACTGTTGTGGGGCAGCGATTCTTTTTTCAACAGCCGCACCCTGGACGTATATATCACAAAACTTCGCAACTATCTAAAAACTGATCCTTCCATAGAGATTATTACCATAAAAGGAATCGGTTACCGTTTTATAATTGGTTAAATCGTCCTTGCATAGATTGTCAATCTTTCATTGGCAGCAAACAACGATAGAGGTATATCTGATTCACCCTCCCTGATGGCATAGCTTTTTTACAGCTGGGTGTATGATCTTCATTAAAAATTTCCGGTACAGGCGGCTTTCTATTATCCTTGGCAGTTTTTTAATACTGGTGGCTGTCATACTTCTGGTTTTTGTAAATTTTCTTTTGGAACCAGTTCTTGCTAAGAAACTGGATGCGCTGATTGTACAGGGCTCTGACAGTTTATACACCTATCGTCTGGGAAAGCTAAATGCTGGTTTCTTCGGTGGCAACATTAGAGTAGAAAATCTGGAAATTAAAGTGGATAGTAACCGCTACAGGGTGTTGGAAAAGGAGCATGCCCTGCCTGCATTAACCATAGAATTAAACCTGCAAAGAGGTGATATAAAAGGAATCGGATTCTTTTCTCTGGTTTTAGGCCGGAAGGTTACTATTAGAGAGATCTTTTCAAGGCAGGCAGATATTGTACTCATCAGGCATATTCCAGACACACAAAAAGTCACCATTCATCCTCCCCTGTGGAAGGCTATACAACCTGCTATTTCCGCTATTGCTATAAACACCATAAAGTTGGATGGCGTCAAGTTCCTGTATAAGCCTGCAGATACTTCGCAGTCGGTTAAGCTGCAGTTCGACCGTTTTGACGCCTTGGTTGGAGATATAAAGATTGACAGCCTGGGGGCAAGAGACACTGACCGGGTAGCTTTTGCAAAAGATATGTTCCTGAAGTTCCATGATATGAAGTTTCGGACCGCTGATTCTTCTTATAAAATGAAAGCGGAATGGATCACCTATTCATCAAAAACAAAAACAGTTGAGATCGACAGCTTTAAGCTTCAACCCACTTTGAAGAAAGAGGATTTTTATAAGAACTATGGCGTGCAGGCCAGTTTGTATTATATAGAATTCAATAAGATCCGGTTAACAAATACTTACATGGATCGCTTTCTCAGGAATAATATAGCAAGCGCAGATAGTGTAATTGTAGAACATCCAAAAATCAATGTGTACCTGGATAAATCGCAGGAAAAACTTTTTAATAGCAAAATCGGTAGTTATCCGCATCAGAAATTATTAAAGGCCGGCACTCTTATCAGGATGAAAAATATTTTTTTCCAAAACGCTTTCATCAACTACACCGAGAAAAATGGAACTACAGGCGAAGAAGGAACATTGGAAATCAAGAATGTAAACCTCCAGATTACCAATGCAACCAATGATCCTGCATGGATCCGGCAAAACAATACGTGCACCGCAAAAGCAGAAGGGTTATTGTTAGGAACCAGTCCAATAGCTGCATCATTTGTCTTCTATCTTGATTCTTCTAATGGCAGGTTTGATGCAGAAGGCTTAATAAAGAACGTTACGGCTGC
>Ga0126314_10000864_pt1 | contig 14385 bp, 11 predicted proteins | sample Plot105B_FD_92535 | JGI IMG/M metagenome (GOLD analysis project Ga0126314, IMG submission 92535) | Serpentine soil microbial communities from UC McLaughlin Reserve, CA, USA - Plot105B | ecosystem: Environmental > Terrestrial > Soil > Grasslands | place: USA: UC McLaughlin Reserve, Lake County...
CGCGGGTGCAGGAACTTGAGCGCGACGCGCCTGTTCAGCAGCGAGTCCTCGGCGCACCATACGTCCGCCATGCCGCCGGAGCCGAGGCGTCCAAGGAGCCGGTAACGGTCGGCGACGACCGTGTCCTGCGCGAGCTGCATCAGCCGCCCTCGGCCAGCGCTGCGTCCATCACCTGCGTCACGACCGGCCCGGCGGCGTCGGCCCCGAAGCACCCCTGGCAGCGCTCGATCGTCGCGGCCACCGCGATCTGCGGGTCCTCCGCAGGCGCAAATCCGATGAACCACGGCTGGTTGATTCCCGCGTCGACGTCGATCTCCGACGTGCCCGTCTTTCCGGCAAAGGTGGTGCCGCTGGCCAGGCTCAGATTCGCCGCGGTGCCCTCGGCGGTGACGTTGGTCATCATCTCGGTGAGCTGACTCGCCGTCTCCGGGCTGATCGCCGTGGACTGGACGTGAGGGCTCAGCTTCTCGGTAACCCGCCCGTCTGGATCGGTCACCTGCTGCAGGAAGGTCGGTTCCATGAGCTCGCCGCCATTCGCGACTATTGCCGCGACCTCGGCCATCTGCAGCGGCGTCGTGAGGTCCTGGCCTTCCTCGCCGCCCTGGCCGATCGCGACACGGCCGACGTCGAAGTCCGCTGTCACGAGATGTCCGTCCGAGTTGTACGGGCCGCTGGGCGCCATCTGGCCGTCGGGGTAGTCGAGCTCGGGGTCGCTGTAGAAGCCGAACCGCTTCATGTACTCCACCATCGTGTCGGTGCCGAGCTGCTCGCCCACCTGCCCGAAGTAGGTGTTGACCGAGTGCGTGAGCGCTGTCGTCATGTCGATGTCGCCGAACTCCTCGCCTCCAGCGTTGAACAGCGGAACGCCGCCGATGTTCTGCGGCGAGTGGCCGCTGAGAATGGTGTCCGGAGTGAATTCGCCCGAATCGAGGGCAGCGGCCGCCGTGACCACCTTCATCGTCGAGCCGGGCGGGTAGGTGCTCTGGGTCGCGCGGTTGAACAACGGGGATCCGGACCCCTTGGAATTCAGCTGCTGGAGGACCGAGGTGTCCTTGACCGAGTTCGGGTCATAGCCGGGCAGCGAGACCATCGCCTTCACGGCCCCGGTGGACGGATCGAGCGCGACGGCGGCCCCGCCCGGACTGTCGATTCCGAACTGGTCGATCGACGCCTGCAGCGAGTCCGATGCCACCTGCTGCAGACGAGAGTCGATTGTGAGCGTGATGTTGTCACCCTCCTGTGGAACACCGCGCAGCTCGTCAAGGATCGATTTGAACTCGTTCCGCTCGCCGGCCAGGGCAGCGTTCTCGGAGCGCTCGATCCCCGTCTGTCCCGCCTGCACGAAGCTGTAGCCGACGGGATTTCCGTACCTGCTGCCCTGGGGGTAGTCGCGGACGTAGACGGGGTGGGCGCCGCCGCCCTCCGGATGGCTCTCCGCGATCGTGACGCCGTCCGCGGTCCTGATGAACCCGCGCTTGACCTGCTGCTCCTCGATCAACGGCCGCCTGTTGGCGTTTTCGTCCTGGAGCGAGGTCGAGTCGAACACGGCCCACTTGGACGTGAACGCCACGAGCGCCGCGAACAGCACCAGGATCAGCGCGTAGAGCTTGGTGATCGGGGGGTTCACGCCGGCAGCCCCTCGACGACGGGTCCGCCCTCACGGGCCGGCGGCGGCGGGCGCCGGGCGTCGTTGGAGATCATCAAGAGCAGGGCGAGCAGGATCATGTTGGCGATCACCGAGCTGCCGCCGAAGCTCACGAAGGGCAAGGTGACGCCCGTGAGGGGGATCACTTTCACGACCCCGCCGATGATCACGAACGCCTGCAGGGCGAACACAGCCGACAGCCCGGCAGCGAGAAGCTTCGAGAAGCCGTCGCGCGCCATCACCGCCGTCTTGAAGCCGCGCGCCGCGATCAGCGCGTAGATGACGATCACACCCACCCCCCCGAAGAGACCGAGCTCGGCCACGATCAGCGCGTAGATCTCGTCCGTATGAGGCGCCGGGAGGATGCTGCCGCAGTCCGGGAACGGCTGATGGCAGTCGGGGGCGAACGGTCCAGGCAACCGCAGCAGCGACTCGCCCAATCCCTTCCCGAACAGCCCCCCGTCCGCCTGCGCGAAGAGCGACTGCTGGATCTGTCCGACCCCGCAGTCGTCGCCGGCGTGAAGCTCCTGCTCGCTCAGGTGACAGGGGTTCTTGTCGAACGTGTGCTGCCAGATGTCGATGCGGTCCTGGACGTGCGTGATCTGCGACGCGATCAGGGTCGCGCCGACGAGGAAGAGCGTCAGCCCCGCGATGACGTAGGAGAGCCGCTGGGTCGCGACGTACAGCAGCGCCAGGAACGCGCCGAAGAACATCAGCGAGCTGCCGAGGTCGCGGATGTAGATCAGCATGATCATCGTCGCGCCCCAGACGACCAGGAGCGGGCCGAAGTGCTTGATCGGCGGAATCGTGAGGCCGGCAACCCGGCGGGCGGCGACGGCGAGCAGCTCCCGCTTCTCCGCCAGGTAGCTGGCGAGGAAGACGACGATGCAGATCTTTGCGATCTCCGCGGGCTGGAACGAGAACGGGCCGAGATCGATCCCAAGGTAGGCGCCGTTGACCTGTGTTCCGATCCCCGGCAGCCGAGGCGCGAGCAGGAGAAGGATGCCCGCGGTCGCGATCAGATACCGGTAGCGCTGAAGCACGTGGTAGTCGCGCACGAAGAGGATCGTGAGCGCGAGGAGGACCGCGCCGGCGACGAAGATCGACGCCTGCTTCAGCGCCAGCTCGTCGTTGATCCGGAACAGCATCACCAACCCGACCGCCGCCAGCAGAGCGCAGAGCGGAAACAGATATGGGTCCGCGTACGGCAGCCGCACCCGGATGAAGAGGTGCACACCCACGCACACCGCGAGGAAGTAGCCCCCGTAGATCAGGCTGATATCGCCGATCTGGTTGGACTCGACGATGAACACGGCCGTGAACCCCGCCGTGACGAGGAGTGCGACCGGAATCAGGGCCAGGAGCTCGCGATTGCGCGCGCTCATCCGGCGCCGCCGCTCTTACCGCCGGAGCCGCCGCCCGCTCCACCGGTCTGGGCGCCGCCGCTGCCTCCCCCGCCGGACCCGCCTTCCCGCGTGGAGGCGCCGCCCTTGCCGCCGCTCGGCTGCTTGCCGCCACCTGGATTGGGCTCGGTGTTGCGCCGGCGCGCGGCGATCCTGCGGTCGGCGGCCGCCTGGAGATCATCGAGGAGCGACACGGCGTCGTCGTGGAAGCGCAGGGTGTGGTCGGTCGCGCTGTCGCGGCGGTTCCCGGGAATCGTGCTGACCTGGACCGGTGCCGAGTAGACCTCCGAGTACAGGTGAATGTCGAGCGGAAGGTCGTAGGGAAGCCCGCGATAGAGAGCGAGCCGGCCGCCGGAATCGGCGCCGAGGAAGTAGATCTGACGAACGCCCCAGACGGCGACCGCCGCGAGCCCAATCGTCACGAGCAATGCGACGAGCGCCGTCACCACCCGGCGCGGCCACCGCTCTCGCCTGACCGGCGCCGCCGGCCGGGCGCGCGCGCGCTCGCGCGTCGCCTCGCGCTGCTGCACCGCTGCGGCCTCCACATCCGCCGCGGTCAGCCCCGCCTCCTCGGCCGCGGGGCCCACGAGGGTGAGGTCCTCGCGCCGCCCCGCCGAGACCTCGGCCTCGTCCACCCGGAACGCGACCACCGTGATGTTGTCGCGCCCGCCAGCGTCGTTGGCCTCTCGCACGAGCCGATCGACGGCCTCCTCCAGGGTCGCCGTCTCGCGCAGGATCGCGGCCATCCGATCCTCCTTGATCATCGTCGTCAGGCCGTCTGAGCAAAGGAGATAGACATCCCCCGGGCGGGCCCGGTAGGTCATCGTGTCCACCTCCACGTCGCGCTCGGGGCCCAGCGCACGCGTGATGATGGACCGCTGCGGGTGGTCCTCGGCCTGCTCGTCGGTGAGTCTTCCCTGCCGGCGAAGCTCCTCGACCAGGGAGTGGTCGGACGTGAGCAGCTTCAGCTCGTCGTCCCTGAAGAGGTATGCGCGGCTGTCCCCGACGTGCGCGAATCCCACCTCCTCGTCCTCCAGCAGTGCAGCCGTGAAAGTCGTTCCCATGCCGGACCGCGATTCGTCGGACTCCGAGAGGCGGTGGATGCGCGCGTTGGCGGTCTTGGCGATCGCGCGCAGATAAGCCTCGGGGGCCTCGTCTCCGCGCTGCACGGCCTCGAACGACTCCGCGGCCAGGCGCGACGCGACCTCGCCGGCCTGCGCCCCTCCCATGCCGTCGGCCACGGCGAAGACTGGCGACCTGGCGAAGTACGAGTCCTCGTTCGCATCTCGCTGCCGCCCGGTATCGGTTCGAAATGCCTGTTCGACGACCTTCAGCATCGGCGCTCCGGACCTCAGCCCCCGGGGACGTCGAGCTCGAAGCGAAACTCGGTGTTCCCGATCTTGACTTCGTCGAGGTCGTTCAGCTTCGCCTCCCCGCTCAGCTGACCCCCGTTCAGGAACGTCCCGTTCGTCGAGTTCATGTCCTCAACGTAGTAGTTGGCCCCGCGCGAATACACGCGGGCGTGAACCCCTGAGGCGAAGCGGTCCTCTATTCGCACGTCTGCGTCCGAGGAGCGGCCGATCGAGATGCCACCGAACAGGTCGAAGCGCTCCCCGGGCTCGAGCCCTCCACCCGTCACCGCCACCAGCCACGCATCGGTGGCCGCCGCCCTCCCTCCCGGGCCGATCGGATGGATCCCGGTCGCCTCGGGCGCCGGCGCGCTGGTCATACGCATCTCGCGGAAGGCGCTTCGCGCCACCCAGAGCAGGAAGAGGTAAAGAACGGCGAGGAAGCCGAACTTGAGCGCGACCGCGATCGGTTCGGTGTCCATCGAGTCGTTAGCTGATTACTGCTCGATGTCGAAGACGAACCTGGTCGTGCCGAGCGTCACCTCGTCGCCCGGCGAGAGCCGGCTTGAGTCCACGCGCCGGTCATTCACCTTGATCCCGTTTGTCGAGCCGAGATCGACGATCTGCCAATCCCCGGTCGAGCCGCGCCGAAGCTCGGCGTGGTGGCGCGACACGTTCGGATCGGCGAACACGCAGTCGGCGTCTCGCGAGCGCCCGAGAACGGCGATCGGCCCCTCGAGGACGTAGCGCCGATCGTCCATCGTCACGATGGCCTTCGTCCCGACGAGGTGGCCCTCCGGACGGCGACGCTCGCGCCGAGTCTGCTTCGGCGGCACCGAGTAGACCATGGTGTGCCCGTGCTCGCCCTGCGAGGGCTCCTCGCCCTGCCGCGCCGGCGGCTTGACGAGGCGCGTCTGGATCCCGAACTCCCCCAGCCGCAGGCGATCGTCGGTCTGGAGGTTCACCTCGGGTCGGGTCAGCAACGCGTAGTCCTTGCGCCGGGCATGCTCGAGGAGATATCCGGACAGCTCCTGCTCCAGCGACCGCTCGTAGCCCTCGAGCCGCCGGTGATCCTCCGCCGACAGCCAGATCGTGTACTGATTAGGCACGTAGGTGCGCGCGACGGACGCCGTGCGGTGGGCGTCCATCTCCTTGGCCAGCTTGCGGGCGAGCTCGACCGGCTGCACCTGCGACGAGAAGGCACGGCTGAACACACCCTCGACGAGGTTCTCGATCCGCTGCTCAAGGTTTCTCAGAACGCTGATGCCAAGCTCCCTTCCGGGTCAGTACGGCGGCATGCAGAGGCTCAGGCAACGCGATTGCCCCTGTACGCGGGTGCCAATCCTAGGGAGTAGCGAGGTCTTACGACCCCGCCGAAGGGCTGCTACCGCCCATGGCAGGATGCGTACCCGGGACGGGCGCGCGGCGCAACGCGGGGTGGGCTTCCCGGAACCGGAACTCCATGATCACCGCGATCGCGGCCGCGGCGATCGCCACCACCGGCACGCCGGCGAGGTCGCCGTCTCCCACGAGTCGCAGGGCCGCGTCCAGGCACGCCGCCCAGATGAGCGCTCCGAGGAGTGCGACCGCGATGTGTCCGGCCCGCAGGATCAGGCCCAGAGTCGCTGCGGCTGTAGCGAAGATCGCGGCGCCGAGCAGGGCATCGGGCGCCACAAGCGGCGCCAGGAGCCCGTTTGCCGCATCGCCGGTCGACCGCATCCAGTCATGGGGCGGGTCGTCCACGAGGCCCGCGGTCGAGCCCAGCCCGAACGCTGCGGCTCCGCAGAGCATGGACCACCAACCCAGAATTCCGAGCACGGCGCGCTCGCGAAGCGCTCCGCGCGAGCCGGCGAGCGCCGGAAAGGCGGCGCCCATGGACGCGGCGCCCAGCAGCGGCGCGCAGAATGGGATCGCCCCCCACGGAAGCCACGAGACGACGAGGATCGCCGGTGCGCTCAGGGCGCCCAGGACCAGCGCGAGCCCAGGGAGATGGGCGACGACGGCCAGCAGCATCACCGCCACGCCCCACCCGCAGAGCGCCGCGAGCTGCGCCGCCCGCAGAAGCGCACCGTGTTCCACCGGCTCGGGCGCCTCCTCCCGACCGGTCCGCGCGGGCACCGCGCAGTGGGGATCGAGTCGGGGGATCGAGGCATCCAGATGGTGGTCGAGCTCCTCGAGCGGCGGCCGGAGCTCCGGCTCGGGGTGCAGACAAGCGTCGACGCAGTCGGCGAGGTGGGCGGGCAGATCGGGCCTGTAGTCGCCGAGCGGGGCGATGGGTTCGCCGATCAGGCGGGCGGTCTGGGCGGGCGTATCGCCGGCGACCGGGTTGGTTCCGGTCCAGCACTCGTAGAGGGTCAGGGCGAGCGAGTAGACGTCGGATGCCTCCGAGGCGCCCAAGCCGGCCGCCTGCTCGGGCGCCATGTAGGCGAGCGTCCCCACGACCTCCCCCGTCGCGGTGAGCGTCGGTGCGCCGACGAGCGAGGCGATGCCGAAGTCCATCAGCTTCGCCCGGCGACCCGCGCCGTCGTCCACCCGCACGATCACGTTCTGAGGCTTGAGGTCGCGATGGATCACGCCGCGCTCATGTGCGTGCGAGAGCGCCTCGCACACGTCCGCGCCGAACTCCGCCACCTCGCGGTCGGAGAGGTCGCCGCGCCGCGCCAGCTCCGCCAGTGTGTCCCCGTCCACGAACTCGCTCACCAGGAGGGCGCGACCGCCGTCGGACCCGAGCTCGTACAGCGTCACGATTCCCGGATGGTTCAAGCGCGCGGCCGCGTGAGCCTCTCGCGCGACCCGCTCCGGGTCCGAGCTGGTGATCTCCTTGACCGCGACGTGGCGCTGCAATCGCTCGTCGAAAGCGCGGTAGACGGTGCCCATTCCGCCGGAGCCGATGCGCTCTCCGAGCCGGAAGCGGTCCATCACTACCTCGCCCACCATTCCGGCTTAGGATTTCGCCGCGCGCCATGCGGAACCTGCCTGGGGACGCAATACCTCGTGCGTAGATCAGACCCCCTCGCCGTGCGCCGCAGATGCAGGCTTCATACTCTCCGGACCCTGAAGGCACCCACAGGGGCTGAGCTTTGGCATTCCTCGACGAGGAAGAACTGTCACCACCTCCCGGCGGCACTGGGCCGCCATCCCGCCGCGGCGACGACCGCCAGCGGCAGATTCTCGTGCGCCGGGCCGTCGGGATCGGCGTCATCGTCGTCGTGCTGATCCTCGTCGTCCTCGGGATCAAGGGTTGCCTGGACGCGCGCAAGACGAGGAGCTTCGAGAACTACGCCTCGGATCTCCAGGCCATCACCGTGCAGACGAACCAGCTCTCGGGGGAGTTCTTCGGCACCCTCAGCGATCCCGGCACCGCGAGCCCGATCGACTTCGAGGCGGAGATCGCAACCGACCGCGGCACGGCGGAGAACCTTACGAGCCGGGTGAACTCACTGGACACGCCCGGCGAGCTCAGCGATGCGCAGAACGAGCTCGAGCTCGCCTACAGCCTGCGTGCCCAGGCGCTGACCGGCATCTCGAGCCAGGTCTCGACGGCGCTGGGCAATCCCGGTCCGGAGCGCACCCAGGCGATCACCTCTATCACCGACTACATGCGGTACTTCCTCGCGAGCGACGTTCTCTACAAGCGGGCCCAGGACCAGATCGACTCACAGCTCTCAGACGAGGGGATCGGCGAGAAGGCGCCGGCCAGCGTCTTCATGACGGATCCCAATCGGTGGCTGGACCCCCTTCAGGTCGCGACCGCGCTCTCAGCGGTCTCGAGCAAGAACGTCTCGGCCGGCTCACACGGCGTCGCGATCGTGCAAACGGTCGTCAAGCCCGGAAACACCATCCTCAGCCCCGACACGCCGACGACGATCTCCGGCAGCGGGGCGCCCGAGATTGACGTGGACGTCTCCAATCAGGGGAGCGCCAATGAGAAGGGCGTCGGCGTGAGCTACACCCTGACCGGCGGCCCACAGACGATCGACGGGACCGCGACGGTCGGAACCATCGCCCCCGGCGGCGTCCAGACGGCGGCGCTGCCCGTTCGCCCGCAGCCGGAGAGGAACGTCGAGCTCACCCTCGAGGTGACAGTCCTGCCGGTGGCAGGCGAGACGATCACAACCAACAACCGCTCCACCTACCAGCTCACGTTCCGCTAAGCCGAGCTGGCTGGGCCGATCGCCCTCCGTAACCTTCCGCGCCCATGGCAACCCGAGTCGCATTCCTCGGCCCCGCCGGCACGTTCTCCGAGGACGCCCTCCTGAGCGCGGCCGGTACGGCGGACATCGATCCTCTGCCGCGGCCGAGCGTCTACGCCGCCATACGCGCCGTCGCGGAGGGCGAGGCCGAACGGGCCCTCGTCCCGTTCGAGAACTCGATCGAGGGCGCGGTGCGCTCGACGCTCGACACGCTGGCGTTCGAGGCCGAGGGCGTCACGATCGCCGGCGAGCACGACCACCCCATCCGCCACAGCCTGATCGCCCGTTCGGAGATGCCACTGGACCAGGTGGCCGTCGTCCTCTCGCACCCGCAGGCGAGCGCGCAGTGTGCGCGGTTCATCCGGGAGGAGCTCCCGGACTCCACGGTCCGCGCTGCGGCGAGCACGGCCGACGCCGTCCGATCGGTTGCGACGGGCGAAGAGTGCTGGGCGGCCCTGGGCGCCGCATCCGCGGCGAGGATCTACGAATGCGTGGTCCTGCGCGAGGGCGTCGAGGACGACCCCGACAACGTCACGAGGTTCGTCTGGATCGCCCCGGAGGGCACCCTGCCGGTGGGCGCCGGGCCGTGGCGGACGACCCTCGTCTTCTCGGAGCTCGGCGCCGATCACCCGGGTGCGCTCGTGGAGGCGCTGACCGAGTTCTCCAGCCGCGAGGTCAACCTGACACGCATCGAGTCCCGCCCGCTCCGGCAGGGTCTCGGGCGTTACATGTTCTTCTGCGATCTCGACGGCGCCGCAGATCAGGCACCGGTCGCCGAGGCGATCCAAGCCCTGCGGGGCAAAGCGGAGTCGGTGCGGATCCTGGGCAGCTACCCGATCGCCGCCGACGGCATCCCCGGCGCCTGACGGCCTTTTCGCGGCTCGTCCGGCCGGGATGGACTGGACCGCTGTCTACAATCGTGGCGCTATGGACACCGCGGACGACCCTCACGTAGGGCTTCGAGGCACCGACGCTTCGGAGCTCATTGGGGGTCCGGCGAGGGCCCACGTCAACGGCAACGAGGGCAATGGCAGGGCCCACATCAGGCATCTCAACGGCCACCGGCCCCACATGGGCATCGGCGGCCGGGTCCTGGTCCTCAACGCGAGCTACGAGCCGATCAACGTCTGCAACCTAAGGCGGGCGACGGTGCTCGTGCTGAAGGAGCGCGCTGAGATCCTCGAGCGCGGTGAGGGCGCGCTTCACTCGGAGCGCCTCACCTTCGAGCGGCCCTGCGTGATCCGGCTGATGCGATACGTGCGAGTTCCCCGCGACGTGCACCGGCGCAAGATCACCCGCAAGGCCGTGCTCGCGCGCGATGCCTGGACCTGCCAGTACTGCGGCCACCGGGCTGGCGGACTCACCGTCGACCACGTGATCCCGCGGAGCCGGGGCGGCCAGTCCGTGTGGGAGAACATCGTCGCCTCGTGCGCCCCCTGCAACCGCAAGAAGGGCAACAAGACGCCGCGCGAGGCGAGCATGCACCCGCGCTCCAACCCGACCCCGCCGGGGCCCACGGTGTTCATCCAGCTAGCGAGCCCGCGGATCCCGGTCGCCTGGGAGCCCTACCTCGTCACGGCCTGATAGGAGGGGCTTTAGCCCCGAAACTGGCTGGTGCCGCTAGTGGTGTGTGATGACGAAGGGCCGCCCGGAGGCGGCCCTTCGCTCAAGGTGCGGTTGGGAAGCGATTGGAGGATCTGCGGCGGGGCGGGACGTAGCTCCTCGCCTCCTCGTGCTCGCCGGTGCCCGGGTTGGATTCCGCCGGGCGGCCCGCACCGGTCAGAACACGTCCTCGCGCCTGACCGGCTTCGGCCGGTGACTGCACCGGCCGGCCACCACCTAGCGGCCCTGCACCTCCAGCGTCCCAGAAAACATGTCAGTCAAGTTAGGACCACCTCCTTTCTCTGGTAGGACGATTGAAGCAAACCGAGAGGTCGGGTGGTCGGGTTGGCGCTAGCGGCGCGGAGGGCTGACCTCCTCGTAGCGCTCGCGGGCCCTGCCCATCCGCTCGCTGAAGTCCCGCACCCGCCGCAGCCGCCCGAGGCGCGCCATGAGCGCCGGCGCCAGGCCGTGAAGCAGGATGAGCGGCTTCACCGGGCGCCGGTTGACCACGATCTCGCCACGGTCCTCCCGGATCGCGCGCACCACCGCCCGCCCGACGTCCTCGGGGGGCACCGTACCCATGGGATTCTCGGAGGCGCCCTCCACGTAAGGCTCCAGCCGGCCGTACATGCCGACCCGGCTGACGAAGCCGGGACAGATGGCCGAGAACCCGACGGGGCCGTCGCCGAGCTCTGCTCGGAGCGCGGCCGTGAAGCCGACCACACCGTGCTTGCTCGCCGCGTAGGAGGCGAGCTGTGCGGGCGGCAGCTTTCCGGCCAACGACGCGATGTTGACCACGTGGCCCCGGCCACGCTCCTCCATCCCCGGGACCAGGAGCCGCGTCAGGTCCATGGTGGCGAGCAGGTTGACCGAGACCGTCAGCTCGAGCGCCTCCGCGTCGCTCTCGAGGAACGGGCCGCCGAACTCGACGCCAGCGTTATTGACCAGGATGTCGACCGGGCCGAGCGCCTCCTCCGCCCACGTCGCCAGGCGGCGGCGCTCGTCGCGATCGGTCAGATCGGATGGGGCATGCTCCACCTGCACGCCGCGGGTTCGCAGCTCCGCCGACAGCCCATCGACCGATGCCTCCGGGAGGTCGGTCAGCGCCAGGTTGACCCCTTCTCCGGCCAGAGCGCGCGCGATGTAGGCGCCAAGCCCTCCCCCGGCGCCGGTGACCAGTGCATTTCGGCCGCGCAGCTCCTTCACCGCGCGCACCCTACTTGGCGGGTGGTCCTACCGGATGTCGTCGGCGGCGCTGTCGCCGTCGGAGCTCGCAGCGGTGACGGTCGGTTCGCCCGCCTCCTCCGCGGCGGATGCCTCGTCGGCCACCGACGCGCTCGACTCGATCACGAGGGCAACCGCACTCACCCGATCGTCGTCGCGCAGGTTCATCACCCGTACGCCCTGCGTGGCCCGACCCATCTGCGAGATGCCGCCGGCCTTGGTGCGCTGAACCATTCCGTTCTCGGAGATGAACAGCAAATCCTGGTGCTCGCGCACGATCAGCGCGCCGGCGAGCCCCCCCTTCTTCTCCGTCAGCTTGATCGTCAGCACACCCTTGGTTCCGCGCCCCTTCACGGGATACTCGGCGACCGCGGTGCGCTTGCCGTAGCCGTTCTCGGTGACGACGAAGAGCTCGGAGTCGTCACGTGCGACGTCCATCGCGAGCACGCGGTTCTGCACCCGGCCGACCTTGCCCGCGACGTTCATGCCCTTGACGCCCGAGGTGTCCCTGCCCATGGGACGCACCGCCTGCTCGCTGAATCGCGACGCGTGCCCCGACTTCGAGACCAGCAGGAGATCGTCCTCACCGGAAGTCAGCCTGACCTGCACCAGCTCGTCGCCGTCGCGCACCTTGATGGCGATGATCCCGTCGGCGCGGATCGGCGTGTTGTAGGCCGGGAACTCCGTCTTCTTCACCTGTCCCTTGGCGGTCGCGAAGACGAGATACCTGCCCTCCGAGAAGTCGCGTGTGGGCTTCACCGCCATCACGCGCTCGCCATCGCGAAGAGGCAGCACGTTCACCAGCGCCTTGCCCTTTGACGCCCGCGCCCCCTCCGGCAGCTCGTACACCTTCAGCCGGTAGACCTTGCCGCGATTGGTGAAGAACAGCATCCAGTCGTGGGTCGAGCAGATGTGCAGGTGCTCGATGTAGTCCCCCTCCTTGAGGTCCATGCCCATCACTCCGATGCCGCCGCGGCGCTGCTGCCGGTAGGTCGCAAGCGGCAGGCGCTTGACGTAGCCGGAATGGGTGATCGAGATCACCATCTGCTGCTCGGCGATCATGTCCTCGATGTCCACATCGCCCTCGAAGTGCGTGATCTCTGTGCGCCGCTCGTCGCCGTAGCGCGCTTCCAGCGCACCGAGCTCGTCGACGATCAGGCCGTCAATCCGAGCGGGGTCGCCGAGGATCGCGCGCAACTCGCCGATCTGCTCGACCAGCTCCGCGTGCTCGGAGCGGACCTTGTCGGACTCGAGCGCCGTCAGGCGGGCGAGGCGCATGTCGAGGATCGCCTGGGACTGCTCCTCGGAGAGCTCGAACCTCTCGATCAACCCCGAGCGAGCGGTGTCGGTGTCGGCCGACGCCCGGATCAGCTCGATGACCGCGTCGAGGTTGTCGAGCGCGATGAGGAGGCCCTCGAGGATGTGTGCGCGAGCCTCGGCCCGGCGCAGCTCGTACTGGGTTCTGCGAGTCACCACCTCGCGCTGGTGCGCGACGTAGTGGTGGATCAGCTCCTTCAGTGACAGCGTGCGAGGCACTCCGTCGACCAGGGCGACCATGTTGAGGCCGAAGGCCTGCTGGAGCTGGGTGCGCTTGTAGAGGTTGTTGGTGACGATGTTGGGGTCGGCGCCCCGCTTCAGCTCGATCACGAGCCGCATGCCGGACCGGTCGGACTCGTCGCGCAGGTCCGAGATCCCCTCGAGCTTCTTGTCGCGAACGAGGTCGGCGATCTTCGTGATCAGGCCGCCGTCGCCGCCCTTCTTGACCATGAACGGGAGCTCGGAGACGATGAGTGCGTCCTTGCCGCCGCGAAGCGGCTCGCTGTGGACCCGGCCCCGGATCCTGACGCTGCCGCGACCCGACGCGTACGCGTCGCGGATGCCCTCCATGCTCATGATGCCCCCACCCGGGAAGTCGGGGCCCTTGACGTGCTGCATCAGGCCCTGGAGGTCGATGTCGGGGTTCGCCACGTAGGCGCGCACCGCCGCCGCCACCTCACGCAGGTTGTGGGGCGGGATGTTCGTCGCCATCCCGACCGCGATCCCGGAGGTGCCGTTGACGAGCAGGTTGGGGAACCGCGCCGGGAGGACCAGCGGCTCCTGCTGGGACTCGTCGTAGTTGGGCCCGAACTCGACCGTGTCGGCCTCGATGTCGCGAAGCAGCTCGGTGGCCAGGCGGGCCAGGCGGGCCTCGGTGTACCGCATCGCGGCCGGTGGATCGTCGTCGATCGAGCCGAAGTTGCCCTGCCCGTCGACGAGGGGATAGCGCAGCGAGAAGTCCTGCGCCATTCGGGCGAGCGTGTCGTAGATGGCGCTGTCGCCGTGCGGGTGGTACTTACCCATCACCTCGCCGACGATGAACGCCGACTTGCGGTAGGGCCGGTTCGGCTGGAGCCCGAGGTCGTGCATCGCGTAGAGGACGCGACGGTGCACGGGCTTCAGGCCGTCGCGCACGTCGGGCAGCGCCCGGCCCACGATCACGCTCATCGCGTAATCGAGATACGACGAGCGCATCTCCGTGATGAGCTCGCGCTCTTCGATGCGCCCGGTCAGGGCGTCAAGTCCACTCGCTTCCATCAGGCCCTCCGTTTACGGCCGGGATCAGACATCGAGGAAGCGCACGTCCTTCGCGTGCTTCTCGATGAACAGCTTGCGCGGCTCGACCTTGTCGCCCATCAGGTCGGCGAAGACGCGCTCGGCGCTGGAGGCGTCCTCGATCGTCACCCGCTGCAGGGTGCGGCTCGACGGATCCATCGTCGTCTCGCGGAGCTGCTCGGCATTCATCTCGCCGAGGCCCTTGAAGCGCTGAAGCGTGACGCCCTGGCGTGCGAGCTCCAGGATGGAGCGGCGCAGGCCATCGAAGGAATCCGCCTCGCGCCGCTTGTCCCCGAGCTTGATCTGGAACGGGGGCCGGCCGACCTGCCGTAGGAGCTCGCCGTGCACGTCCACCAGGTGCCGGTAGTCGTTGGAGC
>Ga0126314_10000865_pt1 | contig 14369 bp, 10 predicted proteins | sample Plot105B_FD_92535 | JGI IMG/M metagenome (GOLD analysis project Ga0126314, IMG submission 92535) | Serpentine soil microbial communities from UC McLaughlin Reserve, CA, USA - Plot105B | ecosystem: Environmental > Terrestrial > Soil > Grasslands | place: USA: UC McLaughlin Reserve, Lake County...
AGCTGGACGTGTACCTGGGCGGCCCGGCGCTGACATCGGGCAAGGTGGATGGCGCGCTGGTGCGCCGCGCGGTGGCGGACTGGCTGTTGAAGCAGCCCCATGTCGTGGCGGCGGTGACGCGGGAGGAGCTCTTCTCCGCGCCGGACCCTGCGGGCTACCTGGCGCCCCTGCGCAAGGGCTACTACCCGGAGCGCAGCGGCGACGTGCTGTACCTGCTGCGGCCCTTCCAGGTCGTCTACTTCGACCCCGAGGGGAGCACGCACGGCTCGCCATACTCGTACGACTCGCAGGTGCCCGTGGTGTTCGCGGGCAAGGGAATCAAGCCCGGGACGTACATGACGGAGATCGACCCGGTGGACGTGGCGCCCACGCTCGCGGCGCTGCTGGAGATGGGGATGCCCGCATCCACGGAGGGCAAGCCGCGCGCGGAGATTCTCACTGGCAAGTGAGCGCGGCCCGGGGCCAGGGACCTTGGATTCGAGGTCCCCGGCGCGAACCCGAGCCACTCAGCGCAGCGGTGCGAGGAAGGCGTCGAGCACGCCGTTCACCCACTGCGGCGCATCGAGCTGCACCCAGTGGCCGGTGACGGGCTCCACCTTCTTGAACGGCAGCTCGGGCGCCCGCACCTGATACGCATCCGGGCCCTCGTTGAAGGCCGTCACCACGGACAGCTTCGGCCCCGGGTAGCGGCGCAGCGCGGAGACCGGGTCGAATGTCAGAAGCGAGCCCAGGCCCGACCGGACCGCCACCTGCGCGGTGGCCTTCAAGCCCCCGAGCACCTGCTCCCGGACCTCGGGCCGCGAAGGCGCGAGCATTGGCGCCCAGTACTCCTCGACGACCTGAAGCCACGCCTCGGTGCCGAGCACCGCCATCAGCCCCTGCGCCTGCTCCTCTGGAATCATTCGTCCATCGGAAGCCGGGTCGAGCAGCAGCAACCCCGCCACGCGCGACGGATGGGCCGCCGCGTAGGCCGCGCAGACCGCGCCGCCCAGGCTGTGGCCCACGAGCACGAACCGCTCCAGCTTCAAGCCCTCCACCACCGCCGCGACGTCCGCCGCGAAGTCCTCGACCGAAATCGAGCCCTCGCTGGGGACCTGGGACTGGCCGTGTCCTCGCAAGTCCAGCGCGAGCGCCCGACGCGTCTGGCGCAGGTGTGAGAGCTGCGCCGCCCAGTGCTTCGTGCTGCCGGCGCTGGAGTGGACGAACACCACCGGAAGCCCGCCCTCGCCACCGTCATCCACGTACAGCGCTCCCGCAGGGCCCTTCATGACGACCTCCTCGATTCAGGGGCGCGTCCAGCCGCGCCATGAATCCTTGAGTACGACCCATCCCTGTCAGAATCTGTCAGCAAATGGCACGCGTCAGCCGAGTCATGCGTCTGGTCGACTTTCTCCGGGGCCGGGAGGCCACCACCGTCGCGGAGATTTCCGCCGCGCTGGGGGTGAGCCCGCGCACCGTCCATCGGGACCTGGCCACCCTGCGGGAGCAGGGCCTGCCCATCGCCAGCGACACCGGCCCGGGAGGCGGCGTGCGCCTGGAGCGCGACAGGGGCGTCACCGCCGTCCACCTCTCCGTCGAGGAGGTCGTCGCGCTGTGGCTGGCGGCGAGCCTGTCCTCGACGGGAAGCGCGTTGCCCTGGGGGAGCGCGGCCCGCTCGGGGCTCGACAAGCTCTTCGCCAGCGTGCCGAGGGAGCGCTCACGAAGCATGCGCGAGCTGTGTCAGCGCGTGGTGGTGGGGCGCCCCGCGACGGCCCGCGTGCTCTCGGAGCTGGGAGCGCCGCCCGAGGAGCTGCTCGCCATCTTCGAGCAGGCCTTCCGCGAGCAGGTGTGCCTCGCCTTCGACTACGAGGACCGCCACGGAAAGAAGAGCCGCCGCTGCGTCGAGCCGCACGGGCTGCTCGTCGAGTCGCCTGTCTGGTACGTGCTCGCACGCGACGTGGAGAAGTCCGCGGCGCGCATGTTCCGGATGGACCGCGTCCACCGGCCCCGGCTGGTGCCAGAGCGCCGCTTCATCCCCGACATGGAGGGGCTCAAGGCCCAGGCCCTCGCTCAGCGGAGCAAGGGCCCGGAGTGAGCGGGGCTCAGCCCTGGGAAGGGGCCGCCGCGCGAGGACGACGCGGCTTTTTCGCGGCGACGATTTCGAGCGACAGGTCCATGGCCCGCGCCGAGTGCGTCAGCGCGCCCATGGAGACGAAGTCCACGCCCATCTTCGCCAGGCGCGGCAGGCGGTCCAGGGTGACGCCACCGGACACCTCGAGCGGAACGCGACCACCCGCCAGCTTCACGGCCTCGCGAATCTGCGCGTCGTCCATGTTGTCGAGCATCACCACGTCAGCGCCGTGTTCGAGCGCCTCGGCGAGCTGCTTGAGGTTGGTGACCTCAATCTCGATTTTGCAGAGGCGAGGCCCGTTCGCCTTGGCGAGCCGGAGCGCCTCCGAGATGGAGCCGCCCACCGCCGCGATGTGGTTGTCCTTGATGAGCACGCCATCAAAGAGGCCGAAGCGGTGGTTGGTGGCGCCGCCCATGCGGACGGCATCCTTGGCCAGCACGCGCATGCCGGGCGGCGTCTTGCGCGTGTCCAGCACCTGCATCTTCGAGCCTCGCACCGACGTCATCGCCTGCTGAGCCAGGGTGGCGATGCCGGCGGCGCGTTGGACCAGGTTGAGCGCGGTGCGCTCGGCGGCGAGCAGGGAGCGCAGCCGCCCATGACACCGGGCGGCCACGACCTTGGGCTTGATCTCCTGACTGTCCTGGCGGAGCAACTCCACCTCGACGTCCGGGTCCACCTTGTGGAAGACGCGCGTGAAGGCCTCGAGCCCCGCGAGCACCAGCTGCTCCTTGGCGACCAGCTCCGCACTGCCCTCCGCGTCAGGCGGAATGAGGGCCTGTGAGGTGACGTCTCCCGCCGCCCCCAGGTCTTCGTCGAGGGCGAGGTCGATGAGCCGATCGAGGTAATCCTGCTGCACGTCTCCTCCTGCTACCGCCGGGCCTTCGCCCGTGCCGAGGGCTTCGCCCGGGTGACCTTCTTGGCCGCCGCCTTCTTCGCGGATGCCTTCTTCTTCGCGGGAGCTCTTCCGCCCGCCTTCTTGGCCGCCGCCTTCTTCACGGGAGCCTTCTTCGCCGCGCTCTTCTTCGAAGAAGCCTTGCCAGCCGCCTTCTTCGCCGCGCCCTTCTTCGCCGAGGCCTTGCCGCCCGCCGCCTTCTTCGCCGAAGCGGCCTTCTTCACGGCGGCGCCCTTCTTCACGGAAGACTTAGCACCCGCCGCCTTCGCGGGAGCGCCCTTCTTCGCGGAAGCCTTGCCAGCCACGGCTTTCGGGGCAGCGCCCTTCTTCGCGGGAGCCTGGGTGCTCGCGGACTTGGCGGCGGGAGCCTTCTTCGCCGCCGGCTTCGCGGGAGCCTTCACGGGTGCGGCCGTCGCCACGGTCGGCTTCTCGGTGGAAGCCTTCGGGGCCTTGGGCGTCTTCGGAGCCGCCGGCTTCTCGGGAGCCTCAGCGACTTCGGGGGCGGCGGCCTGCGTCTTCGCCTTCTTGCCACCCGTGCGCGCGGGCTTGGACGCGGCGCCTTCGGCCGGAGCCTCGCGGGCGTCGCCGCCCTCCTTGGCCTTGCCGAACTCGCGCATCGCGTCGTCCACGAGGCCCATGCTCATGTACGCGACGCCCAGGTCGTGGTGATCCGTGGGGGACAGGCCTTCCTTCGTCCCCTCACGCAGCTTGGCCAGCGCGTCCTGCACCTGGGGGTCTTCCTCGGGCACGCGGCCCTCGTCCCCCATCTCACCCTTCAGCTCCCGGCCCAGGTCCACGCCGCCCTTGTCTTCCTTCGACGGGGCGAGCTTCACCTGGGCCGGCTCGGAGGGGGAGGCACTCTCGCTCTCCTCGGTGGGCGTGCTGTTTTCGGTCGGCAGGTTCTCAGGCATGGACGGCTCCGGGGCGATCCGCTGCAGGTGATCTTCGAGCTTGGCCTTGCGTTCCTTCAACTCCAACACGCGAGCGCGGTCCTTCTCCACCACGTCGGGCGGCGCCTTGGCCACGAAGTTGGGGTTCTCCAGCTTGCGCAGGATGCTGGCCGCCTCCTGCTCCGAGCGGGCCATCTCCTTGCGCAGCCTGTCCCGCTCCGCGTCCAGGTCGACGAGCCCCGCCAGCGGCACGTAGATCTCCAGATTCGTCGCCATGAAGGCCGCCGCCTGGGGAGGCTTCGGACCCGGGGGACCCACCTGCACGTCGGACAGGCCCGCCAGGGGCAGCAGGTAGCCGCGCCAGCGCTCCAGCAACTCGCGCGTGCGAGCGTCCGGGCTCTGCACCACCGCCTTCAGCTTGGTCGCCGGAGACAGGTTGCTCTCGCCCCGGATGGTGCGCAGTCCTTCAATGGCCGCGATGACCGGCGCCATCTCGGACTCGGCCGCCTCGTCCACCAGCGCCGTGTCCGGCGTCGGGTACGGGGCAATCATGATGCTCTCCGTCGGCCGGGTCATCGGCAGCTTCTGCCAGATCTCCTCGGTGATGAAGGGCATGAACGGGTGGATCAACCGCAGCACGCGGTCCAACGCGTAGACGAGCACCGCGCGCGTGGTGTCCTTCGCCGCCGGGTCCTCGCCGTAGAGCGAGCCCTTGGCCAGCTCGATGTACCAGTCACAGAGCTCCGCCCAGAGGAACTGGTACAGCGTGGAGGCGGCCTCCGCGAAGCCGTAGACCTCCAGCGACGCGCTGGCCTCCGTCGTCGCGCGCTGCAGCCGCGAGAGAATCCAGCGGTCCGCCAGCGTGAGCGGCAGCTCCTTCGGCGAGCGCCCGTCGTACTGGTACTCGCCCATGTTCATCAGGGCGAAGCGGCTGGCGTTCCACAGCTTGTTGCAGAACGCCTTGTAGCCGGCGAGCCGGTCCATCGACAGCTTGATGTCGCGGCCCTGCTGGGTGAGCGAGGCGAGCGTGAAGCGCAGCGCATCCGCGCCGAACGCGGGCATGCCCTGCGGGAACTTGTTCTTCAGCGTCGCGTTGAGCTGCTCGGGCTTGGCGCCGAGGATGACGTCCAAGGGGTCGATGACGTTCCCCTTGACCTTCGACATCTTCTCGCCCTTCTCGTCGCGCACCATCGCGTGCAGGTAGACGGTGCGGAAGGGCACGTCGCCCATGAAGTGCAGGCCCATCATCATCATCCGGGCGACCCAGAAGAAGATGATGTCGTGGCCCGTCTCCATGACGGACGTCGGGTAGAAGGTCTTCAGCTCCGCGGTGTCGCGAGGCCAGCCCAGCGTGGAGAACGGCCAGAGCGCGGACGAGAACCAGGTGTCCAGCACGTCCGAGTCCTGGATGAAAGTCTTGCCGCCGCACTTGGGGCAGGACTCCGGCGTCGTGCGCGAGACGATGGGCTCCGCGCGAGCGAAGTCCACGCCGCCCACCTTCACCGTCGGGGCATCCAGCGGCAGGTCCGTGTCGTCACCCTGCCGGGGGCTGCACGACGTGCAGTAGTACGCGGGAATCTGGTGGCCCCACCAGAGCTGGCGGCTGACGCACCAGTCGTGGATGTTGCGCATCCAGTGGAAGTACGTGTTCGTCCACGCCTCGGGGACGAACTTCGTGCGGCCCTGCTCCACCGCCTCAATCGCGGGACGCGCCAGCGGTTCAATCTTGATGAACCACTGCGGCGACAGGCGCGGCTCCACCACCGTGGTGCAGCGCTGACAGGTGCCGATGGACAGCTTGTGCGGCTCTTCCTTCTCGAGCAGCCCCTGCTCCTGCAGGTCCGCCAGCACCGCCTTGCGCGCCTCGAAGCGGTCCATGCCGGCGTACTTGCCGGTGTCCTTCGTCATCCGCGCCGCTTCGTCCAGGATGGACACCATCGGCAGCTTGTGACGCAGGCCCGTCTGGTAGTCGTTGAAGTCGTGCGCGGGCGTCACCTTCACCACGCCGGTGCCGAACTTCGGGTCCACCAGCTCCGCGTCCGCGATGATGGGAATCTCGCGCCCCGTCAGCGGCAGGACGACGAGCTGGCCGGCCAGGCCCAGGTAGCGCTCGTCCTCGGGATGGATGGCCACCGCCGTGTCACCCAGCATCGTCTCCGGGCGCGTCGTGGCCACGGTGAGCGTGCGCTCGCTGTCCTTGATGGGATAGCGGATGTGCCAGATGGAGCCGTTCTTCTCCTCGTGCTCGACCTCCAGGTCGCTCAGCGCCGTGCGGCACGAGGGACACCAGTTGATGAGCTTCTGGGCCCGGTACATCAGGCCCTCTTCGTACAGCCGGACGAAGACCTCGCGGACCGCGGCAGACGACGGCTCGTCCATGGTGAAGCGCTCGCGGCTCCAGTCGAGCGACGCGCCCAGGTAGCGGTGCTGCTCGCCGATGCGGGCGCCGTACTTGCCCTTCCACTCCCAGACGCGCTTGAGGAACGCCTCGCGGCCCAGGTCGTGGCGGCTCTTGCCCTCGGTCTTCTTCAGCTCCTTCTCCACCACCATCTGCGTGGCGATGCCGGCGTGGTCCGTGCCGGGGAGCCAGAGCGCGTTGAAGCCGCTCATCCGCTTCCAGCGCGTGAGGATGTCCTGGATGGTCGCGGTCAGCGCGTGACCGATGTGCAGGCTGCCCGTGACGTTGGGCGGCGGCAGGACGATGGAGAAGGCGGGCTTGTCGGAGGGCGCCGCGGCGCGGAAGTAGTCGCGCTCCAGCCAGAAGGCATAGAGGCGAGCCTCGACCTCGGTGGGCTCGTAGGCCTTGGAGAGTTCGGTCGTGTCGGTCATTGAAGACGGCCAGCCCCCCTGAGGAGGGCCGGCGGGAAGGTCAGGAGGTTTGGGGCGAGGAAGTTCGCCTCAGTGCTGCGTCTCTCGGTCCTTGATCAGCCGCTCGAGCTCCTCGCGGATGATCGTCTCCGCGAGCTGCGGTACGACCTCCCAGGCAATCTTCTCGATGACCTCGCGGGACGCCTTGGACAGCGCCTCGCGCAGCAGGGCCTCTCCCCCATCCGCCGCGGGACGGGCGACCGGAGCGCCCCTCTGCGCGGGCGCGGGAGGCGCCACGGGACCACCGATGTCGAGCGAGATCTCCTCGGCGCCGCTCGTGTCGGGCAGCGAGTCCTCGATGCTGATGGCGGGCTGCGCGGCCACCGGCGCGGGCTGCGCGGCCGGAGCCCCCAGCCCGAATGGATCCCTCGCGCGGGCCGCCGGCTGAGGCGCGCCACCCTGGATGGGAGGAAGCGGCGTGGCACCCGGCGGACGCGGCAGGGGCATCCCCGGCCCCGGAGGGCCACCCGGACGAGCCACCATGCCCGGAGCACCCGGGCCCGGAGGCATGCCCTGACGCGGCGGCATGCCCGGCGCGGAAGCCCCCGGCGGAGGCGGTACACCCGGACGCGCGACGGCGCCCGGCGGCATGCCCGGCCCCGGAGGACGCGGCGCCATGCCAGGACCCGGCGGCATGCCCGGCCCAGGAGGACGCGCACCCGGCCCCGGCGGCATGCCCGGCCCCGGAGGACGCGCGCCCGCGGGCCCCGGAGGCATGCCCGGCCCCGGAGGACGCGGCGCCATGCCAGGGCCCGGAGGCATGCCCGGTCCCGGAGGACGCGGCGCCATGCCAGGGCCCGGAGGCATTCCAGGACCGGGAGGACGCGCACCCGGCCCCGGCGGCATGCCAGGACGGGCCCCCACGGGCGCGGCGACGGGCGCGGGCTGCGGCGCCACCGGCGTGGGGGAAGAACGAATCACCTGCGTGGCGATGGAGGCCGGCAGGGTGTTGGACTTCTGACCGACCAGCGCCTTCACCTTGTCGAGCAGGATCTGGCTCTCGAAGGGCTTGGTGATGTGGTCGTCCGCGCGGGCGGCGCGGGCGCGGTTCTCGTCGAAGGCCTCGAAGGTGCCCGCCAGCAGCATCACCGGGATGGCCTGGGTGGCGGGGTCGCTCTTCAGCGCCTCGCAGACTTCGTAGCCACTCTTGCCCGGCATCACCACATCGACGAGGACGACGTCCGGACGCGATTCGCGCGCGCGCGCGATGGCATCCATCCCGTTGTCGACCACGGTCACCTGAAAGTCCTCGGTCGCGAAGATCATGCCGATCACCTTGCGGATGGTGAGCGAGTCATCGGCGACCAGCAGATTCTTGGGCATCGGTATCGGGCCTCGGGGGCGTCGACCCCCCTGAATTCGTTGAGAAATCCGACCGAGAAAACCTGCTTCACGGCACGGTATCAAGCCCGGCAGCTTACGGTTCGCGCTCCGGGGCGATCAAGAAAACATGCGCTGCAGGTCAAGGAACAGCACTGGCTCCGGCAATCCAGGGACACGGAAGGTGCCCGCGGTGTCGTCCGGCTCGAAGCGCTGCAGGACTCCAAGCACCCGCGTGGCCGTCAGCCCTACGTTACGTCCGGCCAGCTCCGCCAGCAGGAAGAACGGCTCCGGCGCGGGTTGGGCCCCCAGCAGCGCTGGAACCGAACAGATGGGCCATAGGACCTGGGCATGGGGAAAGATACCGGCCACCGGCCCGCTCTGCACGGGCAGGACGCTGAAGGCCTCGCCCCGCTCCACCACCTGGGACACGAAGGCCAGGGGGACGCCGAACAAGCGCCCCTGGGACTCGAAGACCAGCGCCCGTTCAGGCACGGACTCGGCCCAGTGCACGGGGCGCGGGGGAGCAGGCGAGGCTCGAGGGCCCACCCGGTGCGGCAGCGCCTCCGCGATGAGCTCCAGGTAGAGCTTGTCCTTGTGAAGCACCGCGCCCCGGCTCAGCGGGGCCAGCGAGTCCGCCAGCCCCGGCGGCAACAGGAAGAACGGGGCGCGCGCGACATCCGCGACCTCCACCACCGAGCGGACCCGCACCGCGAGCGTCGGGCTCACGTCGAGCACCACCACCATGCCCACGTCCGGCTCCGGCGCGCCGCCAAGCAGCGCCGCCAGGTCCTTCACCTCGAGCACGCCTCGCAGGTTGCTTCCATGGGTGCCCGGCATCGCCACTTCCATGACGGAAGTGGCTTCCACGGCATAACGGGTCTCCCCGGCTTCGACGAGCAAGCAGAGTCGGCGACCGCTTTCGAAGGGCGACACGGGAGCGACCCTAGCAGCGTTCCGATGGATGGTGCTAAGCCATGCGGGAGATGGCGCGCATCCTCCTCGTCGACGACGAAAAGATCGCCCGCACCCTCTACGGCGACTACCTCACGGCCGTGGGGCACACCGTCACGGCGGTGGCCACGCTCCACGAGGCCCGGCAGGCGCTCGCCGCGGACCGCTTCGACGCGGTGGTGACGGACCTCATCCTCCCCGGTGGCGACGGGATGGAGGTCCTCCGGCACGTGCGGGAATTCCATCCGGGCGTGGAGGTCGTGGTCATCACCGGCCTCGACAAGGTGGACCCCGCCGTGCGCGCCATCAAGAGCGGCGCCGCGGAGTACCTGGTCAAACCGGTGGCGCCCGAGGCGCTCCAGCACGCCGTGCGCCGCGCGCTCACCACGCGGGACCTGATGAAGGAGAACGCCTCCCTGCGCCGACATGTGGCGCTGTTGGAGGCCGGACAGCGGCTGGCCACGACGCTGGACCGGGAGAAGCTGGCCTCCGCCACCACCAGCGCGCTCGAGTCCATGGCCTCCGCCAGCGCCATCGTCCTCCTGGAGCGCGACACCTCCCTGGGCCTGCGCTCCCAGGGAACGCGAGGGCTTCCCACCGGCACCGAGGAGACGCTCGTCGCCTGGCTGCGCGGGCAGCTGCGGGAGGCACGTGCTCCTCGCGAGTTGGAGGTGCCGGACGTCCCCTTCGGGCGAGTCCTCTCCTTCCCCGCCGTCGAGGGAGACGCGGTGCTGGGACACGCGGTGCTCTTCTACACGGATGACCGGGACACCGAGGCCAGCGCCTCCGAGGCCGCCAGCTACCTGGTGCGCAACTGGGCGCTCGCGCTGCGCAACCTGGGTCGGTTCGCCGCGGTGGAGGACCTGGCGTACATCGACGACCTGACGCGCCTGTTCAACACCCGCTACCTTCACCTCATGCTGGACAGGGAGTTCCAGGACGCGCCCCAGACACAGCGGCCCTTCAGCCTGCTGTTCCTGGACCTGGACCACTTCAAGTCCATCAACGACAACCACGGCCACCTCGTCGGCTCCAAGCTGCTGGTGGAGACGGCGCGCGTGGTGAAGGGCTGCGTGAGAGACCACGACGTCGTGGCGCGCTACGGCGGCGACGAGTACGTGGTGATGCTGCGCAACACCGACTCGGGCGGCGCGCTCAAGGTCGCCGAGCGCATCCGGCGCACCATGGAGACCCACCAGTTCCTGGCGCGCGAGGGGCTGTCACTCAAGCTCTCCACCTGCATCGGCGTGGCGAGCTTCCCGGAGCACGCGCGGGACAAGGCGACGCTCCTGGATTTGTCGGACCGGGCCATGTACCGCGGCAAGCGCGGCACCCGGAACGTCGTCTACATGGCGGCCCAGGACCTGGAGGCCCCCCCGGCGGAGCGCCGCCAGGGGAGCACCGGCTCATAGCCCGCGCTCAGCGCCGCATGCTCCCGACGGTGAGGCGCTTGATGATGGTCGGCTCCGTCGCGTCGGCGCGGGCGCCCTCCTTGCCCACGGCCTCCACCGACTCGTGCGGGGCGCCGGAGATGATGAGCTTGAACTTCTCCACGGCCTCTTCCGCGTGCTGGGCCTGCTCGGGGTCCAGCCGGGCGATGAGCTGCCAGAAGAGGGCGGCGTGCTCACGCTCCTCGTCCATGACGTGGCGGAGGACGGCCTTGGCCTCCTCGTTGTCCGTGGCGTCGATGTGGGCGGCGTAGAGGTTGATGGCGTCCAGCTCCGCCTCGATGTTGAGCCGGATGGAGCGGGCCAGCTCGGAGTCGGTCATCTTCCGAGGCACCAGCGAGTGGAACGGGTCGGTCTGCGGCATGTGAGGCCCTCCGAGGCCGGGAGGCGACGTCCAGGGGATGGGGCGGCGCGGGAAGAACGCGTGGAGCATCCGCGTCCCCGGCGGGCCGGTCAACGGATTCCCTCCAGGCGCGTTGCGTGGGATGGGCCCCCTCCGTCATGCTTCCCGACATGGAGATTCCCGCGCCGCTCGCCCAACTGCTCCAGGCCCTGGACGCGGGGGACCTGCCAGCCGCGCGCACGGCCGCGGCGGCGCTCCAACGCTCCGGCCTCCACGCCACCCAGCTCGCCGCGGAGGTGCTCCACGAGCTGCGCCAGCCCCTGCTCGGGGTGAAGGCCTACGCCCAGATTCTCGCCGAGGACGGTGGCCCCACCGGCCCCCTGCGCCTGTTGATGTCCCAGGTGGAGCGGATGGAGCAGATCGTCTCCGACTTCATCCGGCTCGCCAGCGAGCGCCACGCGCCCCAGCAGCGCCTGTCCCTGGCGGCCCCCATCTGGGCCGCGGCGAAGCTCTTCAGCGTCAACCCGGACTCCTCGCGCATCTCCCTGGAGGTGGAGGCCCCGGAGGACATCTCCGTGCAGGGCAACGCGCGCCTCATCGAGCAGCTCACCCTGAACCTGCTCAACAACGCGCGCGACGCCATGTCGGGGCGCGGCCGGGTGAAGGTGGTGCTCACGCGCGAGGGCTCGGAGCCCGTGCTGTACGTGGCGGACTGGGGCCCGGGCATCCCCGATGAGCTGCGCGAGCGCATCTTCGAGCCCTACGTCACCGCCAGCAAACGCGGCACGGGCCTGGGGCTCGCCGTGTGTCGGCGCATCGCCCAGGAGCACCACGCGCGCATCGACCTGGCCCCGCTGGAGGCGTTGCGAGACGTGCCCCCGCCCGCCACGGTGTTCCGCGTGCGCTTCCCCGCCTCGGACACGGCGCCTGGACGGCGCAAGCGCCTGCTGGTGGTGGACGACGAGACCATCATCCGGATGGTGTTCCGGGACTTGATGGGCAAGGAGTGCGAGGTCATCGAGGCGGCCAGCGGCGAGGAGGCCCTGGACCTGCTGCGTGAGTCGCCCGTGGACCTCATCGTCACGGACAAGAACCTGCCGGGCCTGTCCGGGTTGGAGCTGGCGCAGCAGGCGCGCCGCCTGTCCGCCACGTCGCGGGTCATCCTGATGACGGGCTACCCGTCGCTGGTGACGACGCAGCAGGCGCTGGAGCTGGGCGTGGTGGACTACCTGCTCAAGCCCTTCGACGACATCCGCGAGGTGCGCAACCTGCTGCGCTCCACGCTGGCGGCGCCGCCCGCGCAGCCCGGCGCGGTGGCCCAGGTGTCGCGCGTGGACGTGCTGGAGGACAACCCCACCACGGCCGCGCAAATCGCCGAGGCGCTGGAGCTGATTGGCCTGGAGGCCCGGGTGCTGCCCACCTCGGAGCTCATCGCGCTGGAGCCGCCCGCGGGCGTCGTCGTGAGCTGGGACTTCGCGCCGGCCTACGGGCGCAAGGCGCTGGAGCTGGGCAAGGCCCTGGCCCAGGGCGCGCCCTTCGTGGTGCTGGCCGAGCACCTCACCATGGAGACCGCGCTGGAGTCGCTGCGCGCGGGCGCCACGGCGTGCCTGCCCAAGCTGCTGTCCGACACCACGGCGTTGAGCCGTGAGCTGAGCCGCGCATTCAAGAAAGGCGTCCCATGAGGCTCGCGCTCCTGTCCGTCCTGCTGCTGGGTGTGGCGTGTTCCTCGGACAAGCCCCCGGTGCAGGGCGAACCGGACGCGAGCGGCCCGGTGGACTCGGGCTCGGACGCGGGGACGCAGCCAGACGGAGGCGAGAACCCTGGCGACGGTGGCACAGGGGATGACGGCGGCGTGGACGCGGGGCCCGGTGCGGAGGACGCGGGGAGCTGCGAGCCACCTCCGTCCGTGCGCGAGTCCGTGCTCGTGCCCGGGTTGAACAACCCCCGCCGGCTCGCCGTGGACGCGACGGATATCTACATCTCGGAGTCGCACTCGCTGCGGCCCAATGCCCCAGAAGGAGAGGGACAAATCCTTCGACTGCCCAGGGATGGCGGAGCAGCGACCTCGGTTGCCAAGGGCTTCTTCGCGCCGGACGCCATCGCGGTGGATGCCAAGAACATCTACGTGCTCGACCAGGTCGGTCTCTGGCGCGTGGACAAGGCCACGGGTGAGCGCGGCACGGTGCCCATCGAGGCCTCACTGAACGGCGTCATCACGGGTGGCACCGACGTCCGACTGGGGCGACTGTCCGGCAAGGACGTCCTCGTCGTGGCGACCGGGGCACGGCGGCTCGTCCGCGTCGACACGACAGGAGCCGCTCCTTCGTCCCTGGTGCTCTTCGAGGGCGCCGTCGACACCCAGGTCCGCGGCGCGCGCATCGACGGCACCGACGTGTGGTTCCTCGTCACGGGAGGCACCGAGCCGGGCCTCTACCGCGTCCCCCTGGACCTGGACACCCCCGCGCTGCGCGTGGACGCGAGCATCACCACGGGCACCTCACTGGAGCTCACGCCCACGCACTTCCTCATCACCGAGGGAGGCGGAGGCACCGGCCGGCTGCTCAAGCTGCCTCGCGCTGGAGGCGAGGCCCGCGTGCTCGCGGACGGCCTGCAAGGCCCGCTGTTCCCGGTGGAGCTGAACGGCGCCGTCTACTTCAAGGACGCCGTGGCCAGGTCCTCGGCCTTCCTGCGCCGCACCCGAGGCTGCCCGCCCGGCACCTCCGACGCCGTGGGCCCCGAGGGCACCGGCCCGGGGGGGCTCCTGGTGGACGGCGACACCCTGCTCTTCACGTCCCAGGAGAGCGGCACCGGGGGCGCCGTCGGCCGGGTGCCCTGAAGTCCCCTGCCCTCTTCGCCCAGCGCCAGGAAAGACAACGGCCCCGGCGCCTCGAAAGAGGCATCCGGGGCCGAGGCCAGCTCACCCACCGTGTCCCAAGCCGTGAAGCCCGGGACGCGGAGCGTGGCTCAGTACTCCATGTCGTCGCCGCCGTAGTCCGGCATGCCGCCGCCAGCACCACCGCCGCTGCCGCCCTTGGACTTGCCCTTCTGGCGCTCGGCGACCATGGCCTCGGTCGTCAGGAGCAGCGAGGCGACGGAGGCCGCGTTCTGCAGCGCGGTGCGCTCCACCTTGGTCGGGTCGATGACGCCGGCCTTCTCCAGGTCCTCGTAGGTGTCCGTGCGCGCGTTGTAGCCGAACGCGCCCTTGCCCTCGCGAACCTTGTTGATGACCACGGCGCCCTCGACACCGGCGTTGCTGGCGATCTTCCGCAGCGGCTCCTGGAGCGCGCGGCGGATGATGTCCACGCCGAAGTTCTGCTCGCCGCCCGGCTTGAGCTGCTCGAGCGCCGGCAGCGTGCGCAGGTACGCCACGCCACCGCCCGGGACGATGCCCTCCTCGACGGCCGCGCGAGTCGCGTGCAGAGCGTCCTCCACGCGGGCCTTCTTCTCCTTCATCTCCGTCTCGGTGGCCGCGCCGACGTTGATGACGGCCACGCCGCCCACGAGCTTCGCCAGACGCTCCTGGAGCTTCTCGCGGTCGTAGTCG
>Ga0126314_10000866_pt1 | contig 14363 bp, 15 predicted proteins | sample Plot105B_FD_92535 | JGI IMG/M metagenome (GOLD analysis project Ga0126314, IMG submission 92535) | Serpentine soil microbial communities from UC McLaughlin Reserve, CA, USA - Plot105B | ecosystem: Environmental > Terrestrial > Soil > Grasslands | place: USA: UC McLaughlin Reserve, Lake County...
CCCCTCGGACGCTCGCTCGCAGACTTTACTGTAGAGCTGGATGTGTACTCGGGCCCATACGAGTGGCTGCTCGCCCTTATCCTCAAGGATGAATTGGAGATCTTCGAGGTCCCTTTGCGTGAGCTAGTCGAGTCCTACCTGCTCGCCCGCAGGCCCGACGCGGCGAACGGCCTGGAACGCGATACCGACTTCGCCGGCTCCGCCGCTGCTCTCATCCTGCTCAAGAGCCGCACGCTCTCACCAGCGATCGACGCGGATACGGAAGGTATGGAGGACGAACCCCTCTCTCCGGAGGAACTAGCGGAGAGGCTCACGGAATACCTGAAGGTCAGGCGCGCGGCCGAGCACCTGAAGGACCGTTTCGCCGCGAATGCGGGCCACTACGCTTCAGCCCACACCGTACCCCCGAGACAGGGAAGCCTCAGCGTGAAGCCGGATCGTGTGGTCCTCGCCGCCAGGCAGGCGTTCTCCCGGCTTATCGAGCCGCCGGTTCGGCATCTCGGCCCGATCACGGTCACGCTCCAGGAGCTCGCGGGGATCATCCGCACCGCCCTCGCCACTGGACCGGTCTCCTACGAGAGCATCACCAGCGAAATGGATCGCATGAATAGGGCTGTCGCTTTCGCCGCCGCGCTCTCGCTCGCCCAGGAGGGCACCCTCACGCTAGCCCAGCCCGAACCTCTCGGACCACTGACCCTGGAACCATCAGGTTGAGAGAGCAGTCACCCCACCTGGTCGAAGCGGTCCTCTTCGTGAGCGCGAGGCCCATCGGTCTTGCAGACCTCCTCTCTGCGACCGGCCTCAGCGAGCGGGAGCTGCAGAGCGCCCTCTCCGGCCTGCGGGAGCGTTATGCGCCGGGGTCGTCGGGGATAGTGTTGCGCGAAGTCGCCGGCGGCTACCTGCTCTCGACGAATCCGGCCTGCTCTGAAGCCGTGGAGCGCTTTCGGCGGGAGGCCAGGCCCACGCCCCTCTCCGGGGCAGCCCACGAGGTACTGGCCTGCGCGCTCTACCTCGGACCACTCACGCGGGGTGCCATCTCCCGCGTTCGCGGCGTAAACTCGGACGCGGTGGTGCGCAGCCTGATCGAACGCCACCTCCTGGCCGAAGTCGGGGCCGACCGCGAAGCCCCCGGCGCCCCCGCACTCCTCGGGATCACGGAGGAATTTCTGGTAGCCACCGGCGCTTCTTCCAAGGAAGATTTCCCGCCCGTCGATGCGCTGGTGACCCACGAAGAGCTCGCCCGCGTGCGCGAACGTCTGGTGTCCTCGGACGCTTCGCCTTCGGATGCCGGCAACGAGCTTTCGTAGTGCGTCTGCAGGCTTTCCTCGCCCGCGCCGGGGCAGCGCCCTCGCGCCGCAAGGCGGAGACCCCGATACTCGCCGGTCGCGTGAAGATAAACGGCGAGACGGCGAGCCTGGGCGCCACGGTAGAGCCCGCGGATGAGATCGAACTCGACGGCCGCCCGGTGCGCCTGCCCGAGTCCAGGGCTTACTTCGCCCTGCACAAACCGGCAGGATACCTGACCACCATGGACGACGATCGCTGCCGCAAGACGGTCGCCGACCTGATGCCCGAGGTTCCAGGACTCGTGCCGGCGGGCCGGCTCGATGCGGCCACGACAGGCCTGCTAATACTCACCAACGATGGCCTTCTCGCCCACCACATCACCCACCCTTCTTCGAAATTAGACAAAGAGTACCGCCTGGTCCTCGAGAACCCCGTACCCGCGGCTGCCCTCGCCGCCTTGGCCGCGGGCCCCACGCTCGAAGACGGCAAAATGTACCCCCCCGAACTCTCCAACCCAAGGCGCACGAGAACCACCACGACCCTCGAGCTGACCATTCACGAGGGCCGTAACCGCATAATACGTCGAGCCTGTGCTGCGGTGGGGTTACGCCTGGTCTCACTGCAGAGGACCAGCGTTGGTCCAGTAGAGCTCGGCGATCTCCCCGAGGGTGATTACCGGGCCCTCACACCTTCCGAGCTCGAGGCTTTGCGGTGAACGGACTCTCGGGCGTGCCCGGCGTGGATTTCACCGTCACAGACGTGCGCCCGGAGTTTACCCAGGAACTCGAGATAACCCCGCTCGCCGGGCCGCCGGACGCGACGGTCCGGGTTCCCGGTTCCAAGAGCGTTACCAACCGTGCCCTCATCATCGCCGCCCTCGCCGATGGGGTATCCAGGATCAGGAACCCCCTGTTCGCGGACGACTCCTACTGGCTTATGGATGCTCTCGTCAGGCTAGGCATCGACGTGGTCGCTGACGGCGGCCACTCGGAGGTCCAGGTAAAGGGACGGAGCGGTGAGATCGTTGCATCGGATGTAGATCTCTTCGTCGGCAACGCCGGCACGGTGGCCCGTTTCCTGCCGCCGGTACTCGCCCTCGGCAGGGGTCCATACACCGTGGACGGCGTCCCCAGGATGCGTGAGCGACCGGTCGCGGATCTCGTGGATGCGATGCGCCAGCTCGGTGCCTCTGTGGGGTATGCCGGGGAAGAAGGCAGGTTCCCCCTGACGATAGGGGGCGGGGGCATCCCCGGCGGGGAGGCGCGTGTCTCCGGGAACAAAAGCAGCCAGTTCGTCAGCGGACTGCTGCTGGCCTCACCCCACGCCACGCGTCGGGTCACCTTGCTGGCAGAAGGCAGAAAGGAATGGCCCTACGTCGGCATCACGGTGGCCCTGATGCGGGACTTCGGCGTGGGCGTAGAAACGTCAGGTGGCTGTTTCGCGGTTGCGCCCAGCGTCTACAGGGCGCGGGATTACGAGGTCGAGCCCGACGCTTCCGGGGCCTCTTACTTTATGGCTGCCGCGGCCGTAACGCGAGGACGGGTCAAGATCCCCGCTCTGGGGTCGGCTTCGACGCAGGGTGATCTGCGCTTCGCGGGGGTACTGCGGGACATGGGCTGCAGGGTCGAGATAACCCAGGACCACGTCGAGGTACAGGGGCCAGACCGGTTGAGAGGTGTCGAAGTCGACATGAACGCGTTCTCCGACACCATGATCACACTCAGCGCGATAGCACCCTTCGCCACCGGCCCTACCACCATAAAAAACATAGCCCATACCCGCCTCCAGGAAACGGATCGCCTCTCCGCCGTCGCCACCGAACTGTCCCGCCTCGGTATCAAAACCCAGACCACACCATCTTCAATACACATAATACCAAATCCGGTACGGCCTGCTGCCATCGAGACCTATGGGGACCACAGGATGGCGATGGCTTTTGCGGTAACGGGGCTGGTTGCGCCCGGAGTCAGGATCAGGGACCCTGGGTGTGTGACGAAGACGTTCCCAGGCTACTTCGGGCTTTTGGAATCCTTGCGGTGAAGGGCCGGTTCTTTCGGCTATACTTCCTGCGTCCATGGGAGGCATTCTCGTAACCATCGACGGGCCCGCGGGGAGCGGGAAGAGCTCGGTCGCACGGGCCGTTGCCGGGCGTCTCGGGGTAGTCAACCTCAACACCGGGGCGGCTTACAGGGCGGCGGCGCTCCTCGCCTTGCGCGAGAACGCCGACCTTGGCGACCCGGAGACGTTAGCTGCCCTCGCGCGACGGGTGGATCTCGACCCCGTAGGAGCGAGCATCGACGGGGAACGCGTGGGGGAGCCAGATCTCCGCTCTCCCGAAGTCTCGGCGGCGGCCTCGAAGGTCTCGGCCCACGCTCCACTCCGTAAAGTCTTGCTCCCCGTACAGCGGGCCGCAGCACAGAAAGCGAGGGCCGAGGGCGGGGCCGTCGTAGAAGGAAGAGACATCGGTACCGTCGTCTTGCCTGACGCTGAGCTGAAGGTTTACCTATCCGCCGCCCCGGAAGAGCGGGCACGCCGGCGGGCTTACCAGACGGGCAGGGAGGGGGAGTTGGATCGGATAAGAGCCGCCATCGCCAGGCGCGACCGTCAGGACTCGGAGCGTGAGATCTCTCCGCTCAAGCCTGCCGCCGATGCGATGGTCCTGGATACTACCTCGCTAAGTCTCGAAGAAGTCATTTCGACGGTCCTCGACCTCGCCGGGGACCTACGCGAGCAAGCGTGAGGGATACCCTGCTCTTCGAGGGAAGACGCACGCCGGGTGAGATCTCCAGGCGCTACCGTCTGTTCCGGCGCGCGATGACGCTGCTTTGCCGCATCCTGTTTGGGTATACCCGCCATGGTGGAGAGAGCGTGCCTTCCGAAGGCCCCCTGATAGTAGCCTCCAACCATAGTCAATATCCCGACCCCGTCCTCGTCTGCGTGGCCGTGCCCCGGCGCCTGCAATGGATGGCCAAGAAGCAGCTCTTCGTATTCCCTTTCAGAAAGTTCTTCGAGTTCATTGGGTCCTTCCCCGTCGACCGCGAGGGTGGAGGAAGAGCAGCCATACGCGCCGCCCTGGCCTTTCTGGCCGAAGGTTGGGCTCTGGGGATCTTCCCGGAGGGCACGCACAGGGGTGCCGACACCTCCAGGGAAGCCAAGAGCGGGGTAGTCGTGCTCGCCCTCCGTAGTGGCGCCCCTGTGCTACCGGTCCACGTGGGCAGACTACCAGGACCGTTCTCCCGCCTTCGTGGCAAGAAGCTCCATATCTTCGTGGGCGAACCGATTCAGCTCGATACAGCCTTGCGAGGTGGTCCGGCTTACCGCGCCGCTGCCGATGAGATCATGCACACCATCTACGCCCTGCCGCAACGACACGCGCAAGAACCGGAGCAGCAGTGAGCCGGCTCCCCGTAGTCGCTGTCGTCGGGGCCCCGAATGTGGGGAAGAGCTCGCTGGTGAACAGGATCATGCGCCGACGTGGTGCTGTCGTCTCGGAGCGACCGGGCACGACGCGCGACAGGGCGTACAACCGGGCGGAATGGGCGGGAAGGGAGTTCACGCTGGTCGACACCGGCGGGATGGAACCGCGTGCGAAGGTGGGCCTCGAAGCCCTTGTGACTCTGCAGGCCAGGGTCGCGGTCGAGGAAGCAGATGTGGTCTTGCACCTCACAGACGCCAGGCTCGGAGTCACCGAGGCCGATGCTGTTATCGCCAGGGAGCTGAGGAGGGCGCGGGGCCAGGCCGTGCTCGCCGTCAACAAGTTGGACAACCCCGCCGACGACATGGAGCGCCACGGCTTCTACTCCCTCGGGGAGGGCGAGCCGCATGCGATCTCAGCCCTGCACGGCCTGGGGGTCGGCGACCTTCTCGACGTGGTCGTCTCCCTGCTGCCCCCGTCCGACCAGGATGCGGAGGAAGAACTGCCCAGGCTCGCCATCGTCGGCCGGCCGAACGTCGGCAAGAGCACGCTCCTCAATCGACTGCTCGGAAAAGACCGTGCCGTCGTCTCGGAGACTGCTGGCACGACCACCGACGCCGTCGCGGCCGAAATTGCACTTGAACTAGAGGGAGAGACCGAGCGCTACCTCCTGCTCGACACCGCAGGGGTGAGCAAGGGCGCCAGGCGGGCCCGCGGCGTGCCCTACTACTCCTCCTTGCGGACCTCCGAAGCGATAAGACGCTCTGACGTCTCGCTGCTCCTTCTCGACGCCACAGACGGCATCGTGGCCGGCGACCTCAGGATCGCCCGCGAGATCGAGGACGCCGGCTCTTCTTGCGGAGTCGTCGTCAACAAGCGGGATCTCGTACCCCCCGATCTTCTGCGGGAGATAGAGGGACTCATTTTGGCGCGCCTCACCGATCTCAAACCGCAGTCCGTCCGCGTCTCCGCGCTCACGGGCGCAGGAGTCGACCAGGTATTGCCGCTGGCGGCGAGGGTGGGGCGGGCCTACCGGCTGCGGGTGCCGACGCACGAGGTGGCCGAGTTCGTGGGAGACACCGTCGCACGCAGCGCGCCACCCAGAGGAGTCAAGATCCGCTACGCCACCCAGACAGGCACCACCCCGCCGCGGTTCACCCTCTTCGCCAATAGACCCCAGGATCTTCCCGAGAGCTACCTGCGCTACATCGAAAACGCCCTGCGGCAAGAGTACGGTCTCTGGGGCGTAAGCGTCAGGATTAGAGTAAAGAGCAGCCGCTAGGGTCGCTTCGCTCCAGGGAGTAGGGAAAGCGCGGGCCGCAGGCCCGAAGCGTGCTTTCGAGCGGGGACCACACGTGCTGCTAAACTCTTGTAGCGAAAGCAAGGGATTGGCCCTACGTGAGGGACGGGTCAGAAGAGAAAGAGGAGAGCCTATGTTCGACGCGGCCGGTGTACATCCCGGGGTTCCAATCCTACCCTGCTCCCCCAAGCAAAGCGAGCCGCGATGAAGGCAGTCATCATGGCCGGAGGGCAGGGCACGCGCCTGAGGCCGCTGACCAGCGACCAGCCCAAGCCGATGATTCCCATAGTCAATGCTCCTTGCATGGAGCACATCGTGAAGCTTCTCGCGCGCCACGGCTTCACGGACATCGCCGTGACGTTGCAGTTCATGCCCGACGAGATAAGGGACTACTTCGGGGACGGTTCGGAGTGGGGCGTCGACATGCGCTACTCCGTCGAGAACGCCCCTGCAGGGACAGCAGGCTCCGTGAAGATGGCCGAGCAGCAGCTCGGCCTCGAGGGCGAGCGTTTGCTCATCATCAGCGGCGACGCCCTGACCGACGCCGACTTGAGCCGGCTCGTCGAGTTCCACGAGGAGAAGGGTTCCGAGGCCACCATGGTCTTGAAGAGCGTCGAGAACCCCCTGGATTTCGGCATCGTCATAACCGAGGAGGACGGCCGCATCTCGCGCTTTCTGGAGAAGCCCGCCTGGGGGCAGGTCTTCTCCGACACCGTAAACACCGGCATATACTTGCTCGAGCCCTCGGCTACGGCCGAGATCCCCGACCCCGAAGAAGGTGAGTACGACTTCTCCAAGGAGCTCTTCCCCAGACTACTCGACGCTGGCCGGCCGCTCTACGGCTACATCACCGAGGATTACTGGGAAGACATAGGTACGCTGGAACAGTTCGCCGGCGCCCAGCGCGACGTGCTCGACGGCCGCGTGCAGGGTGTCAGGCCACCTGGCACCCGGCTCAGGGAGAACATCTACGTCGGGCGTAGAGCCCTGGTCGACGACGACGAGCTGGAGGGTCCTGTCGTGATCGGGGAGAACGTCCGCGTCGACGAGGGCGCCAGGATCGGCGCCTACTCGGTCATCGCCGACAACGTAGTCGTCTCGGCCGGCGCGTCGGTGGAGCGCAGCGTGGTCGCCGAGGGGACCTATATAGGCGAGGGGGCCGAGCTCGTAGACACCCTGGTCGGGCGCAACTCCTACGTCCAGGCGAGATCCCGCCTGCTGGAACGCAGCGCGCTCGGTGACGACGTGATCGTCGGCGAGGGTGCGACCATCGCTCCCGAGGTAAAGGTCTACCCCCACAAGACCATAGAGACGGGCGCCAACGTCACCCAGTCCCTTATTTACGAGACCATGGGTCTCCGCACGGTGTTCAGACGCGGGGTCGTTAGCGGCAAGTTCAACGTAGATCTCACCCCCGAGTTCGTCACCCGTCTCTCTTCGTCCTTTGGCACGACGCTCGATCCTGGTGCCGTCGTGACCCTCGGGCGTGACTCCACGCTCTCGGCCCAGGTCGCCAAGCGCGCCATGACAGCCGCATTGCTCGGCACGGGGATCAACATCAGGGACCTCAGGGCCGCCCACGCCGGGGTAGTCCGCCACGACGTGCTCTCGGGTAAGTCTTCGGCGGGGGCCCACGTACGTGCCGGCAGCGACCCCGATGACGTGGAGATCCTCTTCTTCTCCGCGGATGCCACACCCATAACGGAAGGCGATGAACGCTCCATCGAGAAAGCCTTCGTGCGCGAGGAGTACCGACGGGCTTACGGCCGGGACATAGGGGAGTTGATCTACCCTGGCCGAGTCGTTGAGCAGTTCGTGGAGCGCCTCGAACGCGCCGTGGACAGGGAAAAGACTTCCGGTGCCACCATCGTCGTGGATTTCTGCGGGGGGGTCGCCGGGCTCGTGGCGAGCCGGGTCTTCTCCAGGCTCGGTGTGAGCGCCGTCGTTATGGAAGGCTTCGCCAATGCCAACACGGTTGGTGAAGCAGGGAGGATGAACCTGGAAGAGAGCATCGAGCGCGTAGCCCGCATCGTGCCGACGGTCGATGCCTCTTTCGGCGCCGTCGTCGGACCGGAGGCGGAATACGTGCAGTTCGTCGACGACAAGGGCGAGTGGGTGCCGCCCGACGTTATGCTCGCCTGCCTCATAGACCAGATGCACCCGGGGCGTGCCGTGCTTCCGATCAACCTCAGCCGCAGATACGAGAAGCTGGTCGAGATGGGGGATGGCACTGTCGAGATGAGCCGCACGGGCCTCTCCAACGTCGCCATAAAGGCAGCAAGCACAGAGGCCGACCTCGCCTCCCTCGCCGACGGCCGCTATATCTTCCCATCTTTCCTGCCGGCCCCTGACTGCTTTATGACGCTGGCCAGCGCCCTCGGGGTGTTCCGCGAAACGGCTCTTTCCGAGGTGCGTCAGAAGTTCGGAGAGCCCTTCGACCACGTCCAGAGAAGGCTTATCGAATGCCCCTGGTCGGCCAAAGGGCGCGTGATGCGTGGCCTCGCCGAGAAGTTCGGCGGCGACCCTGACGCCATCCTCGCCGAGGGCGTGCTTCTCCACGTCGAAGACGGCTGGGTTCTTATGCTCCCCGACCCGGACAGCCCGATGTTCTACGTCTACGCCGAGTCTACCAACAGCAGTCCCACCGATACCATGGAGGAGTACGTCGACCTGGTGAAGTCCCTGATCGACGACCAGGCGGTGCTCTCAAGCTGAGATTTCACTTCAGGTTCAGGGTAGGTTATACTCAAGCTATGTACGATCCGGGGTTGCGTGAGGGATTCGAGTGGGAGGATGCCGAGGACATTACGGCCCTCTCTGAGGATGAGTTGCGGGGCACCCTAGAGGCGCTTTCCGAGGAAGAGCGCGCCATCAGTTACAGGCAGCGCATCCTCCAGGGGAGGATGGACCTGATCCGTGCCGAGCTAGTTTCGCGGGGCATTGTTTTGCGTTCGTCGGGCGATCTGGCGCGGGTCTTGCTCGGGGATTTCTCTGGGGAGGAGATCCGGTGAGAGAGTGTCCCGAGTGCGGAGCCGAGGTCACGCCGGCGATGAGGTTCTGCGGTGAGTGCGGCTCGAAGCTGGATTTCGGCCAGAGCACGGTCTCTTACGCGCCGAGCTTCGGCGAGGAGATCGAAGCCGCCGCCTCTGGCGCCGAAGGGGCCGCCCTGATCGAGATGGACCAGGTAGAGGGCACGGCAGGGCGCAGGATGCACGATCTCGGTGATGACGTCGTCACGGTCGGCCGCGGACAGGAGAGCAGCATCTTCCTGGACGACGTCACCGTCTCGAGGAAACACGCGGAGATCATGCACGGGCAGAGCGGATACAGGATACGCGACGTCGGAAGCCTGAACGGGACTTACGTCAACCGCGTCAGGGTCGACGCCGTGGACCTGCGCAATGGAGACGAGATACAGGTCGGCAAGTACCGGTTCAGGTTCGTGTTCTCCTAGCGCACCAGCTACTGTAGTCGAGAGGATGGGAGGATCGAGGTGGAGAACGACGGTACAGGTAGGGAGACTGGCGAAAGCTACGCACCGGCGCAGGAGAGGTACAGTGCCACCAAGGACAGCTTCACCATCGGCGAGGTCGTCGAGCGTCTCAGGCCAGAGTTTCCGTCCCTTTCGGTAAGCAAGATCCGCTACCTCGAGCGCAGGCGCCTGATCAACCTCAGCCGCACCCGTGGGGGCTACAGGCTGTTCTCCTCACAGGACATCGAGCTGCTCCGCTACATCCTGACGCTCCAGGACAAGGAATATCTCCCGCTCAAGGTCATAAAGAAGCGCATCGAAGGGGGCGGTGCGTTCACCGCGGGCGACTCGGCCGCCGACCTCTCCAGGGTGCTCGAAGAGCGTACCTACACGCGCGAAGAGCTGGCGGATACCCTGGAGACGGAGATACGTTTCGTCGAGGAGCTGATCAGCGTAGGGGTTATAGGGCGCAGCGGCGAGCTCACCCAGCGCGACGCCGAGATTGCGCGGATGGCCCTCGAGATGGCCAAGTACTCCATCCAACCACGCCACCTGCGCGGCATCATGGCAGCAGTGGACCGCGAGGCCGCCCTGTTCAAACAGGTCCTCAATCCCGAGCTCCGCAGCGGTGATGACGGCCGCGTGGGGGAGGCCATGAACAAGGCGCGTCATCTCGCCACGGTCGACTCGCGCATCAAAGAGCTGATGATGGCGAACGTGATAGACACCTTCGCCCCGTGACGGGGACGCAAGACGCCGCCAGGGAACTACAACAGCACATCCGCACCGTCCCCGACTTCCCGCGGCAGGGCATCTCCTTCAAGGACATAACGCCCCTCATAGAGGACGGCCGTGCCCTGCATACGGCCGTGGACGCCCTCGCCGAAGCCACCGATGGTATCTCCTACGACCGCATACTATCGGCCGAAGCCCGCGGCTTCGTTTTCGGAACCGCCCTCGCCTACCGCGCCAGAAAAGGCCTCATCCTCGCCCGCAAGCCGAAGAAGCTCCCCCGGGAGATCATCTCCGCAACCTATGACCTCGAGTATGGTACCGACGCCCTAGAAGCCCACTTCGACGCGATCCCCGAAGGCACCCGCGTCCTCGTCGCGGACGACCTGCTCGCCACAGGGGGAACGGCCCGCGCTATGTGCCAGCTGGTCGAGAACGCCGGGGGCACGGTCGCCGGCGTAGCCTTCCTCATAGAGCTCGCCTACCTTGACGGCCGCGAAAAACTAAGCCCCTACGAGGTCGTCTCCCTCATCACCTACCATGACCCCGAAGACTAACCTCCCAGCACCCCTCGACGAGACCGCCCCGGTCCCCCAGACCCCACCCCCCGAGGCCGCACGCCTCATCGCCGTCTACCTGCGTACCCTCACCAGCCCCCAGACAATAAAAACCTATAATACTGAACTTTCGTTGTTCATCGCCTTCCTCGAGGACGAGATGGGGAAGGGGCTATCTGAATTGACGGCCGAGGACATCTCTGTGTACAGGGAGCATTTGTTGGGGACATATGCGGCAGCCACGGTGGCGAAGAAGCTAGCGGTGCTCCGGCGGTTTTTGGTCTTCACGTACATGGCGGGCACCACGACTGTGAACCCCGAATCGTTACGTTTTTTCGCCAAGAGCCCGCGCGTGCGCCAGGACCCGGCCTACAACGTGCTGACCGAGGAGGAGCTCTCGCGCATGCTGAACGCCGCCAGGGCCTCCAACTACCGCGACTACGTGATGCTCGCCGTGATGGCCAGCTGCGGGCTCAGGGAAGCCGAGGTAGTAAGCTTGCGGATCGGAGACTTCCGGGAGGCGGCGGTGGAACAGGTACTTTTGCGCGTCCTCGGCAAGGGAGATAAGGTCCGCAACGTGTCGATCTCACCGGATCTGTGGCGCCTGATCCAACGCTACGTTCTGCTAACGGAACGGAGCTTTACTTCCCATGCTGACGCGCGCAAGCCTCTCTTCACCTCCAGGGTCGGCAAAGACAAACCCCTTACCACCCGCTCTGTCCAGAACATAGTCAAGAAGTACGTGCGTGCCGCCGGCATAACCAAAGCCATCTCACCCCACTCCATCCGCCACACCGTCGGCACCAACATGGCCGTAAACGAAGCTCCCCTCCTCGTTATCCAGCAATTCCTCGGCCACTCCGACCCCAAGACGACCATGCGCTACATCCGCCGCGCCGATGAGCTCGCCACCCGGGCGTATCAATATAATACCCTGCCGCTATAGCGGGATCGCTCAGCCCTTGTAAGGATCGTGCGAGGCGTACTCCTCCATGACACCGGCGAGCATCTCCTTCTCTGACTCTATGTACTCCCCTATGGCCCGGCGAAAGGCCGGGTCCCTTATCTTGTGGGCACTATACGTAAGCGTAGGGAGGAAGCCGCGCGCCAGCTTGTGCTCGCCCTGGGCGCCGGCTTCGAACAGCGTAAAGCCCCGCTTGATAGCGAAGTCGATTCCCTGGTAATAGCACAGCTCGAAATGCAGATTTCTCCTCTGCTCCCTGGTCCCCCAGTAGCGCCCGAAAAGCGAGCTGCCTTTGAGAAAGAACAGCGCCGCTGCCACAGGGCGGCTCGCTCTATCCCGCGCGAGCGCGAGCATGGTCCTGTCCCTCATGGTCGAAAAGACTTCGTCGAAGAACGCCCCGTTGAGGTAGGGCACACCCCACTTACCGTCCAGCGTGGAGAGGTACAACCTGTGCATCAGCGCCGCGTGCTCGGGGAGAAGCTCATCCCCGGTGAGGTGCAAGATCTCCAGCCCCTCACCCCCGAGCTGGCGGCGCTCGCGTGAGACCTGCCGACGCCGCTTCCCGGAGAGCGCCCCCAGATAGTCCGAGAAGGTCTCGTAGCCGCGGTTGTGCCAGTGAAACTGGAGCGAGTGTCTCACAGTATAGCCTCGTGCCGAAAACTCGCCGAGCTCCTCTCCTGGCACGAACAGTGCGTGCGAGGAGCTCACCCCGTAGTCGGTCCCCATGTCCTCTGCAGCGTCGAGCAGGGCTCTCCTCACCCTGTCACTGGTCCCGTCATCTACGTCCCTACGTACGAGGAGTTTGGGCCCCGTAGCCGGCGTGAAGGGTACGGCGGCTACCAGCTTCGGGTAGTAAGCGTGTCCGTATTGGTGGTAGGCCCGCGCCCATTCCCAGTCGAAGATGTACTCACCGTAGGAATCCGTCTTCACGTACGAACACAGCGCACCCATCAGGCGGCCGCTCTGTTTACATATCAGATAGGCGGGCGACCACCCGCTACGTCGGCCGACGCTACCCGACCGCTCCAGCGCCCGCAAGAACTCGAAGTCGAAGAAAGGGAATCCGGGTGGCTCCAGCTTTCGCCAGGCCTCCTTGTCTACGTCCTCGATCCCACGCAGACGCTCGACTTGCAACGTGCCCCGATCCAACCCCGACCACCTTCGTCTCCTGGAAACCGTAGGTAACTCCTCGACATCTCTCTACCCGAGATCCCATATTGTACCCCGCCATCTATCGATAAATAACCGCATAATACTTGACTTCGTGGATGTACCGAAACGCTACTCTCATCGACTGGGCCTATCGTAGCTCAGGCGGGCGGCACTGCCGACCAACCCGAGGGGGATCGCGCTCAGCGCGGCGAGGGCGAAGAGTGGGCCGAAGGACCCGGCTTCGGCGAGCGGGGCTGCGGCGGCGGTCGCAACGCCGCTACCGGCGAACACCGATCCGGCGAAGAAGGAGACCACGGTAGCCCTCGGCTCGGGGAGGACCTCGGTGGCCCAGGTTTGAAGGGTCGAGTGCATGAAAGCGAAGCCGCCAGCGACGAGGATAGCTGCGAGCGCCGCGCCCGCAAGGTGTCTTTCCAGGGCGCCGGTCGTGTACCCCGAAGCGAGGAATGCGCCGCCGATCAGGATCAGGGTGCGGCACATCCGCGGGCACGCAGTCCGACGCAGAAAAGACCGGAATGGAAGCACCAATGCCAGTGTAAGACCCCATAAACACATAATACTCCCCCACAAGCAAGAAATGCAGGCGACCGAGGCGACCGACAATGCAGACGATCAGAGATCACCATCGGGAGAAGAAGTTCCTGGCTAAGACGGACGAACTACCAGCCATAGAACGGGTGGCGAGCAACGAGGTGCGAGCCAGTCAGCCGGGGGGACAACCTTTTCGGGTCGTTACTCCTCATACTCGAGGACACGAGTATCGGGCCACAGCAGAAAGTAGACCTTGAGTTGGGCACCTCCAAAGAACTGGCGCACGTCCCGGCTGCACGCTGTCTAGTCAGCCTCTATATGTACGAACTTCGCATAACGGGAATTCTCGGAAGTTCGTGTGAAGTCCGCCCCAGGGTATTCCGGAGGGAGTCGACCACCTGCACCAAGAGCATGAAGAAGATGCGTGTCTGCGTGGCAAAAACCTCCAGCTTGGGGACAACGCGCATATCGCAGTTAAGGTTGGAAGTTCGGCAAGAGGGCCTTACACGAGAACGGCACCCTGGGGAGAGTGACGAACTAGTTCCGCAGTGTATCGGAGCGCCCGGAGGAGGATTTGAGCGCCGTATCCTCAGCCTACCGGTGGAGAGTATTATGGTACGTTATCCTTACTCCTATTCCACAGTTGTTTTGATTGGTGAGTTCATAGAGTCAAGAAAGTGCTCCTGGTCATTCGTATACGAAACATCCCTACTTCGATCACCCTTCTTGAGCGGTCGTCAGGCTTCTGCCCTGTTTTGGCACCCTATCGTAACGAGGGTCCCCTTCTTGAGTCATTGTATTATGCGTTATCGATGGACTTTGTGACGTTGTCTTTGGGACGACGGGCCAAAGCGCTTCTTCCAGGATTCGTTGGCCTTCTGGACAGATCTGCCTGGCCACCAAAACCGATCGAGCGTCTCCAGCCGCGATGTCAG
>Ga0126314_10000868_pt1 | contig 14345 bp, 16 predicted proteins | sample Plot105B_FD_92535 | JGI IMG/M metagenome (GOLD analysis project Ga0126314, IMG submission 92535) | Serpentine soil microbial communities from UC McLaughlin Reserve, CA, USA - Plot105B | ecosystem: Environmental > Terrestrial > Soil > Grasslands | place: USA: UC McLaughlin Reserve, Lake County...
AACTCGGACTGCATCGTGATCATGGGCTCGAACATGGCCGAGCAGCACCCGGTGGGCTTCCAGTGGGTGGTCGAGGCCAAGGAGCGCGGCGCGCAGGTCTTCCACGTCGACCCGCGCTTCACGCGGACGAGCGCGATCGCCGACCTCCACGTGCCGCTGCGCGCGGGCAGCGACATCGCCTTCCTGGGCGGCGTGATCAACCACATCCTCAGCACGGGCTCCGAGCTGCGCGAGTACGTCCAGCACTTCACGAACGCCCCGGTGATCCTCAAGGAGGAGTTCCGCGACACGGAGGACCTCGACGGGTTCTTCTCGGGCTGGGACGAGGAGGACGGGGTCTACGCGGTCGACTCCTGGGGCTACCGCGGCACCTCGGGTGAGCTGACGGCCGGCCGGCACAAGCAGTTCGGCGACGTCTCGGGCGACCAGGCCCACGGCGCGCACGGCATGGTCCTCCCCAAGGGCGAGCCGCCCGAGGTCGACATCGAGCTCGAGCACCCGATGTGCGTCTTCCAGGTCCTCAAGCGCCATTACGCCCGCTACACGCCCGAGTACGTCGAGCGCGTCTGCGGCGTGCCGCGCGAGCGGTTCCTCGCCGTCGCGGAGGCGCTGTGCCGCAACTCGGGCCCCGACCGCACGTCCGCGTTCTGCTACGCCGTCGGCTGGACGCAGCACACGACGGGCGTCCAGATCATCCGCGCGGCCTCGATCATCCAGCTGCTGCTGGGCAACATCGGCCGCCCCGGCGGCGGGATCCTGGCGCTGCGCGGCCACGCCAACATCCAGGGCTCGACGGACATCCCGACGCTCTACGACATCCTGCCGAGCTACATCCCGATGCCGCACCCGGAGTCGGGCGCCGACCTGGACCTCTACGTCGAGCGCAACGGCCCGAAGACCGGCGTCTGGGGCGAGCTGAAGGCGTACACCGTGTCGCTGCTGAAGGCGTGGTTCGGTGATGCCGCGACGGCGGCGAATGGTTTCGGGTTCCCGTGGATCCCGAAGATCGACGGCGACCACTCGCACTACGCGATGCTGATGCGGATGATCGACGGCGACTGCGCCGGCTTCATCGTGGCCGGCCAGAACCCGGTCGTCGGATCGTCGAACTCTCGGCTCGTCCGCAAGGCGCTGCGCAACCTCGACTGGCTCGTGGTCCGCGACTTCAGCCGGATCGAGACGGCCACGTTCTGGCAGGACGGCCCGGAGGTCGAGGAGGGCGAGCTGCGTTCGGAGGACATCGGCACGGAGGTGTTCTTCATGCCGGCCGCCGCCCACACGGAGAAGGACGGGACCTTCACGAACACGCAGCGCCTGCTGCAGTGGCACGAGAAGGCCGTCGAGCCGCCGGGCGACTGCCGCTCCGAGTCGTGGTTCGCCTACCACCTCGGCCGCCGCATCCGCGAGCGGCTGGCCGGCTCGCCGCTGGAGCGTGACCGGCCCGTGCTCGCGCTGACGTGGGACTACCCGACGCAGGGCCCGCACGAGGAGCCGGACGCCGAGGTGGTGCTGCAGGAGATCAACGGGCGCAAGCCGGACGGCTCGTTCGTGTCCAAGTACCAGGAGCTCGCCGACGACGGGTCGACCACCTGCGGCTCCTGGCTGCACGCGGGCATCTACGCCGACGGGCTCAACCAGACCGCCCGGCGGCGGCCGCACACCGAGCAGAACTGGATCGCGCCCGAATGGGGCTGGGCGTGGCCGTCCAACCGGCGGATCCTCTACAACCGCGCCTCGGCGAAACCCGACGGAACGCCGTGGTCGGAGCGCAAGCGCTACGTGTGGTGGGACGCGGACGCGGGGAAGTGGACCTCGCTCGGCGACGACCCCGACTTCACGCCCGACAAGCCGCCCGACTACGTGCCGCCCGACGGCGCCACCGGAGCCGAGGCGATCAGGGGCACGACGCCGTTCATCGCCCACCCCGACGGCCTGGGCTGGATCTACGCCCCGTCGGGGCTCGTCGACGGGCCGCTGCCGACGCACTACGAGCCGCACGAGTCGCCCGTGGAGAACCCGTTCTACGGCGTCAGCGCCAGCCCGACGCGCCAGCGGCTCGCGGACGAGGAGAACCAGTACCACCGCAGCGGCCGCGCGCCCGGCGCCGAGGTGTTCCCGTTCGTGCTCACGACCTACCGGCTCACGGAGCACCACACCGCGGGCGGCATGTCGCGGACCGTCCCGTACCTGTCGGAGCTGCAGCCGGAGGCGTTCGTCGAGGTGAGCCCGGAGCTGGCGGCCGAGCGCGGGCTCGAGCACGCCGGCTGGGCGACGGTCGTCACCGCCCGCTCCGCGATCGAGGCGCGCGTGATGGTGACCGACCGGCTGCGTCCGCTGACCGTCGACGGGCGGCCGGTCCACCAGGTCGGCCTGCCGTACCACTGGGGACGCCGGGGCCTGGTCAAGGGCGAGGCCGCCAACGAGCTCGTTTCCGAGGTCCTGGACCTCAACACCCACATCGCCGAGTACAAGTCGCTGACCTGCGATGTGCGCCCCGGCCGCCGGCCACGCGGGCGCGAGCTGCGCGAGCTCGTCGAGGACTACCGCCGGCGCGGGCGCGCCTTCACCGAGAGCCGCCACGACAGCCGCGGCGGGAGCGTCGGCTGATGGGCTTCGACCTCGGCACGCGCCGCTACGGCGACGAGACGCGCCCGCGGGTGGGCTTCTTCACCGACACCAGCGTCTGCATCGGCTGCAAGGCCTGCGAGGTCGCCTGCAAGGAGTGGAACCGGATCCCGGCCTCGCCGCAAGGCTTCACGGGCGAGTCCTACGACAACACGATCGACCTCGGCGCCGACACGTGGCGCCACGTCGCCTTCGTCGAGCAGCGCAAGCCGCTCGACAGCGGCCACGACGGCGCGACGCTCGCGCAGACCGCCGCGCTCGGCACGATGGCCGACGAGACGGGCCTGCAGACCTACCAGGACGGCGAGGGCATGCGCTGGCTGATGGCCTCCGACGTCTGCAAGCACTGCACGCACGCGGCCTGCCTCGAGATCTGCCCGACCGGCGCGCTGTTCCGCACGGAGTTCGGCACGGTCGTCGTCCAGGAGGACATCTGCAACGGCTGCGGCTACTGCGTGCCCGCCTGCCCGTTCGGCGTGCTCGACCAGCGCGAGGAGGACGGCCGCGTCTGGAAGTGCACGCTCTGCTACGACCGGCTCAAGGACGACATGGAGCCCGCGTGCGCGCAGGCGTGCCCGACCAACTCGATCCAGTTCGGCGAGCTCGACGACCTGCGCGAGCGCGCCGAGGCGCGGCTCGCGACCCTGCAGGAGGCGGGCCTTCGGGAGGCGCGGCTCTACGGCGCCGACGAGGACGACGGCGTCGGCGGCTTCGGCGCCTTCTTCCTGCTGCTCGACGAGCCCGAGGTCTACGCCCTGCCTCCGGATCCCGTCGACACGGTGCGCGACCTGGGGAGCATCTGGACCTCGGCGGGCGCCGCGGCCGCGGCGCTGGGCGGGGCGATCGCCGCGGCCGTGCTGTGGGGTGGGCGGTGAGCACGCGGCCGCCCGTCGGCGCCGGGGCGCCGGGACGCCGCGACCGGCCGGTGATCAAGGAGCCGGTGTGGAAGCCCGAGATCCCGCTCTACCTCTACACGGGCGGCCTCGCGGGCGCCTCTGCGGGGGTCGGGCTGCTGTGCGCGCTGCGCGACGAGGCGGCGCTCGCCCGGCGCGCCTGGGCCCTGGCACTGGCGGGCAGTCTCGTCAGCCCCGCCCTGCTGATCAGCGACCTCGGCGTGCCCGCGCGCTTCCTGTACATGCTGCGGATGTTCAAGGTCACCTCGCCGATGAGCGTCGGGGCGTGGATCCTCGCGGGGTTCGGCGCCACCACCGCGCCCGCCGCCGCCCACGCGCTCACCGGCGGCGCCCTCGGCCGGCCCGGGCGGCTCGCTCAGTTCGCGGCCGCGACGCTCGGGCTCCCGTTGAGCTCCTACACCGGGGCCCTGCTCGCGAACACCGCGGTGCCCGCCTGGCACGACGCGCGCCGCGAGCTGCCGTTCCTGTTCTGCGCGGGCGCGGCCGCCAGCAGCGGCGCGGCGCTGACCGCCCTGTCGCCGGTGGGCGCGGCGGCGCCGGCGCGCCGGCTCGCCGTCGGCGGCGCCGCCGCGGAGCTCGCCGTCAGCGCGCTGATGGAGCGCCGGCTCTCGCGCCGCGGCACCGGCGGCGCGTACCACGAGCCGTCCGTGCAACGCCTCGTGTACGCCGCGACGGGGCTCACCGCGGCCGGCGCGACGGTCATCGCCGCCCGCGGCGCCCGCTCCCGTGCCGCCGCGATCGCCGGCGGCGCGCTCGTCTCGGCCGGGGCCGTCGGCGAGCGCTGGGCGGTCTTCCTCGCCGGCCGCCGCTCGGCCGCACGCGCGCGCGACACCGTGGCCCCGCAGCGCGCCAGGATCGAGCGCGGCGGCTCGCGCGGCGCCGCCCGCCGGGTCGCCCGCGTCGAGGCCCCGCCACGGCCGGCGGACGACCGTCGGCCGGGCGAGCGCCCGGTCGGGCCGGGGTCGCCGGCCATTCCACCAGGGGCGTAGCATCCCGACGTGAACCCGAGGGAGGCCAAGATGCCCGCACCCACCGACGAGCCCGTGACCCTCACCGACGAGGAGATCGAGACGCGCCACACCGCGCCGGTGCCCGCCGCGACGGTCGCCGACGACACCGGAGACGACACGGGCGACGACACGGGCGACGACACGGGCGACGTCTCGGACACCACAGACACCGGCGACGACTCTGGCGACGACTCCGGCGACGACAGCTGAAGCCGGCGCGGCCGAGCTGACCCTCGGCCCCGTCTCGCTCGCGCATTTCCAGGCGGAGTACCGGGAGCGCCGGCCGCTGGTCGTCCCGCGCGGCGAGCCGGAGCGCTTCGCCGCGATCCTGTCGCCCGCGGACGTCGACCGCATCGTCGGCGAGACCGGCCTGCGGTCACCGGCGTTCCGGCTCGTCCGCGACGGCGCGCAGCTGCCGCTGCGCGAGTACGCGAGCGACGTGCCGTGGCGGCCGGGATCGTTCTCCGGCCTCGCCGACGTCGACCGCGTCGCCCGCGAGCACGCCGCCGGCGCCACGCTCGTGCTGCAGGCGCTGCACCTGCACTGGCACCGGGCGGCGCTCTACTGCCGGGGTCTCGAGCAGGCGCTCGGACTCCCCGTGCAGGCCAACGCCTACGCGACGCCCGCCGGCGCACAGGGCTTCGCCGTCCACCACGACACCCACGACGTGTTCGTGCTCCAGGTGTCCGGCTGCAAGCGCTGGCGCATCTACGCGCCGGTGGTCGAGCTGCCGCTCAAGAGCCAGCGCTGGTCGCCGGAGCTCGGCGATCCGGGAGCCCCCGTCTCCGACATCACGCTCGACGCCGGCGACACGCTCTACCTCCCGCGCGGCTGGCCGCACGAGGCCGCCTCGCAGGAGGCCGATTCACTGCACCTCACCATTGGGCTGCACCCGCCGACACGGCTCGACGCGCTGCGCCAGGCGCTCGACGCCTGCGCCGCGGACGTCGAGTTCCGCCGTGGCCTCGCCCCCGACGGCTCCCTGCCGGCGGAGCTGCTCGCCCGGCTGGCGGATCGCCTCGAGCCGGCCGCCGTCGCGGCACGCGCCCGCCGCCGCTTCGTGTCAACCCGCCGCCCGGTGCTCGGCGATCAGCTCGCGCAGGCCAGGGCCGCCTCCACGCTCACCGCCCGCCACGCGGTGATGCGCCGCCCCACGGTCATCGCCGATCTCATGCGCGACCGCGATGCGGTCGTCCTGCACTTCGAGGGCAAGGAGCTCCGCTTCCCCTCGCGCGCCGAGGCGGCCGTCACCGCCGCGTTCGAGTCGAGCTCCGCCTTCCGCGCCGCCGACCTGCCGGGCCCGCTCGACGAGCCCGGCCGCCTCGTGCTCGTGCGCAGGCTGCTGCTCGAGGGCTTCCTCATGACCGCGTCCGCCGCACCGGCTTAGCACCGCAGCCGGATTGCCGCGGCCGCGGCCGGGGCAGGCCCGGGTCGATGCCGCGCGATCTGGCAGGAGCCGTGGTGGTGCTGACCGGCGGGTCGAGCGGGATCGGCCGCGCCGCCGCGCACGCGTTCGCCGAGGAGGGGTCCAGGATCGTGCTCGCCGCGCGCGGCGCGCCCGCGCTGGCATCCGTCGAACGGGAGTGCCGGGCCCGCGGCTGCGAGGCCGTCCAGGTGCCCACCGACGTGCGTGACGAGGCGGCGGTGGATGCCCTCCGCGATGCCGCCCTCGAGCGCTTCGGAGCGATCGACGTGTGGGTGAACTGCGCCGGCGTGATGGTCTACGGCGACTTCGAGCAGATCCCCGGCGCGGTCTTCCGCCGGGTGATCGAGACCAACCTCTTCGGCCAGGTCCACGGTGCGCGCGCCGTGCTGCCGGTGTTCCGCCGGCAAGGCTCCGGCGTGCTCATCAACATGGCCTCCGTCTGGGGCCGCGTGACCACGCCGGGGGTGAGCGCGTACGTGACGAGCAAGTTCGCCGTGCGCGCCTTCAGCGAGTGCCTGCGCCAGGAGCTGCGCGACGTGGACGGCGTCGACGTCGCCACCATGCTCCCCGCCGCCGTCGACACGCCGGTCTTCGACAACGCCGGCAACGTCTCCGGCCGGCGGATCCGGCCCATCCCGCCACTGCTCGATCCCGAGGAGATCGCCACCGGGATCGTCCACTGCGCGCGCGATCCCAAACGGGAGGTGACCTACGGCGCGAACGCCCGCGTGCTGGAGATGATCCACGCCGTCGCGCCCGGCCTGTACGAGCGCTTCGCGCCTCCCGCCTTCTCCGCGGGCAACTTCGCGCGGGAGGCCTGGGAGCGTCATTCCGGCAACGTCCTGGAGCCCTCGACGCATCACGCCATCCACGGGGGATGGAGGAGCTCACGCCGGCGCGAGCTGACCCGGGCCATGGCCGCCGCGGTGGGCGCGGCGGTGCTGGGCCTGCTCGGAAGGCGATGACCGCCGCTCCCGGCTGGGTAGCCCGCGGGCATGTCCACCACCGCACCGCAGGACCGCACCGACCTCCCGGGGAGCCTCGGCGCCGGCTACGCCGCGCGGTCGGAGCATCGCCCGCTCGCCGGCTACGCGCTGCTAACCGGCGCCTTCGCGACGGCGATGGGCGCCAGCCTCTTCGCGGCGCACCGGTCGGGTCGCCCGCTGCCGGAGCGTCTGAGCGCCTCGGACGTCGTGCTGACCGGGATCGCCACGCACAAGCTCAGCCGGCTGATCGCCAAGGACAAGGTCACCGGGTTCCTCCGTGCACCGTTCACCCGCTTCCAGGAGCCTGCCGGGCACGGCGAGGTCGAGGAGGAACCGCGCGGCCGAGGGCTCCGCTTCGCCACCGGCGAGCTGCTCGTCTGCCCGTACTGCCTCGCGCAGTGGATCGTCGGCGGCTTCGCCGTCGGCTACGTGTACGCCCCCCGGCTGACGCGCCTCGCCGCGGCCACGTGGACCGCGCACGCGATCGCCGACGCGGCGCAGCTCGCCTACAGCGGGGCCGAGCAGCGGGCCTGAGTCTCAGCGGTTGACGAACTCCTGCAGCTTGCCCTTGATCGACTGGCGCATCATCGCGCGCCGGGCGGAGTCGCCCTTGGCGAGCGCCTGGGCCATGCTGCGGGCCTGCTGGAAGTCGATGTGCGGCGGCAGCGGAGGCACCTCGGGGTCGGTGACCGCCTCCAGGACGACGGGCCGGCCGGCGGCGAGGGCCCGGTCCCAGGCCTCGGCCACCTGGTCGGGCGCGTCGACGCGGATGCCCTCGAAGCCGAGCAGCTCCGCGTAGCGCGCGTACGGGAAGTCCGGGATGCGCTGCGACGCCTCCAGCTTCGGGTCGCCCACCAGGACGCGCTGCTCCCACGTGACCTGGTTGAGGTCCTGGTTGTTGAGCACGAGCACCACGAAGCGCGGGTCGCTCCAGCGCCCGTCGTACTTGACGACGTCGATCAGCGCCGAGATGCCGTTCATCTGCATGGCGCCGTCGCCCTCGATGGCGACCACCGGCCGGTCGGGATGCGCGAACTTCGCCGCCACCGCGTACGGCAGCGCCGGCCCCATCGTGGCGAGCGTCCCCGACAGCGCCCCGCGCATCCCGCGGCGGAAGCGCAGGTGGCGCGCGTACCAGTTCGTCCCGGAGCCGGAGTCGGCGGTGAGGATGCAGCCGTCGGGCAGCCGCGGGCTGAGCTCCTTGAAGACCTTGAGCGGGTTCAGCGGGTTCGCGGCCTCCTCGGCCTGGTCGTCGAGGATCCGCCACCAGCGCTCGACGCTGCCCGCGATCTCCTCCTGCCACGAGCGGTCCTGCTTGCGCTCGAGCAGCGGGATGAGCGCCTGCAGGGTGTCGCGGGCGTCGCCCGCGAGGTTGAGCTCCATCGGGTAGCGGATGCCGAGCATCCGCGCGTCGATGTCGATCTGCACGCCGCGCGCCTGGCCGGGCTCCGGCAGCCACTCGGAGTAGGGGAAGCTCGAGCCGATCATCAGCAGCGTGTCGCAGCCCTGCATCATCTCGTCGCTGGGCTTGGTGCCGAGGAGGCCGATCGAGCCGGTCACGTAGGGCAGCTCGTCGGGCAGCACGTCGCGGCCGTTGAGCGCCTTCGCGACGCCGGCGCCGAGCAGCTCCGCCACCTGCTCGACCTCCGCGGCCGCCTCGCGGGCGCCTTGGCCGACGAGGATCGCCACCTTCCGGCCGGCGTTGAGGATCCCGGCGGCGGCGGCGAGCTCCGGCTCCCGCGGGACGATCCGCGGCTTCGGCATCCGCCCGCCGGAATAGATCGCGCCGTGCACGCGGGGCGGCGCCTCGATCTCCTCCTCCTGGATGTCTGCGGGGACGATCACGCACGTCACCGACCGCGTGCCACGGGCGATCTGCACGGCGCGGTCGATCAGGTGCGGCACCTGGGCCGGAGTCATCGCGACCTGCACGAACCCGCTCGCCACGTCCTTGTAGAGGGAGGCGAGGTCGACCTCCTGCTGGTAGTCGCCGCCGAGCGAGATCGTCTTCTGCTGGCCGATGATGGCCACCACGGGCTGGTGGTCGAGCTTGGCGTCGTAGAGGCCGTTGAGCAGGTGGATGGCGCCCGGCCCGGACGTCGCCAGGCAGACGCCGACGTCGCCTCCGAGCTTGGCCTCGGCGCAGGCCATGAAGGCCGCGAGCTCCTCGTGGGCTGCCTGCACGAACTCGATCTCCCCGCCATGCTCGTGGAAGCCGCCCAGGATGCCGTTGATCCCGTCGCCGGGATAGCCGTAGACGCGCCGGATGCCGTGTCCGTGCAGGCGCTCGAGGATGTGCGCGCCGACCGTCTGCGCCTTGTCGAGAACGCCCATCGCGCTCGCTCCTCTCGATCGTCTTGTTCCGGAACGAGCCTGGCCGCAGGGTCGCGATCGCAAACGCGTTTCCGCGCCTCTGCCTAGACCTGAGCCGACCTCGGCATGCCGAGCTTGGACTCGGGGTGCAGGATCGTCGCGAGCTCGTCGCCCAGCGCAGCGCCGGCGAGCGCCCGTCCGAGCGCCGGCGCGTGCTTGAACAGGTTGTTGCCGGCCGGCACGAGCAGAGCGTCGCGCTCCCAGACCGCGAAGGCGTCCGTGCTCCACGGCAATTCGGTGACCCGGCACTGACGCACGTCGAGCGGCCGGGCGTCGAGGCCGGGGAGCGCGCGTGTCACGTAAGCGACGATCCGCTCCTCCATGGCCGCGAGGGCCGCCGGGTCGCGAAGGCTGCCGTCGTCGTGGGCCGCCGCCTCGCCGAGCCCGACGGCGTACGCCGCGTTGCCGGGCAGCGGGTCGCCGTAGGCGGCGCCCTCACCGAACGCGTCGCCGCGGTCGAGCAGGCACGCCAGCTTCGCGGGCGGATCCTCGCGCACGCGGAAGGTCAGCCGCACGTGCGCGGAGTGACGGACGGGGAGGGGAAGTCCGGCGCCCCGCGCCAGCGCCGTGGTGGCGGCGCCCGCGCATACCACGACGCTCGCGTGGTCGGCCGTCACGCCCCCGGCGCGTACCTCGGCCGTCCCGCTCGGTGTCGCGCGCACCGAGAGCACGTCGTCGAAGACGATCGCATCCCGCAGCGCTTCGGTGAGCGCGTCGAACGCGGCTCGAACGCGCAGCACGCCGCCGTTCTCGTCGAGCATCGCGAAGCCGTCGTACGGCGCGAGGAGCGGGAGCCGCTCGGCCAGCTCGGCGCCGTCGATCGCCTGCGCCCCCACACCGCCGGTCTCGAGCAGCACGTCCAGCCGCCGCTCCGCCTCCGGCCCGAGCGCCACGACGCCGTCGCGCGAGAGCAGCTCCCGGCCGAACCGCGCCTCCCAGTCCCGCCATCCCCGCCGCGCCTCGCACGCGAACGCGACCAGGCGGCGGTCGACGTGCGCGTGGCGGAAGATCCGCGACTCACCCCCGGACTGACCGTCCCCGGGCCGTCCGCGCTCGTAGACCGTCACGGAGGCCCCGCGGTCGGCTACCGCGAGCGCGGTCGACAGGCCGACGATCCCGGCCCCGACCACACCGACGTCGGACGACTTGCCCACATTCAGCCGTGCACTTCGACCGTGTGGCCCTCCCGCTCCTCGATCCGGTCGGCGGCGGCGGACAGCAGTTGATGGGACAGGTCCGACAGCGCGCGGGCGGCCGCGAGGTCCTGGCCGATCACGGGGACTCTCGGGTCCTCGGGGGCCTTCTTCGCGCGGCCGTAGCCGTGGAAGCGCTCGTCGGCGAGCTCGAGCATCGCATCGGCGCGGGTGCGGTCGCCCTCCTCGGTGAAGACGACGCTGACCTGCCAGATCTGGTCGGCCATGGGCACCTCCTGGGTCGACGGGCCGTGCCCGGGATTGTGCACCCGCGCCGCCCGGCGGTCTACGCCGATGTCTGCGCCCCGGCCGGTGCGGCCTCGGCGTGCAGGGCTCCCGCCGCCGGCGTATAGATCGTCGTATGCCCGTCGTCCCACGCGATCTCGTAGCGCGGCGACGGCTCGGCCTTCACCACGCGCCGCACGGTGCCGGCCCGGGCCGGCCGCTCGGTGGACTCGGATTCCGCGCAGACTCGGTCTCCGACCTCGAACGTCATGGCTCCTCCCTCGCTGTCGGAAGCACCCATCATGTTCCTCCGATCGGTCCTCGATTCAAGACCACCGTCAGCGAGGACGAGCCGTTCCTCGCGATGCGTTGCGGACGACGGGCAAACCCGCCGCGTGCTCCCACGGGCGCCCAGAGCGCGTGGCATGCTCACCCGCCGTCCGTAAAGCGCTTTACCCCCGACTGACGTCACGAAGGCGACACCGCCAGAATGCCGGCGCGCGGTGGCGGGGATGCACTCGCTCGACCGGCGCGGCCTGAATAAGCTTGCGCCAGCTCTGGCTCACGGACACGGCATGAACCACGGACACGATCGATCACCGGGCGAGGTGCGGGCGCAGATCTCCTCTGAGATCATCCGCCTGCAGGCGGAGTACTACGGCCGAGGGCCGACCAAGGCGCGGACGTACATCGTCGAGGACATCGTCGTCGTGGTCCTGGAAGAGACCTTCACGCGCGCGAGCGAACGCTCATGGAGCGCGGTGAGCGAGAGGCGATCCAGAACATCCGCCGCCGCTTCCAGCAGCACATGGCGGAAAGCTTCATCGGCGTGGTCGAGCAGGCGACCGGTCGCAAGGTGCGAACGTTCCTGTCGGATACCGACGTCGACGAGGACGTGTCCGTCGAGACGTTCCTGCTGGCCGACGCACGCACCGACATGGCCGGATTCGAAGACGCCTGAGCGTTTGCAGCGCCGGGCCCGGCCGGTTCAGGGCCCGCTCGCCGAACGCCATGACGCCGGCGGCTCAGCTGCGGCGATCGTCGGCTGCGTCGCCGGATCGACCTCGCCGTCGTCTCCATCTGCGGCTTGCTGCAGGAAGGCCAAGATCGCCGCGATCTCGATCCGCCCGGTCGTATAGAGGAGGCTCCGCGCGTCTCGTTTCATGATCGTGGGCGCCTACTCCCGCGCCTGCCGCGCGAGGACGAACCAGACCTCGGTGCCGTCGACGTGCGTGACGCCCCAGTCGCTCGCGAGACGATCGACGAGGTGGAGCCCGAAGCCGCCGCCGTCGGGCGAAGGCGTCCGCCGCACGACCCGATCGCCGCGACCGCCATCTCCCACCTCGAACCAGACGCGTCCGTTGGACGTGCCTGCGCGAAGGTGCACGGGCTCGCCGATCGTGTCCCGCGCGTACAGGAAGCTGTTCGTCACGAGCTCGGAGACGAGCAGTTGCGCGTCGCTGAGGAGGCTGGCCGACACGCGGCCGTCCAGCCACTCGAAGACGACGGCTCGTGCCGCACCGGGCAGCGCCGGTCCCGAAGCCAGTGTGACGTCGCCCAGGTCGTTCGCCCCGCCATGCCGCGGCGGCGGCGCAAGTGCCTCTGAGCGATCTCCAGCGTTCCAGCCGGCTGGGTCCTGCGAACTCATGGTCCTCCTGCGAGCTCCCTCCCGGCCTGCCTTCCAAAGAGGCAATCCGACTGGGCGCATCGATCCTGGAGGTCAGAACCGGCGCTCCGCGGCAGCCCGTATGAGCACCGCGCCGCGTCTGAACTGTCGCTCCCCGCAGTGAAGTTCTACCCGATCGCGATCGGCCAAACCTCTTCGCTCGCTGGAGGCGGTGGTCGTCGGGCGGGGCGCGCGCTATGCTGCGCCCTGCTCGGGCGACCTGCCCGGCGAATCACCCAGTGCCCGCGTACCGTAGCTGTTGCTTCACGCACCACCCGCGTTCCGCCGCACATCACTCCCAGGAGGGAACGCAATGGCAACCGGAACCGTCAAGTGGTTCAGCGACGACAAGGGCTTCGGGTTCATCACGCCCGACGACCAGGGCAAGGACCTCTTCGTGCACCACACCGGCATCGCCGGCAACGGCTTCAAGTCACTGACTGAGGGCGCGAAGGTCAGCTACGACGCCGAGACCGGGCCCAAGGGCCCCAACGCCACGAACGTCCAGCCGGTCTAGAGCCCCGCTCTCACGACTCGCATCCTGCCCGGCGCGACGCCGGCCGCTCATGCGGCCCGTCGCGCCGCGGCTCGACCCCGATGAAGGAGAACGGATCCGGCATGGCATCGAGCTCCAAGAAGAAGACCACGATGGCGAAGATCAATCGCGAGAACGCCGTCCGCGAGCGAAGGCTGCGAAAGCAGGCGCGAAAGGACGCGCGCAAGCAGGCTGCGGCCGACCTCGCGAACGCCCCGGCTGAGACCGAGGCGCCCCCGCGCGACGACAGCTGACCAGGCGGTTCGGGCTGTCTGGGAAGCGATACGCTCCACTCTCGGAGTCCTCCTGACGTTGGCCGTCCGCGGCGCCATGTGGCCTCGAAAAGCGCCCAAGAACTGGGAGCGAGCCATGGATGTCCAGGAGACGCACGACCGGCACGGCCAGCCGGACACCGATCGGCACGTGACGACCAGCAAGCGCGCGGCGGACGCGCGCCTTCGGCGGGCCATACGCGAGGCCTTCGCACGGCAGCGCGATCAGCTTGGCGAGCCGTCCGACACGCCCCGCGCGGAACGGCGCCTGCGGATTGTCAAAGACGACCCGGCCGTGATCGCCGGCGAGCGGGCGCCCGACCAAGCGACCGGATGACGGTCGAAGGCGCCGGCCGCGCCGGCGCACGTCGTCCGGCGTGGCGACGCGCGGTCTCGGTGGCGTTGCCCGTCGTGGCGGTCGCGATTCTCGCCGCGGTCGTCGCCGGCCGGCGCGACGTGTTCACCGACGCGGTCCACTCGGCGCCGCTGTGGCTGCTCGCCGCCGCGGTGCTGCTCCAGCTGGTGGCGCTGCTGTCGCGCAGCGAAGCGTGGCATCGCTGCGTCGGGGCGGCGGGCTCTACGGTGCCCCGGCGCGGCGTCTTTCGCGCCTCGGGCATCGGCGGTCTCGGCAGCATCGTCAACGGGCAGCTCGGTGTGGCCGCGCGGATCGCGACCCTCCGGCGCTCGGCGCCGTCGCAGTGCCCTCGCGTCGGAGCGCTGCTGGCCGCCGAGGTCCCGATCCTGGCCGTCGAGGCCGCGCTCGCTGCGCTCACGTCGTTCACGCTGCTCGGTCCGCTGGGTCTCCCGTGGTGGTCCGCGGTCTCGTGCGTCGCGTTCTCGCTCGCCGTCGTGTCCGGCCTGAGCGTCGTGTCCCGGCGCCGCACCACGGGGTTGTGGAGCGGTCTGGCGATCCTCCGGAGCCTGGACGGCCGCAGCCGCATAGTCGGGCTCGTCCTGCTCGCCGTCTTCGCTCAGATCGCCCGGAACTGGCTCGCCCTGCACGCAGTCGGCGTGGATGCGTCGGTCTTCGATGCGGTGGCGGTCCTGATCGCCTTGGTCACCCTGAGCCAGCTGCCCATAGGCCCCAGCGTCGGCGCCGTGGCCGTCGTGCTGATCCTCG
>Ga0126314_10000870_pt1 | contig 14324 bp, 11 predicted proteins | sample Plot105B_FD_92535 | JGI IMG/M metagenome (GOLD analysis project Ga0126314, IMG submission 92535) | Serpentine soil microbial communities from UC McLaughlin Reserve, CA, USA - Plot105B | ecosystem: Environmental > Terrestrial > Soil > Grasslands | place: USA: UC McLaughlin Reserve, Lake County...
AGAGAGCGCTTTGCCATCGAGATCATACTCGTTTACTTTTCCCAGATCCATGTGGGCAATCAGGAGTGTACCTTTATCTGTTAACCTGGCATGCCTGATCTGACCATGCGTACCGCTTTTAAAAGGGATTGCAAATTCCTTCACAATCTTATTGGTTTTAATGTTCGTGACAAACACTTTAGCAGGATTGCCATTCTGTACAAATACGACATGGTTGATGCCTATCGGCTGGGCAGTATGGGTTTCAAAACCTTCCGGTGCGTCATAGTGCCAGAGCACTTTTTTATCACGGTTAATCAGTGTAACGCCATACTGGTGGGCAAATAACACATTGCCGTTAGCCATCAATACTGCATCACTAATCTCGCCCTTGCCTGTAGTATCAATATATGACCAGGTCACTACACCCTTTTTAATGATGTACATATTTCGTGATTTTGCTTCGCCCGCATAAAAAAAGTCAAATTGTTCCAGTCCCTTTCCCGGCAGGACCTCCGGAGCAAAAGCTTTGTCTGTGGCCGGACCGCTTATTTGCCCAAACAGCGGGGTAATTATAGAGATAAGCATTGCTGTCATCAGCAATAAACGCGGTGTGTATTTCATATGGGATTTATTTGGTTCGTGCTTGTTGAGCGGCAAGTTATTGAAAATGAAAAAAATAAGGTTTGAAATGCCTGCTTTTTTTTATGCAATCGTTGCCGGTAGGTTCCATGGTACACAAACTGCCATTACACCAGGCTGATTATGGAGAATCTATGGGTTTAGGGCGTCACAGCGTTATGAAGTGTTAAAACCTGCTGTAAGAAAATATCAGATTATTTAAAGCCTTACATTTTCATTCTGCCATTTTGTGAAATCCTTCAGCTGCTGCTGATGTTCGGTAATCCATTTCCTGTTTTCTTCCTGGTTGGCGGTAAAGCTGATGATGCGTGTAACTAATGGCATATATTCAGATTTGGCGATTTTATAGAAATAGTCAGCGTAAAAGGACCAAAAAAAGCTTTTCTCCTTTTTCTTTGCGGAAAGTTCCCCTGCCGCTGAAAAAATCGTCTTCAGCTGCTGTTCCAGTTTTTCTGTTTCCGATAGACCCGGTATCGCATCCAGGGAGAGTGAAGACATGGGGATTATCATATTTGCAGCATTCAGGTCAGGGTCCTTATCATTATTACTGACAGTAATGTTGTTTACGCCATCCTTTTTGTTGATGCCATCGCCCAGTATTGATTTGAGGTCTTTATAGGCATTCACTGAACGTTCGGTTGTTGCTTCAAGCAAAAGGAAATTGCAATAGGCTATCAGTGCGATTATTTTTGTATTCGGGTTGGCCATGGCGGTAGCCGCATATAAGCGATGGCTGCTGGCATGGCCGGGAGCCAGTTGAATGGCCTGGCTTGCATACTGGCTCGCCTCCTCATTTTTGCCTTGCCTGCTGTACGTAATCGCCAGGTTAAAATAAAGCCGCTGATACTTTGGGTCTGCCTTTATACAGAGTTTAAAGCATTCGATGGCCTTATCGGTTTGCCCCTGATCGTCGTGGATGCTGCCCAATAAATCGTAGGCACTGGCCATATTAGGACTTTTTGCATCAATTATTTTGTTCAGGTAGGGAATCGCTTCCTTACCAGATTGATTACTGAAATGAGTAAATGCAATTTCATAATTGGCGGTGGGATGATTTGGTTCCAGGGCCAGCGCTTCCTTATACTTGGCAATAGCCTCCTGATATTTAGCTGCGTCGTGCAATTTAATCCCTTCGGAAACCAGGTCTGCGACTTTATCCTGGGCAAATAGGGTAAATGAAAAGAATAGTGAGAACAGGGTGAGCGTAATGTGTTTCATGGTACAGAAAATTTGGTTAGCGGAGGTCTGTGGTATTTAAAGTTAAATTAAATTGTACAATTTATCTGTACAATTTAAAAATCTGCTGATCCGAAGGTTCTGAACCTGTCTGGCTTAATAAGTATAAGTGACTTCTGAACTTTGATCCAGGTTAGGGTGTTCCGGGAATTTAAGCGCGTTAATTTGCTTTTCTATTCTGCCATCCGTTACGGTATAGGTTATAGTGGTCTGCTTTTCGACATAAGGCTGCCCGTTTCTGAACCTGATTAATTTGATCAGCGCCGGTAATTGCTTCAACTGGCTGATTACAGGTAAATTGTAAATCATATAGTCTTCGCTGATGTCTGTTGCTGTAAAATAAAGCGGGTCGAATGAGGCTACTTTTGAAAATGCTTCTATAGTGGTAACGAGTTTGGCTCCGTTTTTATCGATTCCTGTGATCTTTACGGGCAGGTATTGCGCATTATATTCGTAGGTATTGGTATAGATCAGTTCAGTACCCGCTTCATTGATCTGATAATACTTCATTACAGAAACTGTATTGTTGCTGTTGTAAGTGAATTCAAGCCGTTGATTTGCACGGTGCTGATCCCCGAGCCGAAGGTGTCGGGTCATGCTGGTTATTTGCCCGGCGGCGTTGTGTTCAAAGATGTTCTTATACAGTGACCCCGCTGTATTGATCTCCTTAATGCGTTTGCTTGTATAGGTATAGGCTACTTCATAGGAACTTGCGGGGCCGGTATAGTTTATTTGTCTGATGGTACTGTCGGTGTTGTATTCGAACGCTGCGCTGGCATTAAATTCCTTCCATTGGATACCCTTTAGAAGTTGACGTTTGCCATTCGTGTGCAGAGGGTCTTCGGGTAAATTATCAGTGCTATCCTTACCTGATTTTTTGCAGGACTGGAATGTTAAGCTCAGGGCGAGTATAAATAAGAGCAGGAATGATTTAACTGATAACTTTCTTCCTTTTATTTTTAACAAAGGATAGAGGAGTATCCCTATGGTCTTAACGGCGACATATGGTGGCTTGGTAAGTCTGATTACACGGTCGTATTTGTTCAGCAGGTAAAGCATGGTGGGCGGATCCGGCAGGCCTTTCTCATTAGATTTCGGACTATTCGCTACCAGGGTCATTATGCGCAAAAACTGTTCTGTTTCCAGGGCTGGCCACACCTGCCAGCTGACTACTGCATTTTCTGAACCGCTATTCCACATGGAATGTTTGTCGCCTGCTTTAATCTCGATCAGACTGCCGGGCTTGTAACTTTGTACCAATCCGTTTATTCTGATGTTGATTTGACCTGAAATGACCCTGAACAGTTCTTCCTGCTTCGGGTGATAATGCACTGGCGGTTCTGGAGAACCTGCCGGATACGTAGCTTCCATATCCAGCATAGTTCCATTGGTATCCTCTGAAGTTTGCAGGAACCTGATGATCTGTCCGGTTTTTAGATTGTGTAGTTCTTTACTGTTTGCTGGCATCTTGAAATCTGGTTTGTTGATTCGATATTCAAGACGTGATTTTGTGGACGGTTGTTACAGGGTTTCAAAATTAGTGTTATGAGAATAAATCCAGAACAGGCTTACCTAATCCGTCCGGTGTTGTGTAAAATGGCCTTTTTTCAACAACATAGTTTGCATCCTGTGCTATTCCAAGCGCGTGATAAATGCTTTGATGTACCTGATCGATCACTATTGGGTTCTCAATGGTCTTACATGGCCTTTCATCGGCCGTTTTGCCGTAGACGTTCCCTTTTTTAATACCTCCGCCAAACATCAGCATGGAGCAACCATCGGTAAAGTGACGGTGCATGCCGTAGTTTTTGAGTTCCTGGATGACATCCGGCTGTTCTACCTGTTCCTGTACTTTTGCATCCGGACGGCCTTCAACCATCATGTCTCTGCTGAATTCACTGGCCAGGATAACCAGAGTACGGTCCAGGCGACCGGTTTTGTCCAGATCTTTGATCAGCTGTGCAACAGGTCCATCAATCTGCTTCTTCATATCGATGAGCCTGGTATAGCCATTGTCGTGCGTATCCCATCCTTTAAAAGGTTCGTATTCTGTTGTTACGCTGATAAACCGGGCGCCCTGTTCTGTAAGTCTTCGGGCCATTAGACAACCCAAACCAAATTTGCCGGTGTTGTAAATGTCATAGCTTTCTTTGGGCTCCTGACTCAGGTCAAAAGCTTTAGCTTCAGGAGATTTTAAGAGCATGTACGCCTGCTCCATTGACCTCTTTAATGATTCCTTCTGATAATCGCTGCCAAATTCACCCATAGGGCCTTTACTGATCAGATCCTGATAGAGCTGGTTGCGTTTCTCAAATCGCATTGAGGACATACCTACCGGTGGTTGAACGCTTTCCAGCCCGGCTGAAGGATCGGGGATAAGGAAGGGGCCAAATTCGTTGCCCAAAAAACCTGCGGTATGGAAAGCCTTCAGTTCTTCTCCTTCACCCAGTGTAAACCTTTGACCGATATCAATAAAGGCGGGGATTACCGGATTTAATGGACCCAGTTCTTTGGCTATCCATGACCCAAGATGTGGCGCCGAAACTGATTGCGGTGGTTTGTAGCAGGTATGCCAGTGATACTGATGCCTGGAATGCAGGATATGCCCCATATCGCCAGCAACATACGAGCGGATCACTGTGCCCTTGTCTATAACATTCCCTATAGCTTGAAGACCTTCCGAAAAATGGACGCCATCGAGGATCGTCGGCATAGATTTGAAGGTGCTCAGTACACTATTGGCCTGCATTCCCTTAGAAAAGGGTGTATATTTCTTCGGATCAAAAGTATCTGTGTGCGCCATACCTCCTGCCATCCAGAGTAAGATTACTGTATCTGCTGTAGCGATGCTGTTCTTTCCATTGCAGGATGACAGTAAATTGGTAAGTGGTATGCCTGCGGCCATTGCTGCCAGTGTGGCTGCACTTGTGTTTTTTAAGAATTCCCTTCTGTTCCAGCTCATCTTTATAATTTCTGTTCAGTTTAACAATGATTCGGTTTAGTAGATAATTTGAAATTCAGGTAGCAATACCATAGCCCAGAACAGATCCTGAATGGCTCCTGTATCAGGTGATTTGCCCAGGGCTTTTCTTGCCAGTTGTATTTCTTTTTCGGTAGGCCTTCGGCCCAGTGTTTTCCTGTAGAGTTCGGCGATGAGCTGTTCGGTATTGCTGTAGCCTGTTTTCCAGCGTTCTGCACCTTGTTTCAGCACCTCATTAAATCTGTTGCCGTTGGTTAGTTCCAGCGCCTGGAGCAGGTTTGCCTGCGATTCTCTGCTGGTGGCCACGGTTTCACGGTTTGGCCGGCCAAGGGCAGTTAAATAGCTGTTGTTGGCTACCAGTGATGCCCGGATAAAGGCCGGTTTCATTGTCGAATTGTTATAGGCGGCATTCATAAATGGATTGTACCTGAGATTGGAGTCGGCAAACATAGGGGAGATGAGACCGCTTACCGCATCAGTAAACTGTTCAGCAGTCATTCTCTTGCGGACCATTCCCTTGAATTTGTAGTTTGGGTTGCTCACCAGGGCTGCTTCCTTAAATGCCTGAGAGGGCAGCTGATAGGTATTTGATGTCGCAATAAGATAGATTAATTCTTTGAGATCAGATTTATGTGCGGAAAAGTCATAGGCCATCCAGTCGAGCAGGTCCTGGTTCCATGGTTCGTTGTCCATCACATCTACAGGCTCTACCAATCCACGGCCCATCATTTGTGCCCATATGCGGTTCACAATAGTACGGTACAACCGGCCATCTTCTGGTTTGATCAGGTTCTCTGCCAGTTGCCTTCTTTTTTCGGCTACCGGTGCTTTGGCATCGATGGTACCAAGCTCCTTCCATAGCATTCTGGCATCAACATATTTTCCGGTCGGTTTCTCGCAGCGGCTGATCTCCAGCGCAGTATCTGCAAAGATGTTTGCAAAGGCATAAGCATCTTCCAGCTTCCAGTCGCTGATAAAGCTGTTGTGGCAGGAGGCGCATTTCAGGTTCAGGCCCAATAACACCTGTGATACGTTCTGTGCGGCCTGCATTTCTGTCCGCTGACTGGCGTTTACCACTCCCCGCCACTTGATCCCTTCTATAAAACCTTTTGATTCATTGGTTGGGCTGATGAGTTCCCTTACAAACTGGTCGTAAGGTTTGTTGCTTTTTAATGATTTGTATAGCCAGTCTGTGATGTCGAAACGACCACCGGTAATGTAGCCGGTACCCGTATAGTCATTCCTCAGGGCATCATTCCAGAAACTGAGCCAGTGCAGGGCATAATCGTCCTGCTGATCGAGCAACGTTCGAACCCATAAGGCTCTTTTGTTTGGTCTGCTGTCTTTTGCAAACCGGTCCAGGTCGGCGGGGGAAGGAAGCAGACCCACAATGTCCAGATAAATTCTTCGTAGATAGACACGATCTTCTACAAGGGACGGCCATGTAAATTTATGCTTATTGAAATATTGATTTGTCCAGAGATCTATCGGGTTTGATAAGCCATTTGATACTGCTGGCAGCGCAGGGTTCCGCGGTTCCAGACGGGCTACCCTGTATGCGCTTTTAGCGCTTCCGTCTTCCGGCCATGGAGCTCCTTTTGCAATCCAGAAACGAATGGTCGCTATGTCTTTCTCTGGCAATTTTTTGCCTTTTGAGGGCATCACATCCTTGTGATCTGCAGGCAGATTGATTCTCCTGTAAAGTTCACTTTCTTCAGCATTACCGGATACGATAACGGGCCCGTTTTCACCTCCTTTAAAGGCCATATGTTTACCATCCAGTCGTAAATCGCCTTTTACTTTTTCCGCGCCGTGGCATTTGTAGCAGTTGTGTGCCAGGATGGCCCTGACTTCTGTATTGAGTTCTGCCTCTTGCTGCTTGCTGAGTTTAGTCGTATCATTTTGAAAACTGGCCAGACTAAAATTATCGTTGCCTTTTGGGGTATAGTCTTTGCTCCAGGGTAATGCTGCAGAAAGAAAATCGCTGCCATGGGTCAGGCTTGCTCCGAAGTGCCCGGCTACTGAGACACCTATGGCAGTGAGAAATAAAGAGAATCTATAAATTTTAATATAGCCGGTTTGTTGTTTTCTCCGGATCAGGTAAAGGAACAGTAAGGTCGCGGCACCAAGAAAGGCAGTACCAATGCCTGTCCACTGATGGATGCTCAACACTTCACCACTATAATCGCCCTGTTGGTAAAGCAGCAGGCCCAGCACAACTGAAATTACGGCGGAAATGGCACCAGCAACAATTAATGCGTTAACGCCGCTGCGAATTTTTGAATTGAAGTTTCTTAAGGTAAATAGTTCCAGGACGGCAGCAAACAGGAGCAGGCTCACCGGAAAATGAACTGCCAGCGGATGCAGACGACCTAAAAAATCCCAAAGCCAGAAAGCCTTGTCTTGTAGCATATCAGATATTTATAATTTGGTTTAGGCTTTGTGCCCGGATACTAAATATCCTGTTATATTTTCAGGAAAGCAACCTGTACCATCCTGCCTGTCTGGCTATTGATTGTTAACCGTCTGTCTTACAAGGGGAAAAATCAGTATTCGGATGGCAGTGTTAATATTTAAATTTTCGGGTCAGAATGTCCCGACCTTTGATATTAATCGTAAATTATGGGCATGAAAACGAGTCATGCCCTGTGTGCGCTGGTAATTTTGGCCTTTGCAGCAGGATGTACAAAAGATAAAGTTGCAGATGCTCCCGAACCGGAAGAAACCGTGACTGACACAATTCCGGTTATAAAGCCACCGGAACAAAACCAGAGTGATGTGGTAGGTAAGATCACTGCAGGGTATCAGGGCTGGTTTGCTGCGAAGGGCGATGGCTCACCGATCGATGCCTGGTGGCATTACACTCAAGACTGGGGGAAGGCACCTTCGCCGGATAATCAGGGTATTAAGTCCTGGCCTGATGTCAGTGATTATACTTCAACTTATCAAACAGGCTATGCCAATCTGGGCAACGGACAGCCGGCCAAATTGTTCTCGTCATTCACTAGCCAAACGATCAGTACTCATTTTTTGTGGATGAAGCAGCATGACATTGACGTAGCTGCATTGCAGCGGTTCAATCCGAATGGACAGGAGGGCCCTGTAAGAGATGCGATTACGGCGAAGGTGAAGATTGCTGCTGAGGCCAGCGGGCGAAAATTCTACATCATGTATGATGTGAGCGGCTGGACAAATATGCAAAGAGAGATAAAAAATGACTGGACAGGCAGGATGTCTGGATATACCCGTTCACCGGCTTATGCGAGACAAAAAGGTAGACCAGTAGTTTGTATCTGGGGGTTTGGTTTCAATGATGACAACCATCCATGGCCCGCATCAGTTTGCCTGGAGGTGATCAACTGGTTCAAATCACAGGGTTGCTATGTGATTGGCGGCGTTCCAACTCACTGGCGCAAGCAAGACAGTGATTCCAAATCTGATTTTATAAGCGCATATAAGGCTTTTAACATGCTTTCGCCCTGGATGGTCGGCAGGATTGGAAATGTAAATGATACCGATAATTTCTATACCAATGTAAATGTTCCCGATATGATCTATTGCAGGGCCAATGGGATCGACTACCAGCCTTGTGTATTACCTGGCGACCTTCAGGAACGTCAGCGTGCGCACGGTGACTTTATGTGGCGGCAGTTTTATAATATGAAAAGACTGGGTGCCAATGGTATTTATATCTCTATGTTTGATGAGTATAATGAAGGAAATCAAATTGCCAAAACTGCTGAAACCAATGAATTTGTACCTGAAGGCTCTAATTTTCTTGCACTTGATGAGGACGGAACTCCTTGCTCTGCTGATTATTATCTGCGCCTGACAGCCGATGGTGGTAAAATGTTCAAGGGTCAGATTGCACTGACAACGGTACGGCCTACAAAGCCTAAGCTTTAGGTCATTCCCTTCAAAACAAAACACATACCTATGCTGACATCGGGTAAACCCTCGTCTGTGGTTTTGTAAACGTGTCTGCGGACATCTGGATTAGTGATAGGGGAATGGACCTTATAAACAGGCGCTCGGAAAAGTAAAAGCATAAGTAAGAAATAAAATGCTATTTTAGATCATATTAATTAGAGCAAACACTAGTATATGATTCTCGAAGTTGCTGTACTTTATATCAAACCTGGTCTTGATGTCCGGTTTGAAGCCGACTTTAAAATAGCGGGACAATACATAAGCTCCATAAGCGGATATATCGGTCATACCTTACAAAAATGTATGGAACAGGAGAACAAATACATTTTAATGGTGGAGTGGGAAAAAATTGAAGATCATACGATCGGATTCAAAAAGTCTGATGTGTATCTGAAATGGAAAGACCTGCTTCATCATTATTACGATCCGTTTCCGGTTGTAGAACATTATGGAGCTGTGATATTGTAACCTATTAAACTTTGATACAACCGGGCGAACTTTTGAGACAAAATGAATATAAAACAGAAGAGCTTATTTAGGCGTTAATAATAAACAATTCATAATTTAGAACCCTTAACCAAATAATAAATGAAACAAACATTACAATCTTTCTTCGCAGCAGCATTGGTACTTGCTGTAGCGGCTTGCAATCAACCTGCAAAAACTGATTCAGCAGCTATTGCAGCTGACAGCACGGCTACAACAGTTCAGTTGGATAGTGCCAAATTCCAAAAGGAAATAGACGGCAAAAAAACCAACCTCTATGTGCTTAAAAATAAAAACAATATGCAGGCCGCTTTTAGTAATTACGGCGGCAGGCTTGTGAGTTTGCTTGTTCCGGACAGCACAGGTAAACTGGTAGACGTGGTAGTCGGATTTGACAGTGTTGAGGGTTTCGAAAAATCTACCGAACCTTACTTTGGCGCTACGATCGGCCGTTATGGTAACCGGATAGCAAAAGGCAAATTTAGCCTTGACGGTAAACAATATACTTTATTTACAAATAATGGTCAGAACACCTTGCACGGAGGTAAAAAAGGATATCAATATGTTGTTTGGGATGCGGCACAGCCTAATCCGCAGACGCTGGTGCTTACTTACCTGTCTAAAGATGGTGAAGAAGGTTTTCCAGGGAACTTAAATGTCAAAGTGACTTATAGCCTTACAGACGATAATGAACTGAAGATGGATTATGAAGCAACTACAGACAAAAAAACCCTTTGTAACCTTACCAATCATGCCTTCTTTAACCTAAACGGTGAAGGTAGCGGCACCATTTTGAATCATACATTACAAATTTTCGCAGATCAGTACACTCCGGTAGACACCACATTAATTCCCCTTGGAAAACACGCAGCCGTAAAAGGTACGCCATTTGATTTTACAAGTCCTGAAACTATTGGCAAAAGGATTGAAGAAAGCAATGATCAGTTGACAGCTGGACAAGGGTATGATCATAATTTTGTGCTTAATGGAACTAAAGCTATGGGAATGACGCATGCTGCTAGCGTAAAGGGCGACAAATCTGGTATAGTAATGGATATCTATACCCAGGAACCCGGACTGCAATTTTACAGCGGTAACTTTATGCAGAGTAAAAATGTATTTAAGGGCGGAGCTAAAGACGATTTCAGAACTGCGCTTGCTTTGGAAACCCAGCATTTCCCTGATTCTCCAAATCAGCCATCTTTTCCTACCACGGTATTGAATCCGGGCCAGACTTATAAGACCTCATCAATCTATAAATTTTCAGGTAAGTAAAACATACGATCAGTGAATAAAAAAAAACCGCTTAGTTATAAGCGGTTTTTTTATTTCATACATCGACTTGATTGTTCTTCCATGCGGTTGTCCCTGCTGACGGAACTTTGATCGTTGACGTGTTCTTCCGCTTATTCGCAGGGCCTTGCAATTGATCGGCATGATTCCTCGCTTTTTCCCATAATTCTTCTACGGGATGGTCCTTAAAAAGGTCGTCATCATCCAAACGGTTCGACAAGCTGCCACTGAATTTCGACCTGATATTCCGGCCGCTTTGAGGAGCAAACAGTATTCCTAATGCAGCACCAATGGCAATTCCTGCCAATGAAGCAATGGCAATTAATGCGCTGTTGTTTCTTGATTTCATAAGCTGTTTTCTTAATGTTGATTCAGTAAGAGTTAAACATTATTATTCCAATTTTGTTTAATCAGGCATGAAGGATATAAAAGTCGCGGAACAGGTTGGAAGCTTCTATGATAGATTTTATGACTGGCTCATTGAAAAAGGACCGTCAATTTTGCTGGGTATCCTGGTCCTGTTTGCGGGGCTTTGGCTGATCAGGCTATTGTCGCGCTGGATGGAAAGAAGAATGCTTCGTAAAAGTGTGAACAGCTCATTGAAACCTTTCTTCCAGAGTGTAACTGTAGTTATACTGCGGGTACTACTGATATTTCTGATCATGCAGATTATGGGTATACAGCTGACCATTTTTGCTGCACTGATCGGAGCCATAGGTGTCGCCGCCGGTCTGGCCTTATCCGGCACTATGCAAAATTTCGCCAGTGGGGTATTGATTCTGCTGCTCAAACCTTTTAAGGTTTCTGATAATATTATAGCACAGGGTCAGGAAGGAACAGTAACTTCTATCCAGCTGTTTTTTACGGTAGTGACCACATTCGATAACCGAAAGGTGATCATTCCGAACAGCAAGCTTTCAAATGAAGTAATCATCAATATCAGTGCAATAGGAAGCAGAAGATTGGATATAGAGATCAAGTTTAGTTATGGAGTAGACCTGCAGAAAATCAGGCAGGTAATTGACGAAACTATCGCCGAATCAAGGGACATACTTAAAACACCGGAAAAACGGATAGGAGTATCCATGCTGGAAGAAAGCGGGTATAAGGTATTTATCAATGTCTGGCTGGAGGCCCACGGCTTCAACGATGCTAAACTGAGCTTTCAGGAAAAGTTAGTTGAGAATTTAAAGGCGTCAGGCCTCCCGTTACCCGGAATGGCTGCCAAATAGAATTTACAGACCTTTTGACTGAACTGCAGATATTTGAGTTAAATAGCGGTGTACGTAAATTTGTAAATGTCCGGACCATCCGGGTCTTTTAGCTCAATAATCATTTTTTTAGCACCCAGTTCCACGATAGTGTATGTTATAGTCAAATCAAACTCGTCATTAGAGATGATGAGTTTGCTGTCCATTAGCTCCCATCTTCCGTATTCAGATACCTGCGGTGCATCATCTTCACATTTAGTAGCGCCCTCATTAACCTGATAAGTGCCGTTACTTAGGTAAACACCGAAGTCATCCTCCTCACAATCTTCATATTCTCCCAGTTGGTCGATATCATTTATGGTGAATGCAGTCAGTTTCCAATGTTTATCGGTTAATAGTTTCGCTTTTCTTTCAGATGTACTGATTACTTTTTTGCAACCGCTGAAAGCGACAAGACAGGCCAATAATGCGATAATTAAATTTAATTTGTTCATTTAGATGGATTTGAGCGAAGCAATTACTTAACACAAAGATAGTGATTTCGGCTTATTTATGGATTGGGCCTGTCAGTAAATCTCATTCCTGTGATTAATTGTTTACGCAAACGTTTGTGTTGAATGTAATTGAACAGAAAACTTCATTTTTTAAATTATTAGGTTAAATTTGGTTTAATCAGTTACCATACAACCCAATAACTGCGACAACACAACCAATATGAAACCTAAAGAACCAAAACAACCCAACAACAGAAGAGATTTTATTAAAAAATCTGCGGTCGGACTGGCTGCATTCACCATTGTACCCCGTTATGTACTGGGTGGACAGGGCTTTCTTGCCCCTAGTGACAAACTTACCAAAGCGGTAATCGGTGTGGGAGGCATGGGCCGCGGACACTTTGAATATGAAGGCACACAGGTAGTTGCAATTTGCGATGTCGATAAAAGACATTTGCAACAAGCAGCAGGAATGCTGGACAAAGGTGTAAAAACATTTGGAGATTACCGGGAAATGATCCAGCTTCCAGAGGTAGACATAGTTCACATTGCTACTCCTCCGCACTGGCATGGTATCATGGCCGTTGATGCTGCAAATGCAGGCAAGGACATCTGGTGCGAAAAGCCGATGACACATACAATCGGTGAAGGCAAACGTGTGGTAGAAGCAGTAAAACAACATGGCAGGATGTTCAGGCTCAATACCTGGTTTAGATTTAAAGATACTTTTTATGGTATGGGTACTACGGTAAAGCCAATCAAGAAGCTGGTAGACAGCGGTATGCTGGGTTGGCCATTAAAGGTGACCGTAAGTAAACACACCGGTTACGACTGGAAATTCTACTGGGTAGGAAAGGACAACCTGGAGCCGCAACCTGTACCTGCCGAGCTGGATTACAATTCATGGCTGGGCCCGGCGCCGTATAAACCATACAATGCACACCGTGTGCACCAGACCTTCAGAGGCTATTGGGATTATGATGGCGGCGGTCTGAGTGATATGGGACAGCATTATATTGACCCGATCCAGTATTTTCTGGGTAAAGACGATACCAATCCGGTTTCAGTAGAAATAGATGCACCGCAGCAACATACTGATGCGGTTGGCATCTGGCGCAGGATTACTTATACGTATGCAGACGGTTGCCAGATCATTCTCGATGGCGAAGGCAAAGACACCAACGTACCGTATATAGAAGGACCTAAAGGAAAACTCTATCCCGGATTCAAATCTGACATACCGGATCTTGAACGAAAACTGGCACAATTTCCCGATCCAGACCCCCAGATTGTAGAATTCTCTGAATCTGTTAGGACAAGAAAGAAGTTTGCATTAAACGAAGAGAACGGACACCGTTCATGCAATATTGTAAATATCGGTCTTGCTGCACTGAAACTGGGACGTTCGCTGAAGTTTGATCCTGTGAAACAGGAATTTGTTGACGATGAAGCTGCAAACAGATTGATCAATCCTGTGATGCGGGCACCATTTACCATTTAAGCAGACAGATTTGTCCGGCTTCGATATTGTTTAATTCATTCAGAAAGAAATTACGATTATAACCATGATAAAAAAATTATTATTTGTCCTGATAGCCACCGTTGTCTTAAGCAACTCAGGTATTGCCCAGGATAAAAAAGACGAACGAACCATCACCACAAAAATTGCCGATCTGCTGGCACAATTGCCCGCCCGCGATGCAGCGCAGCTGGAAGGAAATATGAAAGAGATTGCCGATTTGGGCGAAGAAGGTTATGTAACCTTGATCAGCGGGCTTACCGCCCCCGGAAAAGGTAACAATTCATTGATTGAATATGCTGTAGGCGGCTTCACTGCCGCTGCGACTAAAAATGGGCAGCAGGCCTGGAGAACCATGGCTGTCAGTGCCTACTGCAAGGCTTTATCTAAGGTAACCGATAAGCAAAATAAAGCATTTATCATCAGTCAGTTTGATATGGTTGGCAACGATGCTGCTGTAAGTTGCCTGGAGGCATACCTTACTGATGAGCAACTTGCCGATGAAGCCTCCAGGGCATTGATCAAGGTGAACACAGCTTCTTCTTTTTCGGCCT
>Ga0126314_10000871_pt1 | contig 14321 bp, 7 predicted proteins | sample Plot105B_FD_92535 | JGI IMG/M metagenome (GOLD analysis project Ga0126314, IMG submission 92535) | Serpentine soil microbial communities from UC McLaughlin Reserve, CA, USA - Plot105B | ecosystem: Environmental > Terrestrial > Soil > Grasslands | place: USA: UC McLaughlin Reserve, Lake County...
CACCAGCCCGACGCGCTGGCCGAGCTCGGCGAGCTCGCCAAGACGCCCGAGGCGAACATCATCAAGCTGCCGAACATCTCCGCGTCGATCCCGCAGCTCAAGGCGGCGATCAAGGAGCTCCAGGACGCCGGCTACGACCTGCCCGAGTATGAGGACGCGCGCGAGCAGTACGACCAGGTCAAGGGCTCGGCGGTCAACCCGGTCCTGCGCGAGGGCAACTCAGACCGCCGCGCGCCGGCCTCCGTGAAGGCGTTCGCGCGCAAGCACCCGCACGCGATGGGCGAGTGGTCGAAGGACTCCAAGACCCACGTCTCGACCATGGATGACGGCGACTTCCGCTCCACCGAGCGCTCCGTGACGATCGACGCGGACGACACGCTGACGATCGAGCACGAGGCGGCCGACGGCACCAAGACCGTGCTCAAGGACGGGCTGGAGGTGCAGGCCGGCGAGATCGTCGACGCCGCGGTGATGCGCCGCAAGGCGCTCGACGCGTTCCTGGCCGGGCAGATCGAGGACGCGCGGGAGAAGGGCGTCCTGTTCTCGGTGCACCTGAAGGCGACGATGATGAAGGTCTCGGACCCGATCATCTTCGGCCACGTCGTGCGCACGTACTTCGAGGACGTCTTCGAGCAGCACGGCGACGCGCTGGAGCGCGCGGGCGCGAACCCGAACAACGGCCTCGCCTCGATCCTGACCGCCCTCGAGAAGCTCGACGACGCCGAGCGCGAGGCGATCGAGCGGGCGATCGACGCCACCTACGAGCACGCGCCGAAGCTCGCGATGGTCGACTCCGACCGCGGGATCACGAACCTGCACGTGCCGAGCGACGTGATCGTCGACGCCTCGATGCCGGCGATGATCCGCAGCTCCGGGCAGATGTGGAACGCCGCCGGCGAGCAGCAGGACGCCAAGGCCGTCATCCCCGACTCGAGCTATGCGGCGCTGTACGCGGAGACGATCGACCACTGCCGCGAGCACGGCGCCTTCGACCCCGCGACGATGGGCACGACCCCGAACGTCGGCCTGATGGCGCAGAAGGCCGAGGAGTACGGCTCGCACGACAAGACGTTCGAGATCGAGTCGGCCGGCACGGTCGGCGTGCTGAGCTCCAACGGCGACGTGCTGCTCGAGCACGAGGTCGAGGCGGGCGACGTGTGGCGCGCCTGCCAGACCAAGGACGCGCCGGTCGCGGATTGGGTCCGGCTCGCCGTCGAGCGCGGCCGCGCGACCGGCGCGCCCGTCGTCTTCTGGCTCGACGAGACGCGCGCCCACGACGCCGAGGTGCTGAAGAAGCTCCGCGCGTACCTGCCCGAGCACGACACCGACGGGCTGCGGATCGAGGTCCTGCCGGTCCGCGAGGCGACCCGCTTCACGCTCGAGCGCGCCCGCGACGGCGAGGACACGATCGCCGCCACCGGCAACGTGCTGCGCGACTACCTGACCGACCTGTTCCCGATCCTGGAGCTCGGCACGAGCGCGAAGATGCTCTCGATCGTGCCGCTGATGAACGGCGGCGGGCTGTTCGAGACCGGCGCCGGCGGCTCGGCGCCCAAGCACGTGCAGCAGCTGCTCAAGGAGAACCACCTGCGCTGGGACTCGCTCGGCGAGTTCCTCGCGCTGGCCTCCTCGCTGGAGATGCTCGCCGACAAGGACGGCAAGCCGCGCGCCAAGCTGCTCGGCCGGGCCCTCGACCGCGCCACCGGCGCGGTGCTGGAGAACGGCAAGTCGCCGTCGCGCAAGGTCGGCGAGCTCGACAACCGCGGCAGCCACTACTGGCTCGCCCGCTACTGGGCGCGCGAGCTGGCCGAGCAGGACGAGGACGCGGAGCTGGCCGAGGCCTTCGGCCCGCTGGCCGAGCGGCTGGAGCGCGACGAGCAGTCGATCCTCGACGAGCTCAACGGCGTGCAGGGCGACGCCGTCGACCTCGGCGGCTACTACCACGTGGACCGCGACAAGGCGACGAAGGTGATGCGCCCGAGCGCGACGCTCAACGAGGCGATCGACGCGCGGTGACGCTCACGCTCGACCACGTGATCATCCGCGCGGCCGACCCCGCCGCGGTGCTGGCCGAGCTGGCCGACCGCGGCGGCCTGCCGGTGCTGGCCGCGGTGCAGGAGGTCGGCGGGAGGCACAGCGGGATCGCGCGCGCCGGCGCGATCGACGTCGAGGTGCTGCAGATCGGCAAGGAGGACCCGCCGCGGCCGTACGGCTACGGGCTCGGCTTCCGCTCGGACGCCGACCTGGAGGAGACCTCGCGCGAGCTGCGCGCGCTCGGCTTCCCGACCTCCGCCCCGGCGCGGGCGGTCGCGGACGATCGCGCGTGGCGCGCGGTGCAGGTCCACGGGCTGATGCTCGACCCGTTCCCGATCCCGACGAGCGGCCGCCCGCCGGGCGTCGGCGACAAGATCACGGGCGGGCTGGCCGGCGCGCTGGCGAAGGTGCCGGCCGTGGCCAAGGCGGCCACGCGCGAGGCCGGCGGCTCGATGGTGGTCGTCACCGACTACGAGTTCGACGCGGGGGCCTGGCGCGCGGGCGCCGGCCACGGCCCCGACGTGCTCGAGGTCCACGTCAACACCGGCGGGCACCTGACCGACTGGCAGCGGGTGCCGCTGGCCGAGGACATGCTGCTGCGCTTCTCCGACGACGAGCCCGCGGGCATCACGCGGATCGTGATCGACGGCGCGCGCGAGCCGTTCCCGGTCGGGGAAGTGACCGTCGAGTTCCGCGCGCGCCAGCTCTCCCCGCCACCAGACGCTCAACTCGGGAGGTTGAGATGAAGCAGGGACGCGCGCGGTGGTCGGGGCCATCGTGACGGGGCTGCTCGCCATGGCGGGACCCGCGACGGCGAAGGACAAGGTGGTCGCCGTCGACGGCGGGCCAGGGACAACGCGGACCGCCGCAGGAGAACTCGTACTCGTTCACCGGGCTCTTCTGCGACGTGCTCCCGGTCACGCAGAACTACAACGGGGCCGGCGCGCCGCCGCAGCTCGACGCGCTGGGCGCGCGAGAACGGCCACGTCGCCGGCCTCGGCCACTCGACCGACACCAGCGCGGTGATGTACCCGTGGTACCAGACCGCCCGCTGCCAGCTGGCGCAGGACGACAAGAACGGGCTCGCTGCCCTCTATTAGTCACGCGCGACGGCCGGCCGGCCCGTAGGGTTGCACCATGCTCCCTCCGGGCCCGGCCGCGCCGCCCGCGATCCAGACCGCGCGCTGGCTGCTGCGGCCGATCTCCTTCATGGAGTCCTGCCGGCGGCGCTTCGGCGAGGCGTTCAGCGTGCGCTTCCTCGGCTTCACCACGCCGATGGTGATGCTGTCGGACCCGGGGGCGATCCGCGCGCTGTACACCGAGCGCCGGCACGGGCTGCCGCCCGGGCGCGGGGTGGCGCTGCTGCCGGTCGTCGGGCCGCGGTCGGTGCTGCTGCTGGAGGGCGGCGAGCACCTCGCGCGGCGCAAGCTGATGCTGCCGCCGTTCCACGGCGAGCGCATGCGCGCCTACGAGGCGACGGTGCGCGACGTGGTCGAGCGCGACGTGGCGGCGTGGCCGCGCGGTGAGCCGTTCGCCGTCCATCCGCGGATGCAGGCGGTCACGCTGGAGGTGATCGTGCGCGCGGTGTTCGGCGTGCGCGACCCCGTGCGCGGGAAGCGCCTGCGCGAGCTGCTGCGGGCGCTGCTGGACGCGACCGCGTCGTTCGGGCTGCAGTTCGGCTTCATGCTGGCGCGCCGGATCGGCGCGCCCGATCCGCTCGAGACGCTGCGCCGCCAGCGCGCGGAGATCGACGAGCTGCTGCTGGCCGAGATCGGCGAGCGGCGCGCGTCAGGCGGCGGCGAGGACATCCTGTCGCTGCTGCTCGAGGCCCGCTTCGAGGACGGCGAGCCGATGGCCGACCAGGAGATCTGCGACCAGCTCGTGACGCTGCTCGTTGCCGGCCACGAGACGACCGCGACCGCGCTGGCTTGGACGCTCGAGCTGCTCGTGCACCACCCGGAGGCATTGGCGCGGCTCGGCGACGCCTCCGACGCCGCCTACCTGAAGGCGGTCATCAACGAGTCGCTGCGGCTGCGGCCGGTCGTGCCGCTGGCGGGGCGGCGGCTCGTGGCGCCGCTCGCGGTCGACGGCGTCGAGCTGCCGGAGGGCACCGACGTCACGCCCGCGATCTGGCTCGCGCACACGCGCGAGGACGTCTATCCGGAGCCGTTCGCGTTCCGCCCCGAGCGCTGGCTCGAGGACTCCGCGCCGCCGGGCTACGCGTGGGTGCCGTTCGGCGGCGGCGTGCGGCGCTGCCTCGGCGCGGCGTTCGCGGAGATGGAGATGCGGGTGGCGCTGGCGACGATGCTGGGGCTCGTGCGGGTGCGGGCGGCGGTCGCCGAGCCCGAGCGCGTGGCGCGCCGCAACGTCACGTTCTCGCCCGCGCGCGGAACGCGTCTCGTAGCCTGGGAGGCGTGAGCGGCTACCTCGTCCTCTTCGTCGCCGACGAGGCCGACGACGGCCACGCCGACGCGCTGCGCGAGACGGCGCGCAGCCTCAAGGGCGCCGGCTTCTTCGACGACCCCGACCTCGGCGGCCAGCGCACGACGGGCACGTACCTCGAGACGGACACGCTCGACGACCCGGTCGCGCTCGAGCTGATCGCGCGCGTGGCGGAGCTGTCGCGAGCGCTCGCCTGCCGGATCGAGATCCAGCACCACGAGGTGATCCTCGGCCATCTCGTGCAGGGACAGCCGGACGAGAAGCTCGCCGCATCGCTGGGCTTCCCCGGGTCCTAGGGACGCGCGACGATCACCAGGCGCGTGTCGGTGCTGAACGGCGTGCCGTCGAGGCCGCCGTGGCAGCGGGCCTCGCCGAAGCCCGCGCGGTCGAGCATGGACAGCAGCTCCGTGGCCGTGTAGACGCGCAGCGACATCGTGCGCGACTCCCGGGCGCCGTCGCTCGGCACGAGCGTCTGGGTCATCTGCGCGACCCCGCCGGCCGGGTCGAACGTGCGCTGCTCGAGCAGCAGCTTGCCCTCCCCGAGCAGGTGCCAGTCCTGCTCGGTGAAGTGGCTCACGAGCCAGTCGCGGTGCATCGTCTCGATCACGAGCCGCCCGTCCGGGCGCAGTACGCGGCGGAACTCGGCCAGGGCACGCGTGTCCTGCTCGTCGCCGAGGTAGCCGAGCGAGCTGAAGAGGTTGATCACGAGGTCGAAGCTCTCGTCGCCGCACGGCAGCTCGCGGTAGTCGGCGACCGCCCACTTCGGCCAGCGCTCGCCGAGCGAGCGGCGGCGGGCCTCCTCGATCAGCGGGGCCGCGCGGTCCACCCCGGTCACGCGGTAGCCGGCCCGGGCGAGCGGGATCGAGTGGCGCCCGAAGCCACACGGGGCGTCGAGCACGTCGGCGCCGTCGGGCGTGCCCGCGAGCCCGGCGGCGGCAAGCGCCTGCAGCTCCGCCTGCGTCTCCGCCTCCTCGTGCGCGTAGGCACGCAGGTAGAACTCGCTGAAGAACGCGTCCCAGCTCTCGGCCGGGCTGACCGTGCCGCGATCCACGTGGGCGAGTCTAGGACCGGCGCTCGCGCGGCGCCCTCGAATGCTCGTGTGCGGGGGAGTCGCGCCGGCGTAAGGCAAACGGCGCCGGGTACGACTCAGCATGGGGTCCAGACCCGCTCAAGCCGGGCTCCCGGGGCGACGATGCGGTAGTCGATGAAGAGGATCGGGGCGAGTGCTCCGCGCCGAGTGGCGCGTCGCGGTGGTTGTGGTGGCCGCCGTCGTGCTCGCTCTGATGGTTCCGGGTCTCTGCGAAGCCTCCGCCGGGGCCGTCGCAGCGGTCGTGCTGCCGACGGCCCCGGTGCGTAGGCGCTGCGACGGCGCAGCGCCTACCTGCTCGAGAACGCGCGCTCCTGCCTGCGCCGCCTCGAGGCCGACTCCCTGCGCGACGCCGGCTAGGCGTGCGCCGCTTCCACCAGCTCGTCGAACGATTTGCAGACGTCGGCGCCGACCTCGTCCGCGTCCCGGAGCGCGACGGCGTCCGCGAGCAGCCCGAAGCAGACCCGGCCCGCGACGGTCACGACGCCGATCGAGAGCGTGTGGCGGCCGGACAGCGGGACCGCGGAATGCACGGCGGCCAGCCGGCAACCGAGGACGTAGCGCGGGACCGCAGGCCCGGCGACGCTCGAGATCGTGACGTTGAACAGCCGCGGGTGGGCGAACGCGTGGGCGAGTACGCGCTGCACCGGCGGCGGCGTGAGGGCCAGCACGCCGAACCCCGCGTCCATCGCCTCGGCGTCGCCGTCGCGGCGGCGCTGCGCTGTCACCTCTCCGATCGCCTCCAACCGCGCGAGCGGGTCCGGTTCGTCGCACGGCAGCTCGTGGAAGACGAACGTGATCCGGTTGCCGGCGGCAGGATCGTCGGCGGCGCCGCGGACGTCCGCGGGCACCATGACCTTCAAACGGCGGGGCGGCTCGCCGCGGCGCTCGGCCATGCGCCGCAGCGCGCCCGTGCATGCGGCCAGGATGACGTCGTTCGGGGCTACGCCGAAGTGCTTGCGCACGGCGCGCAGGTTGTCGAGGGGGCGGGAGACGCGGACGTGGCGGCGCGCTCCGGTACCGGCCGTGTTGAGCGACGAGCCGGGGGCGGGCGGCAGCAGCGTGTGCACCGCCGTACGGGCGAGCGACGGAAGCGCCCGCATCCTGTCCGGCGATGTGGCGACCCGCGCCGGCGCGAGTACGAGCCGCGCGCCGTCGCGCGCGCGATCGATGGCGCCGCGCGCCAGCCTCGCCACCGGTGATGGCGCCGACGGCGGCCGCCCGGCCGCCGCACCTGCGATGTCTCCACTGCCGGGCTGGGCGATACCGGTGCCCGCGGCGTTCTGCGGCGATGGGTCCGCGTCGAGCACCCGCCGGCCGAGCTCCGCGACCGCGGCGCCGTCGACCATGCAGTGGTGCATCTTGCCGATCATCGCGAACCCGCCCCCGGGCAGGCCGTCGGCGATCCAGATCTGCCACAGCGGCCGGTCGCGGGGCAGGCGGGTGGACAGGATCCCGTCCACGATCTCGTCCAGATCGCGCCCCTCGGCGTGGAGCACGTGCGCGTCGATGTCGAAGCCTGGGTCGTCGACCCACAACGGATCGTGCACGCCGAGCGGCACGGGGGCGAGCGTCTGGCGATATCGCGAAGCGTCCTGCAGCCGTTCGGCCAGGTGGTCGCGCACCGCGGCGAAGCCCGGCGACGGGCCATCGAACGCTGCGACCCAGCCCACGTGCATGGGCGCCCTGGCCGACTCGACGGCGAGGAACGATGCGTCCAGCGGGGATAGGCGGGTCGCGCTCACGCGGGATCGCCCAGCGCCGGCCGCCAGTGGTCGTGCTCGAGCCGCGCGCCGTCCGTGGTCTCGTAGAAGTCGGTCAACAGCTCGGCGAAGCGGCCGGGGTCGTCGTCGTGCGGCATGTGGCCGGCGCCCGGGAACACCTCGAAGCGGCTGCCCGGCATAGCCGCGCGGGCGGCCGCGCCGTGGGCGGCGGGGATGATCGAGTCGCGCTCGCCCCAGACGATCAGCGTCGGCAGCGTCGCCGCCAGCGCGAGCCGATCCCCGGCGCTCACGCGTTGCCCGCCGGGCTCGATCACAGCCCGCACCGTGTGCAGGAAGGCTTGGCGCGAGCCAGGGTTGTCGAGCGATGCGAAACCGCGGGCCAGGACCCCGAGGTCGCCGCCTGGCTCGAGCCCGACACGGCCGAGCAAGCCGCCGATCCCGCGCCCGATTCCGACGAGCGGCCGCGACGTGAGCGCCGGCAGGACGTAGTCGGCCCCGGGCAGCGCCGCAGCTCGCAGCAGAGCGTGCACCTCGCGGCCGAGGCCACCGCTGGACACGAGCACGAGGCGCTCGGTGCGCTCGGGGAACTGGTAGGCGAACTGCATCGCGATCCCACCGCCGAGCGAGTGACCGACGACTGTCACCCGCTCCTGCCCGAGCGCGTTCGCGACATCGCGCGCCCCGCTGGCGTGTGCGCCCAGGGAGTAGTCCCCACGGGGGGTTGCGGACCCGCCGTGGCCGAGTAGGTCGGGCGCGATCACCGTGAAGCGCTCGCACAGCAGCGCGGCGCCGCGCTCCCACGTTTCGGACGAGCTCGCGATGCCGTGCAGGAGCAGCAGCGCGGGCCCACTGCCTGCCGTGCGGTAGCTCACGCGGTGCCCGTGCAGCTGGAGCTCATGACGCTCGAGGATCACCCGGCCGACAACAGCACGGCCGCGCCGCGCATCCCAGAGGTTGAGGGTGGTCGACCCCCACAAACGGAGGGTGCGCCCACCTGACCGGGGGGCCCGGGGCGTGCGCCGCCTTGAGTTGTCGAGTGGCGCCCGTCACACAGAGGAGCCGTGACTCCCCCGCGAGCCCCATTCACGCGCCTGGCGATCGTCAACCGCGGCGAGGCGGCCATGCGCGCCATCAACGCCGTGCGCGAGCTTAACGCCGAGCTCGACCACCCGATCCGCGTCATCGCGCTCTACACCGAGGAGGAGCGTCACGCGCTGTTCGTGCGCCAGGCCGACGAGCGCCACTGCCTCGGCCCGGCGATGATCACCAACGGCGACGGCTCCGCCCAGAGCGCCTACCTCGACTACGAGCGCCTCGAGCGAGCGCTCGTCGAGGCGAAGGCCGACGCCGCGTGGGTCGGCTGGGGCTTCGTCGCCGAGCATCCGGGCTTCGCGGAGCTGTGCGACCGCCTCGGGATCGTGTTCGCCGGCCCCGATGCCGAGGTCATGCGCGCGCTCGGCGACAAGATCGAGGGCAAGCGGCTCGCCGAGCGGGCGGGCGTCCCGGTCGCCCCGTGGAGCGGAGGGCCGGTCGAGAGCATGGAGGACGCCGTCCGGATCGGCAAGGAGCTCGGCTTCCCGCTGATGATCAAGGCGGCGGCCGGCGGCGGCGGGCGCGGCATGCGCCGCGTCGACGGCGAGCAGGAGCTCGCGCAGGCATTCGAGCGCGCCCGCGCCGAGGCCGCGCAGGCGTTCGGCGACCCCAGCGTGCTGATGGAGCGCCTCGTCGGCGCCGCCCGCCACGTCGAGGTCCAGCTGATGGCAGACGGCGAGGGCGGCGTGTGGGCGCTCGGCGTGCGCGACTGCTCCTACCAGCGGCGTCACCAGAAGGTCGTCGAGGAGTCCGCCAGCCCCGCGCTGACCGCGGAGCAGGAGCGCGAGCTGGCCGAGGCCGCGATCCGGCTCGCGCGGACCGCCGGCTACCGCGGCGCGGGCACCGTCGAGTTCCTTTACGAGCCCGACACCGAGCGCTTCTCGTTCATGGAGGTCAACACCCGCCTGCAGGTCGAGCACCCGGTGACGGAGGCGGTCACGGGCGCGGACCTCGTCCGCCTCCAGCTGCACGTCGCGGCCGGCGGCCGGCTCGAGGGCGAGCCGCCGCCCGCGCGCGGGCATGCGATCGAGGTCCGCCTCAACGCCGAGGATCCCGGCCGCGGCTTCGCGCCCGCACCAGGGCGGATCACGCTGCTGCGCCTGCCCGCCGGCCCGGGCATCCGGGTCGACACCGGCGTCGCGGAGGGCGACAGCGTGCCGCCCCAGTTCGACTCGATGATCGCCAAGATCATCGCCCACGGCGACAGCCGCGAGCAGGCGATCGCGCGCCTGCGCCGCGCCGTCGCCGACACGATGGTCGCGATCGACGAGGGGACGACCAACCAGGGTTTCCTGCTCGAGCTGCTGGGCCGCCCCGAGCTGCGCGCCGGAGAGGTCGACACGGGCTGGCTGGACCGGCTGCAGGCGCAGGGCGACGTCGAGCCCGTCCGGCACGCCGACGCCGCGCTCGTGCAGGCGGCGATCGCGCTCTGCGAGACCGCCACGGCGTCCGAGCGCGGCGCCTTCTACGCGCTCGCCCGCCGCGGGCGCCCGCACGCCGACGCGGAGGTCTGCCACACCGTCGACCTGCTGCACCGCGGGACCGGCTACCGCTTCACCGTCTGCCAGACCGGGCCGCGCCGCTTCCTCCTCGAGGTCGACGGCACCCGCATCGAGGCGACCGTCGAGTCGCTCACCGAGCACGAGCGGCGCCTGAACTTCGGGGGGCGCTCCCATCGCACCGTCACCGCGCTGCAGGACGCCGACCTGCTCGTCGAGGTCGACGGCGTCCCGCACCGCATCTCGCGCGACGAGGGCGGCCTGATCCGCAGCCACTCGCCGGGCGTCGTCGTGGCGATCCCGGTCGAGCCCGGCGACGAGGTGCACCCGGGGGACGTCGTCGCGGTCACGGAGAGCATGAAGATGGAGAGCTCGCTCACGGCGACCGTCCACGGCCGCGTCCGCGAGGTGCTCGTTTCGGCCAACGCCCACGTCCCCGCGGGCAAGCCCCTGCTCGAGGTCGACCCGATCGACGACGACGCCGCAGGGCCGCACGACGAGGGTGAGCGGCTGACCTTCGAGCCCGCGGAGCTCGACTCGCCCGGCCTCGCGCGACTCGAGCGGGTCGTGCTCGGCTACGACCACACCCCCGAGGAGGTGGCCCGCGCGCTGGCCTCGGTCACCGCCGGCGAGGACCCCGCCGGCGAGCGCCGCCTGCTGGAGCTCTACGCGGACCTGCGCACGCTCGACCGGCCCCACGCCGAGGGGCTCGGCGAGGAGCTCGGCAGCCCGCAGGAGCACCTGTTCGCCTTCCTGCGCTCGCTCGACGCCGTGGCCGAGGGTCTGCCCGCGCGCTTCCTCGCGCACCTCGAGCGCGCGCTCGCCCACTACGGGGTCGACGGGCTCGAGCGCACCGGGCCGCTCGAGGAGGCGTCGTACCGGCTGTTCCTCGCCCGCCAGCGCTCCGCAGCTGCCCGCGAGGCCGTCCGCGGCGTACTCGCCGGCCACCTGGAGCGCGGCGCCCGGCTCGACGACTCCTACCGCACGGTGCTCGACCGCCTCGAGACGACGCTCGGCCAGCGCGAGCCCGCGCTCGCCGAGCTGGCGCGCGAGGTCCGCTGGCGCGGCTGCGACGAGCCGGCGCTCGCCGCCGCGCGCGAGGCGACGTACGCCGAGATGGCGGGCCACCTCGACGCGCTCGACGAGACCCGTGACCACGACGCGCGCGAGCGCCACCTCGCCGCGCTCGTGGACTGCCCGCAGCCACTGGCTCCGCTGCTCACCCGCGCGTCGGGCGACACGGGCGCGCTGGTGGAGGCGATGACGCGCCGCTACTACCGCATCCGCCCGCTCGAGGGCACCCGCCAGCAGCTCATCGGAGGCGTGCCGTTCGTGGTCGCCGCCTACGAGCACGAGGGCCGGCGCCACCACGTCACCGCCACGCTCGGCGAGCCCGACGACCTGCCGGCCGCGCTGCGCGCGATCGCCGCCCATGCCGGCACCCTTCCCGCGGGCGAGCCGCTGCTGGCCGACCTCTACGCGCAGCGCGCCGGCGACGCCGACCTCGGCGCGCTGCTCGAGGCCGTGAAGCTGCCCGAGACGGTCGGACGCCTCGTGTTCGTGCTCGTACCCGAGGACCGCGACGACGCCGTCGACGTGCGCACGTACGCGCGCGTAGGCGACGGTTTCGCCGAGGACACCGCGTTCCGTGGCATGCACCCGATGATGGCCGAGCGCATGGACGTGTGGCGCCTGCGCGAGTTCGAGCTCGAGCGGCTCCCGTCGGCCCAGGACGTCTACCTCTTCCGCGCCGTCGCGCACGACAATCCGCGCGACGAGCGGCTCGTCGCGCTCGCCGAGGTGCGCGACCTGGTGCCGATGCGCGACGAGGCCGGCCGCCTCACGGCGCTGCCGGAGCTCGAGCGGATGGTCCGCGCCTCGTTCGAGGCGATGCGGTCCGTCCAGGCCCGCCGACCCGCGCGCCAGCGGCTGCACTGGAACCGGCTGCTGCTCTACGCCTGGCCGACGATGGAGTTCGCCCCTTCGGAGGCGAGCGAGATCATCCGCCGCTTCACGCGCACCGCCGCCGGGCTCGGCCTCGAGATGGTCCAGCTCCGTGCGCGAATGCGCGAGGACGGCGCCGAGCGCGACCGTGTGCTGCGGATCTTCAGCCCCGCAGGGCGCGGCGTCGCCGTCGAGCTCGGCGACCCGCCCACCGAGCCGCTGCAGCCGCTCGACGACGGGGCCCGACGGATCATCACCGCGCGCCGCCGCGGCACCCTGCATCCGGCGGAGATCGTCAAGATGCTCGCGCCGCAGCGCGCGGCCCCGGGCTCCGCCATCCCCGCAGGCGAGTTCGTCGAGCACGACCTCGACGACGACGGCCGGCTGGTCCCGGTCGACCGTCCGCCCGCGACGAACCGTGCCAGCATCGTCTGCGGCGTCGCCACCAACCGCACGGAGCGCTACCCGGAGGGGATGCGCCGAGTCGTCCTGCTGGGTGACCCGACCCGCGCGCTCGGATCGTTGGCGGAGCCCGAATGCCGCCGCGTGATCGCCGCGCTCGACCTCGCCGACGAGCTCGAAGCTCCCGTGGAGTGGTTCGCGCTCTCGTCCGGGGCGAAGATCGCCATGGACTCCGGGACCGAGAACATGGACTGGGTCGCCGCGGCGCTGCGGCGGATCGTGCACTTCACGCAGGCGGGCGGGGAGATCAACGTCGTCGTGAGCGGCATCAACGTCGGCGCGCAGCCCTACTGGAACGCCGAGGCGACGATGCTCATGCACACGCGCGGCATCCTCGTGATGACGCCCGACAGCGCCATGGTGCTGACCGGCAAGCAGGCGCTCGACTACTCCGGCGGCGTCTCGGCCGAGGACAACTTCGGCATCGGCGGCTACGAGCGCGTGATGGGTCCCAACGGCCAGGCGCAGTACTGGGCGCCCGACCTCGCCGGCGCCTGCGAGACACTGCTGGCCTACTACGAGCGCACCTACGTCGCCCCGGGCGAGCGCTTCCCGCGCCGCGGCGACACGAGCGATCCCGTCGACCGGGACGTGCGCGACGCGCCGCACGAGCTCGCCGGCTCGGAGTTGCGCACGGTCGGCGAGATCTTCTCCGACGAGACGAATCCCGGCCGCAAGCAGCCGTTCGACGTGCGTGCGGTGATGCGCGCCGTCGGCGACGCCGACCACGCGCCGCTTGAGCGCTGGGGCGGGCTGCGCGAGGGCGAGAACGCGGTCGTGTGGGACGCCCGCCTCGGCGGCCGCCCGGTCGCGCTACTCGGGATCGAGTCGCGGCCGCTGCCGCGCTTCGGTCCCGTGCCCGCCGACGGCCCGGAGCAATGGAGCGCCGGCACGCTGTTCCCGCAGTCCTCCCGCAAGATCGCGCGCGCGATCAACGCGGCTTCCGGCCGCCGGCCGCTCGTCGTGCTCGCCAACCTCGCGGGCTTCGACGGCTCGCCCGAATCGATGCGGCGGCTGCAGCTCGAGTACGGTGCCGAAATCGGCCGCGCGATCGTCAACTTCGACGGGCCGATCGCCTTCTGCGTGATCTCCCGCTTCCACGGCGGCGCGTTCGTGGTCTTCTCGCGCCGGCTGAACCCGAATCTCGAGACGAGCGCGCTCGAGGGCGCGCATGCCTCGGTGATCGGCGGCGCCCCGGCCGCGGCAGTCGTGTTCGCCCGCGAGGTGGATGTCCGCACGCGCGAGGACGCCCGCATCGCCGCGCTCGACGAGCGGATCGCGGCCGCCGAGGGCGGGGAGCGCGAGCGGCTGCGCGCGCAGCGCGACGCGGAGTGGACGACCGTGCGCGCGCAGAAGCTCGGCGACCTCGCGGCCGAGTTCGACGGCATCCACAGCGTCGAGCGCGCGGTCGAGGTCGGCTCCGTCGACCGCATCGTGCCCGCCGCGGGCCTGCGGCCCTACCTGATCGACGCGGTCGAGCGCGGGATCGCGCGCGTAGAGGCTGCGGAGCGCGCGGCCGTGACCCCGTAGCGAGGGCGCCGGCCAACGGCGCACGTGGGAAGCGTGGTCAGCCCGGCTCCGGTCGCGACGAGACGATTGATCGGGCTGAGGCCGATGAAGTGTCTCCTCGCGACGCGAGCGGAGTGAAACCTGGGGCGCCGGGCGACCCCACCCTCCTACCCAGAGCCGTTGCCGTTCGCCGGCGCCACGCCCACCGCCGGGGGCGAGGCGTCGGGCGGCAGGCCTAATGTGGCCGTGCCGATGCTGCACGTTCACCGAGCCGAGCGGGCCGACGGGCTCGTGGACGCCCTCGCGGCGCTGCTGGCGGAGCCGCCCGCGGACCCGTTCGCGCCCGAGCTGATCGCCGTGCCCACGCGCGGGATGGAGCGCTGGCTGACCCAGCGGCTCTCGACCGGGCTCGGCGTGACCCCAGGCCGCGCCGACGGCATCTGCGCGAACGTCGCGTTCCCCTCGCCGCGGCGGCTGACCGACGAGGCCGTCGCGGTCGCCTCGGGGATCGAGCCGGAGGAGGACGCG
>Ga0126314_10000872_pt1 | contig 14304 bp, 16 predicted proteins | sample Plot105B_FD_92535 | JGI IMG/M metagenome (GOLD analysis project Ga0126314, IMG submission 92535) | Serpentine soil microbial communities from UC McLaughlin Reserve, CA, USA - Plot105B | ecosystem: Environmental > Terrestrial > Soil > Grasslands | place: USA: UC McLaughlin Reserve, Lake County...
ACGACGGCAAGGTATACGCTGTGGACAACCGCTGTCCCCACATGGGGTTTCCTTTGCACCGAGGGACCGTACAAGATGGGATCTTGACCTGCCACTGGCATCACGCGCGCTTCGACCTGGAAAGCCGCGGGACCTTCGACCAGTTCGCCGATGAGGCGCGCGTCTTTCCGGTGGAGATCCGTGACGGTGAGGTGTGGGTGGATCTCACAGCACAGGGATACCAACTCGACCACCAGCGCCAGCGCCTGCGCGATGGGCTAGAACGCAACATCTCGCTGGTTTTGGCCAAATCTACGATCGGGTTGTTGGGTGCTGGGGAAGATTCTGCCGAACCGTTCCGCGCCGGACTCGATTTCGGCGTACGCTACCGGCGAGCGGGGTGGGGCCAGGGGCTGACCATTCACGCTTGTATGATGAACCTCTTGCCTCACCTTGCCCCCGAGGACCGCCCGCGTGCCCTCTACCACGGGCTTTCGGCCGTCTCGCGAGACTGCGCCGGGGAGCCGCCGCGGTTCATCCTCCGTCCGCTCCCGAGCGAGACGTCCGACCTGACAATGCTCAAGCTTTGGTTCCGGCGATTCGTCGAGGTGCGCGACGCCGAAGGGGCTGAGCGCTGCATCGTCTCTGCGGTGCGTGCGGGAGCCAACCATCTCCAGATGGCTGACATGCTCTTCGCCGCCGCCACCGACTACCGCTATCTGGACGTAGGGCACGTCTTGGACTTCACCAATAAGGCTCTGGAAGCGCTAGCTGTTGCGGGATGGTCACATGCCGAGCCGGTCCTAGCTAGCCTGTCTCGGGGTTACGCAAGAGCCCCCCGGATGGAGGAGTCGAACTCCTGGCGCAATCCTGTGGACCTGGTGGAGACCCTCGACGAGGCCTTCGAGAAGTTACCTTCCGCTCTGGACAGCAGTCGGCACCGAGGGGACGGAAGGTGGGAGAGTCGCGAGAAGCTGGCTTCTGTGGTGCTGGATGAAGACCCGAGAGCCATCGCCAGCGCGCTGCTCGAAGTCCTGCAAGAAGGCGCCACCGAAGAAGAGCTGGCCCAAGCCGTTGCGTACGCTGCGGCGCTGCGCATCGCGCGGTTTCCCACCACGAACGAGTTCGGCGATTGGGATACCGCACTGCACACCTTCACCTTCGCCAACGCTGTGCACCAGGGGCTGCGGCGAAACCCCTCTCAGGAGTTGCTGCGAGGGGTTTTCGATGCGGCTATGAGCGTCCATCTAGACCGCTTCCTAAACACTCCACCCACGCGCTTACCAGAGCCCAACGGCCCGGAGACGGTGCCGGAGGAGCTGCTAGCAGAACTTCCAGCACTGTTAGACGAACGGCAGCGGGTAGACGCAGCGGGAGGGCTGGTGGCCCGCTACCTTTACGGCGGCGGGGACGCCGACCGGCTGCGAGCCCTGCTAGGGAGCCTGCTCCTACGGGAGGACCGCAACTTCCACACCATACAGGCCGTCGAAGCAGCGTTTTCTCAGCACGCCTCCTTGCACGGTACGGTGGCCGGTACGCATGTGCTGGTTGCAGCAATACGGTACCTGGCAGCTCACTGTCCCACGATGCGCTCTCAGGGACAGACCTACGATATCGCCCGCCGTCTCTCTCGCGGCGAGATACTGCACGAAGAGTAAGCAAGAATGGTTAGATGCTGCAACCGTGCTGCAACCGGAGCAGGACACATAGGGACACAGCAGGAAAACTACGGTGTAAGAAACGGCGAAACCGCTCATTTATGCGGGGTTTTCCGACAGGGCAGAACCCACCAGGAAAGCTTTGACCTAACTTACAAGGAGGGGGTCGCTGGTTCAAATCCAGCATCGCCCACTAAAGAAAAGCAGCTTTTGCAGGTAAAATACAGAGCATGAGAAAGAGCTGCAACCTTCTCCGGGCCTTTCTAACACCAACTTGACACCAACGCGGCTAAAGGTACGTGGAAAGTAGTGTGAATCTCTTCTGAATGGCCCCGTTCAAAGCTCTTCATCACGCAGACACCCTTTCTGTCATTTCATCGGTCGATAAAGTAGGTCTCTCTGTACCGACAGCGGGGGCAGTTCGAAGCGACAATGAAAGAGTGAAGCGGTACCCACTTCTGATGTCCTAGATCTAGGAGAAGGTCGCCGTTGGTGAAGGCTCTAGAGAAAAGCACTCTCTCCTGAGGAAACCCCGGACCGTCTCCGGCTAGGCGCAAACATTTAAGCGAGAACTCGCCACTGGAGCGATCAAGGTCGAAATCTTGGACCAACCTGATTGGGTATTGCGCGAGAAAAGATAACGCTTCCATGCACCGCTGCAATTCCTCCTGTGCCTCATATTGAGGCAATAATAACGAGAATATCCCTTTTACGCAGCATCCTAGGGCAAGACATTTTGCTTCGAGATGCGCGGATGATCCAGGCACCTCGCTTGATGCCGAGGAGTACCTCAGCAGAAAAATGTGCCAAAGGTAGTATCCAAATACTACCTTTGGGCGATGCGTAGGTGCATACTTTGGCCTATTTTACCTTCGTAGGTTGTATTAAACGAGTGAGACGGGAAGGGTTCCTCTGTTAGGAGGAGAAGCAGTAAGAACACTGTACGAACGGTTGGTGGCATCTTATCTAGGTTTGCGGCGTTCTAGTAGATAATCGCCAAGTGGTACATAGCGACAAGTGAGCGGGGCTGATCATCTTGCCCTGCAAAGTAGGGACTCATGGCACTTTGGAGAAGGGAGGAACAGAGGTGGATTATCGTGGGTGAATATTCTCCGATAGGTTTCGGAGCTCCTTTGACCCAGAGCGAGGGCGAGTTTTCTCGAGATCCCGACGGCCCTTCAGACCAGATGGGTTTTTCCCCTTTCCCCTTTCCTTTTCCGGCGGGTTGTAGTAGACAAGCCAAAGCTAACTTTCCTCAAGACTTTAGGGCCCCTTTGGACCACGGGGGACCTCCTCACTGTTCTCCGCGCGTACCTATCGGCGGATTCGGTGGAGATCCGGCGAAGGAACAGCCAGGGCACAGGGCCACGGTTCGAAGAGTCGGTAAGGCCCCGATCATCCTTATTCATGGTCATACCGGCGTTGCAGATTCGGGGCGATGGGCCATGACGAAGCTAAGAGATAACTTGATGTTGGAAGCCGGATATCCGAGGGAGTTGTTGTGGGCACCGAGTTATCTAGGAACGGACCCCGTTTTCGGTGGAGGACTCGATACACAGGTTCCGCATACGAATAACGTCAACGAAGTCCGCGAGTTTTTCGACAGAGTTTGCGAATACCTGGGCGTGGAAGTTGTCGATATTATCGCTCATTCGCTTGGCTGTACCTTAGCCTACTCGGTTTTTAGAGGTCTGAAACGAGGAACCCCATTAGAGTTCAATCAACCAAAGAGGTGGAATGGAGTAGGTACTTTTGTTGCGTTAGCCGGAGCGTTTCGTGGTTTACAGGGCTTTAGCGATGAATGGACGCCCGGTGGAGACTTCATGAATGAGTTACTGTCAGAGGAGCTTATCGGTGGTGGAGATGAAACCCCCTTCGGCGAGGATGGCCAACAAACCACTGGGCCTGTTCCTCACAACATTACGTATTACTGTGGCATAGCAAAAGGAGATTTTGCTGATATTCGAAGTCCAGATACAGACAGAAGTACAAGTGAGCTTGAAGGGGCCGTAAACGAGGTTTTTGAGTTTACGGGGGACGACTTGCTCAGGCACGAAAGAATCATAACGCAGCTGGAGGTCGGTAAAGGAAATGCTACTAAGGGTCTTGATGGCTTTTCGAGGTACTTAAACAGTGTCCCACCGGTTCCACGCGTAACAATGACGGTAGCCGCGAGCAGCGGTGATCACGATGGTCCTCTAACGAGCACCGTAGATGTCGATTCTCCCGACAACGTCATCAACTGGGTAGCAAATAAAGTCACCAAGCAAATAAAGTCACCAAAGAGTTCTCAAATGGTTACATCTTAAGCATAAGTACTGAAGTACTAAAAGGAACGTCCATAGGGGGCGAGACTGCTCTAACGCTTTCAGATGGCATGTGGGAAGTTGTTTGTAACGTTGAAGGTGCTGCCGAAGATGAAAAGAGAACCTATTGGGTCGGCGCAACGGAAATGATCGAAGTCACTATCGATACGGACAATTCTACACCCTTCCAAGAAAGTTTAGAGGTAACGGCTACGGCAACAAGAGGAAAACTCTATCATTCTCTGTACGGCAGAGGGCAGGGCGAGATTGTTCCGACAGGGAATGTACTAAACGCAGTCGTCTATGGTGAAGGATGGAGAGAGGGAAATGTCGTGCAGATAGATAGGGATGCGGACGTTTACTTTGTCGCTATCGATCCTGACGGCATCGCTTCAGAAATAGCTTCGAGATCTTTCGTAAGAGCTACATGAACGTCCCAAGTAGGTAACGGCACTTTCGAGAAAGGGTAAAGAGTTATGGCCGACGACTTCACTTCTGTCCTGAGCATCGAGATCTCGTTAGCTCCGCCTCCAGAGAGCGATGCTCCCTCTCTGTTTTCCACCGCTGCACGGCCGAGGCCGGACGATATAGAAGACTTCTACGCCGACCCGGCGCGGTTAGATCGGACAACGGATGAGCTTGAGCGCCTGGGTTTTCGGGTCTTGATCGCGTCACAACTTTCGATATCTGTCGAGGGCCCGCCGGAACTCTTCACGGAAGTGTTCGGCACCGAGCTCGAACCGCGCTCTATACAAGAAGAGCCGATAGTAGAAGAGCGCGCCCTCCCGGCTGCCGAGAACTTCTTGGCTCCTGCTCCCGAGGCCACGTGGCAGCCGCCATCCCCCCTGGTCGGCTTGGTCGAGCGGGCCTACATCCAACCACCTTACCTCTACTTCGAGCGCCCTTTGCCTCCCCGGGTTGATTACCACCATCTTCGCGTTCCCAGCGACTTAGCCCTGCTAATGAACGCCAGCCCAGTTCATCGACAGGGGACCACGGGACGGGGCGTAAAGGTAGCGATGATCGACAGCGGTTTTTACATTCAGCATCCTTATTACCTGTCCGAGAAGTACAATATGTCCCGAATTTTGGCACCGGGAGCCGTGGCCGTTGAACATGACGAGAATGGGCACGGCACGGCAGAAGCGGCCAATATATTGGCTATCGCTCCCGACGTGACTTTCATCGGCGTCAAATCGGGACCCAACTTGACCGCCGCCTTCAAGGCAACAGTCCAGCAAAATCCCGACATCATATCGGTTAGCCTTGGGTTCGACCTTCGCGGGAATGATGGTCTTCCTCAGTCGGCACTGCCAGGCTTCCTTAAACCGCTCGAGGCTGAGATCGCCAATGCAGTAGCTTCTGGGATCACGGTCGTTTTCTCCGCCGGCAACGGGCACATTTCCTTTCCCGGCATGCACCCTGACGTCATCTCCGCGGGTGGGGCATTTATAGCGGAGGACATGGAGATACAGGCCTCCGATTATGCTAGTGCTTTTAGAAGCCGCATATACGCTGGCCGTAGCGTTCCGGACGTGGCCGGATTGGTAGGTATGCAACCAAACGCCAACTACATAATGTTACCGCTGGAACCTGACTGCGAGATCGATCGAGATGTTTCGGGTCACGATGGAACAGGACCGGACGACGGGTGGAGTGTCATTAGCGGCACTTCGGCTGCTGCTCCGCAACTGGCGGGTGTGTGCGCTTTGTTGAAGCAAAAAAACCTAGGCTTATCGCCGACAGAGATCAAGGAGGTATTGAAGCGCACGGCACGAGATGTGACCAACGGACATGCCAACGGAACCTCCAACCCCGTAAGGGATGGTCAGGTAAGATTTAAGCCCGTCGCTGCGGGGCCTGGTCCAGATGGGGCGACCGGCCACGGGCTAGTCGACGCTTTCGGCGCTTGGCAGCAGGTGTAGCACAAGCCAATAGACCGCTTCGGCTGCTAACCTGCAATTCGTCAGATGGTGGGTCACTTTAGCCACGCCCGTTAGACTTCGGATGCTACAACCTCCTAGAGGATCGTTTACTTGCTGCGTACTGTGTGCTGGGACTCCAGGCGCAGAGCAGCCCGGTTCTGCCGGACGTCCTCCACGAACTCCCCAACTTCGTTGTTGCGTCCACTTGGAAATCTGGCGGCAGGTATTTGTGCGGCTCATGAAGATTCCAAGTTGATACGCGATATTCGTGACTTTTGCAGGGTGAACTACAGATTGTGGAGCTAGTAAACTAGCGGAAGTATAGTAGTGGAAAGAAGGCTATCATGAGCGACGAAACGTTGGTCTCTGCCGAGGTGCTTTTGCGCGAGCCGTCAGGAGCAGACAAGGTAGCGGGCAAGCTGGAAGAGTTGGACATCAAGGTTCTATCAACGGGCAGTAGATCCCTCTCTGTGCAAGCTACTAAGGAGCGTTTCGAGTCCGTTTTCGAATGCCAGTTGGTGTCAACCGAAGAGGTACCTTCTCCGGGGAAGGATTTCGGGTCGCTGGGTGGAGCGTATCTTCGCGTCGTCGAACCCTGCAAAGTTCCGGCCGAGCTGCGGGATGCAGTCGAGTCGATCGAGGTACAGCAGCCTCCACTCTTATTCTGAGCCACTTAAGCGCGGTCCCCTTGTTGCCCGCTAAAGGGCAGTAAATATCGAAGGTTCACTACACTCTCGTGAGGCCCCTACGGTAGCTCCTCCCCTAGCTGGCGCTTCAGGTGTGCTCTCAACGCTTCTACGGCCTGCGGGGTAAGGCGGATCGACCAGCGGCTCTTTTTGGTCTTCGGCGAGCCGAAGACCACCCGCGCCATTCCTGGTTAGCGAACGCCTTATGCTCATCACGGCGTTCTCCATATCCACGTCCTGCCACCCTAACGCCAGCAGCTCACCCTGCCTCATGCCGGTGTGGACGGCGAGGGCATAGAGCGTATGAGAAGGGTTAGATGCTGCAACCTTGCTGCAACCGGAGCCGGACGCATATGGACAGAGCAGGAAAGCAACGGTGCACGAAACACCAAAAACCGCTTATATATGCGGGATTTCCTAACAGGGCAGTACCTACCAGGAAAGCTTTGACCTAACTTACAAGGAGGGGGTCGCTGGTTCAAATCCAGCATCGCCCACTTTAGAAAAGCTGCGTTTTGCAGGAGAAACGCAACGCAGAAGAAAATGGTCGGGGCAGAACCGGCGCCTTCTGACACCAACTTGACACCAACACGACCGCCAAGCAGCCGCTAGTGGTGGGTTCAAGGAAGGTTTTAAAGGACAAGGCACGAGCCACATGAACTGGCTTAACCGTACTAAGGTGAGAAACAAGCTTAGGGTGTCTGAACCTGTCCTCAATGCGCTTATTAGGAGTGGGCTTCTCGGGTACACGCAGTCCAACATGGTATCCGATCAGGCTATCCTTCAATATGAGCGATACGGCACACAGTGGAGCATCGACAAGCGTTTCGGCCCGGTCGAGCGCACCGTGGGAGAGGATGTATATGAGAGACTGCCAGCCATAGACGGCATCGGCCCGCAGCCTCCCGCCACCCAAACGTACATGCGAATCTCCCCGCCCAACGACACCTCGGCTAACGCGTTTGAATACGCGGAGAAGACCGACACGGGTTGGATGGCCTACTTCTACCTCTGCCCGAACTATTTCTACTTTCCCAACCTTACCGAACTCGCGCTGATCGGGCCGCCACCGCTAAAGCTCTCCGAGCTGAGGCAGGTTCCTGATGCAGACCTGCCAGTTACCCTTTACCCGCACCCCTCAGGCTATCTGGGGCTTGTAGTAGTGGAGGGGCTGGGCTGTCCCTTAGAGGATATGCAGAAGGAAGCGTACGACGTGGCCATGCTTCTGCTGGACGAACTTAGCGCACGCTACGACGTGCCGCTTCCGGTCGCACACTCGATGGCGGTGGCGGTGCCCTCCGGCATAATCCATCTCCTCTTCGCCCTCGGTCGGGGTAGGCTTGCTCAGCGTGCATTAGGTGCTGCAACCGGAGCAGGACACGTTAGGACAGAACAGGAAAACTACGGTGCGAGAATCGGCAAAAACCGCTGATATATGCGGAATTTTCCGACAGGGCAGTACCTATCCGGAAAGCTTTGACCTAACAAGATACGTTAAGAACGGCAGGGTGCTTCTAAGCACCAGGAGATGTACGCCTTCTAAGGAGTTAGATAAGGGCCCTGAGCTAGGGGCTCCCGTTGCCTCTATCACCGAGCTTCCAGTATACGGGGTTCTCGCTTGTAAATTACCTGCAAAAGCAATATTTTGCGGGTGTAAAAAGAGGTCTTTGCCAATTTTCGCCGCCACCTTGACATCTCTGTTATTTACTGTCATGGTCAAAGTAACTCACATGCCTCTTCTGGAGCGTTGCGAGAAAAGAAAACCCGTCGTGAGACGGGGACGCGAAGTCTAGGGGCCTCTAAGCGAGGTGGCCGGATTGCCGAACAGCGGCGGGTCTAAGTGTCTCACCCCGGAGAATAAGGAGAGGATGCGGTTTGGTACTGGCTGTAGCTGATGCACATGGCCCTACGAATCTCGTTGAGGAAGGAGATGACTTCGGTGAATGGTGAACGAAGAAACGGCGAATTTGCGATGCGATCACCACAAGATCGTCCCGACGACCCGCTTTTCGTGCCACATATTGAGGCTTTGTCAAATACCGCCGAGCTGGCCGCCGCTGATGACCTATACGCTGCATTGCTCGAGACTATATGCGGTGTGGCTGATGATTCGCAGCCTGTCGAACAATATGACGGTACGCTAGGGGTGACGACCGCGTTCGTTAATGCACATCAGGGCCCCGTATGTCAAGTTCAATGGAACGCCAATCTGGCATCAATTTATACCAATCCAGGAAATGTCTCGGGCGAGCGCTGGGGCAGCGGCACGATGATCTCGAGTGATCTGTTTCTCACCGCCGGTCATCTGTTCGATCAGACCGGCGGTAACTGGGAGCGGCCGCGTGTCAACGGCACGACCAACGTCATCTCGCCGCAGGAAATCGCCCGCAACATGCATCTCAACTTCAACTTCCAGGTCGATCCCGCCGGTAATATGCGCACAGAGCAGAGCTTTCCGATCCTCCAGTTGGTCGAATATCGCCTCGGCGCGGTGGATATGGCGGTATGCCGGATCGACAGCAATCCGGGCGTGACCTTCGGCCATACGGTGGTCTCGCGTACCGATGCCGCGGTGCCCGACATGCTCTGCATCATGGGTCACCCGGCTGGCCAGCCCAAACGTATCGAGGCGGGGCCCACGACCGCAATCGACGGTAACCTCATCCGTTATAACGATATCGATACGCTCGGCGGAAATTCCGGATCCGGAATTTTGCGCGCCAGCGACGGCCAGCTAGTCGGCATTCACACTAATGGCGGATGTGGGGTGCAAAGCCCGGCCCCGGGGAGCGGCAGCAATTTCGGCCAGCGGATCGCCGCAGTGATCGCAGTTTCCCCGACACTGCAGGCGCTGCCGATAAAGGTTGTCGACGACGGTGGCGTCGACCCGAAGCGCAAGGTCCTCGACGATCACAAGTTCAAGTTCCTCGACGAAGGCACGTTAAAGGTTGTCGACGACGGTGGTGTCGACCCGAAGCGCAAGGTCCTCGACGATCACGTCTTCGATCCTGGCCGAGTCAGGCGTCCGCTTGGATACAGGATGCAGCCGTCGCGGCCCTTCATCCTTTCCACTCCGCATCATTCCAATGCGTGGCAGGGCGGAGCCCAGCAGGGCAGGAGCGGGCTGGAGGAGATCGAGGCGACCCTCGTTCAGTATGAGCAGGCGATGGCGGCGGCCGGGGCCGAGCTCCAGCAGCTCGACAGCGAGTATCGCGAGCTGCTCGCCCATTATGAGTCGCTTGGACGTGGCAGGTAGGATGGCTAGTCGAACGCTGGCACCGCTATGATCCTGATAATCTCGCACCTTGCCGACGAACATGCAACCAGGGTACTCGGGTATCTCGGTCGTGCCGACGCCGACGCCCTGCTGTTCGACACCTCGCGCTATCCGCGCGAGATCAGTCTGGATATCGGCCACCGCGCCGGAGCGCCGCCGGCCCTCTTCGCGATAGTCGACGGCGACCGCCGCGATCTTGCGGCGGTCCGTTCAGTCTGGTGGCGGCGGCCGCAGCCCTTTGGGCTCGACGAGGCAATGAGCGACAGCGACGATCGCAGCTTCGCGTATGGCGAATGCCATGCGGCGATCATGGGGCTCTGGTCCTGCCTCGACACCCACTGGGTTAATAACCCCGAACGCGAGGAGGTGGCGGCACGCAAGGTATATCAACTGAACGTCGCTGCGGGGCTGGGTCTAAGGATACCTAGGACGCTCGTTACCAACGATCCCGAAAGTGCGGCTACGTTCATCGCCGGCGAAGGAGCAAGGGGGACGATCTACAAGGCATTTTCAGCGACCGAACGTGCGTGGCGTGAAACGCGGCTGTTAAGACCCGAGGAACGGGCGCATCTAGATGCGGTGCGGTTTGCGCCGGTCATTTTCCAGGAGCATATCCGCGCCGACATCGACCTGCGCATCACTATGATCGGCGACGAGATCTTTCCGGCCGAGATCCTCTCGGGCGAGACGGACTATCATGTAGATTTTCGCATGACAATGCACGCCGCCGCAATCCGAGCACAATGTCTTGCCCGATGAGGTGGTCGTGAAGCTACGTGCATTCATGGGAGTGCTCGGCCTCATCTATAGTGCGATCGACATGCGTCTTACGCCAGATGGTGAATATGTCTTTCTCGAGGTCAATCCCGCTGGCCAGTGGCTGTTTATCGAAGATCGGACCGGTCAGCCAATCACTGCGGCGGTCGCGGAGCATTTATTGACATCTGACCGTGATTAGTCATTCACTTGGTCGAACTTCGGCTAGGGCGCTGCGATGCGCGCAGCGTGGGTGAGATGCGACCAGTAGGCACAGAAGCGCTAGCCACCCGTAACCAACAAGAACTGCTCCGGCGCAACCAAATCTTCAAGGGCTTCTTCAATAAAGAGGCTTCCCGACTGCCCAAATCCTGTCTCGAGATGTCCCGCCGATTACTGGCGGACGCTTGCTTATATTCGGCAACTGTTCACAATGCGTCGCTTTAGCCTCGCCACCGTTTTGTTACAACATTGCGGGAAGCGGCAGTGGAGGGTAAGCGTTAGGCTGAAAAGGTGTTCTTCCCTGGATCTATGCAGCAACCGTGCAGTAACGCGGGCTCCACATATACAGCGGTATTCATAATTATTGAACCGGTAGGCTGACCAGGCATCGACCGTCTTCTCGCAGAGGCGCTGCGAGTATGCTCCTGTAAGCTGCTACGTATACCGACATGCTTGCCGCTCACGACAGGGTCAATGTTTATGACGCTCGCTGTATCACTCTCAAGTGTCGTGCCGACGCTCTCGCTGATAGTAAGAGTTTTGGCATTAGATGCCACGGGCAAGGGTGTAAACCCTGCTCGGGTTTACAGGTTCATGTTCATACTCACCGTTGGTATTTCAGTTGTATATCTACTGGCAATGACCTTGACGGTTCTTCTGCAACCTTTTGCTGCGGTAGATTCATTAACATTGATGCAGCAACAGAATATCTGGTTGAGCCCGTTCCGGGGGTGGGTCAGCGCAGCCATAGGGTGTGTTCTTTGTTAAGCCGGACCTAGGGTAACACCGTGGCAGCTTAGAGCTAATGCTACTCCAATTTGGGGACCGCACGCCGAAGGATCAAGAAAAACTGTTCAGTGTCGCCTCTGGGCTGATCAAGGTCTTAACGGACCAGTCGAGTATGTGCTCCATAGCTCTCACTGCTTGCTGCTAGACGCAGGGTATTCGTATGGGCCCAAGCCAAGGATCGTTGACACCAATTTGACACCAACCCAGGCAAACAACGACGAACATCCACGATTAATTGCAAGAGAGAACATCCATATTTGCAGGAGTTTTTAAACATTGACGAACAACCGCGATATTAACTAACCTCCCTTACAAGGAGGGGGTCGCTGGTTCAAATCCAGCATCGCCCACTTAAAAAAGCGGTGTTTGCAGGTAAAATGCAGGGGTGATACAAGGGTCGGTACGATTTTCTGCCCTGTTTACATCAGTAGTACACCATTTCGCTGAAATTTACTCTCAAACACGACCGCGAATGATGCGGCCTGCGTTGATAGAGCGTCAGCCTACTCGCGCCCAGGTGCCTGATCAGCAGGTTCGGCAGCCATGAGGGGAGTATACTGCTTTCAACTTCGCCGACGGCGTCCTATGTGTCGAGCCTACGCTCGTAGTAGACAACGAATGGCGATTCATATCGGAGAAGCGCAGGAGGTAAACGATGACGGAAGTCTACATTGTCGGCGGAGCCCGGACGGCCTTTGGATCTTTCGGGGGCGGTCTGAAAGACGCGTCGGCCCACGAGCTCGGGGTCGCGGTGGCGAGGGGAGCGTTGAAGCGTTCGGGGATAGACGCAAGCAAGGTGGACAACGTGGTGATGGGCAACGTTATACAGACCCACGAAGGCGCTCCGTACCTGGCCCGTCACGTCGCCCTCGATGCGGGTGTCCCGATAGAGGCTCCAGCCCTGACCTTGAATCGGCTCTGCGGCTCGGGGCTTCAGGCCGTGGTCTCCGCAACCCAATCCATAAAGCTCAGTGAGTCGGAAATCAGCCTGGCGGGCGGCGCAGAGAATATGAGCCAAGCCCCCTACGTCTCTCGCAAGGCCCGCTTCGGCATTAGGATGGGCGACGATAAACTCGTCGATACTTTGAGCGAAGCCCTCACCGACAACCGCGCGGGTTGCGGCATGGGCATGACAGCTGAAAACCTTGCCGAGAAGTACGGCATAACCCGCGAGGACCAGGACGCCTTCGCCGCCACCAGCCACCAGCGGGCCACCCATGCAAGCGAGAGCGGTCGTCTGAAGGAAGAGATCGTGCCTGTAACGGTACAGACCCGCAAGGGGCCGGTCGAGATCGACAGAGATGAGCACATTCGCGAAGGCGCCACCCAGGAGGGCCTCTCCAAGCTAAAGCCGGTCTTCAAGAAAGAGAACGGCACCGTGACCGCCGGCAACTCATCTGGTATAAACGATGGTGCCGCGATGCTGGTCGTCGCCTCGGAGAAGGCGGTAGACGAGGAGGGGCTCGAGCCGATGGGCCGCATCTTGAGTTGGGCCGTAGCGGGCGTCGACCCGGACATCATGGGTATAGGCCCCGTACCATCCTCGCGCCTCGCTCTAAAACGGGCCGGACTCTCTTTAGACGACGTTGATCTCATCGAGATCAACGAGGCCTTCGCCGCCCAGTATCTCGCCTGTGAGGAGGAGCTTGGGCTGGATCGCGAAAAGGTGAACGTGAACGGGGGCGCCGTCGCCTTCGGCCATCCCGTTGGAGCGAGCGGGGCGCGAGTCCTCCTTACTGTCCTCTACGAGCTCACGCAACGTAAGAAGAAGTACGGCCTCGCCTCTCTCTGCATTGGGGGTGGGCAGGGTATAGCGATGGTCATCGAAGCCGTGTAAGGAAATCCTCCTGCTCGTCCGCTGCCATGAGAGGTGACGGGGAGTTGCTGCCTCGTCGTCACCAGGTGTGAGAGTTCCAGAGATGATAGTCGCAGGGAAGAAGTAGTATCGTTCGCTTATCTCAAACGATATTAGATGAGCTGTTACAGGCTCGAAAGTCAGGGTTCACTATGGAGTACCGACAGGAACCCAGATGGTACCGGAGCCGCCACAGTTCTTGCACTCCTCGTTTTGGTAACGACCGGTTCCGTTGCATTCGGGGCACAGATCTTCTCCCGCATTCTCCGCGCCCGGCTGCGCCTTATCGCCGGGTGCCATCTTCTCGCGCTCCTGTTTGCCTTCACTCATGTCGTTCTCCTTTGGGCTACCTGGCGCGTTTTACCCGCGTTGCAGGGGACTCAAAACGCCGGTACAACGGCTTCTCCCTACCATATGAGCAACTCAGAGATAACACATCTTCCCAGCTCTACAGCGTCAGTTAGCTCGTCCTTGAGCTAGGTCGGAGGCCAACAAGACATGTTGGCAATGGCGACGATCCAGGCGTTTTCCGCCAGAATGAAACGGGTAGGACGAACCCGACAGGGTGAGGGTAAATCTACGACGTTAACCTGGCGTGGCACTCACTTCAGTGCCGCGCCAAGTTGGACAAAATAGCACCAATTAAGGAGGAGTCTTTTGACTACTGAGCATCCCGACTCATCTCTGACCCAGACCGGAAGCGAGGCCAACCTGATCGAACGGACGCCTTCTGCCTACAACTACCCGCTGCTCATCAAGCACCTACTACACACCCCGCTGGCGCACGCTCCGGAGCAGGAGATCGTCTACCGCGATCTGCACCGTTACGACTACCGGACGCTGCGGCGCCG
>Ga0126314_10000873_pt1 | contig 14296 bp, 4 predicted proteins | sample Plot105B_FD_92535 | JGI IMG/M metagenome (GOLD analysis project Ga0126314, IMG submission 92535) | Serpentine soil microbial communities from UC McLaughlin Reserve, CA, USA - Plot105B | ecosystem: Environmental > Terrestrial > Soil > Grasslands | place: USA: UC McLaughlin Reserve, Lake County...
CCGCGGAGAAGATGCGCGAGCTGAACGTGGCCTACGAGCGCATCCTCCGGCACCAGCAGCGCAAGCGTCAGGAGGCCCTGACCTCCGGCGCCGTCCCGGCCTCCGCGCTGCCCGCTCGCAGCAGGTAGCCCCAGAACAGGCCCCCCAGGGCCAGGCCCAGCGCGGCCTTGGCCCAGGTGGGGAACAAGTCTCCAGGGGACACGTAGCCCTCCACCACGCCGATGAGGGCGAGGAAGGGCGCGCACCCCAGCACCAGCTTCACGGCCTCCCGCCCGCGCAGGGCCAGCGCCTGTCCCCGGGGCAGCTCCCCCGGGTCGATGAGCGACTGGCCCACCATCAGCCCGGCCCCCCCGGCGATGACGATGACGGACAGCTCCACCGGCCCGTGCGCGGAGATGAAGTCCAACAGCCCCCCCAGCATCCCCTCGCGCGCGCACAGCGCGGCGATGGCGCCAATCTGCACGCCGTTGTTCACCAGGATGAACACCGTGCCCAGCCCGTAGAACAGGCCCATGGCGAAGGTGAGGATGGTGACGGTGAGGTTGTTGGTGGCGATGCCCGACGACACCGAGTTGGGCGGGGCCACCGACAGGATGTCGTCCGTCCACATGCGCCCCTGGGACACGTACTGGCGCACGCCGGCGGGCACGAGCAGCTCCGCGCCCCGCGGCTCCCACAGCACCACCAGCGCGCCCAGCAGCAGGCCCAGGATGAACAGCCCCGCGCTGGCGCCCACGTAGCGCAGCTCCCGGCGCAGCGCCTGGGGGAACTCGCGGCGGAAGAAGGCCTTCACCGACGTCCAGCGCTCGCTCGGAGGCTGGTAGATGGCGGCGTAGGCGCGCGCGCAGAGCTGGTTGAGGAAGCGGTGCGCGTCGGTGCCCGGGTAGAACGTCTGCGCGTGCGCCAGGTCGGAAGCGGCGCGGCGGTACAGCGTGTCCAGCGTGCGCAGCTCCACGAGCGTCAGGGTGCCCTCGCGCTGGCGCGTGAGCAGCGCCTCCAGGGAGTCCCAGCTCGGGCGGCGGCTGGCGACGAAGGCCGGCAGGGCGACCGCCATCTCAGCGCTCCACCTGGACGTGGGCCCGCAGGAAGGCCTCGGTGGCCCCGGCCGACGCGAGGACGGCGGTCCGCTCCTCGTCCGTCAGCCCGCCCAGCTTGTCCACCAGCCGCGTCCCCATCTTCCGCCGGATGTCCGCCTCCAGGCCCGGCGCGCGCGCGAGGAAGGCCAGCACCAGCTCCACCTCGTCCGGCGTCAGCGCCCGCGTGGCCTTGGGCCCGGGCACACCCGGCGCGCCCGACTCGGGCGTCCGCGCGGTGTACTTGTCCAGGTCGATGCGCTCCTCGCGCACCAGCACCGTCCCCGCCAGCAGGTCTCCCAGGCGCTGGTGCCTGGGCGTCAGCAGCATGCTGATGCAGCCGGCGGCGTACACCCCCGGCAGGAAGTCCACCGCGCGGCACAGGTTGCGCACCGCGCTCTCATAGAGGCCCACCGGTGAGCCATCCAGGCGCACCACGCGGATGCGCAGCGCGCGCTTGCCCGGTGTCTGCCCATGGAAGAAGACCTCCCCCAGCGTCCAGTACAGCCACTGCGTGGCGAAGATGCCCACCACCAGCAGCGTCTGGCCCACGCCCGACAGCCCCTGGAAGACGCCCAGCACGTCCGACACCAGCAGCGTGAAGACGAAGTACGCCACCACCCAGAAGAAGAAGAGCAGGCCGGCGTCCACCAGCCACGCCAGACACCGGTAGCCGATGCCAGCCACGGGGAGGGAGAGCGCCACGCGCTCCGGCGTGGCCACTGCGAGGTGCGGGCTCGATGCGGTACTCATGTCCGCCACCCAGCATACACGCAGCCCGCCGTACCATCTCCTACCTGTTGGAGCCGGATTGTCTGGCTAATCAGGTCCCAGAGGGGTGTCGCGTGGTGGACATCCGGACCTCTGAAGGGGGACGGCGGTTATCGGGTGCTGGACGGAAATGGCTGTCTTGGACGCGACAGCGATGACGAACCAACGGACGCGGTGGCTGAATCCAATCCGATTCGCGCACACTTGACACTCGCGCCAGGGGTGCCTTCGCCTCTGCGCTTCCCCGGTGTTAGGGTATTCGTGGCGTTGAACCTGGAGCTGGCTCCAGCGGAGGTGGAGCCCAGAAGGACGTCGCGAGTCGTGGGTAATTGAAAGCAGTCCTGGAGTCGGGTCTTGCATCGATGGACCGACCCCGGAGTGGTTCAGCGGACGTGCACGCACGACCTGGAAGCCTCTTCCCGCTGGCCTGAGCTGTCCGGAGGTTGGAAGCAGTCAACATTGCAGTCCAAGTTGTTTCGCCATGGCGGCTGGGGGGCCTTCGCATGGCAACTAATCAATCAGCGATTCGTGTATCCATTCTCGAAGGACCATGGGCGGCGTGGGAAAGCCTCGCCGATGGTCTTCGCGGCGAGGGTGTCGCGGTCACCTCGGTGACCAGGGACGTGCGACTCTTTCTCGATGGGCTGGGAACCGATCCGCCCCAGGTGGCGGTGATGGATGTGGAAGGAGACAGCGAAGCGGCCGTGGGCTGCTCGGTGACTGAAAGCATCAATCTGTTGCGCGAGGCACGAAAGCGCCGGCTGGAGGTGCGCATGTTGCTCCTCTCGGCCGTGAGTACGCCGGAGGTCATCTCCCAGTGCTTCGACGAGGGAGCCTCGGGCTACCTCTTCCGGAAGGGGCTCGGCACGTCCGCCGTGTCCTCGGCCATCAACTCGCTGGTGCGAGGTGAGCGGCTCTTCCCGGTGCAGCTGTTGCGCAATGACTTCGAGCATCCGCCCGTCACGTCGCCCACCGCGAGCGTGCTCCTGGCGCTCACGCAGCGGGAGCGCGAGGTGCTGGCGTATGTCGCGGGTGGCGCGGACAACTTGAAGATCGCCGCGCATCTGCAGATCGCCGAGCGCACCGTCAAGTCACACGTCACCCAGCTCTACCGGAAGCTTGGGGCCGAGAACCGCACCCAGCTGGCGTTGCGCGCCTGCCATCTGGGGGTTCGTCCGCCGCCGGACCTCTGAGACGTTGAACCCCGCCCTCGGACCCCAGTGAATTCCCCGGGGTCCGTCGGGCGGGGCGTCCGCCACATCAGTTCTTCAGCGCCTGCTCTTCCATCTTCTTGCGCAGGCTCAGCGGACGCATGTCCGTCCACACCTGCTTGATGTGCTCCAGGCACTCGGCCTTCAGGCCCTGCTTGCCCGCGTCCTTCCATCCCGGCGCGTTCTCCCGGTCCGCCGGCCAGATGGAATACTGCTCCTCGTGGTTGACGACGACCTTGTAGATCGTCGTGTCCTCGCGCTCGTCCGCCATGTGAGTGACTCCTGAAATTGACTGCATCTTGTTCACATCCCAGGAAAAGGGGTCAATACCGCCAGAAGTAGGCGGATGCCTACTGGCCCCTTCGCTGGGACACTGCTCCGACAGGCCGACCTGCCCGCGACCGTGTGTGTTGGTGCGCGAGGGGCCACCAGCCCCGTCGTGAAGGTGGCCCGTCATCATCCCCGACCTTCCAGGTCGAGCAACCGCTTCAACCACCCCGCGACGTGCGGTGCGCGCAGCACGGAGAGGCTGTCTCCGGGTGTTTCATGGAGCTCCAGGCCGCCCTCGGCCAGCTCGCCCCAGCCCCCGTCGCGCGCGTCCTCGTCGCGCTCCGGAGCGTCCGTCGCGAGCAGCAGTCGCACGGCGCCCTCGGTGGGCTCCGGCAGGTAGCGCCGCGCGGCGCGCAGGTGGCTGGCGAAGGCCTTGAAGCGCATCCGCAGCTCCGCCAGCGACAGCGCTTCCGGCAGGAGGCCCGTCTTCGCGCCCTCGGCGTGCAGGTGCGCGAGCAGCGGCTCCGCGTCCTTGCTGGAGGTGAGCGCCGAGGGCAGCACCGGCGCCGTGATTCCCGCCTGGGCCGCCAGGTGCTTGGCGAACAGCGCCCCCTGCGCTCCCGCCGTGGTGGCGGCCGTGCTGGCATCCGGCTCCGCGGGGAGCGGCTCGATGAGGAGCAGCTCCACGTCCTGACCCTCGCGCTGGAGCTGCTGCGCCATCTCCCAGGCCACCAGCGCGCCCATTCCGGGGCCGGCCAGCCGGTACGGCCCCTTCGGCGCGGAGGCCCGCAAGGCCTCCACGTAGAGCGTCGCCATGGCCTCCACGGACTCCAGCGGCGCGCGGCCTTCCTCCAGGCCACGGGCCTGGATGCCGACGATGCTCCAGCCCTCGGGGGCGTGGCTCGCCAGCTCGGCGTAGCCGTCCACCCGTCCATCCAGGTCATGGATGACGTGGAGCACGCGGCTCGCATCGGTGCCCGGGCGCAGCGTGACGAGCGGCGACCAGGTGGGCGTGGCGGGACGGGCCGGCTTGGAGCGGCCGTCCTGGGCCTTCAGCGCCTCCTGGGCGCGCTGGAGCAGCAGGGCGAGCGACTCGACGGTGGGCGCCTCGAAGAGGGCGCGCAGCGGCAGCTCCACGCCCAGGGCCACCCGGACGCGGGAGACGACCTGCGTGGCCAGCAGCGAGTGTCCACCGAGCGAGAAGAAGTTGTCGGTGATGCTCACGCGAGGCGTGCGCAGCACTTCGGCGAAGGCACCGGCGAGCAGCTCCTCCAGCTGCGTGCGAGGCGCGGCGAACGGCGCGGTGCCACGCAGGCTCTCCTCGTCCGGAGCGGGCAGCGCGCCGCGCGCCACCTTGCCGGTGGGCATCAGCGGCAGCGCCTCCAGCCGCACGAAGATGGACGGCACCATGTACTCGGGCACCTTCTCGCGGAGGACCTGGCGGGCCTCCTCGGTGCTCCACGGCGCGTCGGCCGGCAGCACCACGTAGCCGACGAGGCGGCGGTCTCCCGCGACGTCCTCACGGACGATGGCCACCGCGTCGCGCACCTGGGGCAGCGCGCGCAGGGCCACTTCCACCTCGCCCAGCTCGATGCGGAAGCCTCGCAGCTTCACCTGGCTGTCCAGGCGGCCCAGGAACTCCAGGTTGCCGTCCACGAGCCACCGGGCCTTGTCGCCCGTGCGGTACAGCCGCGAGCCGGCCGCGCCACCCATGAAGTTCGGCAGGAACCGGTCCGCCGTCAGGTCCGGGCGGCCGTGGTAGCCGTGGGCCACGTTGGCGCCACCCACGTAGACCTCGCCCGCGACGCCGATGGGGCAGGGCGCGCCGTGCGGGTCCAACACGTAGATTTGCATGTTGGCGAGCGGCGAGCCCACCGGAGGCAGCGCCGGCCAGCGCTTGCGGTCCGCGGGGGCGCGCCACGCCGTGACGACGTGGGCCTCCGACGGGCCGTACTGGTTCTCCAGCGTGCACTCCGGCAGCCGGTCGAAGAACGCCAGCAGCGCGGGCGTCACCTGGAGCTGCTCGCCGGCGGTGACGATTTCACCCAGCGGCGGGAGCTCCTTCTCGGTAAGCGCCGCGTCGCACATGGCCTGGAGGGCGACGAAGGGCAGGAACAGCCGCTCCACGCGGTGCTCGCGCATGTAGCGCAGCATGGCGGGCGGGTCCTGCCGCAGCGAGCCGTTGATGAGCAGCACCTTGCCGCCCAGGCACCAGGTGCCGAAGAGCTCCTGGAAGGACACGTCGAAGTTGAGCGAGGCGAACTGGAGCGTCGTCGCGTCCGGCTTCACCGCACGCTTCATCAGCCACCAGAGCATGTTGCCCACCGCGCGGTGGGACATGACGATGCCCTTGGGACGGCCCGTGCTGCCGGAGGTGTAGACGAAGTAGCAGTTCGTCTCCGGCGACATGTCCACGTCGGGCGAGTGCGTGGGCCGCGAGGTGATGGCCGTCTCCTCCTCCAGCCGCACCACCCGCGCGGACAGGCCGGGAGGCAGCGCGGAGACCAGCGCCGAGTGCGCCAGGACGACGGGCGCGCCGGTGTCCTCCAGCATCAGCGCCAGGCGGTCCGCCGGGTAGCTCGGGTCCAACGGGAGGAACGCGGCGCCGACCTTGAGCGTGGCCAGGACGGCGACGGGCATGTCCAGGCTCGCGCGCTCCAGGCACAGGCCCACCGTGCCATTCACGGGCACGCCGAGCGCCAGCAGGTGATGCGCGAGCTGGTTGGCGCGAGCGTCGAGCTGCGCGTACGTGAGCGACTGGACTCCATCCGTCACCGCCACGCGGTCCGGCGTGCGGGCGACCTGGGCCTCCACCCAGCGGTGCATCAAGCCCGGCACGTAGGTCGGGTCGACCAGGGAGTTGAAGCCTTCGACGACCTGCTGACGCTCGCCGTCCGACAGCAGCGGCAGTCGGCCCAGCGTCTGGTCCGGCTGGGCGACGGCGCCTTCCAGCAGGCGCTGGAGCGACCCCACCATCCGCTCCGCCGTCGTGCGGGAGAAGAGGTCGGAGGCGTACTCCAGGTAGCCGGTGAGGCCGTGCGACGCCTCGAACACGGAGAGCGTCAGGTCGAACTTGGCCGTGCCGCTGGTGGCCTCCATCGGCGACATGCGCAGGTCCGACGTCTCGTAGGTCTCCTTGTAGACGTTCTGGAGGACGAACAGGACCTGGAACAGCGGCGTGCGGTTCAGGCTGCGCTCGGGCTGCAGCTCCTCCACCAGCTTCTCGAACGGCACGTCCTGGTGCGCGTACGCATCCAGCGTCGCCTCACGCACCTGCCCGAGCAGCTCGCGGAACGTCTGGTGCTCGGAGAGCTGCGTGCGCAGCACGAGCGTGTTGGCGAAGAAGCCGATGAGCTTCTCCAAATCCGAGTGGCGACGGCCAGCGATGGGCGAGCCGATGCTGATGTCGTCCTGACCGGAGTAGCGCGACAGCATCGTCTGGAAGGCGGCGAGCAGGACCATGAACGTCGTGGCGCCCTCGCGGCGCGCCAGCGTCTGGATCGCGTCCTGAAGCGCGCGCGGCATGGTGAAGCCCACCATGTCTCCCTTGAAGCTGCTGACGGGCGGGCGGGCGAAGTCCGTGGGCAGCTCCAGCGCGGGGGGCGCGCCCTGCAGATGCTTGCGCCACCAGGCCACCTGCCTGTCGAGCACGTCGCCCTTGAGCCAGCTGCGCTGCCAGGCGGAGTAGTCCGCGTACTGGAGCGGCAGCTCCGGCAGCGTGAGCGGGAGTCCCTTCGAGAAGGCCGTGTACGTGGAGGCCAGCTCGTTGATGAGCAGGCCCATGGACCAGCCGTCCGACACGATGTGGTGCATGGACATCAGCAGCACATGGTCCTCGGCGCCGAGTTTCAGCAGGCGCACGCGGAGCAGCGAGCGGTCCGTCAGGTTGAACGGACGCTGCGTCTCCTCGGTCGCGGCGCGGAGTGCCTCGGCCTCGCGGGCCTCGGGCTCCAGCGCGCTCAGGTCCAGCACGTTGAGGGGTGTCGGTTCGTGCGGATGGATGACCTGGATGGGCTGGCCGTTGTTGCTCAGGATGGACGTGCGCAGGGACTCGTGCCGACGGAGCAGCTCGTTGACGGCCCGGCCCATCGCGTCCACGTTCAGCGGGCCCTCCAGCCGCACGGTGGCGGGGATGTTGTAGAAGGCGCTGTTCGGCTCGAGCTGGTCGAGGAACCACAGGCGCTGCTGCGCGAAGGACACCGGCTGACTGCCCGTGCGCGGCACGGGGACGAGCGGCGGAATCTCCAGGCCCTGGCCCTGCTGCACCGCCAGGTCCACGCGCTGCGCGAGCGCCGCCAGGTCGCGGGTGTCGAACAAGTCTCGCAGCGGCAGCTCCACGCCGAACACCGCGCGCATCCGGCTGATGGCCTGCGTCGCCATCAGCGAGTGTCCGCCCAGCTCGAAGAAGTTGTCGTGGATGCCCACGCGCTCCACCTCGAGCACCGCGCACCAGATGGTCGCCAGCCGCGCCTCCGTGGGCGTGCGAGGCCCCACGAAGTCGGGCCGCCCGCTGACGTTGCTCATGTCCGGCGCGGGCAGGGCCTTGCGGTCCACCTTGCCGTTCGAGGTCAGCGGCAGCGCCTCCAGCACCATCACCACCGTGGGCACCATGTACTCGGGCAGCGCGTCCTTCAGCGCCCCGCGCAACGTGGCCCCGTCCGTGGGCACGCCCTCACGCGCCACGGCGTAGGCGATGAGGCGCTTGCCGCCAGGGCCATCCTCGCGAGCCACCACGACGGCCTCGCGCACCGCCGGGTGCCGGGCCAGCGCGGCCTCGACTTCGCCCAGCTCGATGCGGAAGCCACGCACCTTCACCTGCGCGTCCACGCGGCCGACGAACTCCAGCGTGCCGTCGTCGCGCCAGCGCACCACGTCGCCCGTGCGGTACAGCCGCGCGCCGGGCACTCCCGAGTACAGGTCCGGGAGGAAGCGCTCGGCGGTGAGCGCGGGCCTGCCCGCGTAGCCTCGGGCCACGCCGACGCCGCCCAGGTACAGCTCGCCCTTGACGCCCACGGGCACCGGCTCGCCGCGCGCGTCGAGCACGTAGGCCCGCACGTTCGCCAGGGGCCGACCGATGGAGGGCACGCGGCTGTCGTCGGCGACGACCTGCGCGAGCGTGGCCACGACGGTGGCCTCCGTGGGGCCGTAGGTGTTGAGGAACCGGCGACCCGGAGCCCACCGCGCGACGACGTCCGAGGGCAGCGCCTCGCCGCCGGAGATGACCGTCTTCAGCGCGGGCAGCTCCTCGGCGGGCGTGGCGGCCAGGGCCGCGGGCGTGAGGCTGATGACAGTGAGCGCCTGCTCGCGCAGCAGCGTCTGCAGCGGCGCGCCCGGCATCACCTTCTCCAGCGGCGCGAGCACCAGCGTGGCGCCCGAGGTCAGCGTGGTGAAGATCTCCTCCACCGACAGGTCGAAGGAGAGGTTGGCGAACTGCAGCACGCGCTCGCCAGGGCCGATGCCGTAGGCCGGGGCCTCATGCGTGACGAGGTTGGCCACGCTCCGGTGCTCCACCGCCGTGCCCTTGGGCTGACCCGTGCTGCCGGAGGTGTAGAGCAGGTAGGCGAGGTTCCCAGGCGTGACGCCGGTGACGGGCGCCTCGGTGCCCTCTTGCGACAGGGCCTCGTGCGCGGTGTCCAGGCACAGGGCGCTGGCGCGGTGCGGCTCGGGGAACCGGTCCACGAGCGGGGACTGCGTGAGCAACAGCGCGGCGCCGCTGTCGTCGAGCAGGAAGGCCAGACGCTCGCGCGGCAGCAGCGGATCCACGGGCACCCAGGCACCACCGGCCTTGAGGATGCCGAGCAGGCCCACCACCACCTCCAGCGAGCGCTCCACGCTGAGCGCGACGCGGACCTCGGGGCCGACGCCGCGACGGCGCAGCACGTGGGCGAGCTGGTTGGCCCGCTCGTTCAACTGCGCGTAGGTGAGCTCGGTGCCCTCGAAGGAGGCCGCCAGCGCGTCGGGAGCGCGGCGGACCTGGGCCTCGAAGAGCGTGTGGACGCAGGCCTCGGGGAAGTGCGCGCGGGTGTCGTTCCAGGTCACGAGCTGCCGCTGCCGCTCCTCGCTGGAGAGCAACGTGAGCGAGGAGAGACGACGCTCGGGCTCGGCGACGAGCAGCTCCACGAGCGCCCGGAAGTGCCGGGTCATCCGCTCCATGGTGGACGCGTCGTAGAGGTCCGCCTGGTAGTCGAACTCACCCGTGAAGCCCGCGGAGTTGCGGCCCATGGAGAGCGTGATGTCGAACTTGGCGACGTGGCCCTCGTCGGGGCCCGGGCGCATCGTCAGGCCCGGCAGCGAGGCCGCCGCGTCCGGCGTGTTCTGGAGGATGAACATCACGCGGAACAGCGGCGACTGCTGAAGGTCGCGCAGGGGCTGGAGCTGCTCGAAGGGCAGGTGCTGGTGCGCGTAGGCGCCGAGCGCCGTCTCACGCACGCGGGCCATCAGCTCGCGCACCGTCGGGTCTCCATCCAGGCGCGTACGGAGGACGAGCGTATTGAGGAAGAAGCCGACCAGGCCCTCCAGCTCCGCGCGGTTGCGTCCGGCCACCGGCGAGCCGACGGAGATGTCGTCCTGGCCGGAGTAGCGCGACAGCACGAGCTGGAACGCAGCCAGGAAGAACATGAACGGGGTGATGCCTTCGCGGTGGCAGAAGGTCTCGATGGCCTTCGCCAGCTCGGGCGGAACGACGAGGGGCGCCACGCCGCCGCGAGGCTGCGACAGGTGCGTGCGCGGCCTGTCGGTGGGCAGCTCCAGGTCCTGAGGCGCCCCATCCAGCTGCCGCTGCCACCAGGCGAGCTGGCGGTCCAGCTCCGCGCCATCCAGCCACTTGCGCTGCCAGGCGGAGAAGTCCGCGTACTGGAGCGGCAGCTCGGGGAGGTTCGGTGCGCGGCCGGCCTGGAAGTCGGCGTACAGGAGCGCCATCTCGCGGATGACCACGCTGATGGACCAGCCGTCGGAGACGATGTGGTGGACGTTGATGAGCAGCAGGTGCTCACGGTCCCCCAGCACCAGCACCTCGGCGCGCAGCAGCGGCCCGGTGCTCAGGTCGAACGACCGCATCGAGTGCTCACCCGCGCGACGTCGGGCTTCCAGCTCTCGCTGCTCGGGAGCGAGGTGGCGCAGGTCGATGACGGGCATGTCGAGCGGGGCGGGCGCGTGGATGACCTGCACGGGGCCGTCGGCCTCGGCGCGGAACGTGGTGCGCAGGGCCTCGTGACGGTGCACGACGGCTTCCAGCGTGCGACGCAGCACCTCCACGTCCAGCTCGCCGTCGAGCACCAGCGCGGACGGGATGTTGAACGCGGGGCTTCCGGGCTCGAGCTGGTCCAGGAACCACACGCGCTGCTGTGAGAACGACAGGGGCAGCCTGCCGTCGCGCGGCGCGCGCTCGATGGGCGGAGCCGCCGTCGTCGCGCCGGTGCTCAAGGCGGTGTCGATCCGCTGGGCCAGCGCGGCGACGGTGGGGGCCTCGAAGAGGTCTCGCACCGGCAGCTCCACCGAGAAGCTGGAGCGGATGCGCGACGTCACCTGTGTGGCGAGCAGCGAGTGGCCGCCCATCTCGAAGAAGTTGTCGGTGACGCTGACGCGGCCGAGCTTCAGCACCGTCGCGAACAGCTCCGCCAGCTTCTCCTCCACGGGTGTGCGAGGCGCGGTGAACGCGGTGTCGCCGCGCAGGCTCTCCGCGTCGGGCGCGGGCAGGAGCTTGCGGGCCAGCTTGCCGCTGGGCGTCAGGGGCAGCGCCTCCAGCGTGACGAACGCCGAGGGCACCATGTACTCGGGCACGCGCTTGAGCAGGAAGGCGCGGAGCGTCTCCGGCGTCGTGGCGGAAGCGGGAGCCTCCTCCGGGGAGACGGGGACGACGTAGGCGACCAGGCGCTTGTCGCCCGGGACATCCTCGCGCACGGCGGCGGCGGCGTCTCTCACGCCCGGGGCCGCGCGGAGGACGGACTCGACTTCGCCCAGCTCGACGCGGAAGCCTCTCACCTTCACCTGGAAGTCGATGCGGCCGAGGAACTCCAGGTTGCCGTCCGCCGTCCAGCGCGCGGAGTCGCCTGTGCGGTAGAGGCGGTCACCCGGGATTCCACTGAACGGGTTCGGCACGAACGCGGCGGCGGTGAGCGCGGGCCGGGCCAGGTAGCCATGGGCCAGGTGGCTGCCTCCGACGAAGACCTCGCCGGCCACGCCGATGGGGACGGGCTGGCCGAGCGCGTCGAGCACGTAGAGCTGCGTGTGGCCCAGCGGGCTGCCGACAGGAGGCAGGCGCGGCCACGAGGCCGGGGCGCCGCGCATGCGGTACGCGGAGACGACGTGGGCCTCGGAGGGGCCGTACTGGTTCTCCAGCGTGCAGCCCGGCAGCTTCTCGAAGAACGACACCAGCGTGGCGTTCACCTGGAGCTGCTCACCGGCGGTGATGACCTCGTTCAGTGCGCGCGGCAGCGTGGCGCCGTGCGAGACGGAGTCCGCCATGGCCTGGAGCGCGACGAAGGGCAGGAACAACCGCTCCACGCCGTGCCGGTCCATGAAGTCGAGCAGCGCGGGGATGTCGCGCCGCAGCGTGTCCGTGGGCAGCACCACCTTCGCGCCGACCCACCAGGAGGCGAACAGCTCCTGGATGGAGACGTCGAAGTTGAGCGAGGCGAACTGGAGCGTCGTGGCGAGCGGGCGGGGCGACTGACGAATCTGCCAGGCCAGCATGAAGCTCAGGGCCCGGTGGGGCATGACGATGCCCTTGGGGATGCCCGTGCTGCCGGACGTGTAGATGACGTACGCGTTCGCCTCGGGCGACACGTCTCGTCCCAGGGAGCGCGTGGGCTGGCGGGCCACGGCGGCGGCCTCGGTGTCCAACTGGATGCGACGCGCGCGGCTGTCCGCGGGCAGGCTGCCGCTGAGGTGTGACTGCGTGAGGATGACCGGCGCGGCGGTGTCCTCCAGCATGAACGCGAGGCGGTCCGCCGGATACGTGGGGTCCAACGCCACGTAGAAGGCGCCGACCTTGAGCGTCGCCAGGACGGCGATGGCCATGTCCAGGCTCTTGTCCACGCAGATGCCCACGGCGCTTCCCGCGGACACGCCGTGCTCGACCAGGTGGTGCGCGAGCTGGTTGGCGCGGCCGTCCAGCTCCGCGTAGGTGAGCGCGCGCTGGCCGTCGGTGATGGCGATGGCGTCGGGCGTGCGGGAGACCTGCGCCTCCACGGGGCCGTGCATCGTCGTGGCCGAGTGGGCGTCGCCGGATGTGTCGTTCCACTCGACGAGCAGCTGGCGCTCCTCCTCGGGGCTCAGGAGCGACAGCTTCCAGGGCGACTGGTCCGGGTTGGCGACGGCGGACTGGAGCAGCCGCACCCAGTGCGCGCCCATCCTCCGTGCCGTGCTCACGTCGAACAGGTCGGTGTTGAACTCGAGCAGGCCCTCGATTTCGTCTCCGCCATCCCCCAGCAGCAGGGACAGGTCGTACTTGGAGGTCCCGCTGTCGACGTCCATCGAGTGCGGCGCGTCGGCGTCACGAGCGCGCCGGCCCGTGTCCTGGCGCGGCGTGTTCTGGAGGGCGAGCATGACCTGGAACAGCGGCGACCGGCTCAGGTCGCGCTCCAGCTTCATCTCCTCCACCAGCTTCTCGAAGGGCACATCCTGGTGGGCGTAGGCGCCGAGCGTGCTCTCCTTCACCTGGGCGAGCAGCGTGCGGAACGTCAGCCCGGGCGTGAGGCGCGCGCGCAGGGCCAGCGTGTTGACGAAGAAGCCGACGATGTTCTCCAACTCGGACTGCCGGCGGTTGGCGATGGGCGAGCCGACCACGATGTCGTCCTGGCCGGAGTAGCGGGCCATGAGGACGTGGAGGGCGGACAGCAAGGCCATGAAGGGCGTGACGCCCTCCTGCTTGCACAGCGCATGGAGCGCCGACGTCAGCTCCGTGCCCAGCCTCACCGGCAGGCTGGCGCCGTGCGAGGTCTGCACGGGAGGCCGGGGCCGGTCCGTGGGCAGCTCCAGCGCGTGAGGCACGCCGTCGAGGTGCTTGCGCCACCAGCTCACCTGCGCGGCGAGCGCGTCGTCACGCAGCCAGCCGCGCTGCCAGGCGGCGTAGTCCGCATACTGGAGGGTGAGCGGCGTCAGCGGCGAGGGCATGCCCTGGCTGAAGGCGGTGTACAGCGTGCCGACCTCGCGGGCGAGGATGCCGCTGGACCAGCCGTCCGACACGATGTGGTGCACCGTGACGAGCAACACGTGCTGCTCGGCGGCGAGCCGGAGCAGCGTGGTGCGCAGCAGGGGGACGCGGGTCAGGTCGAACGGCTTCTGGGCCTCGGCGGTGGCCAACTCCAGGGCCTTGGCCTCGCGCTCGGACTCCGGGAGGTGACTCAGGTCCACCACGGGGACGGACAGCTCCACTCGCGAGTGGATGAGCTGGAAGGGTTCGCCGTCCTCGCGGGTGTGGAAGCTGGTGCGGAGCGCCTCGTGGCGACGCACCAGCTCCTGGAGCGCCCGCGTGAGCGCGTCGACATCCACGGCGGTGTCGAGCCGGAGCGCGGAGGGGATGTTGTAGAAGGCGCTGTCCGGCTGGAAGCGGTCGAGGAACCAGAGGCGCTGTTGCGCGAAGGACAACGGCAGCGCGTCGCTGTCGCGCGGCACGGGGAGCAGCGGCGGGAGCTGGACGCTCTCGCCCGAGAGGATGGCCGCGTCGATGCGCTGTGCGAGCGCTTCGACCGTGGGCTTCACGAACAAGTCTCTCAGCGCGAGCTCCACGCCGAAGGCCGCGCGGACACGCGACACGACCTGCGTGGCGAGCAGGGAGTGGCCACCCAGCTCGAAGAAGTCGTCGTGGATGCTGACTCGCTCGACGTGCAGCAGCTCTGACCAGAGGGTGGCGAGCTGGACCTCGACGTGGGTCCTGGGCGCGACGTACTCGCGGGCCGGCGCGGAGAGGGACGCGTCGGGCGAGGGCAGGGCGTTGCGGTCCACCTTGCCGTTGGGCGTGAGGGGGAGCGC
>Ga0126314_10000874_pt1 | contig 14292 bp, 13 predicted proteins | sample Plot105B_FD_92535 | JGI IMG/M metagenome (GOLD analysis project Ga0126314, IMG submission 92535) | Serpentine soil microbial communities from UC McLaughlin Reserve, CA, USA - Plot105B | ecosystem: Environmental > Terrestrial > Soil > Grasslands | place: USA: UC McLaughlin Reserve, Lake County...
CCTCGAGGCCCTCGCTCGTCACGGGGGGCCCGGAGCGTCATCCATGTCCCAGACGGTGAAGCCCTGGCGGCGACTGCGCCTTGGGTTGGAGCACGACTATCAGGTGCTGACGGTCCGCGAGGACAAGTGGGCGGACCCGAGGACGGAGCAGGAGCATCCGCGCGTGCGGGTGGACTGCGCGGACTGGGTGAACGTCATCGCGGTGACGCCGGAGGGCTCGCTGGTGTTGGTGCGCCAGTTCCGTTTCGGCGTGGCCGCAGACACGCTGGAGGTGCCCGGCGGCATGGTGGATGAGGGCGAGGACCCGGCCGTGGCGGCGGCACGCGAGCTGGAGGAGGAGACAGGCTACGTGGCGGGCCGCGTGGTGCCGCTGGGCTGGGTGCATCCCAATCCCGCGCTGCAGGACAACAAGTGCTTCAGCTTCCTGGCGCTGGACTGCGTGAAGGCCCATGCGGGCCGGCAGGACGAGGCCGAGGACATCGCCGTGGAGCTGCACCCGCGCGTGGACGTGCCCCGGCTCATCATGGAGGGCCACATCACCCACTCGCTCGTGGTGGGGGCCTTCTTCCTGGAGAAGCTGCGCGAGGACGCGGGCGGGAAGCGCTAGCCGGCCATCATCTGCGCTCGCAGCCGCAGCCGCACGCGTCGAAGAAGGGCGTCTCGTCCGGTGCGCAGACGAACATGATTTGACGGCAGCCTTTCGCGTCCTTGGAGATGGAGCGGCGGCCCGAGTCCTCTGGAGAGCAGCGTGCGCGCGCGTCCTGCGCGACGAGCGTGGGCGACTCCGGCCCATCACCGTCTCCGGAGCCGGGGCTGCAGCCCATGCTGACCACGGCGGCGAGGCACCCCAGGGTGGAGTGGGTCATCCTGACGTTGAGCACCCTTGGACCTCCTCTGCGCCCTCGCGCCCGCCGGGCGCACGTGGCGAGTGCTCAATCTGGACGAGTGCTCCGACAAGCGGGAGCCCCGGAGGGCACGAGTTCAGGGAGAGTCGTGCTCGGGAGCACACTGTCCACGTCCTGAAATGGACACCAGGCAGCCCGCACGTGCCGCGCCTCAACGGGCGGGCATTGCGCCGGACGGATGGGAATGCGGCTCAGCCTTGCGGCGTGAAGCGGCTCCCTTGCACGCCTCCGAGGCACGGAACGGGGAGGCGGCAGGCACCTGGCATTGGCCTCTCCCCTCTCATCCATGCGCGCTCGCGAGAGCGTTCGCGCTCAACCCTTCGCGCGTTTGCGGGGACTCGACGGGGCCTTGGCGCCGTCCTTCTTGGACTCCCGCTCCCACGTCCCCGAGCGACCTCCGGACTTGTGCTCGAGCTGCACGGCCTCCAGCACCATGCCCCGGTCCACGCTCTTGCACATGTCATAGACGGTGAGCGCCGCCGCGCACGCGGACGTCAGTGCCTCCATCTCCACGCCCGTGCGGTCCACCGTCCGCACCGTCACGCGGACGGACAGTCCCTCCTTCACGGGCTCGAGCGTCACCTCGACGCCGGACAGCGCGATGGGATGGCACAGCGGGATGAAGTCCGGGGTGCGCTTGGCGGCCATGATGCCCGCGAGCCTCGCCGCGGCGAGCACGTCCCCCTTCTCCACCTTCCCCGCGAGGATGCGCTCCCGGGTTGCGGGCAGCATGCGCAACAGCGCGGTGGCCACCGCCACGCGCTCCGTCTTCGGCTTCGCGCCGACATCCACCATCTTCATCGGCCCACCCCCCGCGCCACGGCCTGGAGCAGGTCCTCCACCACGTCGTCCGGGTCCTCCAGCCCCACGGACACGCGGATGAGGCTCTCGCGAATCCCCGCCGCCTCGCGCTCCTCGGGCGTCAACCGGCGCGCGCTGGCGCTGGCCGCGTGCATCACCAGCGTGCACACGTCGCCGAGCGATGGCCCCGGCCGCCCCACCTTCAGCGCCTCCAGGAAGCGCATGGCCTCCGGACGACCCGCGCCCCGGATTTCGAAGGACACCATGGGGCCACCGTCCTTGAGCACCTCGCGAGCCACCGCGTGGTCCGGATGCGAGGGCAGCCCCGGGTAGATGACCCGCTCCAACAGGGGCGACTCCGCGAGCCGCCGCGCCACATGCGCCGCGTGCTCGGCATGGGCCTTCATCCGCACCGGCAACGTGCGCAGGCCGCGCAGGGTGAGCCACGCCTCGAACGGCCCCAGCACGTCACCGGCCAGGATGCGCGCGGCGCGCAGCACGTCGATGCGCGAGCGAGCGCCGCTCACCGTCCCACCCAAGGCGTCGCTGTGCCCGTTGAGCCACTTGCTGGTGGACTGCACCGCATAGTCCGCGCCCAGCTCCAGCACGCGCTGCCCCATGGGCGAGGGGAACGTCGCGTCCACCGCGAAGGCCGCGCCCACATCCCGACACGCCTTCGCCAGTCCGCGCAGGTCCGCCACGCGCAGGAGCGGATTGGTGATGCTCTCCGCCAGCACCAGGCGCGGCTTCAGCTCGCGGATGCGCGCCTCCGACCCGGGGTCCGTCAGCTTCAGCGCATGCAGCTCCACCCCCAGCGCCGCGCACAGCTTCTTGTAGAGCGCGCGCGTGACGCCGTAGCCATCCGCCGGCATCACCAGCCTGTCGCCGGGCCGGAAGTCCTGGGCCTCGAAGAGCGAGCGCAGCGCGGCCATCCCACTGGCGTAGGCCACGCACGCCTCGGCGCCCTCCAGCGCGGCCACCGCCTCCTCGAGCAGCGTGGTGTTGGGAGCGCTGATGCGGGCATAGGCGTAGTCCTTGCCATCCAGCGCGCCATCCAGGTCGTCGCTGCTGTCGAACCAGCTCACCGCCGACACGGAGATGGGGGGCGAGACAGGTACCGCCTTGCTGCCCGTCAGCCGCGTCCCCGCGTGCACCGCCAGCGTCTTCTGCTTCGTGCTCATGAGAGTCCTGTTCCGTCCCTGCTCGGCGCCCGGGGCCCGGCTCGAAAAAAGAGGCCGGCCCGCCATGAAGACGGGCCGGCCTGGAGCATGCGTCACGCGGTGGCGGGTGGGCTACTCGCCCTGCTCAATCAACCAGCGCTCCGCGTCGATGGCCGCCATGCAGCCGGTGCCGGCGGCGGTGACGGCCTGACGGTAGTAGCTGTCCTGCACGTCACCACAAGCGAACACGCCGGGGATGTTCGTGCGGGTGCTGCCCGGCACCGTCTTGAGATAACCGCCCTGGTGCGTTTCCAGGATGCCCTGGAACAGCTCCGTGTTCGGCGTGTGGCCAATGGCCACGAACAGGCCGGTGGCGTTGAGCAGCTGGCTGTCGCCCGTCTTCAGATTGCGCACCACCGCGCCCGTCATTCCCTTCGCGTTGCCGGTGACTTCCTCCACCGCCGAGTTCCACAGGAAGGAAATCTTCGGGTTGTTGAGTGCGCGCTCCTGCATCACCTTGGACGCGCGCAGCGAGTCGCGACGGTGGACGAGGGTGACGTGCTTGACGATTTTCGCCAGGTACGTGGCCTCCTCCATCGCCGTGTCACCGCCGCCCACGACGAGCACTTCCTGGTTCTTGAAGAACGCGCCGTCACAGGTGGCACACGCGGAGACACCCCGGTTCTTGTAGATGTCCTCGCCCTTGACGCCCAGCCACTTGGCCGTGGCACCGGTGGAGACGATGACGGTCTCCGACAGGACGCGGCCAATGCTCTCCCCTTCGATGACGAAGGGGCGCTTGCTGAAGTCCACCTTCACCACGTTCTCCATGTGGATGACCGTGCCGAAGCGCTCCGCCTGCTTCTGGAAGCGGTCCATCAGCTCAGGGCCGGTGATGGCCTCCGGAAAGCCCGGGTAGTTCTCCACGTCCGTGGTCACCATGAGCTGCCCGCCCGGCACGCGCTGGGGATGCTCCAGCGTGGGCCCACCGGCGAACACCACCGGCTCCAGGTTGGCGCGCGCGGCATAGATGGCCGCGGTGTAACCCGCAGGCCCCGAGCCGATGATGGTCACCTTGTTGATTTTCTCCTCCGCCACGGGTGGCTCCTCCCTCTATTCCGTTGAGGCCGCGAAGGTACCAGAGGCCCTCGGGCGCGTGATACGAAGCTGGCCTCATGGATGCCGAGCTCCTCAAGAAGGTTGCGCTGTTCGAGGGTTTGACCCAGGGCCAGCTCGCCAAGGTGGCGCAACTCGGCCAGACCAGGGACTACCCGGCGGGCGCCTTCCTCTTCCGCGAGGGGGAAGCCGGCCATGAGATGTTCGTAGTGTCCCGGGGCAAGGTCCGCATCTCCAAATCCGTGCCGGGCATTGGCGAGGAGGCGCTCGCCATCCTGGAAGCCGGCCAGTACTTCGGCGAGATGGCGATTATCGAGGACTCCCCTCGCTCGGCGGACGCCATTGCCCACATCTCCTGCTCGGTGTGGGTCATGGAGAGGTCCAAGCTGGACCAGCTCATGTTCACCGACAAGGACCTGGCGTACGTGCTCCTCTGGACGCTCGTCCGGACGCTGAGCGAACGGCTTCGCGAGACGAACGACAAGATCAAATCGTTCTTCGCCATCTCCCGCTTCTGACCCCAGCCCGCACCGCCCGCCTCTCACCCGTCGAGAGGGGCCGTGGTGTGCGGGTGTCCGTCCGGAAGCCGGGCCGCTTTCGAGCAGGCCGGGATGGGTAGGCACACCGCGCCCCAGGTAGCGACAGCGGGCACACGCCTTGCTCAAGCACCGTCCCGGGGAAGGTGGGCGGGATGGAGTGGAGCATGGGCGGGGCGTGGAGGGGGAGCGGTGAAGCGGTGGGCGAGGAGTCGGTGGGGGTGCACGCATCCGGGGGCATGGAGCAGTCCCGGGAGCGGCTCTTCCGGTTGGGGGCGCAGGCTCTCACCGACTCGGAGCTTCTGTGTGTCGCGTGGGGCCTGGCGGCGCGCTCACGCGGACTGGAGGCGGCCGGAACGCTCTTGAGGCGCAGCGGCGGCCTGAAGGCGCTGCTGCAGGCGGAGCCGGTGGAGCTGAAGGGAATCCCGGGCCTGGGGCCGCGGCGGGCGGCGCAGGTGCTCGCGGCGCTGGAGCTGGGCCGTCGCGCCCAGCGCTCTCCGGAGCGGCGTCCCAAGCTGCGCACGCCCCGGGAGATTCACGCGTACCTCACGCCCGTCATGGGGGCGCTGCGGCGGGAGGTGTTCCACGTGCTGTGCTTCAACGCGCGCAACGTGCTGGTGCATGACGCGCGGGTGGCGGAGGGCACGCTGAACACGTGCCCGGTGGACCCCCGGGAGGTGTTCGCCGCGGCGCTCGTCTCGCGCGCGACGGCCATCGTCCTGGCGCACAACCACCCCTCGGGAGACCCGGAGCCCAGCGTCCAGGACGTGGGGCTGACGCGGCACCTCGTCGCGGGGGCGAAGCTGCTCAACCTCAAGGTGCTGGACCACCTGGTGGTGGGAGACGGGGCGTTCGTGTCGATGCTGGAGCGGGGGCTGCTCCCGGACGGGGAGTGGGAGCCGAAACGGGAATGGAACGTGGCGCGAGGAGGTGGGTGATGGCGGGGTGCCTTGTCGGGATGGTGCAGGTGGAGCTCCTGGAGGACACGCGGGCGCAGGTGGTGCGGCTGGACACCGGGCGGGCCTGCACGGTGGAGCGCGCGGAGCTGCCGGTGGACGCTCGCGAGGGCGACGTGGTGGTGGATGGACGCAGGGAGCCGGACGCCACCGCGCTGCGGGTGCTGGAGGTGGCGCTGAAGCGAGCACGCCTGGCCGCTCCCGTACCGCCGGGGCTGGAGCTGTGAAGAGGGGCGGGGCGCCGTTTCCGTTGACGGCCGGTCCAGGATGGTGAACATGCGAGCGATGCCGTTGGACCTGCCCTACTTCGAGGAAGCTCAGCAGGGCCTGGTGCGCCACTTCGGACTGACGCAGTTCCGTCCCGGGCAGGCGGAGGTCATCTCCACCGTACTGAGCGGGCGCAACACGGTGGTGGTGATGCCCACGGGCGCGGGCAAGAGCCTGTGCTACCAGCTCCCAGCCACGCTGCTGCCGGGGCTGACGCTGGTGGTGTCGCCGCTCATCGCGTTGATGAAGGACCAGGTGGAGCAGCTCACCGCGCGCGGCATCAGCGCCACGTTCATCAACTCGTCGCTGTCGGACCTGGAGCGGGCGGAGCGGATGCGCCGGCTGCGCGCGGGCGAGTACAAGCTTTTGTACGTGGCGCCCGAGCGCTTCCGGAGCACGAGCTTCGTGCAGACGCTCCTGGACGTGGGCGTGGACCTGCTCGCCGTGGACGAGGCGCACTGCATCTCCCAGTGGGGCCACGACTTCCGGCCGGAGTACGCGCAGCTGGGCCAGGTGCGCAAGAAGCTGCGTCCCCCGCGCACGGTGGCGCTCACCGCGACGGCCACGCCGGAGGTGCGCGCGGATATCGTCCGGGTGCTGCTGATGAAGGAGCCCCGCGAGTTCGCCATGGGGTTCGACCGGCCCAACCTCTTCCTGGGCAAGCAGGAGGTGGGTGGGGACACGGACCGTCACGAGGCCTGCGCGCGGCTGGCGGCGCTGGGCGGCAGCGGCATCATCTACTGCTCCACGCGCCGCGCGGCGGACGGCATCTTCGCGGAGTTGCACGGCCGGGGCCTGAAGGCGGTGCTGTACCACGCGGGCATGGATGACGACGCGCGCAGGCGGGCGCAGGACACCTTCATGTCCACGAAGGACGCGGTGGCGGTGGCCACCAATGCGTTCGGCATGGGCATCGACAAGTCGGACATCCGCTTCGTCGCGCACGCCAACATCCCCCGGGCGGTGGAGGCGTACTACCAGGAGATTGGCCGAGCGGGCCGGGATGGCGGCGACGCGCGCGCGGTGCTGCTGTTCAACCACTCGGACGTGTACACGCAGGAACGGCTCATCCAGGGCAACCACCCATCGGAGACGGTGCTCGCGGACACGTGGGGCGTGCTTCAGTCCGTGGAGGAGTTCGAGCGGGGCGTGCACGTGCTGGCGGGCATGGTGAACGCCAGCGAGTTCGAGGTCTCCGCGGCGCTGCGCATCTTCGAGCGCGCCGGGAAGCTGGAGCGCGGCGGACGGGGCGAGGGCGAGCACGGGCTGACGCTGACGGAGAAGGCGCCTGCCGCTCACCCGCATGCGGCGGACGCGCAGCGACTCCTGAAGTCACTGCTGGAGACGTTTCCCCTGGGCCGGCAGGTCACCACGGAGCTGACCATCCTCGCGCGGCGCGTGGGCCTGTCGGTGGACGACGCGAGACACGCGCTGGGCCTCCTGGAGAAGTCGGGCGTGGTGAATGTGCGCCGGCCCTTCTCCGGTCGCTCCATCCGGGCGCTGGCGCGGCTGCCCTTCCGCGAGCTGGGCATGGACCTGAGCCACGTCCGGGAGCAGGAGCGGCAGAACCTCCAGCTCCTGCGGCGGATGACGGACTACGCCTACGCGGACCGTGAGCAGCGCTGCCGGCGTGGCGTCGTGCTCCACTACTTCGGCCAGCAGGACGTGGAGACCTCCTGCGGCAACTGCGACGTGTGCGCGCCCGCGAAGATGCCGGTGCTCCTCTCGTCGGGAGGACCGTCCGCGTCCCGGGCCCGCACGGCGGCCTCGGCACAGCCGGTGATGAACTACAGCGAGCTGGCCTCCACGGAGCTGCGGCGCTGGCGCAAGGAGCTGTCGAAGGACCTGGGCGTCGCGCCGTTCATCATCTTCAACGACGCCACGCTGCTCGGGCTGGCGGCGGCGCTCCCCATCGACCGGGAGACCTTCCTCACGGTGAAGGGCACGGGCGAGAGCCGCTGGGAGCGCTTCGGCCCCAAGGTGGTGGAAATCTGTTTGATGGCGCGCGCCGCGGGACATGAGCCCCAGGCGGCCCCCATGGCTGCTCCGCGCAAGCCCCGCGTCCGGCGCTCCCTGGGCCTCAACTGACGCGGGCCCCGCGACGTCCGAGGCTCCAGGCCGACGAGGCTACGCGCCTCCGCCTCGACGCATTCCCCGGGCGACGAGGTAGCGCAGACCGCCCATGACGGTGCCCACCACGAGGGCGAGCAGGAAGATGACCACCACCGTGGTGAAGCCGAAGATGAGGCGCACTCCGTACTCGGGGATGCGGCCGTTGAAGAAGGCCGTGCGCAGCGGCTCCATGGCGCCGACCAGCTCCAGCGCGCGCGCCGGCAACGAGTCCAGCGACAGCGACAGGCGCTGGAGGAACTTCGAGGGGAACAGGCGCAGGGCGCCCTCCACCACGATGCCCACCAGGAGGTAGAGCGCCGACAGCAGGAAGGCGTTGCCCCACATGATGCGCAGCAGCGGGGACTCGGGCCCAGGGCCAGAGGGAGGTTGGCGCACGCTAACGAGCCGCTTTCTTCTTGAGGGACGGCAGCGCCTTCTTTACGCGCCCCGCCTCCTCGCTGCCACCCGCCAGCCGGAGAAAAGCTTCGTAGGACTCCACCGCGCGGGACAGCTCCGCCGACTCGCGCACCAGCACGTCCGCCAGGGCCAGGTGCGCGGGGCCATCCGTGGGCTCCAGCTCCACCGCCTTCAAGAGCGACGCCTTCGCCACGGCCTCCTGCCGCTGCTTCAGGGCCACCAGCCCCAGCGCCAGGTGAGAGCGGCCCTGGTACGGCGCCAGCCGCACCGCCTCCTCCGCCGCCGCCCGGGCGTCCTTCAGCACGCCTGCGCCCAGCAGCACTCGGGCCATGGCGGCCTGGGCGAAGGCCTTGTCCCAGACCGTCGGCGCACGCGAGGCCAGGTCCTCCAGCGTCCGGGCCGCCCCTCGGCCTCCGCTGGGGAGCTGCACGTAGAGCTCGCCCACCCGGCCACAGGTGGCATCGGAGCCCTCACGCCGGGCCGCCGCGAAGGCCGCGTCCGCGTTGTCCACGTTGCCCTGGCGCAGGAAGGCGTGGGCAATCTCGCAGAAGGTGTCCGGGTCCTTCGGGTCCAGCTTGTTGGCCCGCTCCAGCGCGGAGAAGCCACCCTTGGCATCGCCCGAGGCGAACAGGATGGCGGCGCGCAGCCGGTGCGCCTCCGCGTCGTCGGGCGCGAGCTTCGCCGAGCGACCCGCCGCCCCTTCCGCCTCCTTGCGACGTCCGGCATGGAAGAGCGCCAGCGCGAAGCCCTTGTGCGCGGCGGCGCTGCCCGGGTTGTCGAGTTGCCAGGTCTCGAACTGCTTGAGCGCCTCGGGCGTGCGGCCCATGGCCAGCAGCGTGCGGCCCAGCGCGTCGCGCGACTCGCCGTGCGAGCCGTTGCGCTCCACCGCCTGCGTCAGCGGCTTGAGGGCCATGTCCGGCAGGCCGCGTGACAGGAGCAGCCGCCCCAGGGAGCACGAGGCCTCGTAGTCGCGAGGGTCCTTCTGCGCCTCCTCGAACTGGGCCTGCGCCTTGTCGAAGGCGCGCTCACGCCAGTACACCTGCCCCAAGGCCAGCCGCATGTCGTTGCGCGGGCGCTTGGACGCGGCCAGCGCCTTCTCGAGCAGCTCGCGGGCCTGCGCCGCGTTGCCCTCGGCGGCATCCGCCAGGGCCAGCAGCGACACGGCCTCCGGAGGGTAGCGCTCGTTCACCCGCGTGCGAGCCAGCTCCGCGCGTGCGCGCTTCCAATCGCCGAGCCGCGCATAGGCCGCGCCGCGCACCAGCGACACCTTGCGGCCACTGTCAGCCTCCAGGCGCGTCAGCACGTCGCGCTCGCGATCCCTGTCCAACAGCGTGCGGCCCAGTCCTTCACGGGCCTCGTCGCTCTTGGGTTGCACCTTCAGGGCCGCCTCGTACGCGGACTGCGCCGCGTCCAGCTTCCCCGCGGCGCGACTGGCGGCCCCCAGCGCGAGCTGGAAGTCGAAGGCCAGTGTCCCCTGCGTGCCCTTGCCGAGCAGCGCGCGGGCCTCATCGTGCTTGCCCACGGCGGACAGCAGCCGCCCATGCACCAGTTGCTGGCGCGACTTGAGGGCCGCCGGCAGCTCCTTGTCATCCGCCAGCGGCGCCACATCCGCGAGCGAGGCGTCCAGCTCCTGCTCCAGCGCGAGCCGGGCCTCCGCCTGGCCGATGCGGGCCACCGGGTGCTTGGGGGACTTGGTGCGCGCCTTCTCGAACATCTCGATGGCGTGCGGGAAGTCCTCCGAGGCCAGGTAGTAGCCGCCCAGCGCAACGAGGGCGCGCACGTTGGCGGGGGACGTCCGCAGCGCGCGGTCGAACCGCTCCAGCGCCTTCTTCTCGTCCTTCGCCGCCAGCAGCAGGCTCGCGGCGAGCGCCTGGGCCTCGGTGCTCTCGTCCGTCGAAGCCAGCAGCGCGCGGCGCGCGGGCTCCCGTCCCCGGTCATCGGCCACGAGGACGTTGGTGGTGAGCACCAGTCCCGGCGCGGCCTCCTTCACGCCTGGCTTCTCCAGCGCCTCCAGCGCCTTGGTGCGGTCCTCCGGCGACATGCCGTGGTCCGCGAAGAGGAGCGCGTGCGTCCAGGCCGTGAGGGCCCAGGCGCGGCTGCTGGCCTCGTCCATCTCCAGCGCGCGATTGAGCTGCTGCAGCGCCCCATCCAGCGAGGTGCGCGTGTCCTGGGTGATGAGGTCCTCGGCCCGGGCCAGCGCCTCGTTCAACGTCTGGCCACCGGTGGCCGCGCGAATCCGGAGGAAGCCCACGACGATGGTGATGAGCACCATCGCCAACGCCGTCACGCCCGCGACCTTCACTCCGTTGCGCTTGAGGAACGACGTCTTCGCGGCCTCGCGCGCCAGCTTCTGCCGGAGCTCCTTCTCGTAGGCGGCGGTGAGCGCTTCCGTGTCCTGCTTGGGCTGTCCCGCCTTCTGCTTCGCGCCGCTCCCGGCGGACTCGGAGGCCTCCGGAAGGTCGTCGAGCAACGAGCGCTTGGAGCCCGAGCCCCGCGTCGCGGGCTGCTGCGCACGGGCCGCCACGGGATTCTGTGCGGTCGGCTCCGGCGGAGGCAGGTCGCCCAGGAGTCCCGGCGAAGCGGCGGGAATCACCGGCTTCGCGGTGGTGAACTCGCTGGAGCGCAGCAGCACCTCCTCGTCGGACTCGGGCGAAGCGGCGGGAATCACCGGCTTCGCGGTGGTGAACTCGCTGGAGCGCAGCAGCACCTCTTCATCGGACTCGGACGAAGCGCTCCCCGCGTCCCCATCCTCGGAGGACGGCGCGGAGGCTTCGGCCCCCTCCGACGCCTCGAGAGCGGGCTCACGTCCCGCCCCTGCGTCTGACCCGGAGCCCGAGGGCCCGGGAGCGTCGTCGTCATCCGACAACGACAGGTCCAGGCTCGGAAGCTCGGCCCCCAGCGTGGGCCGCAGCACCGGCACGGCCCGGTCAATCAATCCCAGCGAATCCGACTTCGTGGACGCAGCCGGATGCTCACCAGAGCGGGTGCGAGCACTCGCGGACGCGGCCGGATGCTCACCGGAGCGGGTGCGAGCACTCGCGGCCGCCGTGCCCGCCACGTCCCCTGACGCCGAGGCATCGGCGTCCGACTCCGAACCGGAGGCACCGACGCCCGCCGTGGAAGACACCTCCCCCTCGGCGCTCGCGCGACCACCCGCCGCGGCGGCACTCGCCAGGTCCGCGGCGGCCCGGGCCCCCGCGTTGCGCGCGGCACCAGGACCGGAAGCCGTCGCGGCCTTCGCGGTATCGCCGAGCGCCGCGGCCCGGAGCCTCGCGGCGGCCATGGGAGACGCGGCCACGGGCGCGGGCTCCGCGTCGTCACCCTCGGCCTTCGCCTCACCGTCGGTCTCTCCGTCCGATGACGGCGCGGTCTTCTCCAGCCCCATCAGGTCCGCGAAGACGGGAGCCGGCCCACCGGCCAGGGCCTGCTGGGCCTGCTCCAGCCACAGCTTCACGCGACCGTCATTGGGCTGCAGCGCCACCGCCTTGCGCAGGAGCGGCAGCGCCGAGCGGTACAGCCCGCGCTGCAACAACACCTCGCCAATCAGGTTGTAGGCGTAGGGGTTGTCCTTCTCGATGGCGATGGCGCGGTCGAACTGCTCCATCGCCTCGGCGGGACGGCCCAGGTGGATGAGCGCCTTGCCCCAGAGCACTCGCCCCACCGTCGAGGACGGATGGTGGGAGATGCCCTGTTCACACACTTCGATGGCGCGTGCCGCGTCCCCCTTTTCCAGCAGGGCCTTGGCCAGTTCGACGAAGACGGAAGATGTGGGGTCCTGCCGGAGGAGCTGCTCGTAACGCTCCACCATCGACTTGGCCATGTGGGCTTGCGACTCCGGTGCTCGGGCGGGGAGCCGGACCATACCACCGCGCCCTCGTCCGGGGCGGCCACCGGATGCTACCGTCCCCCTCGTGAATCGCCTGCCTGCCCTGTTTCTCGCGCTCGCCCTGTCGGGATGCGCAACCGTATCCAAGAAATCCGACCTGGAAGAACTCAAGCCCACCGTGGACAAGTTCCACCAGCTCATCCGGTGGAAGGACTTCCGGAGCGCCTCCCGCCTCCTCGTCCCGGAGCGCCGCGCGGCCTTCTCACGCGCCCGCGTGGAGCTCCACGACGAGCGGGACCTCTCCATCACCGACTACGAAATCGAGGAGGTGCGGCTGTCCGAGGACGGGGCACACGCCACGGTGCAGAGCCGCATCCAGTGGATGCGCCTGCCGTCCGCCTCGGAGAACACCGCCGTCGTCCTCTCGGAGTTCGTCTTCCGGGACGGCGTGTGGCTCCTGGAGCGGCAGGACGCGGGGCCCTTCGCGGACGAGCTGAAGGACTGAGCTGCCCTGAAAAGAAACCGCCCACCGACTCGGGGCCGGCCGAGGCGGTGGGCGCCGGGAGCTCCCCAATGGAGCGCCCTACAAGAATCCGCCCATCGGCTCGGGGCCGGCCGAGTCGATGGGCGTCGGGAACTCCCCAATGGAGTGCCCTACAAGAGTCCGCCCATCGGCTCGGGGCCGGCCGAGTCGATGGGCGTCGGGAGCTCCCCAATGGAGCGCCCTAAAATGTGAGCGGGGCGACGGTGTTGTTCAGGCCCGCGTCGCCGCGCGGTGACGCCGGAACCTAGAGCAATGGCGATGCCACTCCGCGCACCGGGGCTGGCGCGCGGGGCCCGTCATGGAGATTCAAGGGCTTGCACTCGAGGCCACCGCCCCACGAGGGGGGCAGGCCGTCGGGGTGCTGACACTCCTGTCAGAGGGTCCAGCCTCCGGCGTCGTGCCAGGCACGACAACCGTGTCAGGGAACCCTCGGACTTTCCTTCCCTACTCGCCCTGCACGGCGCGGATGGTTTCGCGCATGGAGTAGTGGGGCTTCCAGGCCATGTCCTGCACCCAGCGGCTGCCGTCCACGGCGCACAGGAACTGGATGTGGTCCAGCTCCGGGGGCGGGAAGTTGGCGATGCGGTACTTGAAGAGCATGCCCAACAGGGGCCGGGCCACCAGGTGCGGGACGGGGATGGGGGAGTTGCCCAACTCGCGCATCACCGCGGACAGGGGCACCTCGCCGGGGCCGACGATGTTGTAGACGCCCTTGGGCTCGGGCCGGAGGGCCGCCACCATGGCGCGCGCGACGTCCTCCACGTGGATGAGCTGAATCATCGGGTCGAAGCCCGCCATCATCCACGGGTGGCGCAGGCGCAGATAGTTGGAGGGCGCGTTCTTGATGGTGGGCCCGACGATGTGCACGGGCCGCAGAATCACCGTCTCGATGTGCGGATGCTTCCAGAAGAAGCCATGCGCGAGCATGTCCACTTCAATCAAGTCCCGCACGCCGGAGAAGCGGCTGGCCGCCATCAGCGGCGCGTCCTCGGTGAGGAAGTTGGAGTTGTCCGGGCTGGGTCCGTAGACGTTGGCCGAGGACAACACGACGACCTTCTTCACGCCGTACTTCGCGCAGTACTCCAACAGGCGCGTGGTGCCCACGACGTTGAAGGAGTGGTGCTCCTCCTCGCTCATGCGCGGGTCATGCATGATGCCCATGTGGATGACGGCGCGGACCTCGTTCTTGCGGAAGACGTCCTCCGCCTTCTTCTTGCGCAGGTCCAGCTCGTACATCTCCACGTCTTTCGGCCGGCCCACGAAGGGACGCCGGTCGATGCCGATGATGCGCTCGTGCTTGTGGAGGAGCTTGGCGAGGGTGCGGCCGAGGTTGCCGCTGATGCCCGTGACGACGACGGCCGGTCTCATGGTGCGAGCCTCATGACAGCGTCAGCTTGTTGGACGCGGGCGCTCACCAGAACACCCCACGACGCTCCTTGAGCCCCTGGTGGAGCATGGACTGAATCGAGGCCTTCACGGTGCGGACCTTCTTGTCCAGCTCGCTGTCCTCGTCATCCGGGCGCCCCGTGAAGTGCATCGGGTCGCCGTAATAGATGCGGTACTTGGTGGGCAGCGGGAAGGGCAGGCCCGTGGGGGTGACGGGGAAGGACGGGAATCCGAGCAGCTTCGCCACCGGCTTGAGGTCCATCAGC
>Ga0126314_10000876_pt1 | contig 14280 bp, 16 predicted proteins | sample Plot105B_FD_92535 | JGI IMG/M metagenome (GOLD analysis project Ga0126314, IMG submission 92535) | Serpentine soil microbial communities from UC McLaughlin Reserve, CA, USA - Plot105B | ecosystem: Environmental > Terrestrial > Soil > Grasslands | place: USA: UC McLaughlin Reserve, Lake County...
AGTCGACCCCGCTGCCGTAGGGGCGGGTGATGATCTCCAGGAAGTGGCCGCTCGGGTCCTCCCAGTAGACGCCGCGGCCGCCGTCGTTGGTGTTGATCTGGCCGGGGCGCCGCCGTCCCGGGTCGGCCCAGTAGGGCAGGCCCCGTTCGCGGATGCGGCCGAAGATCTGGTCGAACTCGTCCTCGGCGACCAGGAAGGCGTAGTGCTGGGGGTGCACCGGGCCGTGGTCGTCGGCGAAGTCGAGGGAGACGTCGTTGTCCACCTCCACGACCAGGAACGGCCCGAACGCGACCGGCGGCCCGACCCCGAGGAGCTCGGCCAGGAAGGTGGCCGACTCCTGCTTGTCACGGACCCGCACGATGGTGTGGTTGAGCTGGACGGCCATCGCCGCTCCTTCCTCCCGCTCAGTCGCGCCCGCGCAGGAACCCCACCCGGTAGGGCCGCAGCTCGGCCCGGGCGAACCCACCCTGGTTCACCGGGTCCTGGGCGATGAGCTCGCGGGCGGTCTCCTCGTCGGGCGCCTCGAAGATCGCGATGCCGGTGTTGACCGGCCCGAGCGTCGGCCCGGCCACGATCAGCACCCCGTCGGCCAGCAGGCCCCCGAGCCACCGCGAATGGGCGGCGAACGCCGCCTGCTCTTCCTCGGTCATGGTGGCCGCGAACTCGTCTCGCGGGGAGTGCAGGAAGTAGATCCACTCGGCCATCGGCCAAGGATCCTCGACGCTCCGCCCGGGGTCAACCGCCCGCCGTCGTGTCCCGCAGTACCCTGGCCGTCCGACAACGAGGTCGAACGAGAGGACTCCCCATGCCTCAGGGTGCGGTTCGCGAGCTGCGGTTGGCGTTGACGGTCGAGGACTACGTCCAGGCGGTCGCCTTCTACCGGGACGGGCTCGGTCTGCCGGTGGTCGAGTCGTTCGAGGGGCCCGACGGCGGCGGGGTCGTGCTGGACGCTGGGCAGGCCACGCTCGAGCTGCTCTCGCTGGGGCAGGCCGAGATGGTCGACCGGGTCGAGGTCGGATCGCGGGTCGCCGGGCCGGTCCGGGTGGCGCTCGAGGTGGCGGACTCGGCCGAGGCGGCCCGGCGGCTGGTCGCCTGGGGCGCCGAGGCGCTGGCCGAGCCGGTGGTCACCCCCTGGCGGCACCGCAACGTCCGGGTCCGGGCCCCAGACGGGATGCAGCTCACCCTGTTCACCGTGCTCGATGACGCCGGCGCATCCGGGGAGGGCGGAACATGACGGCGATGATCAGCTCCTATGTCCGTGACGCCTGGCACACCGCGACCGACGAGGGCGCCACCGTGCTGGACGCGTCCACCGGGGAGCCGGTCGGGCGGGTGTCGAGCACCGGGGTGGACGTGGGCGGCATGGTCGAGCACGCGCGGCGGGTCGGGGGGCCGGGGCTGGCGGAGCTGACCTTCCACCAGCGGGCGGCGGCGCTGAAGCGGCTGGCCGTCTACCTGCGTGAGCGCCGCGACGGCCTGTACGAGCAGTCGGCCAGGACCGGGGCCACCGTCGGCGACGCTATGGTGGATGTCGACGGGGGGATCGGGGCCCTGTTCGTGTACTCGAGCAAGGGGCGGCGCGAGCTGCCCAACGACGTCCTGTACGTCGACGGGCAGCCGGAGCCCCTCGGCCGGGGTGGGACCTTTGTCGGCCAGCACGTCTACACCTCCCGGCCGGGTGTCGCAGTGTTCATCGACGCCTTCAACTTCCCGGTCTGGGGGATGCTGGAGAAGCTGGCCCCGGCAGTGCTCGCCGGTGTCCCGGCGATCGTCAAGCCGGCCACCCAGACGGCATACGTCACCGAGCTGGCCTTCCGGCACCTGGTCGAGTCGGGCGCGCTCCCGCCGGGGTCGGTCCAGCTGCTCTGCGGCGCCGTCGGTGACCTGCTCGACCACCTGACCGGGCAGGACACCATCGCCTTCACCGGATCGGCGGCCACGGCCCGGCGCCTGCGCGGCCACCCCACCGTGATCGGGGAGGCGGTCCGCTTCAACGCCGAGGCCGACTCGCTCAACTGCTCGATCCTCGGCCCCGACGCGGCCCCCGGCACCGAGGAGTTCGACCTGTTCGTGGGCGAGGTGGTCCGGGAGCTGACCCAGAAGACCGGGCAGAAGTGCACCGCCATCCGCCGCTCGCTGGTCCCGGCCACCCACGTCGGCGCGGTCGTTGACGCGCTCGGCGAACGGCTGGCCGAGGTCCGGGTCGGCGACCCGCGGGACGCCACCACCACCATGGGCCCGCTGGTCAGCCGCGACCAGCTGGCCGAGGTCGAGGAGGCGGTCGCCCAGCTCAGCCGGGGGGCCGAGGTCGTCCTGGGCGGCCAAGGCAAGCTCCAGCTGACCTCGGGCGACCCGGACCGGGGCGCCTTCCTGGCCCCGACGGTGCTGCGGGCCTCCTCGCCGGAGGCGCCGGTGCTCCACACCGTTGAGGCGTTCGGGCCGGTCACCGCCGTGCTCGGCTACCGGGACGCCGGCCACGCGGTCGAGCTGGCCGCCCTCGGCCGGGGGAGCCTGGTCGGGTCGGTGGTCACCCACGACCCCGGCTTCGCCCGCCAGGTCGTGAGTGGCCTCGCCCCCTGGCACGGCCGCCTGCTGGTCCTCGACCGCGACAACGCCGGCGAGTCGACCGGCCACGGCGCTCCGCTGCCCCACCTGGTCCACGGCGGGCCCGGCCGGGCCGGGGGCGGCGAGGAGCTGGGCGGGATCCGCGCGGTCCTGCACCTCATGCAGGTCACCAGCGTGTCGGCCTCCCCGGCGATGGTCACCGCCGTCACCGGCAGGTGGGCCCCGGGCGCCCCCACGACCGGCGACACCACCCATCCGTTCCGCCGCCACTTCGAGGAGCTGCGCATCGGCGAGACCCTGCGCACCCCGTCCCGGACGGTGACCCTCGAGGACATCGAACGGTTCGCCGACCTCTCCGGCGACCGCTTCTACGCCCACATGGACGAGACCGCGGCCAAGGCCAACCCGTTCTTCGACGGCCGGGTGGCCCATGGCTACTTCGTGGTCTCGGCGGCCGCCGGGCTGTTCGTGGACCCCGACCCGGGCCCGTGCCTGGCCAACTACGGCCTGGAGCGGCTGCGCTTCCTCAAGCCGGTGTACCCCGGCGACACCCTGACGGTGTCGCTGACCTGCAAGCAGAAGACGGCCAGGGACGGCGAGGCCTACGGCGAGGTCCGCTGGGACGTCGCCGTCGAGAACCAGGACGGCGAGCAGGTCGCCACCTACGACGTCCTCACCCTGGTCGCCACCCGACCCACCGCCTGAACAAGCACGGGGTGGTGCGCCCCGGCGGCTGGAGGGTCGGTCAGGGGCGGCTCAGGCGGCGTGGCGGACGGTGCCGGCGAGCAGCAGCCGGGCGCCGCGGACCTGGGCGTGGTCGCGGAGGCGCCAGCGGCCGTCGTCCCAGCGGGCGATGCCCTCGCGCTCGAGGCGGCGGGCGGCCCGGGCGGCGTGCTCGCAGGGGATGGGCAGGGCCCGGCGGTACTCGCCCGACCGGCAGGTGCAGCCCAGCCGGAGGATGCCGTCATCGACGGCCCGGACGGTCACGCGGTAGCTCCCGGGGGCGGACTCGGCCTTGACCAGGACCGAGCCGTCGGGGAGGACGCGGGCGTTGTGTCCCTCCTCGACCGCGCGGACCTCGGCGGCCAGCCCGTAGGCCCGGTGGTCGTGGGACGCGGGAGCCTCCGGTTCGCGCTCTTGAAGGTGTTCGACAAGCAGTTTCTCCATGTCATCATTGTACCCCTTTGCGGGTATTTCCGCAGGTCAGCGGCTGGATTGCCGTGGCCTCTCGTTCGCCTGGGCGGCGCGGGCTATGCTGGGCGGACACGACCGGGGAGGTGTCGCCGATGCGGGTCACCAAGTGTGCCCAGCAGGCGGTCCACCACGCCCGGGGGGAGGCCGGCCGGCTCGGGCACGACCGCATCGGGACCGAGCACCTGCTGCTGGCCCTGCTCCGCGACCAGGGATGCCTGGCCACGGTCGTCCTCGGCGAGCGGGGGGTCGAGGTCGAGGCCCTCCGGCGGCGGGTCGAGGAGACCGCCGGTCCTGGGCAGCCCGGCCAGCTGGCCACCGAGGACCCCCTCGAAGCCGGCCGCGACCTGCGCATGACCAAGCCGGTCACCGAAGTCCTGGGGCTGGCCGCGCGCGAGGCCAGGGAGCTGGAGCAGGACCGCGTCGGCACCGAGCACCTGCTGCTGGGGCTGGCCCGGGAAGACGGCGGCGTGGCCGCCAGGGCCCTCGAGGACGCCGGGGCTGGCCTCCTGCAGCTCCGCGAAGCGGTGCTCTCGGTGTACTCGGCCGGGGCCGACCTCGAGCCGCTCCCGGCCGACCAGCGGCCGGGCTGGGAGCCGCCCGCCGGTGCCCACCTGGAGCGGGTCCTCCCGCTGGTCAGCGAGCACCCGCTGCCATCGGGCGACCTGCTGGTCCTGCTGTCGCTGGAGATCTGGTCGGACTGGTTCGACCTGCGCTACGCGATCGCCTACGCCACCCCGGAGCCGGAGGGCGACCTGCCCCGGCCGCCGGTCCTTGGCCGCTGCGAGGTGTCCGACCGGGCCGGCACCAGCTACAAGAACTGGATCAGCTCCTCCCCGGCCTTCGGCATGGTCCGCAGCCACCAGCACACCTTCGTGCCGGCCCCGCCGCCGGGCACCGAGGTGCTGGAGCTGCGCTTCAACGCCCCCTCGGCCGCCCCCGATGACGGCCCGCCCCTGGTCGTCAGCACCGTCGTGCTGTAGGGACGCCGCCACCTTGAGCGACCTGGTCCCGATCACCCATCCGGAGAAGGTGCTGTTCCCGGCCGACGGCATCACCAAGGGCGACCTGGTCGCCTACTACCGGACGGTCGCGCCGAGGATGCTCCCGCTGGTCAGCGGCCGCCCGGTCACCCTGCAGCGGTTCCCGGACGGGATCGGCCGCGGGGGCTTCCTCCAGAAGCAGGTCGGGCGTCACTTTCCCGACTGGATCGAGCGGGTGACCGCGCCCAACCGCCGCACCCGGCAGGCCACCGTCCGCGACGAGGTCACCTACGCCGTCTGCCGGACCGCCGACGACCTCGCCTACCTGGCCAACCAGGGCTGCGTCACCCCGCACGTGTGGCTGAGCCGAGCGCCCGACATCCACCACCCCGACCAGATGGTCTTCGACCTCGACCCGGCGTCCGAGGACCTGAGGGTCCTGCGGCTGGCCGCGGCCAGCCTGCGCGGCCTGCTCGAGGAGCTCGGGCTGGCCCCGTTCCTCAAGTCCAGCGGGTCGCGGGGCCTGCACGTGGTCGTGCCGCTGGTCCCGGCGGCCGACACCGACACCGTCAAGGTGTTCAGCATCGCCGTCGCCGAGGCCCTGGCCGCCCGCCACCCCGACGACTTCACCACCGAGGGGCGCATCGCCAACCGGCACGGCCGGCTGTACCTGGACATCGGCCGCAACGGCTACGCCCAGACGATGGCCGCCCCCTACGCCGTCCGGGCCCTGCCCGGGGCGCCCGTCTCGGTCCCGCTCGACTGGTCGGAGCTGGACGACTTCGTCCCCGGCCGGCACACCCTGGCCACCATCGCCGAGCGGCTGGCCAGGCCCGACCCGTGGGCCGGCCTGGAGCAGGCCGCGACCCGGCTCGACCAGGCCGGGGTCCGCCTCAGCGGGCTCAGCTGACCGCCGCCGGGACCCGGGTCGCCTCCAGCCGCCAGGCCGGGCGGCTGGCGCCGGCGCCGAGGCGCTTGCCCCAGGTGGACCGGCTGGCGGCGACGTCGGCCGGGGTCGCCGGCCGCACCCTGGTCAGGGCCAGCCCGTGACGGCCGTAGGGGCCGGCCAGCGCGTCAAGGGCCCGCCGGTCGATCGGCTCGACCCCGGCGGCGGCGTCGCGGGCGGTCGAGGACACCAGCATCGAAAGGGTGCCGCCAGGGGCCAGCACCCGAGCCAGCCCGCCAAGGACCGCCGGGTCGGCCGCCAGCAGGCCGCGCAGCAGCGAGCCCCACGGGAAGTGGACGGTCACCAGACCGGCCAGGCCGTCCAGCTCCGGCGGGAGGGCCTCGGCGGCGGCCACCACGAACAGCGCGTTGGGCAGGCCGCCCCGCTCGGGCCGGCGCCCGGCCCGCCGCGACGCCTCGGCCATGGCGGCCGCGCTGGCGTCGACGCCGACGACCAGCCGGTCCGGCTCGGCGGCCGCGGCGGCCAGCACGAAGCGGCCGTCGCCGGTCCCGAGGTCGATGGTCGCCGCCCGGTGCCGGGCGGCACGGTCATGGAGTTAGCCGACGTCCACGTCCTGCACGCGCCGGCCGCTGACGGTTCGCATCGTCCGCCCCTCTCGTCGCCAGGTCCTGTCCCGCTTCAGTCCCGGGAGCGGCGCCGACGTTACAGTCGGCGGGAGCTAGGGACGCTGGCGGCGGTCGTGCGGGGGCTCTTCGCGGGGTAGCCGGCCTCCCCAGACGCGCAAGCCCTGGATGGTGGAGACGGTGGCCCCGATCAGCCCCACGAGCAGGCCGATGAAGGTGAGGAGGATGACGTCGGTGTTGCCGGTCATCCGCATCCAGTTCGACAGGATGATGGAGGCCGCGGCCAGCCCGAGGAACAGCAGGGTGCGGATCCCCCACTTTCGCTGCGGCGCAGGTCTGGACATCAGGCCTCCTCTCCTCGACCCGCAGTCTAGCCGCAGACGCCGAGCAGCCCCGGGTGTGAGCCCGGGGCTGCTCGGCGCGGACTGCCTAGGAGGTCTCGATCCGCACGTAGTCGATGTCACCGGAGAAGTAGTCGCAGGTGATCTCGACCTGGTCGCAGTTGCCCTTGCCGCCGATCGTCACCGGGCGGGTGTTGGCGATCGTGCCGGTGGCGTTGCGGTTCCGGCCGGTGACGACGCCGTCGATGATCATCGTCACCATCGAGGCGGTGCGCTCGCAGCGGACCGTATGCCAGTTGCCGTCGTTGACCCTGACCGTCGACCCGGCGGAGGCGGCGCTGCTCCCGGCCGAGCCCCGGAACAGGCAGACGATCTTGCCCTTGGGCTGCTCGAACTTCCAGTACCCGCCCTTGGAGCCGGCCTGGCCCTTCTGGACCACGTTGCCGAAGGAATGGGTGGTGCGCATCCGGAACTCGATCGCGTAGTCGCCGGTGCCTGGGTTGAGGGCGTTGCTGTGGGGCACAACGGCCAGGTGCTCGGGGTCGGACGGCGGGGTGTTGGCCGGAGGTAGGGGAAGCGGTAGCCGGTGCCGCCGCCCGGAAGTGCGGTCCCCTCCTGCACGTTGGCGCCGATGACGCCGTTGAGCCCGTTCCCGCTCGAGTCGACCATGACCTGGGACCCGGCGGGCTCGTTCATCTGCCAGATGGCCACCGGCCGGTTGATGGCGGCGTTGGCGGGCGCGGCCATCAACAGCACGCCGGCCAGTGCCATCGAGACGGTGAGCGTTCTCCGACGCAACTGTGTTCCCCCCTGAGCGTAGACGTCGTATGTCGCCCGGCGTCGTCACCAGGCCCCTCGACTGTCGCACCAACCCGCCGCCCGGAACCGATGCAGTCGCACGATCCCGCTACGGCACCGCACGTACTTGGGGGACGCTAGAGCTCGACCGGCCGGCCGTCGTCCAGCACCTGGAAGCTCGTGCCTGGCCCGCCGAGCTGCTCCAGCTGCCCGTAGTGGGAGCGGATGCCGATCTCCGACAGCACCTTCTCGTGCACCGGGACGGCCACCTTGGGCCCGACCCGGCGCAGGTAGTCGACCGCGTCGGCCAGCTTCAGCCACGGCGCCCCGGCCGGCACGGCCAGCAGCTCGACGGGCGCGCCGGGCTCGGTCAGCGCGTCGCCGGGGTGGAACAGCCGCCCGCCGACCAGGTAGCCGACGTTGGGGACCACCGGGAGGTCGGGGTGGACGGCGGCGTGGTCGCGCCCGAACACCGCAACGCCAAGGCCGCCGAGGCCCAGCTCGTCCCCGTCGTGGACGACCTCGACGTCGGCGCCGGCCTCGCCGAGTGAGCCGGCGCTGCCCTCGTCGCTGACCACCCGGACCCCGGGGTTGCGGTCCAGCACCAGCCGCAGCCGCTCGGCGTCGAGGTGGTCGACGTGCTGGTGGGTGAGGCAGACCGCGGTCAGCCCCTCCAGGGCCTCGAAGCCCTCGGAGAACGAGCCCGGGTCCAGCAGCACCCGGGCCCCGCCCTCCTCGACCAGCAGGCACGAGTGTCCGAACTTGGTCAGGCGCATTGCGCCACCTCCAGTGGGTCAGATCTCCAGCCGGGTGTCCTCGAGGTCGAGCTCGCGCTCGATGCGGTGCATCACGTCGTTGCTGATCCGGCCCTGGTTGCGGAGCTGGACGATGGCCTGGCGCTGGGCCTGGAGGAGCTCGCGGAGCAGGCGCTGGTAGGCCAGCGAGCGGTCCTCGGCGCCGTCGTTCTCCAGGTACCCGCCGCGCTCCTTCAGCCGCCGGCGGCGGAACTCGTACATCGCGTGCAGCCGCTCCACCGTGTCGTCGCGCGTCCAGTCGGCCCCGGCCAGCTCGTCCAGCCGCTCGAGGGCGGCGTAGGTCGCGGCCAGGCGGGCCTTCAGCTCCTCCCGCTCCTCGGCGTCGTCCTGGTCGAAGCGCAGCCGCCGGATCAGGGCGGGCAGGGTCAGCCCCTGCACGACCAGGGTGGCGAAGATCACCGCGAAGGTCAGGAACAGGATCAGGTTCCGCATCGGGAAGTCCAGGGGCAGGGCCAGGGCGGCGGCCAGCGACACCGCCCCCCGCATCCCGCTCCAGCCGAGCATCAGGCGATCCTTGGCCCCGACCCGGCGCATCCGCTGGGAGGGGCGCCGGTCGACCAGCCGGACCAGGTAGGGGACGCTGAACGCCCAGCCGAGCCGCACCGCCACCACCATGGCGCTGACCAGCACCCCCTGGCCGACCAGGACGGCCACCGCGGTCCCGTCGAGGTCCTCGAGGATCGGCCGGAGCTGGAGGCCGACGAGGATGAACAGCACCGCGTTGGCCAGGTAGACCAGCACCTCCCAGAAGGAGAAGCCGAGCAGCCGGGTCGAGGCCGAGGCCAGCTCCGGGGCCCGCCAGCCGACGTACAGGCCGGCGGTCACGGCGGCCAGGACCCCGGAGACGCCGAGCAGCTCGGCCGGCAGGTAGGCGGCGTAGCCGGTGACCACCGAGATCACGATCTCGACCACCGGGTCGTCGAGCCGGCGCCGCAGCTCGGCCACCAGCCAGCCGGCCAGCAGCCCCACGACCACCCCCCCGGCCGCCGTGACCACGAACCGCAGCCCGGCCTGCCAGGCGACGAAGCTCCCGCTGACCGCGGCCGCGACCGCGACCCGGTAGGCGACCAGGGCGGTGGCGTCGTTGACCAGGCTCTCGCCCTCGAGCACGGTGAGCAGGCGGCGGGGCACGCCAAGGCGGCGGCCGATGGCGCTGGCGGCCAGGGGGTCGGTGGGCGAGACGATCGCGCCGAGGGCGAACGCCGCCGGCCAGGTCATCGCGTCGACCATGGCGTGGGCGGTCACGGCCACCGCGACCATGGTCGCCAGGACCAGCCCGACCGCCAGCATCGAGATCGCCCGGGCGTCGGCCCGCAGGTCGCGGGGAGAGGAGAAGAAGCCGGCCCAGTACAGCAGCGGCGGCAGGAACGCCACCAGGACCAGCTCCGGCGGCAGCTCGACGGCCGGCATGCCGGGCACGAAGCCGAGCACCAGCCCGCCGAGGACGAGCAGGATCGGATAGGGCACACGAACCACCCGGGCCAGGACGCTCAGCCCGGCAACGGCGACCATCAATGCCAGCAGCAGCGGTTCGATCTCGTGCAACGAGCCCTCCGGCTCACGCGCTCGCTGCCACCTTAGCGGGCTTGCGCCCGGCGATCTCGTTGACGACATGCTCGGCGTCGTGGCCGACCCCGCCGACCAGCGGCGAGATGATCGAAGTGAGGAAGTGCAATCCGACGAAGTAGAGGCCGGGCTGGGAGGCGACCACGCCGCGGTCCTGCCGCGGCTCGTCGCCGGCGTCGAAGACGGGCAGGTCGACCCAGGCGAAGTCGTGCCGGAACCCGGTGCACCAGACGACATTGGCCACCTCAAGGGCCCGCCCGTCCTCCAGCAGGGGCAGGCCGTCGCGGGCTCCGACCGTCCTCGGGACCAGCTCGACCCCGGCGGCGGCCAGGTCCTTGCGCCGCACCCGGGCCAGCGGGGCCGCCGCCGTCAGCAGCTTCGGCCGCAGCCGGCGGCCGACCGGGTTGCCGACCGAGAGCACCTTGGAGAAGGCGAACCACAGGGCCGGCGTGGTCAGCCGGTCGGCCCGGCCGCCGGCCCGGGCCGGCTCGTTGCCCGGGTGGGGCCCGGACAGCCAGGTCGGGCGGCCGGCCGACAGCTCGAGGGCGATCTCGGCCCCGGAGTTGGCCGCGCCGACCACCAGGGCCCCGCCGTCACGGAGCTGGGACGGGCGCCGGTAGCCGGTGGAGTGGAGCTGGAGGATGCCGCAGTCCAGCTCGGGAGCGAAGCCGGGGATCCTCGGGTGGTGGAAGGCGCCCGAGGCCACGACCACGTTGGCGGCCTCGAACCGGCGCCCTGTCGCCGTGACCAGGTACCGGTCGCCCTGGCGGGTGAGCCCGTCGACCCGCACGCCGGTGCGGACTGGGAGCTGGAAGCGGGCCGCGTAGGTCTCCAGGTACCCGGCCACCTCGTCCTTGGTCGGGTAGTGCCAGGCCGCCGCGGGAAAGCCCATGCCCGGCAGGCCGCTGTAGCGGGCCGGGGTGAACAGGCGCAGCGAGTCCCAGCGGTCGCGCCAGGCGTCGCCGATCCGCTGGCCGGCGTCCAGGATCACGAACGGCCGGCCCAGCCGGGCCAGGTGGTAGCCGGTGGCCAGCCCGGCCTGGCCGCCGCCCACGACCACCGTGTCGAACCGCTCCGGTTCCAGGTGCTGGCTGCCCATCGTCGCCCTCCTCCTCGGGATTGGCCTGAGGCTATGGCGGCGGCGGCCGGCCGGCATCGGGAGAACCCCGCCTCCGGGACGGTGCGGGGATGGGTAGTTCTCCCGCCGCTAGACCAGGTGGTGCTGGTAGGCGTAGGCGGTGGCGGCGGCCCGGGAGGAGACCCCGAGCTTGGCGTAGATGTTGCTGACGTGGCGGTGGACCGTCTTGTCGGCCAGGTGCAGGCGGCTGGCGATGGCGTGGTTGGTCGCGCCGGCGGCCACCAGCCGCAGCACCTCCAGCTCGCGCCCGGTCAGCCCGCCGGCCGAGGGGGCGGCCCCGGCCAGCCTGTCGAGGCGGTCAAGGTCGGGACCGGCCCCAAGTCCGGCCAGCACGGTCCGGGCGGCGTCCAGCTCCATGGCGGCGGCGTCCTCGTCGCCCAGCTCCCGGCAGGCCAGGCCGATGAGCAGCCGGGCCCGGGCCGCCTCGTACGGCGCCTCCAGCTCGCGCCAGGCCCGCCAGGCGCCGCGCAGGGCGGCCACGGCGCCGGCGGCGTCGCCGTCGGCCAGGCACACGGCCCCTCGGGCGTGGTCGGCCGTCGCGAGCAGGGCCAGGGTCCGGTAGCCGTCGGCGATCCCGGCCAGCTCGGCCGCGGCCTCGCGGGCGGCGCCGAGGTCGCCGGTGGCGAGCAGGATCTCCACGGCGGCCGGGAGCAGCCGGGCCCGCTCCAGCCGGTCGCCGGTCTCGGCGAGCACCCGGCGGATCGCCGCCGCGGCGGCGTCGGTCCGCCCCTGGGCCAGCCGGAGCAGGGCCAGCCCGGGCTGCGGCTCCCGGCCCCAGCGGCTCGCCAGCTGGTAGGCCGCCTCGGCCGCCTGGACCTGGCCGAGGACCCGGTGGGCCTCGGCCTGCTGGTAGCTGGCCGCCCCGATGGCCAGGTCGTCGGAGGCCTCGGCCAGCCGCTCGGCGGCCCGCCGGGCCGCCTCGACCGCCTCCGGCCAGGCCCCGCCCAGCCGCAGGATCTCGGCCCGGTGGACCAGGCACTGGCCGGTGAAGGTGACAAGGCCGGGCTGGCTGTCGCACCACGCGCTCAGGGCCGCGGTCCACTCGCGGGCCCGGCGCAGCTCGGCCACCTGCTGGCAGACCTCGATCACCCCGCAGTAGATCGTGCCCGTCACCGGGGGCGTGAGCTCGCCGGCCACGGCCGCCACCATGGCCTCGTCGAGCATGGCCAGGCCAGCGGGGACGTCGCCGCCGGTCACCGCGGCCGCACCCTGGAGGAACTGGGCCATGGCGACCAGGTCGGCCTCGCCGGCCCGCCGGCCGATCCCGGCCGAGCGCGCCGCCGTCACCTGGGCGGCGGCGTGGTCCCCGGCCTGGAGCTGCTCCATGGCGGCCGGGATCAGCAGGTAGCCCTGCTCGGGGCAGTCCGGCGGCTCGTCCTCCAGCAGCCGCCTGGACCGGGCCAGCCAGCCGCTGCCCTGGGCCAGCTCGCCCCGGCCGAGCAGCAGGAAGCCCAGCCAGAAGGCGCTGCGGGCGGCCCGCCGGTGGTTGCCCGCGCTGGCGTGGGCCTGCTCGGCCCGCTGCAGGGCGGCCATCGCCTCGGCGACCCGGCCACCGAGGTAGGCCGTGGTCACCGCCAGCTCCAGGTCGTCGCCGTCCAGGCAGCTCACCACCTCGGGTGAAGGCGTCTCACCACATCATGACAGCCGTCTCACCCGAGCCCTGGCTGAAGTAGAGGCGGACCCGGACGACGTACTCGCGCCCCTGGAAGAGCTTGAGCTGGAGGGTGGCGTTGCGGTCCTCGCCGCTGTCGTCGTCGCCGGCCTGGTAGCGCAGCTGCCCGTCGGCCCGCTCGAACAGCACCATGACGGTGTCCGCGGCCCCGAAGGTCTGCAGGGTGTACTGGCGGGTGGCGGTCGGGCGGAGCACGAAGTCGCGCTGCTGGCCGGGAAGGATGGCCAGCTCGCGGGACTGGAACGGGAGCAGCTCGGGCAGCTCCTGCGCCTGCTCTCCCGGGTAGAAGGCCCTGACCCAGGACAGGTCGCGGGCTGACAGCCCGCCGCCCGGCCGCAGCGGCTGGGTCCGGTACCTCTCCGGCTGCAGGATCAGGCCGGCCGGGAACGGGTACTCCATGATCGAGTCGGGATCCCAGTTGGAGCCCTGGACGGTGTCGGGCTCGATCTTGCGCAGGATGTTCCACTGGGTCTTGTCCCGGGACCAGTTGTTGGGCGGGCCACCGAGGGTGGTGTAGACCTTCTCCTCGTCCCAGACGATGCCGGCGTTGGGGTTCTGGTGCTCGTGGGGCAGCCCGAGCGTGTGGCCGATCTCGTGCAGGGCGGTGTCGGCCTCCCGGAGCGCCCGCAGCAGGTCCCAGCCGAAGTTCATGGTCCGCTCGTTGACCCCCCGGTCGAGGATCTGGCGGCCCAGGTACGACCAGGCGCCGTCGCCCTGCATGAACCCGACCCGGATCTCGGCCTCGTCCCTCGAGGTCACCTCCACGAACTCCAGCCCGATGCCCTGGGCCTTCCAGTGGTCGAAGGCGCTGCGGACGACGTCCTGGTGCGCCTTGTCGGTCGTCCAGGGCCGCCACTGGCTGGTCCCGTCGGCACCGAACACGTGCTCGCCGTCGGTCTCGCGGTCGAAGAAGTAGTAGTGCAGGACGGTGTGGTTCACCCACTTGGACTCGTTGACCAGGATCGCCTCGACCCGCGCCGGGTCCATCCCGGCGGGGAGCTCCCGCGGCGCGACCGGCGGCAGCGAGCAGTAGGAGTAGGTCTCGTCCACAGATGGCACAGGAGGCTCCCTTCCTCGGTGGGCTCGTGGTAGAAGCGGCCCAGACGGCAAGCCAACAGCAATCCAGCGGGACGGGCAGTGACATGGGGCACGGACCGGAGGTGACAGGCGGCACAGGGCCAAGGCGGCGGGCGCTGGTCGACGGGATGAACCTGATCGGGTCGCGGCCCGACCGGTGGTGGAACGACCGTGACGGGGCCGTGCACCGGCTGGTCGGGGAGCTGGACCGGTTCGCAGCGGCCACCGGGGAGGACGTGACCGTGGTGTTCGACCGGCGTCCGCCCGACCTGGAGCCGGGGCGCCACGGCTCGGTCGAGGTCGCCTTCGCCTCCCGGCGGGGCCGGGACGCGGCCGACCACGAGATCGTGGCCATGGTCGGCGCCGACCCCGACCCGGCCGGCGTCCAGGTGGTCACCTCGGACCAGCGGCTGGCCGAGCGGGTCCGCGACCTGGGTGCCGCGGTCGAGCCCTCGTCGCGGTTCCGGCGCCGGGTCGACCAGGCCCTGGAAACCGACCCGTATCGGTAGGGACCGGTCGAACGCCTGTTGTTGTATGGGCAACCTCGTCCTGATCGCCGACGACGACCGCGACATCGTCTGTTTCGTGGCCCTCAACCTGCGTC
>Ga0126314_10000877_pt1 | contig 14247 bp, 11 predicted proteins | sample Plot105B_FD_92535 | JGI IMG/M metagenome (GOLD analysis project Ga0126314, IMG submission 92535) | Serpentine soil microbial communities from UC McLaughlin Reserve, CA, USA - Plot105B | ecosystem: Environmental > Terrestrial > Soil > Grasslands | place: USA: UC McLaughlin Reserve, Lake County...
CGAACAAGGTGGAGTACGGCGCGCCGCCGCTGTCCCGCAGTCGTCGCGAGCGCGTGCGGACATCGTCGTAGCGGGCCACGTAGCCCAGCTCCAGCGGACGCGACTGTCCCAGCAGGGTGAGCCCCGGGATGTAGCGCCCGCGCAGCCCCAGGGTGCTGCCCCGGTAGTAGCCCTCCGTGCCGTCGCCGCGCTGCGCGTCCTCGCCGGGAGGCGTGTCCTGGATGAAGCCCGTGAAGTTGTCGCGGATGCGCGTCTGTCGCAGCACCACGTAGCCCTGCTGCACCATCCTGCCGCCGCGCTTGAGCCGCGACTGGAGCTCCGCGGAGACGAGGTGGCGCTGGCTCGCGCCCCCCTGGTTCTCGTCATAGAAGCAGAAGAACTGCGAGTCCGCGTCCGCCGCGCACGGCAACCGCGCGTCCACCACGTCCGTCTCCCGCACCACGCCCGCCGACGCGAACCGGGCCCCGTGGCTGGCGCCGAGCAGGCGCAGCCGCGTGTCGTCTCCCAGCCGCAGCTCCACCTGCGCCAGGGCGGTCGCATTGGCGAAGGAGCGATTCGGCCCGAAGCCCTGCCCCTGTCGCAGCAGCAGCCCCACGAAGGTGGCTTCAGTGGACTCGGGCGGGCCCCAGACGAGCGCGAGCCGACGCGAGGCGAAGCTGCCATAGCTGGCCGACGCGGTGAGCCCGCGACGCGCGAGGCCGAGCTGGTACTCCACCGTGCCCGCCACGCCGAAGTCACCTTGCGAGGCGTCATAGGGCCCCTCCGTGACGCGCAGCGAGTCCACCAGCTCCGGGATGATGAAGTACGTGTCCGCGTACCCGTGCCCGTGGGCATGGGAAACCTCGTTGAGGGGCACGCCGTTGAGGCGCATCTCCACGTCCTTGCCCTCGCCCGCGTCGAAGCCTCGGATGAACACCGTCTCCGCGTGGCCCTCGCCGCCGTGATTGGCCAGCATCACGCCGGGCGCGAGCAACATCAGGTCGGACGCCGAGTTGCGCGGGACATCCGCGAGCTGCCCCACCTCGATGTGGAAGTCCCCCACCGCGACGGGCGGCGGCGCCTCGGCCTCACCTCGCACCGTGGTGGAGAACCCTCCAGCGGACGACTTCGACGCCTCGGGAACATCCAACGGTGACGACTCCCCGGTCGGCCCGTCCACGGGCTCGGTCGACACTGTCGCCGACAACACCGCACCCTCCTCCCCGTGCGACGTGTCCCCGGTAGCGGCTCGCTCGGACTCGGCCCCCGACGGCGCCGCTGCCGCCCCCTCAGCCAGCGCCTCGCCTGCTCGCGCGGGAGTGAACTGGACCGGCACGTCCACCTGCACCTCCAGCGGCACTCCACCCCGCCGCGCCGGCTCGAACCGCCAGCGCACCGCCGCGCCCATCGCCGCCCTGTCGAACACGGGCCCCGCCGACTCGCGCACCTCCACCCGAGACACCGCGCCCACGTCATCAATCGTGAGCCGCAACAACACCGTCGCCGGGTGCTCCAGCACCGGTGCATCCCCAGGCATCAGCGGCGCCGCCGCCTCCACGGGCACCGGCGGCGAGATGGGCGGCTCCTCCAACGCTCCCACCGCACACAACACCAACATCGCAATCCACACGGCGAGGACCTCACTCCTGGGTTCGGCGGCACCCCAAGTCACCTCGCCACCGGAACGTCGACAGCCCGGAGATACAACACGGTCCGCTTGAATTGCAACTTGGTTGCATATACATCAACGAAACATGAACCTGAACTCGAGCGTCCCTGGCCTCTCCATGCTGCTGGCGCTGACACTGGTGCTCCCGGCCTGTGACTCCGTGGCCCCGGGAGACGTGCGCGTGACGATGAGCGGTGGAGACGGCACCCAGCGGGGCCTGCCGGACACGCTCTTCCAGGACGGCTGGTCCGTGCAGTTCACCAAGTATCTGGTGTCGCTCGGGGACTTCACCCTGACGTCCGCCTCGGGTGAGGTGCAGGGCAGCCGCCGCCACGTGCTGGTGGACGTGCAGAAGGGCGACATCCCGCTGACGGAGCTGACGGGCCTGCCCGCGGGCCGCTGGAACGTGGGCTTCCACGTGAGCCCGCCCCGCGAGGACACGGAGCTGGCGGACGGTCAGGTCTCCACCGTGGACCTGGAGATGATGCGCGAGCGCGGCTTCAGCTACTGGGTGGAGGGGCGCGCGGTGAAGGCGGGGGTGGGCATCTTCGACTTCCGCATGGGTTTCCCCGTGGACGCGCGCATGGTGGACTGCATCAACGGGGTGGATGGCACCCAGGGCATCATCGTCCCGGAGGGCTCCCGGGCGGACGTGGAGGTCACCATCCACGCCGAGCACATGTTCTACGACAGGCTCGGCACCCACAAAGGCGTGCAGCTGCGCTTCGACGCCCTCGCCGCCACGGCCAACCCGGAGCGTCTCATCACCCCGGAGGGCCTGGCCTCACAGCAGCTCACCGACTTGAAGGATGCCCAAGGTCTTGAACTGCGCGACGCAGCGGGTCAGCCCGTCGTGTATCTGCCCGGAGCGCATGATGTGCGCACGCTGCAGGAGTTCGTCACCCAGAGCATCGTCGACCAGGCCCACCTCAATGGTGGAGGTGTCTGCACGGTCGCCAAATGACAGGTCGACCCGAGGACACCCCTCCCCCGCTGGACTTGGCGTGCCCGCCGCCGCTAGGAAAGTCACATGGACTCTCCTCCGAACCTGCAGGCCCGTATGGCCCTGTGTCGTCCCGAGCACCTGGTGCTCGATTTGTTCGTGCAGAGCCTCCGCGAAAGCATCGCCCAGCGGATGGGTCAGAACCTGGCGCGGGCCGCCGGAGCGCCGCCCATCCCCAGCGTCCCCGCGCGCGGCGCCCCCTCGCACCGCCCCGCCCGCGAGTACCTGGAGCTGCTCCACGAGGGCGCCAGCTCCGTGGAGCGTGCATTGGGCGAGGACTACTCGAACGCCGTGGAGCAGCTGTCCTTCACCGCCGCGGGCCACGTCTTCTCCGCTCCCGTGGGCGCCATGGTGATGGCCATCACCGGCGAGGACCCGCACCGAGGCCTGTCCATGAGCGCGGGCCTCGCGGGCGCGACCAGCACCTTCGGCGAGCGGGAGTACGAGCGCGTCTCCGACACCACCGCGCGCCTGCGCTTCAAGGACGAGTTCTTCGGCCCCGCGTGGTGCAGTGGCCTGGTGCGCAGTGGCCTGCTCAAGACGAATCCGGAACGGCGCTTCCGCGTGGAGCTGGAGTCCGGCGAGCCGCCCTTCAAGGACTTCTCGCTGCTCATCCACTGGTAGCCCCCGCTCTTCACAGGGGAGCCGCCGACCGGCCGGAAGCACCGCGAGACGCTTCCGGCCAGCGGCGCGGACAGGCCCAAGGCCCGCCCGCCGAGGACCGACTCAGGCCTTGGGCGCTTCCTTGCCTTCCTTGCTCCGGCGCTCCTCGACTTCCTTCTTCACCTGCTCCATGTCGAGTGCGCGGACCTGGCGGACCAGGTCCTCCAGCGCGGCGGCGGGAAGCGCGCCAGCCTGCTCGAAGAGCAGGATGCCGTCACGAAACACCATCAGCGTGGGGATGGAGCGAATCTCGAACGCTCCGGACAGCTCCGGCTGCGCCTCGGTATCAATCTTCCCGAAGACGATGTCCGCATGCTTGCCGGACGCCGATTCGAACGTGGGCGCGAAGATGCGGCACGGGCCGCACCACGACGCCCACCAGTCCAGGATGACGATGCCATCCTTGCCGACTGTTTCCTTGAAGTTGTCCTTGGTGATTGTCACCGTCGCCATGACGGTCCTCGTTTCTCCCCGCCTGGGCGGAGCGTGACTTCAGCGGACTTCCAACAGCTCCACCTCGAACAGCAGGGTGGCGTTGGGCGGAATGACTCCACCGGCGCCGCGAGAGCCGTAGCCCAGCTCGGGCGGAATCGTGAGCTTGCGCACGCCGCCAATCTTCATCCCGGCGACACCCTGGTCCCAGCCCTGGATGACCTGGCCCGCACCCAGCTTGAAGGTGAAGCCCTTGTCACCATGGTCCCGGCTGGCGTCGAACTTGGTGCCGTTCGTCAGCGTCCCCACGTAGTGCACGGTGACCGACTTGCCGGAGGTGGCCTCCGTGCCAGTGCCTACCTTCACGTCCTCGATACCCAAGCCCATTCCTTCTCCTGTTGCAGTAGAAGGTTCCACCTTAACTCGCCGCCCCCCGGGGCGCCGCACTGGAAAGCACAGTGGCGCGGGCCCGTTGGCTACCGGGCACCGCGCCACCGACTCACGCCAGGCGTGAAGGCTTCATCCGGCCTGCGTCAGAACGTACCACCCACGCTGACGACGCCCTGGTAACTACCCCCGCCGTCGAAGTCGCCGCCGCCGGACTCGATGCCGGGGGCGAACTCCTTGTCGAACAGGAAGTTGTAGTTGGCGCGCGCATCCACCGTGAAGTTGCCCACGTGGCCCCGCAGGCCCACACCCGCGGGCACGCTGCCCACGGTGTCATCCCGATATCCCAGCGACTGGCCGCCTCGGAAGTTGTAGTCGTTGATACCGATGCCGCCCAGCACATACGGCTGCCACGCGGTGGGGAACAGGCCCAGCGTCGCCACGGCCGTTCCACCGTTGCGCACGAGGTCGGGACCGTCCACCGTCACTTCGCCGCGCTTCGAGTCGATGTCGTTGATGGCGCCCGTATAGCCCAGCTCGATGCCGAACACCTTGGACGGCCGGATGGCCGCCGTCACGCCCGCGGTGGGGCCCGGGTTGAGCTGCGGTGCCAGCGCGCCGGTGTAGCCTTCCACACCGCCGCCCACCATCACGCTCAGACCTCGCATGTCGTTCTTGTCCTTCTTCTTCACCTCGAGCGGCTCGATGGGCTCCGCGGCATCAGCCGACGGACGGAAGTCCGAAGGCGGAGGCGCCGAGACACCACTGCCACCAAAGGCATCGTCCTGCGGCTCGGCCGGGTAGGACTCGGAGCGAGGCTCCACGGCGGGAGCCGCATCCGGACGCGGCTGCGGCGAGGACTGCGGCGGCGGCGCCTGCAGGCCCTGGATGTCCTGCTGACCCGTGGAACCACTGCCACCCGTGCCCTGCTGGGAGGCATCCTGGTTCACCGGCTCGCAGCGCAGCGGCATGTTCATCCGCAGCTCACCCTGGGCGGGAGGCGCGGCCTGGCTGCTGCCGGACGAGTCATCCTGCCCGCTCTGTCCACTGCCACCGATGCCCGAGCTGTCATCCGCGCCCATGGAGTCGGGCACGGGCTCGGTCTCGATGATGACGTCCTCCTCCTGATACGAGTCATCCGCGGAGGAGTCCTGCGCTTGGGCCAGCAGCACTCCCTTCCCGGTGCTGTCGGCGCTCGCCCTGGGTGGTGGGCAGTCGCCGTCTGAAGCCAATGCCGAGGTGCTGTAAAGGAGCGCCCCGATGGCGCCTGCCAGAATTTTCGCTTTCATCCAACCCTCCGTGCGTCGAGTGGCTGACATGAAGGTTGTCGGCGAGGCCACATCCGGCAAGGCACACCTGGGTGGAGATCACCCAAGTGTGCCTCCTCGCTGAGCAGACGACCGGGCGTGGAGCCCGGGCGACACGGTTGCACGAGCAGGCCTACTTCTCGCGCATCCACTCCGAGCCGGTGACGACGGGCAGCTGGAGCGCGCGCTCCCGGTCCAGGTCCAGGTTGCCGACGTGGAGCGATAGCGGAGACTGCACCCACTTGTAGATGGACTGGGTGAAGAGGCGGACGAACTTGTCCACGTAGGCGCGCAGCCTCGAGGCCTCCACCTCAGGGAACATGGGCGTCAGCGCCTGGAGCATCTCCGCGGGCGTGAGCTTCTCGCTCGCGAACAGGTAGAAGCACGCGTCCAGGATGGGGAAGGGCATCAGCTCCTCCTCCCCCACCTGGTTGTGCGCCAGCTCCGGCCCCGCGGGCTTGGCGAGCACCTTGCGGATGCCCTCGTAGCCGGTGACGTCCTGGAGGTAGTCCAGGAGGTACATCACCACCGTCTTGGGCAGGTTGGAGATGACGGCGAGCGCGCCCATCAAATCTCCACCGATGGTGGTGTAGCCCACGGACTTCTCGCTCATGTTGCCCGTCTGGAGGAACAGGCCGCCGCAGGAGTTGCTCCAGTTCCACATGCGCTGGGCGCGCAGGCGGGCCTGGATGTTCTGCTCCGTAATCGGCGTGACGGGGGTGCCGTTCAGCATCTTCGCGGCCACGTCGCGCTCGCGCTCGAAGGCCTCGTCGATGGAGACAATCTGGAAGGACACGCCCAGCTCGCGCGCAATCGTCTCCGCCGCGTCGCGGGTGGAGTCGCTGGAGTAGCGACTGGGCATGTAGAACGCCTGGATGAGCGAGCCCGGGTCCTCCGGCCGCGCGCGCTTCGCGTAGCGGTGGGCGATGAGCAGCGTCAACAGCGAGTCACGGCCACCGGACAGGGCGATGCCCAGCACCTTGAAGGCGCGCGTCTTCTCGAAGTAGTCGCCCACGCCCAAGGAGAGCGCGTCCAGGATGTCCTCGCACAGCGCCTCGCGCGCGGGGCGTCGCTTGTCCGGGGCTGGCAGGAAGAAGCTGCGGTGCGCGGGCACGGGGTACGTCAGCGCCTCGCGCCGCGTGCGCACCGCCTCCGTGCAGTCCAGCACCGGTGTGCCCTGGCCACCGGTGGTCAGCCACGCCTCACGGTCCACGCGCCACGTGGTGGCCTCGCCGCGCAGGCGCAGGGTGCGGTCCAGGTCGACCACGGCCGAGGCGAAACCCTCCTGGAAGCGCGGCGTCTCCATGACGTGGCGGCCGTTCTGGTTGAGGAAGCCGCCGCCGTCGAAGATGAGGCCGTCGTTGCTGCCCACCGCGTTGCAGTAGGCGATGGTGCACTGGTGGTCCGCGGCGCGGGTGGCGATGAGCTCGCGGCGCGTCTCCACGAAGCCCAGCCGGAAGGGCGACGCGGAGATGTTCACCACCAGCTCCGCGCCCGAGTACGTGCGCCGGCGCATGGGGCCGTCCGCGCTCCAGATGTCCTCGCAGACCTCCGGGGCGACCAGGCCGAAGTCGAACTGGAAGAGGTAGTCGCCCAGCGGCACGCCGCGGTAGCGCTCCTTCATGCCCGGCTGGCCCCGGCCGAACGTCCGCGCCTCATAGAAGACGCTGTACGTGGGCAGCTTCTCCTTGGGGACCAGGCCCAGCACGCGGCCTCCAGCGACCACCGCCGCGCAGTTGAGGCGCTGGCCCTGGAGGGCCACGCCCACGCCGACGACGAAGACGGTGGAGAGCGAAGCCGTCTCGCGCGCGAAGCGCTCCAGCTCCGGCCATTGCCGGTCGATGAAGCCCTGCCATTGGACCATGTCCTCGGCGGGGTAGCCGGCGAGGAGCTGCTCCTGGAAGACGCCCACGGTGACGCCGTCCTCGGCCATCCGCTTCGCCAGGACCAGGGCCCGGTCCGTGTTCTGGACGAAGGCCCCCACGGTGGTGTTGACGCTGGCGATGCCGACTTTCACGAGCCGCATGGTTCTCCCGCTCCCCTTTCGCGTCCGACGCGGGGCGCAGCAATGCGCGGAGCGACGCACAAGGCAAGCCCCACGAGGCCGGGCGAATCCAGGTCAGTTCAGCGGGCCCGAGGGCCGCACGGGCTGGAGCCGGGCGATGAGTTCGCCCACGTCCTCCAGCACCGCCTCCAGCCTGCGCTTCACGTCCAGCTCCGCGAGGAGCTGCTGGCGTCGCTCCGCCTCCGGGCTGATGGCGGAGGCCACCACGTCCGCCAGCTTGCCGCCCGTCGCGCGGGCCGTCACGGGCAGCAGGTTCTCCGCGAAGGTCGGCGGCACGCGCCCGGCCAGCTCGAAGACGGCCTGACGCAGCCGCTCCTCCTCCGGCCCCTGGTACGGCAGGTCCGGCAGCGCCAGCGCCTGCACCTCGCGGTAGACCTTGTCGGTGGTCAGCTCGGTGACCATGCGGATGCGGCTGACACCTTGAAGGAGGATGTTGTAGCGCCCCTCCTCCACCTCCTCGTCCCAGACGATGACGCCGGCGCACATGATGGACTGCATGGGCGGCCGGCCCTCGTACTTGCCCTCCCAGCCGTCCTCGAGCTGGGCCAGCGCGACGACGCGGTCCGTCGCGAGCGCGTCCTTCACCATGGCCCGGTAGCGGGGCTCGAAGATGTGCAGGGGAATGACGGTGTGGGGGAACAGCACCGCCGACGGCAACGGGAAGACCTTCAGCGCACTGGCGGAGGCGCGCTCCACGCGTTCTTGGGCGGTCATGTCGGGCATCCTTACCCGTGTTGATAAGCCTCTCGGACGCCCGTCGCACCGCAAACCCGCTCCCCACCCCGGCCCTGGCCCGTCCTACGTGCGCAACCCCCGGGATTCGCTGGGGGTTTTCGGGTGCGGCCCCGCGCGCCGGCTACCGTGCGCGCGGGCGGCCAGCCCCTCCGCCCCAGGCCCGCATCGCCACGTCCACCAGTCCGAGCAGCTCCGCCTCGCTCGCGCCGTCCTGGGCCTGCACGGACATGCCCTGGAGGAGGGCGCCGTGGTAGCGGGCCATGGCGCTCGCGTCCGTGCCCGGCGGCAGCTCTCCGGCGTCGATGCCCCGGGCGATGCGCTCGCGGAACAGCTCCACCGCGCTCGCACGGAGGCTGGCCACCAGGTCCGCCACGGGCTGGTGAGCCTCCGCGCAGCGCAGCACGGCCGTTGAAATCATGCACCCGGGAGGGTGCTTGCGGCGGGTGAAGACCCGGGCCGACTCCCGAAGCACCCGCTCGATGGCGCCCCGGGCGGTCGGCTCCTCGGTGAGCGCGGTCCACGTATAGGCCCCGGGACCTGTCTGGTAGCGCTCCAGGACGCGCCGGTAGAGCCCCTCCTTGGAGCCGAAGGCCGCGTAGAGGCTGGGCGCGGTGATGCCCATGGCGCCGGTGAGGTCCGCCACCGACGCGCCCTCATAGCCCAGCCGCCAGAACACCAGCATCGCCTGGTCCAGCGCCTTCAACTCATCGAACTCGCGGGGCCTGCCGCGCGGGCGGGGACGGGTGGGGGTGTCGATTTTCATAACGCTCACTATTGAAATCGGAAAAGGACCTTCCTATTTACATAACACTCGCTACATAAAAAGGAGTCCCCTCCGATGAATTCCATCCTCGCCACCTTCCTGGTGGCCGCGGGCCTTGGTGTCTCTCCATCCACCCCGGTGAAGTCCGCACCGCGCGCCGCCGTGTCGGGCGCTGTCGCGGTGAGCCCCGAGTCGAGCGCTCTCGCGGCGAGCCTGGACCCGGTCATCGACCAGGCGCTCGCGGACCAGCGCATCGTCGGGGCCGTGGTCATCGTCGCGAAGGACGGTGAGGTCCTCTATCGACGCGCGGCGGGCTTCGAGGACCGCGAGGCGAAGAAGCCCCTGCGCGAGGACGCGGTGTTCCGCCTGGCGTCGATGACGAAGCCGCTCGTCTCCGTCGCGGCGCTCGCGCTGGTCGACCAGGGCAAGCTGTCGCTGGAGGACCCCGTCACGAAGTGGCTGCCCACGTTCCGCCCCAAGCTTCCGGATGGACGCGAGCCCGTCATCACCGTGAAGCACCTGCTCACGCACACGGCGGGCCTGATGTACGGCTTCAACCAGCCTGTCCCCGGGCCCTATCAAAAGGCCCAGGTCTCGGATGGGCTCGACAACCCGCCGGGGCTCACGCTGGAGGAGAACCTGCGTCGCCTCGCCACCGTCCCGCTGTTCTCGGAGCCTGGGGAGAAGTGGGCCTACTCGGTGGCCACGGACGTACTGGGCGCCGTCGTGGCCAGCGCGGGAGGCGCGCCGCTGCCCCAGGTCGTCTCACGGCTCGTCACGCAGCCCCTGGGCCTCAAGGACACGAGCTTCCGCGTCAGTGACGTCTCGCGGCTCGCGACGCCGTATGTGGATGGCAAGCCCGCCCCCGTGCGCATGGACAAGACACACGACATCCCCTTCGGCGCGGGCGTGGTCCACTACACTCCCGGCAGGGCCCTGGACACGCGTGCCTTCCCCTCTGGAGGCGCGGGCATGGTGGGGACGGCGAGCGACTACGTGAAGTTCCTGGAGGCGCTGCGCAAGGGTGGAGCGCCGGTGCTGAAGCAGGCCACCGTCGAGCAGCTCGGCGCCATCCACGTGGGTCCGGAGTCGCAGCCGCAGGGACCGGGCTGGGGTTGGGGGCTCGCGTCGGCCGTGCTCATCGACCCGGCGCAGGCGCACAGCCCCCAGTCAGCGGGGACGTGGCAGTGGGGCGGAGCGTACGGGCACAACTGGTTCGTGGACCCCCAGCGTGGAATCACGGTGGTGGCGCTGACCAACACCGCGCTGGAGGGCATGTCGGGCGCGTTCCCCGGCGCCGTGCGCGATGCCGTCTACGCCGCCGCGAAGGCACCCGCGCCACCCTCCGCGAAGAAGCAGTAGGGGCGAGCGCTCCTTCAGGCCTGTCGACGGAACGCGCCCGGCGTCATACCCACCCAGCGCCGGAACGCCTTGCCGAAGGAGCTCTCCGTCTCGTAGCCCACGGCGCGCGCCACCTCCGCCAGCGCGACGTCCCGGCCGCGCATCAGCGCCATGGCCCGGTGCATCCGCCACCGACCGATGTACGCCAGCGGCGCTTCGCCCACGAGTGACTTGAAGCGCTCCGCGAACACCGAGCGCGACATGCCCGCGAGCCGCGCGAGCCCCTCCAGTGTCCACGGTGCCTCCGGCTTCTCGTGGACACGCTGGAGCACCGTGCCGATGCGCGGGTCCACCAGCGCGCGCAGCCAGCCGTTCTCCCCGGAGGACGACTCCAGATGCGCTCTCAAGGCCTGCACGAAGAGGACATCCGCGAGTCGGCTCACCACCGTCTCGTGCCCAGGCTGCTTCGCCTCGATTTCGGAGGCCACGAAGCGCAGCGTCGACTCCAGCCACCGAGGGGACTTCGGGTCATCCGCCCGGACATGGAGCAGCGTCGGCAGGTGCTTCACCAGGGGGCTCAGCGTCTCGCCCTCGAAGGTGAAGGAGCCCACCACCAGCGTCACCGCCTCACCGTCCCCTCCGTAGTGGAGCACGCCGCCGCAGCGCAGGGGCTGGCGCGTCGCATAGACCTCCGCGATGGGCAGCGCGCGGGTGCCACGCCGGTCCTTCAAGGTGAACTTCACATTGGCGGGGATGAACACGAAGTCACCGCCCGCGAGTGACAGCTCCCGCTCGTCCGTGGAGAGCAGGCAGTGGCCGCGCATCACCGCGTAGAACAGCGGGAACGGAGAGCCGTCGATGCGCATGCCCCACGGCGCCGTCAGCTCGTAGCGCGCGTGCACGCGGCTGCGCAGGTGCACGCCCTGGAGCACGTCCGCAAGGACATCGAGCCCGGGCTTTTCACCGGACGGTTGGACGAGAGAAACGGACTTCTGGCGCATGTTCGTCCTTTCTCCCAGGACTATAGGTCCACTCACGCGGCGGGCGTGGAAGCGCGAGCGTCCTCGTCCCACGGTCCGCCGTCCGGAGACAGACACCATGAAAGCGATTCGACTGCACAGGTTCGGCGGTCCCGAGGAGCTGCGCCTCGACGACGTGCCCACGCCCACGCCCGGGGAAGGCGAGGTCCGAATCCGCGTGCACGCCTCGGGGCTCAACTTCACCGACCTGGGCCAGCGAGCGGGCCTCATGCCCGGCACGCCGCCACTCCCCTTCGTCCCGGGCCTGGAGGCCGCGGGAGTCGTGGACGCGCTCGGCCCCGGCGTCCAGGGGCTCACGAAGGGAACCCGAGTCGTCGCGGTCCTCCCGAATCAAGGCGCCTTCGCGGCCTACGCCATCGCGCCGACGGCCACCGTGCTCGCCCTCCCCGACGCGGTCTCCTTCGAGCAGGCCGTCTGTCTCCCGGCGCAGGCTCCCACCGCGCTGCTCGGGCTGCGCGAAGGCGCGCGGCTGCGCGAGGGAGAGTCCGTCTACATCCCATCGGCCGCCGGAGGCGTGGGGACCTTCCTGGTGCAGCTCGCGAAGCGGCTGGGCGCCTCCCGAGTCATCGGTGGCGCCAGCACGGAAGCCAAGCGAGACCTCGTCCTGCGCCTGGGAGCGGACGCCGCCGTGGACACGTCCCATGCGGACTGGCCCGCGCGGGTTCGCGAGGCCACCGGGGGCCTCGGGGCGGACATCGTCTTCGTCGCGGGTGGCGGAGAGCTGCCCGCCCGAAGTCTTCAGGCCCTCGCCTTCCGGGGACGGCTGGTGCTCTTCGGCGCGGAGAGCATGTTCGACACGCAGTGGAGCCGTGAGCAGATGACCGGGGTGCTGGCCCAGAACCAGTCCATCGTCGGCTTCGCCACCTTCACCCTGCCCTTCGAGCTACGTCAGGCGGCACTCCGCGAGGCGCTGTCGCTCGTCGAGCGAGGTCAGCTCCAGGCGGTCATCGGACAGACCCTTCCACTCGAAGCCGTCGCCCAGGCCCATCGAGCGATGGCCGAGCGGAGCACCACCGGCAAGGTCGTCATCCGCGTCGCCTGAGCGCCCGGGGCCACGCCAAGCCGGGCCCTCAGTGGCGTGCGCCGCCCACGCGGGCGACCACGGGCTCGTCGTCCTCGCCCTGGGCGTCGAGCACGTCCAGCGCCGCATCCACCGAGGCCATCAGCACCTCTGGCCTCACGGGCTTCTCCAGCACCACGTTCGGCACCGTCTCGATGAAGTCCCGCATCTCCGCCGTGTACGCCCCGCCGGAGATGAACACCACCCGCTGCGTCAGCTCCGGCGCCATGACACCCAGGCGCCGGTAGAGCGTGGCGCCATCCACCTCCGGCATCTGCAAGTCACACAGGATGACGTCGAAGCGGTGGCCCGCGGACACCAGCGCCAGGGCCTCGCCGCCTCGCGTCGTCATCACCACGTCGTGGTAGGGCTCCAGCAACAGCCGCATCGACTGCGCCAGCCGGGGCTCGTCGTCCACCACCAGCACGCGCCCCCGTCGCCCCGTGGAGGGCACCACCGGCATGCCACGCGCCGCCGGCCGGGGCGGCACCTCCACCTGCACCGGCGCCGCGGGCAGCAGCATGGTGAAGATGGAGCCCTTGCCCTCCTCGCTGCGCACCTCCAGCTCGCCCCCGTGCGTGCGGACAATCTGCTGACAGATGGCCAGCCCCAGCCCGGTGCCTTCGCCGGTGGGCTTGGTGGTGAAGAAGGGCTCGAAGATGCGCGACATCACCTGCGAGGAGATGCCCATGCCCGTGTCCACCACGTCCACGCGGGCCCGGCCCGACACGTCCGTGCTGGTGCGCACGCGCACCTCGTGCAGGCTCGGGTTGCCCTCGGGCACCGCCTGCATCGCGTTGACGAGCAGGTTGAGCAGCACCTGTCCCAGCCGCGCCTCGCTGCCCAGCACCTTGGGCACCGGGCCGAACTCCTCCACCAACCGCGCGCGGTGGCGCAGCGCATGGCTGATGATGCGCACCGCCGGAGGCACCAGCGCGTTCAGGTCCACCAGCGTCCGGTCCTGGTCCCCCTGACGGCTGAACACCTGGAGGTCGCGGACGATGAGGCGGATGCGCTCGGCGCCTTCCAGCGCGCTGCGCACGCTCACCTGCGCGTCCCGCTGCCCCAGCATCCCGCCCTCCGTCAGCGCGCGCGTGGCCGACTCCAGGTTCAGCACCAGGTAGGCCAGCGGGTTGTTGATTTCATGCCCCACCCCGGCCGCCAGCGTCCCCACCGCGGCGACCCGCTCGGCCGCCACCAGCCGCGCCTGCAGCTCCTTGGTGGCGGTGATGTCCCGGTGCGTGGCCACGAAGTGCGACACGTCCCCGCCCGTGGCGCGCACCGGAGACAGCAGCACCTCCGTCGAGACGACCCGGCCATCCTTGCGCGGCACCGTCGTCTCCACGCAGAGCGACTCGCCCGCCACCAGCGCCGCATTCAAGCGCTGACACAGCCGGGGGTCCTGGTCGCCGTACAGCTTGCACGGGTCCTGCTCCACCAGCTCTTCCGGAGCCCGCCCCAACAGCAGGCCCAGCGCCTCGTTGGCGAAGACGGTCCGCAGCTTTCCAGGGCCCTCCACCTCCGCGATGAAGACGCCCTCGTGCACGCCCCTCACGGTGGTGGCGAGCAACTGGAGCTTCTCCACCGCGCGCCGTCGCTCTTCGCTCGCCGCCGCGAGCAGTTGGCCCGTCACCGCGTTGACGACGACAAAGAGCTGGAGCACGAGCAGGTCCTGCTCCACGTTGCCCGAGGAGAACGGCCCCTGGCCTCGCACCGTGCCGGTGATGGCGACCATGGAGATGGCCAGGGTGGCCGCCGCCGCGCCCCGAGGACCGAAGCGCAGCGCCGCCAGCGCCGACATCG
>Ga0126314_10000878_pt1 | contig 14236 bp, 11 predicted proteins | sample Plot105B_FD_92535 | JGI IMG/M metagenome (GOLD analysis project Ga0126314, IMG submission 92535) | Serpentine soil microbial communities from UC McLaughlin Reserve, CA, USA - Plot105B | ecosystem: Environmental > Terrestrial > Soil > Grasslands | place: USA: UC McLaughlin Reserve, Lake County...
CCCGCCCGAACCCCGCCCCTCCTCCGGTGCCCACATTCCATGGGAATCCCCATGGCCCCGCGCGTCACCTCGGAACATCACTCCCCCCTGTCGCGATGCAGTCGAAGCAGCCGTACTCCCCCGTCGCCGCCCGCCTCCTTCTGAAATACGTTTCGAGCCTTTTTCCTTGAGCGTCCTTGTTCAAAAAAATTCGGGGCGCCTCCCCCGAGAACGCCCCGAAAAACATGCAACTCTCTCGCAATTCAGGAGAGCCATGAAACGGCTGTTACTTGTTTCAGCGCTCGTCGCTCACGGGTGACGACTCCACCGGAGGAGGCGGGGGGATGGAGAGCTTCGCCGAGAAGACGGGCGTGGCCTCCTCCCCGGGTGCGCGCAGGCCCCTGTCCCGCTCCGGCGGTGGGTCCGGAATCTCCTGGGCGATGATGTCCGCGCCGGGCTTCGCCAAGCTCGAGTTCTTCATGTGTGAATCCCCCCCTGTTCGACGTTTCAAGGCACGACGCGCCGTCACGTGGACGCAAGCGTCACCTTCAGAACGCGGGGGGTCGGAATCCTTGAAGGCGCTCCGCCACGTCACTCGAACAAGAGGACCTGGGCGGGCCATGTCGCGGCCGGCTCGCGGGCCAGCCACGCCAGGCGCTCGTCACGCAGGGCCCGGGCGGCCGGGGCTCCCGCGCGGATGCGCTCGCGCACGGCTTCGAAGAAGCGCCCCGCCGTGTCGGGGATGTCACCGGTGGAGGCGAGCACCGTGCGTGCCCCCGCCTCGATGAAGGCCACCGGCAGGCTCACCGGCTCATGCAGGAACGGCGCGGCCCGAGCGGCGCCACACGCGGCGAGCAGGACGAGGGGCGCGCCGAGCAGCGGCTGCTCGCGCACCTGGGCCGCCGCGAGCGCGTACCGCCCGTCCTCTTCCGGAGCGAGCACCAGCAGCGAGCTGTCCGACAGCTCCGGGCTGAAGAGGCCGTGCGTGTGGATTTCAATCTCGCGCGCCTGGGCCATCTCCCGCAGCACGCGCGACGGGGTGGCTCCAGCGCCACGCAGCTCCACGCGCAGCGGGTCCGGCACGCGGGGCCCCTCCAGGGGAGAGAGCTTCTCCAGCCCGAGCGCCTGCGGCGCCTCCACCCCCGTGACGACCAAATGGTGTCCGACAGGGCCATGCGCCTCGGGAGCGGGCCCACCCCGGCCCACGCGGTAGCTCCACGCCAGGTCCGCGGGCAGCAGTCCGGGCAGGCCATGCACGGGCGGCAGGGCCAGCACATCCACGTGCTCACAGCCCCGGAGCGCCGCCACCAGGCGCGGAGGAACCAGGCCCTCCGCCGTCCCATGCAGGGGCGTGGAGCGGTTGTCGTCATAGACGCCGGCCAGCGAGCCCTCCGCGTCGCGCACGGTGACCACCGTGCGCTCGTGGTCCACGGACACCGCCAGCACACAGCGCTCCGGAGCGGGCACGCGCAGCGCCTGCCCCATCAGCTCCAGCACCTGCTCCTGGACGCCCGCGCGGCCCGCGTCGCTCACCAGCACGCCGTACGCGAAGCCTCGCGCCTTGCGAGCGTCCACGTCCCGGGGGAGCGACTCCGCCGCGTCGATGGCGCCATGGAGCAGCTCCCGGCCCGACGCGCGCTCGCGCTCCAGCATGAACTGCCCTTCCAGGAAGGTGAGCATCGCCAGCTCTCCCGCCGTGCGCGAGCCGCGCCGCAGCTCGTCGAGCGTGCGCCGCAGCAAATCCTCGTCGCGGACCTCCGCGCCATGGCGGGCCAGATACGAGAGCACCCACGCGCCCGACATCCCCAGGGGCCGACCGCAGCGGGTGGCCTGCTCCAGCTCCTCGCGGGCCTCGGCCGGACGGAAGTCGGCCCAGGCGACCATGGCGAGGTTGCGGTGCGCGTACGTTCGCTGCTCGCACTCATCGGGAATGCGGGCCAGCGACTCGCGCAAGAAGGCCCGCGCGCTGGCCGCGCTGTGGCGATAGCGGGCAATCTGCGCCATCTCCTGGAGGAACTGCTGCTCCAGGTTCCACTCGCCCAGCTCCCGCGTCAGGCGCCAGCCGTCACGCGCCTCCTCCAGCGCGTCGGCCGGACGGTGCAGGCGCACGAAGAGGTCCGCCAGCCGTCGTCGCAGCGTGGCGCACCGGTAGGCCAGCCCCCGCCCCGAACACGACGCCAGCGCCGCGCGCAGCCGCTGCTCCGCCTTCCACCACTGCCCCTCGAGTTCCTCGCGCACGGACAGCTCGCGCTCGGCGAGCAGCACCAGCCACGGGTCTCCTCCCGCCCGGGCGATGCGCACGAAGTCATCCAGGTGGCTCGCCACCGCGTCACGCGACACGAGCGCGCCCAGGTACAGGTCATCCTCGCCCGAGCGCCGCAGCGTCTCCAGATAGGCCTCCGGCGCGGGGTGCTCGCCACGCAAGAGCCTCACGTATTCACGCGCCAGCGGACCGCGCCGCTGGAAGTCCGCGCGTGAGACGGTGTGCACGGTGTCTCGCAACGTGGCGCTGCCCTGCACCTCGTCCAGCACCTCCGCGAGCGGCAGCAGTCGCAGCGCCGCCTCTCGCGTGGGCGCGGCCCTCAGGGCGTCATAGAAGGCCAGCCGCACCACGCCCGGGAAGCGGCGGGCCTCGTCCAGGGGAAGCCGCGCGCCCTCCAGCGTGGCCAGGTTCTGCGCCGCCGCCCGTGCGTCGTGGAAGTCCCGCGAGCGCAGGAGCGTCTCGCTGCGCAGCGCCTGCGAGCGCACCCGGGCCTCCTCGCTCCACCCGGCCTCTCCCTGCTTCGCCACCGCGTCGAAGGCCTCCGCCGCCTGGAGCGTCAGCCCCAGCTCCCGCAGCACCAGCGCCCTGTTCCACAGCGCCTGCGGATGGTCCGGAGACTTGCGCAGCACGGCCTCCAGCAACTCCAGCGCGTCCTCGCGGCGGCCCTGCTCCAGCGCGATGACCGCCAGGTCGCTGTCACGGTCCAACGACGCGGGAGTCCTCCGCAGGAAGTCCGCCGCCTGCCGCACGTCCCGTCGCACCAGGTACGCGGCGGCGATGCCGTGCAAATCCCCCCGGTCCTCCAGCTCCGCCAGCTCGCGCAGCGGCAGAGGCGTCGTCACCACGGGAGCCTCGGGCCCGGCGCGCATCGGGACATAGCGCCGATACCCGTCCGCCCGCGCATAGGCGACCCGTGCCTCCAGCGCGCGCTGCGCCGGATGCGCCGTCCACACCTCCTGCGGCGTGTCCCGCGTGCGAGGCACGGCCAGCACCAGCACCAGGAGCCCCGCCGCCACCGCCACCGCGCCCGCGGCCCACCAACCCACCGGAGCCCGTCGCGCGGGCAACATCGAGCGCAGCCGCTGGTGCAACACGGGCTTCGGCCAGGGCGGCGCGGGCCACGCCGGAGGCGACTCGTAGCGAGGCGCCTCCTCCTCCACCTCCTCCTCTTCCTGGAGAGGGAGCCCCTCCGGGTGGAGCGCCTGGAAGCCAAGCAGCTCCAGCTGCATCGCCTCATGCAACCCGGACGCGCACATCGCGCAGCGGGCCAGGTGGTGGCGGAAGTTCTCCTCGTCGACGGGGGGCAACTCGCCATCCAGGAACAAATACAGCCGATGACACGGAGGGCTCATGCCATCCCCCCGCCGTCCGTCAGCGGCATCAGCAGCTCACGCAGCTCCTTGCGCGCCTGGAACAGCCAGCTCCCCACGGTGCCCTCGGGCACCCCCATGCGCTGGGCGATGGCCCGGTAGCGCAGTCCCGTGGCGTGCAGCTCGAACGCTTCACGCACGCGCGGGTTGGGCAGCCGGGAGATGGCCTGAACCAGGTCCGCGTCGGTGATGCGCTCCCACATCTCCCCCGTCCTGGCGTCGGGAGACTCCACGTCCTCGCGCACGAGCCGGATGTCCCGGCGCTCCTGCTCCAGCAGCTCCGTCCTTCGCTTGCGGCACTGGTCCAGGAAGTGATTGGTGAGCGCCCGGCACAGCCACGCCCGGTACACGGGCTCGGGCTGCGCGGACAAGGTGGCATGGTGGACAAGCGCCCGGACAAGCGCTTCCTGCGCCAGGTCCTCCGGGTCGATGCCACCCTGGCCGCACAGACGCCTCGCCAGGGCCACGAGCATGGGCCTGACGCGCTGAGCGAACTCTTCAAAGCCTTCGTGTGCCACGGCGGCACTGTAGGCCACGGTGAATCGCTTCACCGAGGCATTGCGATGGTCCCTCATCGACCCCTCGCCCTCCTTCCACGCCCACTCGAAACGCAGCCACCCGGAATCCTTGGGTCGCCGTCCGGAAACCGACGCAGCCACGCCGGTTTCCGCCACCTCCCCGACACCGTTGCAGCCCCCAGGGCGGAGTCGACCCGCCACCTGGAGGACACCGCGTCTTGTGCCTCCATCGACTGCCTGGAGGTCCCACGGACGGCGCGTCGGCGAGGACCTCACGCCGTCGCGAGTGACTCGCTCAGCCCGGAGGACCGGTGGGCGGAGGGTCTCGCACATCGGGACGCGCCGACTCCGGCGGGGTGACGTCGGAGTCTCGCGACACGTCGGACTCCACCACGGGCGGCTTCTTCGGAACCGCCGCCCCGCTCACCGCGGGCCCTTGCAGGGCAGGGGTCTCCTCCGCCGGCTTCGCATCGCTCATGCAGCTCGTCATGTCGCACGGCTCCTGGGGTCCGCCGGCCCTCCCGCAAGATGCGGGGCACCGGCGGCCCTCAAGCCATAGAACGCACGACGTCCTGCTTGTTGCCGGAAACCTCCAACGTCACAACCCGCGAGGCGCGCCTGGACAGGCGCTCACTCGAAGAGGAGGACGTGGGACAGCCACCGCGCGGCATCGGGGTGCTCGCGCAGCCACAGCGCGCGCGCATCCCTCAGCGCCACGGACGGACGCGTGCCCGCGCGGATGCGCTCACGCACCTTCTCGAAGAAGGCCCCCGCCGAGTCGGGAATCTCCACGGAGGCGGCCAGCACCGCGCTCGCGCCCGCGGAGATGAAGGCCACGGGCAGGCTGTAGGACTCGTGCGGAAACGGCGCCGTCCTCGCCGCGCCACACGTGGCCAGCAGCACCAGCGGCGCATGCTTCAAGCGCGTTTGACGGACCCTGTCGGCGGTCAGCGCGTAGCCGCCATCCGCATCCGGTGCGAGCACCACCATCGACGCATCCGACAAGGAGGCGCTGAACAGCCCATGGGTGTGGATTTCAATCTCGGACGCGTCCGCCATCTCTCTCGCCACACGCGACGGCGTGGCCTCCCCGCCTCGGAGCTCCACGCGCCACGGGTCCGGTACGCGCGGCGCGGTCAGCGCCCCCAGCTTCGGCAATCTCAGCGCGGGCGGGCTCGCCACCTCCGTGACGACCAGATGACTGGAGCCCCCACCCTGCGCAGGCGTGGGGCGCCCACCACGTCCCACGCGATAACTCCACGCCAGCGCGTCCGGCAGCAGCCCGGTGAGCCCGTGCACCGGCGGACGGGTCAACACATCCACGTGCTCGCAGCCCGTCAGCTCCTTCAAGAGCTCCTCGGGCACCAGCCCCGAGGCATCGTCGCGCAGCGGCTCCCGTCGCCCCGTGGAGTACGCCCCTTTCAACTCACCTCCGGGTCCCCGCGCGAGCACCAGGGTGCGCTCGTGCTGGAGCGACACCGCCAGCAGACAGCTGGTGGGAACGGGCTCGACGCGCAGCTCGCGCGCCATCAACGACAGGGCCTCGTGCCAGGCCCCAACGCGCCCCGCCTCGGACAACAGGGCGGAGTAGCCGAAGGCCAGGGCCTTGCGCGCCTCGACACTGTCCGGCAGGTGCTCCGCCATCGACACGCCCCGCCAGAGCAACGCCTGCCCCGTGTCATGCGACTGCTCCAACGCGAACTGGCCCTCGAGGACGAGCAGCAGCGCCTCGCGGCCCGGAGAGACGCCCGACTGCCTCAGGTCCGCCAGGGCGCGGCGCAACCAATGTCCGTCATGCGGCCGGGGCTGGAAGCGGGCCAGCTCCGACAACACCCGCGCGCCCGTCATCCCCAGGGGCCGCTCGCACTCCAGCGCCCGCTCCAGTGACTCGCGCGCGGCCTCCGGGCGGAATCGCTGCCACTCCAGCAAGGCCACGTTGCTGTGCACATGCGTGCGCTGCGCGCAGTCCTCCGGCATGCGGACCAGCGACTCCTCCAGATAGGCCCGGGCGCTGGTGAAGGAGTGCTGGTAGCGCGCCACGTCCGCCAGCTCCTGGAGGAACACCTGCTCGTAGCGCCACTCGCGGGCCTCCTGCGCGCGGCTCCAGCCATTCCAGGCATGTTGGAAGGCCTCCGCGGGGCGGTGCAGCTCCAGGTACAGGTCCGTGAGCGCCTGCTCCAATCCCAGGCAGCGATACACCAGGCCCTGCTTCTGGCACGAGTCCAGCGCCTCCAGCAGTCGCTGCTCGGCGCTCCACCAGCGCCCTTCGCGTTGGTCCACGCGCGCCAGCTCCATCTCTCCGAACACCCGCATCCACGGGTCCTCGGAGGCCCGCGCCAGTCGCACCAGCGCCGCCGAGTCCACGGGCTGTCGCGCGAAGCCCGCGAGCACGAGCGCGCCCAGGTAGAGGTCATCCTCCCCCGAGCGGCGCAGCTCCTCCATCACCGCACCCGAGGGAGACAGCGTCCCCAGCACGAGCTGCGCATACCTCCGCGCCAGGGGCCCCCTTCGCGTGAAGTCCCGCTCCGCCACGCGCGCCAGCCACGTCTGGAGGACGCTCCCCCCGTAGCGCTCATCCAGCGCCCGGGCCAGCGGCAGCAACCGCAGCACGTCCTGCCGTCGAGGCGCCGCGCGCACCGCGTCGTAGAAGGCGAGCCGGAGGATGCCCGGATGGTCCCTCACCGCCTCCACGGGCAGCGGCGCTGACGCATCCGTCAGCAAGTCCCGCGTCGCCGCGAAGGCGTCCTTCCAGGCCCTCCCGCGCGAGAGCGTGGACTCCCGCAGGGCGCGCTCCCGGGCCGCGGCCTCCTCGCTCCAGCCCGGCTCCCCCAGCTTCGCGACTTCACCGAACGAGTCCGCCGCCTGGAGCGTCAGCCCCAGCTCGGCCAGCGTCAGCGCCCGGTTCCACAGGGCCTGGGGATGTCGCGGCGCGACGCGCAGCACCTCCGACAGCAGCTCCAGCGCCTCTTCCAGGTGCGCATGCCGGCTGTCGAGCGGCCCGCCCTGCCGGGCCTGCTCCAGCGCCAGGAGCGACAGATCAGAGTCCCTGTCCACCGAGGGAGGCAGGCGCTTCAGGAAGGCCAGCGCCTGACGGGGCGCGCCATGGAGCAGGTATGCGGTGGCGATGCCGTGCAGGTCTCCCCGGGCCTCCATCCGCGACAGCTCGTGGAGCGGCAGCGAAGGGACGCCGGAGCGCTCCCAGGGTCCACCCCGGTCCGGGACATAGGGCTGATGACGCGCATCCACGGCGCGATACGTCACCCGCGCTTCCATCGTGCGAGGGCCGTCCTTCACCAGCCAGGCCAGGTCATCACCGCTCCAGTGACTGGCGCTGGGAGAAATCAACAACATCGCGAAGCAGGCGACGAGCACCCTGAACCCGGAGCCGACTTCCCCCCGCCGAGACCACCAGCGCTTGCGCTCCGTCGACTCGGACGGCTTCTCCATGGGCGGCGCGAGCGAGGGCAGCGCCTGGTGCGCCAGCAGCTCCAGTTGCAGCGACTCTCGGAAGCGCGCCTCGCAGCGCTCACACCCACCCAGGTGCTGACGGAACCCACCCTGCTCCACCGCGTCCATCTGTCCGTCGAGGAAGCGAGGCAGGTCCTCGCAGTCGGCGCTCATCGCCCCCGCTCCCGGCGTCGACGCTCGGCCGCCTCGCGCAGCAGCTCTCGTAGCTCCAACCGGGCGTGATGCAGGCGCGCTCCCACCGTCCCCGGCGATACGCCAGTCTCACGAGCGATGCGTGCATAGGACATCCCTTGGAGGTACAGCTCGAAGGTCAAACGGAGTCTGGGGCTGAGGAAGCTCAGGGCCCGCTTCACGTCGTCTTCACCGACGTGACACCACAGCTCGTCCTGCGCGGCTTCGTCGATGTGCTCGGCTTCTTCATGCAGCTCGAGCAGGTTGCGCAGCCGGTCCGCCTCGCTCTTCCTGCGACGGCACCGGTCCAGGAAGCAGTTCTCGGCGACGCGCCCCAACCAGAAGCGCTGCTTGTACGACTCCCAATGCTTCAGGTGCTCCCACTGGAGCAGCGCACGCAACAACACATCGTGCACCAGGTCCTCGACCTCGTGCTCGATACCCACACAGTATTTCCTGAGAATGGCAAACAACACGGGTTGGAACTGGCGAGCGAAGACCTCGAAGTCCGTCCCCGGCAATCCAGACGGAGGCTCCACCACCCTCAATCTTGGCCTCATGGCAGCCTCCTTCCCTTTCACCAGAGAACGCGGCAGGTCTGCTTTATTGCCAACAACCTCTTTTCCTCACAGCCACGGCACTCCCGCGACATCAGCAAACCCAGGAGGCAAACTGTCTACATATCGACAGTATGACTTCAGGAGGCGGCGACGGAAAGGGGCACCGGCTGCGATTGTGGAAGCGTCAACACGAAGCTGGCGCCCCCCAGGGACTCGGAGCGGCTGGCCCGCACCGAAGCTCCGTGACGTTCCAGGATTCCCCGGGCAATCGCCAACCCCAGACCTGTTCCCGGACGGGGTCCTTCGCGACGCCGACCCGTGACGAAGGGTTGGAACAGCCGGGGGAGCAACTCCGGAGGAATGCCGGGTCCGTTGTCCTCCACGATGACCTGGAGACTCGCATCGGCGCGTACACACCGCACCCGCAGGACAGGCGCGGGCGTGTCGCGCAGCGCGAGCAAGGCATTCTCCAGGACAATCACAAACACTTGCGAGAGCTGGGACTGGTCCGCCTCCAGCTCAAAGGGCTCACTGTCTGGAAGTTCGAAGGAGACCTCCGGTGCCAGCGGGCCCAATCCCTGTCGCGCGGTGGAGTACGCCAGCGCCACGGTGGCGAGCAGGTCCACGCGGCGCAGCTCCAGCGGCCGGGGCCGGCCATAGCGCAGCAGTTCGTCCACGAAGTGACCGGCGCGGGAAATCTGTTCGCGCATGGCGGCGACGGCGTCAGCGTCCACGCCCTGGCGCTCCAGGAGCTTCAGGTGCGCGGCCAGCACGCCCAGCGGGTTTCGCACCTCGTGGGCCACGGCGGAGGTGAACTGCCCCAGCTCCGCCAATCGCGCCGCCTGGTCCGCGCGGGCCTCCTGCTCGACCAGCGCGGCCACCAGCTCCGTGCCGGTGGCGCGGCCCTTGAGCAGCCGACGGCCCAGCCACTCCTGGAGGCCCTGCCGCAACGGCTCGAAGGCGAGCGCCGCCAGCGCCAGGAGGAAGAAGGCGCCCACCCGGTACTCGAGCAGGAAGGGCTGCCCGCTGCCCGCCATCAACGTCAGCACGCCGAAGAGGAAGCCCGCCGACAGCACCGCCGCCATCGCCGAGTACACGAGGCTGCGCTCCAGCAGCCGCCGCTCCCCAGGAGGCTGGTGGGAGTTGACGACGTGCACCAGCACCAGCAGCGAGGCCAGTACGCCGTACATCCCGAAGGGCAGCGCGTAGCCGCCCGACAGGAGCAGCGCCGTGCCCAGGCCGCCCGAGTACGCCAGCGCGCCGACGATGCCCAGGCTGCGCAGGAGAGGCCGACGCTCCGGCGTCTCGCGAGGATAGGAGCGGGCCAGGTGGAGCAGCGGCACCAGGGCCGCGGAGACCGACAGCGCGATGACGGGCCAGAACAGCGGCCCCCGCTTCATCGCCAGCGGTCCGTACAGCGCCTCCGGGAAGAGCGCGCCCACGCCCGTGACGACGGCCGCCACGGCATAGGCCAGCGCCACCTGTCGATAGGAGCGCTGCCGGGTGACGTCGTACGCGACATGGAGGTACGCGGCGGCGGTGAAGGCCCCGCTGGCGGCGAAGCGCTCTCCCAGCCACGCGTACCGGGGCACGCAAATCAGTAGCAGCGAGCCGCTCCAGACGGCCGTGGCCAGGCAGTACAGCGTCAGCCCCCGTGCGTCCCGGCCGCGAAACGCGGCGGTGAAACACAAGAGGAGCGACACCGAGAGGACAGGCACGAGGCTGTAGGCGAACAGGGGCCCCATGGACGGAGTGTGGCAGATGTTCCTAGGCTGCGCGCCCCGTCGGCGCCCCCGGGCGATTCGGCGTCACCAGGAGTCATGAGCAGTGCGGCACTTCGCCATGGTCGCGGCCGGGGCCACCCTCTGGGGGTGTTGGTCCCTCTTCCTCCGGCCCGCGGGCCTGTCCTGGGCCCAGAACGCGCTGCTGGCCCTCATCGCCATGTCGCTGCCGGTGCCCTTCCTCCTGCGCGGCGCCCCCTGGCGTGACAGGCGCGCGACAGGGGCCCTGCTCGTCGTGGGCCTGGCGGACGCGGCCAACATCAGCCTCTTCTTCGCCGCCATGAAGCGCGGCCCCGTCTCTGTGGCGGTGCTCACGCATTACCTGGCCCCCCTGCTGCTGGCGCTCGTGGCCCCCTGGGTGCTGGGCGAGCGGCGCTCCGTCCGGGCCCTGGTCGCCGCGCCGGTGACGCTGCTGGGGCTGGTGCTGCTCATCGGACGGCCGGATGGGACGGGCGGCGCGGGGATGACGGCGGCGCTGGGCGCGGGAAGCGCCCTGTTCTACGCGGCCATCGTCCTGGGGACGAAAGCGGCGACACGGGCATATTCTCCCCTGGCGGTCGCGTCGCTCCATGCGCCGGTGTCGGCGGGGGTGCTGTTGCTCATCGCCGGGAGGGACGCCTTGCCCTCGGCGATGGATGGGGCCACGCTCCAGGTGCTGGCCGGGGGCGCGGTGTGCGGACTGATGGGGACCTTCCTCTTCAATGCCGGGCTGCGACATGTGCCCACGGCGGCGGCGGGGGCCCTGACCTACCTGGAGCCTCTCACGGCCTCCCTGGTGGGCTGGTCCGTCTTCTCGGAAGCCCTCTCCCCAGTGGGGGTGGCGGGCGGACTGCTGGTGCTGGCGGCGGGGGTCTGGGTCGCCTCCGAGCGGAGGGAGGCCGTGGCCGGAGTGCCCCTCCCGTCCGCCGCGCCTTGAACCGTCCGCCGAACTCCCCACTTGCAAGGTCGGGGAATCCTTTGGTCCTCTTGGGTGAAAACGAAGCTCTTGCTTGAAGTGCAGCGCCTTGGCGACGCCGTATGCCCATGGAAACCGCAGCAGACAGCCGTGAGTATCGCGTCCTCTTCTTCTGTCCCGCGTCCAACGCGCGACTGGAGCGGCTGGAGGCACCCGTGCGGCGATTGCTGTCACGAATCCAGGCGCCTCCCGCGGAGCTGACGCCCATCCAGGAGTCGGGCGCGCTCACCGAGGCGGGGTGGCAGGTGTATCTGGTGCGCTCCCTCACCGAGCGCTCCGCGGCCCAGGCCATGGCCGCGTACGTGAGCGAGGCGACGTGCGCGCTCGCGGCCGAGGTCGACGCGGAGGTGCTGGGCCTCTACGTGGATGTGTCGGGTGACTCGGCGCGCATCTGCCGCTGTGGGCCGGAGGACGGGCCGGAGACTTTCGCTGGACGACGACAGGCGGCGCTCAACCGCACGGCCGAGTGGCTGGAGGTGGCGCCCATCCTCCTGTCCGCCATCTTCCAGCTCGACGTGCCGGACGCCGACTACGAGCCGGATGCGGACGACCGCTACGTCGAGGAGAAGCTTCGTGAGGCGCGCGTGCTGATGGAGCGATACCGTCAGGGGAAATGAGGTCTCGAACTCCGGAGGACCTCGCGGGTCGCTGTCCGCGCTGTTTTCTGCCCACCCTGCTGTGCCTGTGCGCCGAGCTGCCCGTCGTCTCCACGCGCACCGAGCTGCTCATCATCCGTCACCACAAGGAGACGCTGAAGTCGACGAACACGGCTCGCATGGCCGCGCTCGCGATGCCTCGGTGTCGCATCGTCTCGTATGGCTCGCCGGCCGAACGCTTCGATGAATCGACGCTGGAGGACGATGGCGCCACCTGGCTCCTGTTCCCCACGACGCAGCAGGCGCCCGCGCGGGATGCCGCGCTTCCGAAGCGGCTCATCGTCCTGGATGGGAGCTGGGGTCAGGCGAAGCGCATGGTGCAGCGGGTGCCCGCGCTGCGCCGGCTGCCGAGCCTGATGCTGCCTCCGCCGCCCGCCGACTCACGCAGGCTGCGCAGGCCCCCGCATCCGGATGGCATGTCCACGCTGGAGGCCATCGCTGGTGCCTTCGCGCACCTCGAAGGCGAGGACGTGGCAAGGCCCCTCTACGCGCTGCACGAGCTGATGATCGACCGCGTGCTCGCGAGCCGGGGACGCGGGCCAGGCCTCTCGTGCGACGAGGACGACGGGGACTGAACGCGGCTCAGCAGGACGCGCCGTCGGTGCAACGCGCCTTGCGCATCTCCGCGGCGAACGGCGTGGGCTCCAGGAAGCCGGTGATGCGCGGGCGCGTGAGCACCTTGCCGTCCGGAGCCACGAAGGCCACCGTCGGCAGGCCCTCCACCCCGAAGCGCTCCATCAGCGCGTCGAGCGCGTCCTCGCTGTTCGTCGCGTCAATCTTGATGTTGAGGAACTGCCCTTCCGACGACTGCGAGATGACCTCGGGCGCCGGATACGTCTCGCGGTCCAGTTCCTTGCAGGCCGCGCACCAGTCCGCGAAGAAGTCGATGAGCACCGGGCGCCCCTCCGTCTTCGCCTGGGCCAGCACCTGCTCGAACGCATCCGCCGAGAACGTCGCCTGCTTGGCGGGCATCACGTGGTGCCACTGCCAGGACGGCGCGCGCGGCGGCTCGGCCACGCCCAGGCGCACCCACAGCTCGCCCACCGGGCCCGCGTCCAGCGCGCCACCGCGAATCACCAGCGCCACCACCACCAGCGCCACGCCGAACGCCTTGAACGAGAACTCCCGCGCGCCCTCCTTGAAGGAGCGGTGCACAGCGCCCACCAGCACGCCCACCACGGCCAGCACGGAGGCCACCACCGCGCCCGGCACCCGGCCCAGCTCCGCGCCCAACGTCTTCACCACACCGCGCGCCCAGGGAGACGCGTCCTTCAGGTAGCTGAAGGCCAGCGCGACGAGGACGATGCCCAGCACGCTCTTCACCCACTCCATCCACACGCCGCTCTTCGGCAGCCGCACCGTGGACACGCCGAGGATGAAGAACGGAACGCCGATGCCCAGCGCGTAGATGAACAGCAGCGAGGCCCCCAGCGTCGTGTTCGCCGTCTTCGCCACGAAGGCCAACAGGCCCGTCAGCACCGGCCCCGTGCACGGCGCCGCGAGGAACCCGGACACACTGCCCATCAGGAACGCGCCCGCCACACCCGCGCCGCCCACCGAGTTCAGCCGCGTCTGGAGGCTCGACGGCAGCGCCAGCTCGAAGGCGCCGAACATGGATGACGCGAGCAGCAACAGGAACACCGCCAGCCCCGTCACCACCGCCGGGTGCCCCAGCATCGAACCGAAGGCCTGGCCCGTCTTCGCCGCGAGGATGCCCAACGCGCTGAACACCACGCCCATGCCCACGATGTAGGACGTGGTGAGCAACAGCGCCTTGCCCCGACTCTCCGCCTTGCGGGCCCCGAAGACGGACACCGTAATCGGGATGAGCGGGTAGACGCAGGGCGTCAGCGCGGTGAGCAGACCGCCGCCGAAGACGATGGCCGCGCCCACGAAGAGGTTTCCGGACTCGAGGAAACGCGCCGCGTCGAGCTCCGTGCTGGGCCCGGTGGGCAACAGCCACGGCACCACGGCCACCGCCACGCCGGCCAGCACGGCCATCAACCCCAGCTTCTTGGCATTCATGCGCGCTTCGCTCCGTCTTCCCGAAAGGGCCTGCCTTGTATACGCAGGCCCCGGTCAGCGGGCTACTGCGCCGTGGGGGTAAGCGAGGAGGCAGGCACCTTCAAGCCCGCGGAACGCGCCAGCCCCATGACGCCCTCCACCGCGGCGGCGATGTAACCAAAGGGATTCGCTCCATCCACCGCCGTGACGTGGACTTCACCCATCTTCTGCTGGAAGGCCGCCGCCACCTGAGGCAACTGCTGGGCGAGCGTCATCTGGATGACCTCCGGGCTGATGGTGTTCTCGATGTCGCGCAGCGCGCGGGCCCGCGCCAGCTCCAGCTCCTGCCGCGCATTCTCACGGCGCACCTGCAGCTCCGCGATGGTCACCTCCGCCTCGGCGATGAAGCGCCGGGACTGCACCACCTGGAGCTGGGCCTTGAGCTTCTCCACTTCCTGGAGCTGCTCGGCCAATTGCCCCTCGTGACGCGCCGCCGTCTGCTCCTGCTCGC
>Ga0126314_10000879_pt1 | contig 14236 bp, 17 predicted proteins | sample Plot105B_FD_92535 | JGI IMG/M metagenome (GOLD analysis project Ga0126314, IMG submission 92535) | Serpentine soil microbial communities from UC McLaughlin Reserve, CA, USA - Plot105B | ecosystem: Environmental > Terrestrial > Soil > Grasslands | place: USA: UC McLaughlin Reserve, Lake County...
ATAATAGGAGCCATGAGAATGACAAAATACTACAAAACATAATTGAAAGATCCAGAAGAGATTTTGATGATTTCATGAAGCGAGAAAGTGCTAATCTAATACAATTTTATCAGGACAAATTCGAACAAGAAATTAGACAATATGAAGAGTGCAACAAAAAAGGGGATTATGCAGGCGCCTTCTATCATTATGATTTTGCACATTCAATAAACGAATATCTAAAAGCTCTAGAATCAGTAAGTACAAAATAAAACCTTATTAGATGAAACATGTGTTATCCCAACAATTCAATGTGAAATAGAGATTTGACAACTTAGGGATTTATTGTTTACACTATTGATTAACTATTCTCAAAGTGGAAATTGAGATGAGAGTAGAGAATAACAAAAATGAATGAAAAACCAAAACAAGTTTTTGATGCAGGTAATATAATAAAAAAGTAGATGATCTTCCTACATATTTACAGTTTATCAACAACGCTTGTTTAGTTGAGTTTATTAAACAAAGTTTTAAAGATGCACGAAAATATGACAGTTTTTTCTTGAAGAATGAAGATGGAAAAGTCAAAGAATTATGGGGGGTACTTGACAGATATCCATACTCTACTTCATATGCCTATAGAATATTTGTACCAGAACAGCCAAAGAACACTAATGCTATAAATTAATGGATTGTATTATTATCAAAAGATAGCTCACTAAAGCATAACCAAAGGAGATAACGATAATAAAGTTGGATAAATCTATATCACAAAAAGAAGCATGGGAGATTATCAAACCTGTCTGTAGGGAATTATATGAACTAGCAAATACCGGGAAATATACAGTTTGCATCTGGAATTTATAACGAGAGTAATGGAATGTACAAAATTAATTTGAGATGTAGCCGCATACATTTGGCATCAAGAGGCTTTAAAGATAGCATTGGAGATATAGAGTACTAACAAGGAAATATTAGTATTGGTCTGAGAGCAAACGGTATTCCTGCAAATCTCTTTATCGAGCTGATCTAACAAGCAATACCATTATGTAAAAGTCAATAATCATTATGAAGCTGATATGGCAATTATTAGATTGCAAGCTTTAGAATGGGTTTAAGGTTAAATACAGGATTTAATTCTTAATAATGTAACAACAGACTGGCCGCTCTATGATGATTGATTTAATTAGTCATCTTCTTCGTCTTAAAGTTTCTAGTTTTAGTCCTCCTAGCCCTGAGAGAAACGAAGCAGCAGAAGGAATTCCCAAATATAACCCATATGCCATTAAATCTAAATTCAGGTTAAACTCTCTTGCTAAACCGAGTATTATACCAAGAAGTAAGCGCAGACCCCGCTGTAGATGTAATTATAGGTAGCCATGACGTTTTTTCTTTTAATTTTGCTTCATGTGCGAATTTAGCATCCTGTATTCCCGCTAAGTTCTTCAAGTTTTGTACTCGTATATTTATTGATGCTATTATAGGCGAACCCTTTTTCCTACGTCTTTTATTTCAGAAACATTCAGGTTCATATGTTATTGATTTAGTGACTCATTGCAATGAGTAAATATATATTTATATCCAAAAAAAGTTAACTAAGGTATGACGTATTGTCGCACAAATTCCTCGGAAGATAATATCATCAATATTCATCTGCCTACAGAACTAAAAGAATGGAACAGATGGAAATTTAGCATGTAGAGATAGAAGGTTTACCTTATCAGGTATTAATACATGACTGAATGCAAAGCGGCAATTAATAAAAATCAGCCGGCAACACTGTACTATACAAATAGTTAAACATGGCACTATAATTAAAAACGTCATTTGACATCAATTGGCAAGGTGTCTATTGGATGTAGAATGCCAGTCAGGATAATGGGAATAATAAATGTAAGTTCAGAATCATTTTATAAAAATTCAATCAAAACAAGCATTCAAGAAATCTCTAAAACAGCCACCCAAATGCAGGAGAGTGGAGCCGATATAATTGATATTGGGGCTATGTCTACTGCTCCATATCTCGAGACTATCATACCTTTTGAAGAGGAGATTAGAAGACTGAAACCTGCAATTGAAGCAGTAAGAAGCAGTTGCAGCCTACCCATTTCTATCGATACGCCAAGATCCGCAGTGGCTAAAGAAGCCATCGAATACGATATTGATGCCATTAATGACGTTACGGGATTAAAACATGACAAGAACATGGGGAGTCTCCTATCGAAATCCCAATTACCGGTAATCATTGGCGCATTTGGTGGTAGTCAATCATCTACCCTAGGCAAAGTACCAGGCACGATAGAGACCCTTAGACAGAGTCTAGCAATAGCAAATAAATCAAAGATTAACGAGAACAATATAATCATTGATCCATCAATTGGCTTTTTCAGACACGAAGGAAAAAATCCATTCTACACACAGATCAGAGATATACCATGGTACATACGCGATATAGAAATTATCTCAAATTTAGATAAACTCAAGATCTTTTCAAAGCCGATCTGTATTTCTGTATCCAGAAAATCGTTTATAGGGAATTTATTTAATCTAAAAATTGAGGATCGTCTGATTCCATCAGTGGTATCGGAATTAGTAGCTGTATTAAATGGTGCAAACTTGATTAGAACACATAATGTTAGAGAAACAGTCCAGGCTCTCATAATGCTTGAATTGCTACATTGACACCTAATATTTTAACCAAAGTTGTAACTCTTTACCTAACGTGCAATTGTTAACCGGTTTTTACTTAATGTAAAAACTACAAGATTATTTAACATTAACCTTCTGCGTAAATCCGTATCTATGGTCGCTACTGCACATTTGTGATTTATAGCATAGTCTATTATGGTTTCATCAACATGGCGTGACTTTGCGACATTTACAACCCGAAATTTAGAAAATGACATTTCAATCGCAGTTTTTGCCATTTTTGATCGCTTCGGGCCGGTTTTGTGTTGCAAATCCTTTAGCTCTGATATCACAACATCAGGAATTAAAAAATTCAATTTGCCAAAATAGGCTTCAATTTTGTCAATCTGGCCTATTGGGGTAGTCGCAAAAACCATCAAGAAACTTGTATCACAGATAACATCCATTATACATCGTCTATATAGCAACAAAATGGCATATATTATTACGTTATTTGCAAGAAATCGTGGAAGTTAAGCTACGATATGCTCTTTAAAGTAGAGTAAATAAACCAAATGTGGACAAATATCCATAACTATTTCAATAGTGCTATCTCAGGTATCAGATACAAAGGAAAATTGTTATACTGTTCCATTAGAGGTCTGTATTTTTCGTTCAAATGTTGTAGCCCTTCCTTAATATCACTAGACAGTTTCAAATAACTTGCTTTGGTCCTTTCTTTTTCTATGTCCCTGGGGCTAGCACGATAATTCTCATAACCCGTCTGTCTGATTTTACAGTTTCTTAACATTTTGTTTGCGATATTATCACCAAATAGATAGCTTAGCCATCGAATATCTTTTTCATCAGGTTCTTCGACAGATGATTTCATATACAATAACGTGTGTTTATCTTTGTAAAACTTCCAAGCCTCAATGACTAATTCTCTAACTCCTTGGTCTACAATAGCATACCTTATCTGATGAGGTGGAATATTTGAGGCTGAACGTAATTCTTCAGGTTTGAATGAGATCTGTTCGATTAGATGTATTTTTCGCAGTACCTGAAAAGCTGTTTTTAATTCGTGTTCTGTAAATTTAAGATGGCTAAACATGTTCAGAAAATCATCAGAATGATAGAACACAACTTTGCCACTATTCATTATAGTTCTGTTACAATAGTCCAATATCTCCCGAAGAGTGAAGCCTGGAAGTACCACAAAGTAGTAGCAAGTAGTTGTGTTTTCCTGTATGCGTTCATGTTTTACTATAACTATTCTTTTTAGATGTTCAAAGTAAGACGGGCATTATCTTCTGATATTTCTACTGTTTTAGAAGGTTTAAGATCCTGTAATGATAAGCCAACTGATTCCAGGAAACGGTTAAAGTCTTCCTCATGTGTAAAATGCCTCTCTCCACATTTTCCTATCTCGTAAAAAAATAATAGCTGATGTAAACTTCTAAGTCGCTCCTTACGTTTATCAACCCCAAGTAGGTTATGCTGGTCTTCTCTTACAGCATTTTCTGTGGGAGAATAAAATACTTTTGAACTACGTTTTATTTTTATTCTGTCTTGATTTACCATATGATTTAATGCTGCATCACAATCACGATGTGAACTTTCGCTTGTGTTTTCTTTACCACCATGTGATAAAGTTGAATATAATACAAACGCCTCTCTCCATTCTGTTTTGATTCAAGTAGTATGTGTAGGATTATATTGCATAGCTCAGAACGAGAGACCTTCATCGTTGCTGTCACATGACAATTATGAAGTTGAATATGAATATGCGGACGCCACCAATACTGGAATAAAAACAAGAAGTAACGTTCTGAGAGGTTGGCCTGTTATGATATTTGCACAGGCATTGGACTTTACACATTACCAAAGGTATCCTGAGATTAAGCGCAGGTTTAACATTACAAACCCAAAAATGGACAAAGACAAATACAAAGCAGCAATTGATCTGATAGGAAAAAAATTTTCTTATCCTAATTATATATATGAATCCCTTGTTGTAAGTAAATCAGAGAACGAAAAAGTACGCCAAATAATAAGAGGATTTAAAGAAAATATACTGAAGGTATGCGATGCAATAGAACCAGGCAATAATAACGTCATTGTGCCATTTGAAGAAGTAATAATTATTGCACTAAAAAGCGACAAAGCTCACGACATGACAGTTGCTTATAGACTGTTTAGTTATCTTTCCTTGCTGCCAATCATAAATCTGGAGAAAAGGCCAAGAATCCTATTCAGGAAAAAAGGAGATCCTATTGCACAGATAATGCCATTTACCACATACGATGACTTGAAGGAAGTGTTATTTTTAATGGAATATGCTGACGGTGTTAGACCATACATTTTAGATTGGTAAAATACCTGTGAGGAACTTACATTATTCTGTTTGATATCATCTACTAATCATAATCACTACTATCTCTAAAATGATAATTTTGTGATCTTAATTAGGTCTGTTCAATTAACATACGTAGCATGCTTAGGAAACATATTACATTCAAGTGTTCTTTATACGGGGAATTGTATTATTGCCAATATCATAGCCTTTTTGTCTAAGATACTTTAAAGTCAATTTATACACCAGTTCATCATAGTCTGTTACTTTCAATACTCTTTTCCATGAAACTTCACCGGTCTCTGAAACTTCTTTCGATAATAATTCTGTAGTTTTTCTTGCTTCTTGTCTACACTGCTCCATCGTTTTGCCGTTCTTATAAGCATGAATACGAGAATCGCAACTAGTAGTATTATTCTGCTGATTTTCCACTAGGTAAAAGTAGACTAGCAACAATTTAAACGATATTTAGTTAGTATTTTGAGAAAAATTGGCCTCTAGATGAATGAAACAGGGAGAACCATATGTACATCACGTCCCTATGATGACAGGTGGGATAGGATATGATAGCGTGTATAACTTTTACAAGAATCACTTTGTTGGTAAGATGCCAGACGATACCAAACTGTCCAGAATTTCTGGTTCGCAGCAGGATCTGGAAGATTTCAGTCCGTTAATAGATAAAGCTTAAAAACTGAACCGTGCAGCTTTAGGAATATCAGGTCAATAAATTGCAATTATTTTTGCTACAGAACATGGTGCATAGTCGCAAATAACAAAACAAAGAGCATATACCAAACAATGGCATAGTATTGATAGTACATAAGTTGATGGTAATGGCGGTACAGCCGTGGATGGTCATATGCTCAAGGTATGCAAAATTCATTTTGTAGTTCATACTCGGAAGACTTGGTTAGTAGTTACTGTTGCAGTTGTCGTTTCTGCAGTTTCCTCTTCTATCTTCCAGATGATCTTCGTTGCTCTTATCTGAAGATGATTTTACCTTCTCTTTTTTTGATCTTCAAATACAAACTTAATTGAATCATCAACCACAGCAGCATTTCTAATCAAATCAATCTTCATTGAATAATACTCTTTAGCTAGTGATAACGCTTGTATCTTTTCTCTATGCTACAAACAAAAAAGGTAATATGATAGACACTATGGAATGAATGCTATTAGCACAGCACATAAATTTTTTTATATCCTTTAATTTAGTTATCAGACTAATGGCTTCTGAGTATGTAATCATAGGTCCAAGACCATGGGAGGCCAAAATATTCCTAGATCATGATCATGGCGAGGAGGTTGCTGATATAAAGAAGGGAGAGGATCAGAAGAGCTTCAAGCTTATTAGAAAGAAGGATGGTCATGAATGGACTCTTACTAAGAAGGTTCATGGCGAGTTTCGTCCTTTTTCAATCTCTGTGCGAAATCAAAATGAGGATAATGATATCAATAAAGAAGTCCTGACTATAAGAGAACATCTCTTCAAACATAGAGGCAAATTCTATATGCTTACAAATCATCCTGAATGGAAACATTGGAATGAGTATCTTAGCGGTTCAAGGTACATTTCCAGATTAGACAACTTTCCGTACTCTGATCTAAAAGAGATAGATCATCATATAAAGCATAAACTAAGGAGATTTAGAGGAGTACCGGTAGGAGAAGTGTCAGGATTAGGAATAAATGGTCATCACGTTAAAGTGGCGAAAGAATTAGAAGACATTTGGTTGTTGATAGCTGCCAGTTCATATCTAATATATTCCACAGCATAATAATGACGACAATAGTAATAATGGATCACATATTGTTCTTACCTTAGAGATGTCATTCTAATATAATAAAAAGGGCCTACTATAAATATGCAATATTAGATCATTCATTGATTGGCATGAAAGTAGATCCTAACCGTGTTGACACTTTTCCTTTCCGCAAGTCAGATCCTGAACAAAGGAAAAACAATTTCTCTGAGGTGCAACAGCCATATACAGAAGAAGAAGTTATGCGAGAGGCAGATCGCTGTCTTTTGTGTGGGACCCCTGTATGTATTGATGCTTGCCCTGTTCTTTTGGATGTTAGGGGCATGAATGAGGCTGCTACAAGAGGTGATTTTAAGAAAGCATATGAACGTATCAGAGAGACAAATCCACTTCTTGGTGTAACTGGCAGATGCTGTCCACAACTACAGGGTCTATGCGAGGATGCTTGTGTTTTGCGTTGGAGCGGTCAACCTATTGGAATTGGGCTTATTCAAAGATATGTCGCAGATTGGGAGCGCAGACAGCATGAACAACAAGAGCATGAACAACAAGAACAATCAGACCTTTCGGTTTCAATTTTACCCAATACCGGAAAAAAGATAGCCGTTATTGGTGCAGGACCAGCTGGTCTAGCTGCAGCAGAACTTCTCAGAAGATACGGCCATGATGTAGTCATATATGAAGAATTATCCACACCTGGTGGAACTGCTTGGTATGGGATTCCAGACTATCATCTTCCGAAGAATGTATTGCTTTATGAAATAGATAGAATAAAAGGAATGGGTATTGAAATAAAGACAGGCTTCAAAGTTGGCAAGGATATTACGCTTTCTCAACTTGTAGATAATGGTAATGATGCAATACTTATAGCCACAGGTTCAAAGGATACTGTCAAATTAGATACTCCAGGAGTTGATCTTAAAGGAATCTATGATGGTTATCAATTCCTAGAAAGTGTATACGTTAACGGTATAGATAACTATCTAAAGAATGAAAATAATTCAAACACGTACAGACTTGGGAAGGAAGTCATTGTAATTGGAGGAGGAGACACAGCACTTGATTGTGCTAGAACCGCATTGAGGTTGACCAAAGGAAACATTACTATCGTATACAGGAGAACAGAAAATGATATGCCTGCTGACCCTATAATGTTAGAAGAAGCAAAGGAAGAGGGCGTAAAGTTCATGTTCCTTGCAGAACCCAAGTCATATGAAGGAGATTCAAATGGATATGTCGTAACAACAACAATGAACTCTATGCAGCTTGGAGCGCCCGATCAGAGTGGAAGAAAGAGTCCGGAGCCGATCCCTGGTAAGGAATTTAGTTTAGAATGCTCAAGCGTTCTGCTTGCTGTAGGAAGAGAACCGAATTCTTTTCTTCAGAACAAGATGGGCATAAAGAAAGGTAAGAAAAACTCAATAGCAATTAATAACCAGTACAAAACATCTATGAAGGGAGTATTTGCTGCAGGGGATGTAACGACAGGAGAAACCCTAGTAGTAAAGGCAATGAGTTCTGGAAGAGAAGCAGCAGAAAGAGTCCATGAATATCTGATGAATTTAGAAGAAAATCATATGTCGTTCTATGAGAGGTACTATATCCAAAACTCGTATGACAGAATGTTTGAAGGTAGTAAGACAGGACCACCGCCGGAGTAAGTTACATACATATGACACAAGCGAGATCTAAAAAGAGATCAATCCTGTTGCAGTATTAGTAGTCATAGGTTTGCCGTACACAGTAGAATAGGATATATCACGTATTAAAAAGGAAGAGAAAGAGACAAAGAGATTTCTAACGACTGGTAGACTTGCTAAAGTGGGCAGTGGTAGTTCCTCACTTATTAACGGCATTCCAACTCCATGATAAAGAAAGAAAGATGAGTACTACTAATGGATAGGAATGAAGACAAAGCCAGATATCACAATAGCGTTAAAGTTGAGGGGGCAAGCCAAACAGCAGCTGACTTCATAGCTATGTAATTCAATTTCTCAGTTAAGGTGCATCCTATGTTATAGTAGTACTAATGGTATAGAGCAATAACAATTATCTGACTAATGCTCTACACCAAATGCTATTTTGACAGCTGTATGGTATTCAGTAATATTTCCAGTATTTGGGTCTATTTTTGCACTCATATCTGTAACCTCAATACGTGTTATCCCATGTATTGTCTTCTTGGCCTCATCTAATGCAACTTGAGCTGCATCTTGCCAGCTTTTATCAGAATTGCCAATTACCTCTAATACTTTTGCAATATGTGTCATTATACATACTGACTGAATTCACTTATGGCTTTAACCAGTCCCAGTTGCTTGACTACCAACTAAAATGATAAAGCTAAGTATTTCGCAGTATCAAGCATAAAAATGGAACGCCCCCTAAAACATTTGAGCTCAGATATGGAACAGCAAAATCAAGTGCAATGGAGAAGAGATAAAATACAAGAGCTTTGCAGCAAGGATACAGCCAAAGAGAGATAGCAGGAATATTGCTATTATTATATACTCTTCTAAACCCACTTTGAAGCTTAAAGAATCTATAAGTATCAAACTATACAAACTCAATGCAAAAAATGAATAGAATCTTTAGAATATTTTTCCATGGCTATTTTTATGGAGAGAATTGGTACTACTTTTTGAATTGATTCTTTGTCAGAATCAACATCTACTCCATCATCACCATCAAATACAGGTTCTGAGAGAACTACTAAGCTAATATATGGTATTGACAATGTAATAAATACAGAAGTACAATTTTTCTCCAATGCAAGAAAAAGAATCGATACATCTATGAATTATACACGTCCAGAATTAGCAATTGTACTTGAGCCAATAAGGAATGCTTTTCTTGATGCTAAAAGTAGGTATGTTAGGCTAAGATATATTACTGAAATCACGAAAGACAATATTTCTTATTGCAAAGAGCTGATGACAATAGTAGATGAGCTAAGACATCTGGAAGGAATAAAAGGGAATTTTATGTTAAGTGAAACAGAATATCTTTCACCTGTTGTTTTATTTGAAAAAGGGAAAGTAGCATCACAGATTATACACAGTAATTTAAAAGAAATTGTAGAACAGCAGCAATATTTTTTTGATACTATATGGAATAAGGCAATACCTGCAAAAGATAGGATTTATGAACTTGAACATGGATTTGAATCACGTTTTATAGAAACTATTAGAGACCCTGTCGAAATACAGACGATTGGTTTTAACTACATACAATCTGCCACAGAAGAAATACTAATAATATTTTCAACGGCTAATGCGTTTTATCGTCAACTTATTGTAGCAGGAGGAATGCGATTATGCGAAGAAGCAGCATCAGAGCGAAATGTCAAGATTAGAATTCTAACACCTAAAGATGATAGAATAGATAGGATAGTGCAAGAGCTTTTAGAAGAACGGCAGCAACAAAGAAGGAGGATTGATATTAGATATATTGAATCAGAGCTACAAACTAAGGTTACAGTTCTTGTAGTAGATAAAAAATTCTCTTTGTCTGTAGAATTAAAGGATGATTCAAAAAATACTTCTGTAGAAGCAATAGGTCTTGCAACATATTCCAATAGCACGCCAACTGTGTTATCCTATACTTCTATATTTGAAAGCCTATGGACTCAAACTGAATTATACGAACAACTAAAGATACATGATAAAATGCAAAAGGAATTCATTGATATAGCAGCTCATGAGCTACGTACTCCTATACAGCCTATACTTGGGTTATCCCAAGTTCTTCAATCTAAAATAAAAAATAACAATACCATAGAGTATCAGGAATTAGTAGATACAATTTCTAGGAATGCCAAACGGCTGCAGCAGCTTACTGAAAATATACTGGATGTTACAAAAATTGAAAGTAGGACTTTAAAGCTAAACAAAGAGAAGTTTAACATCAATGAAAAGATAAGAAATGTTATAAATGATATAAAATCAAAAGATGATGAAGTAGAGATAAGCTTTGATGAGCCAAAAGTGGATCCTATAGTTGTAGAAGCAGATAAAATCAGAATTTATGAAGTCATGTCAAATCTGTTGACTAATGCTGTAAAGTCTACAAAGAAAAGTATCGGTAACTATGGTAGTGGTAATGATAGTGTTGAAGATGATGTCAATAATATCACTATAATGGTGTTTACAGCTATAAAGAAGCACAACAACAATACCTATAAAGAAGACAATATTACTCATGATGAAATTATTATTAGCATTAAAGACAGAGGCACTGGTATCGATCCCGACATACAGGATAAATTATTTTCTAAATTTGTTACAAAGTCAGAGACAGGCTCAGGATTGGGATTATATATTTCCAAAGGTATTGTAGAAGCTCATAGTGGTAAAATTTGGGCTTATAATAATAATGATGGCAAAGGAGCTACATTTGGTTTCAGTTTACCAATTGTAAATAAATAGTAGATTTAGATAGCATGTGGAATATTCTTTGCAAGATCCTTGTAAGACTTACTTTCTGCATTAGAAGATAACATTTTTGAATAGCAAGAGTTAAAGCTTTCAATAAAGATATCGTAGGCGTAATCATGCAACACTCGAAAAATTTGAGCATAGAAGAATGCAACAAATGAGCACAAATATGCAACAACAGATTGAATGGCGTAGAGCCAAAGTTATGGAATTGTTAAGCAAAGGTGAGAGCAATCAGTCAGAAATGGCAAGGATATTGCAAGTTGACAAGTCAATCATATGCAGGGATATTGCATACTTAAGACTCCAAGCTAAAGAGAACATCAAAAAATACATTGACGTAAGACTACCAGAAGAATACGAGAAGTGTCTTGTTGGGCTAACTGCAATACTAAGAGAAGCATGGAATACAGCAGCAAATACAGAAGATAAAAGAGGAAAGATACAGGCATTGTCATTAGCTAAAGAGTGCTATTCAATGAAACTAGACTTGCTTACTAATGCTACTGTAGTTGATGATGCAATTAGGTTTGTATCTCAGAAATCCATAGCCAAGACACAATTATTCCCTCCTACTATTCATAATAAAGCAGAGAAGGAATCAGAAGAATCTGATTACAACGGAGATAAAGTCCAGCTAGAAGATGAAAAACAAAAAGAGAAAATAGAAGAAATAACAACTACAACAAACCATGTTTTCTGAACTCACCAGATGGTTTAAAGCAATAACAAGGAATCAAGTTTTCTGACAATGAATTATGAAATCTACTTGCGTATGTTGACTATTTACAATTTTCTGGTGGCACATGACAAGACTTATTGCGTAGGATAAATAATATACTCAAGGGAATGGTACTGATAATATGAATGGCGTCTTATTATCTTTTGTAGCTGTAGTTGAATGGCTAGGATCGCTTAAGTTTTGCTGATAATGACTAGTACAAGTTGTTCCTTGTTCACATGGTGACGTTGTTATCGGCGGTGGCAGTGATATGATTGTCTTATCTGGTTGGACAACTGGTCTAGATCCTTGTTCTCCTTTCCCTGCTTTTGGCGGTTCTTCTGGCTTGAATTTGTTATTTGTATTTTCATCGCTGCCATCATTTACTGCATGGTCATTCTTTTTATTGATACTATTAACTTCATCGTTTGAGCTATCTAGTGAACTTTTAGTGTCTGAATCACTAGTACTACCATGAGCACCACTACCGCTTTTACCACTACTACCAACAGTAGCTCCTATGCTAATAGCTTTAGAAGATTCGTTAGGCTCTTTCGCATAAGCATCTATATCAATAACTATATTGCCTTTCAAAATACATATAGATGTCAAAGAAAATGCTAGTGTTGGAACAAGAAATACTGTAAGAAAACTACTGGTGCTAGCACTTCTTTTTTTCATTTTCCTATTATTCAGGAGCTCTATTTGCGTTAATATTTAAGCATAACTAGTAAGCAATTAACGATCTTTGTAATTATTGGCTAGCAATTTACATTTCTTATAGACTCAAACGACTTGTTCTTGAAATACATATAGACTATGATTATGTTACGGATGTAAGACTAGAAGTAATGCAGTAAAAACAAACCCGAAATGGATAAATAAGAAAAAAGGATGAACGTCGCTTGTATGCGTATTCGACAGTTAACGTTATTGTTTGTTACTTAACTTTATCATCGATTCTTAGCTGCGTGGACTATTACTGTCAGAGTTGTCATTATTACCACCACCAGTACTGCTACTGCTGCCACTAGTATCAGTGTTGTAAATCGGATTGAAGCAACTTCTTACTTCCTTTTCTGTAGCATATCCTTTTGTTCCCTCTGCATCGGAAAGACAGTTCTGGAAGTTTTTATAGTCATTACGAGCCGATGATGAGCCGCCGCCACTACTAGTACCACTACTTTGTCCTAAGCTTGCCAACACAGGGTTTGATAGAATGCTTGGCAGTACAAGAATGGTTGCAGCAGCAATTACTGCTACTATTGACATTATTTTACTTGTTTTATTCATTGCTTTGTTGACGTAATTCTATACTGGTCTAATTAAGTTGTTGGCTCAATCTTTTATTACTTGTTGTTCATATAATTTTGTCAATCCCATTTTTAGAGTTTTTAGAATCTCAAACGGTGAAGTAATAAATTATCAAACATAGAAAAAGCTAAAGCTATGATTGTTACATATGTGCATGTAATAGCTGATTGACCTTCAAAGACCTAAAGAAAATAGTTAGCTTAACAACACAGCAGCAATCCCGATTTACCGAGAAGTTGCGTAATAAGCCGTTTTGGATTTGGAATATTGAAAAACACAAACAAGAAGACATAAGGACAAACGGACTTTGCTGTTTTAATCATATTATTGGACTACCTCAAAAGGATGAAAATGATAAACCATTCTACGAATATGAGCAAATTATATTTGATTCTTTAGCTACCCAAGATGGTAATGCTAACAAACACCTCTGGATAAAGAAAGCAACAGGTTTAGGTGTATCCGAATTCATGTTGAGGTTTATGGCCTGGCTTTGCTTAAAGGATAACGCATTATCAGGCTTGCAGATGTGTATAGTCACAGGGCCTAGAATAGATTTAGCTATTGCTCTGATTGACAGAATGAAAAAACTGTTTGCAAGTAGTAGCAAGGGTATTGCCGCTGCTACTGCATTTTCTACAAAAGAGACAGTAATAGAACTAAATAATGTAAAGATAGAAGTGCTAGGACACTGTAAAATGATATTAGAACAGGAACCTGGAAAAATTGCTATCAATCCTGACAAATTTGATAAACTCATTACTGCATTAATTTGTCTGCATTAATTTTATCATTTTGAAGAGAGAATTGATTAAGGTCAGTCGCCTGTCGCCATTACAAGGACTCCTCACGCCTGTCAGAAATCCCCATTTATTTATCAGTCCCGCTATCACCTCATGATTATTATTACTAGAAGAAGATGCTTGCTTGTGTAATTTGGAATAACGTTTGACCGAATTCCATAATAATGTTACAGACGAATCATACAATAACATAACTAATCCCGAACCCGATTATAACACAGGAATCTAGATTG
>Ga0126314_10000880_pt1 | contig 14236 bp, 9 predicted proteins | sample Plot105B_FD_92535 | JGI IMG/M metagenome (GOLD analysis project Ga0126314, IMG submission 92535) | Serpentine soil microbial communities from UC McLaughlin Reserve, CA, USA - Plot105B | ecosystem: Environmental > Terrestrial > Soil > Grasslands | place: USA: UC McLaughlin Reserve, Lake County...
CATCAGTAACATCTTTTCTCTCTTTAACTGACATAATATCAAGTAACAAATTGTTATTAATTAATAATATTTTGTTATTATTGAACCCATTTCATCAATGGGACGAAGCAGATATGAACCTGTCGAAATACTAAGATTTAAGAATCAAATTTATTATTCAAATTTTACTTAATGTTTGATAAGGTTATTATTGAGAGCTAGTGCTGGCAACTATAGTTATTTATGGTCAATTCTCTTAACACAGAACGATAGAGATTTAGTGACTCTACTACATGGAGATATTACAATACTGGCATGTAAACAAGCTCTTCTATCAATTGCAAATGGTCAGGTTTATTCAGATGAAATGAAGGTTTTTTTATAATTTGTACTAAAGTTGGTCTCTTAAGTTTGAAGAGATTCCACAAGATCTCCTTTCTGTTCAGATCGAGGTCTGGATACGGCCGGAGGTGGCCAAATGTTTGAAGCCGTCAAATGCAGCATATTTGTAGGCCATAGTATAGGTCGGCGTCGCAAATGTGAGGCTATTAAACACGTCAATTGTACCTGAATTGTGAATCGTGGCCTGTCCAAGGGCGATGAGTTCTGACGCAATGTCACCAAGGATATGTACGCCGAGTAGGTGGCGGTCGTGACGACGGAATACCAGCTTCAGGATACCATCCGAGTCTCCCGAGATAAAACCACGAGGTATTGTTCCAAAATTGCAACGCCCGACTTCGTAATCGATACCTTGTTCCTTTGCGTTATCTTCCGTCAATCCGACTCCTGCCACTTCCGGCACTGAATAAACTGCTGAAACGGACAATGGGTCTAACTTCTCCTTGAATCCAAGGCCCAAGGCATGACAGACAGCTACCCGGCCTTGCTCCATCGATACTGAGGCTAACGAAGGACCGATTACATCGCCAGCAGCGTAAATTCCCTCGACACTGGTCTGGAAATGGTTATCTACTTGAACCATCCCTCGAGCGTTCAATTTCACTCCTGCCGCGTCAAGGCTGAGACCTTCAGTGTTAACCATGCGACCAGTAGCAAACAGTACGATGTCCGGCCGCAGCACTTCGTGGGTTTCCAACGTGACCTGAAGTTCGCCATTGACTCGGCCTGCGGCGTGCACTCCTGTGCCGAGTATAATCCTCATCCCCTGGTTCTCAAAGATCCTATACAACAAACGTGAGAGCTCGCTATCCATGCTGCTCAGTAGATGTTCTCCCGACTGGACTACAGTCACAGGAATCCCGAAGGCAGTAAAAATTGAAGCAAACTCGCAACCGATCGAGCCACCTCCCACCACCAAGGCGTTCTTAGGAACACGCTTAAGCTTTGGCAGCTCTTCGGAATCGAAAATATCGGGATCATCGAACGGAATGCTTGCTGGATGAAATGGGCGAGACCCTGTCGCGATCAGAATTTTTTGCGCAGTGAAGACTCGTTCCGTTTCTGAACCTTCACTAGGAGTGACTATAACGGTGCGGTTTGGGCCCAAACTTGCCGAGCCATAGACGACATTGACTCCTAACATGTCTAAAAAGACAGAGCGAGTAAAGTTCTGCAATGCAGAAGAAACTTCTCTTGTACGTACCCGTGTGCGCTCTACTGCCATACCCATATCTGGTTGCTCAGTCAGTCCATAAAGGTCTCGGTAGCGAAAACCTGTAAGATGCAAGGCTGCTTCACGGAGCGTCTTGGTTGGTCCCCCTCCGGTGGTGACCACAAGGCCACCGAGGACTTTGCGCTCAATGACTAACGTGCGTCGCTTGGCTAATGCTGCAAACTCCGCCGCGCTCTGCCCAGCCGGGCCCCCACCAATGATAATGATGTCATAGTAGTGGGTATTTGTCATGTATCCGTCTGTATTACCAACTGCTTCTTGCTCTACGGTCATATCCTCCTTACATATTGGATGAATAATAATTTTTTTTAATTGAGAATTTGAACTGTACTTGCTGGAAAAATAATGAAAATGCGGGTCAAACAGGAAACAATATAAACAATAAAGAACAGCTGTAAGAAAAGGATATTCCTCGTAAGGTGAATAGATACTGAATATGGCAGTGAAAAAACAACGCTTTTCCTAGTGCTAGAATAAATACATCTGATCGTAACAGATAATTATCAAATTTACGCGAGATAAATATGCAAATACAAGAAAATAAGGGTACTCAACACTTCACCTTTGTTTCGAAAGTGAAGTCGGGAAGGGGCCCTAATATTCGTGCTAAGGCAGCTGAACGGGCTAAAATGCCATGGGGAGATATTGACAAGCTCTTGAGGCCTCTTACGCTCCACTACGCACGGTGGCTTCTCTTTGATAATGATACACGATTCATCTACTACGCTTCGTTCGACACGGATTTGGACAAGTACATTGACGACGCGGCCAGGATCTTTGCTGAATCTGGGGTTGCAGGTTTCTTTCCGGATCTAGAGGGATTTCCCGACGACTTGGCTAGTGCAGGTGACCCAGAGGCTTACAGGAAGTTTCTGGCAGATAACAAGGTTGACAGCTTCTTCCAATTCGAGGGTTATCCTGGTGTTACAGTCGAAGAGATCAAGAAGGCGTTGAAAGTTCGCAATGCATTCAGCAAGATGCTCGATGAAATGCAGTAAAGCCGATGTAGGCAGAGTGAGACCATGACTGAGACACCTATACCCAAGCGCAAACGAGAAGGCCCTGGTCGCCGCGTGAGCATGTATATTCCCTGGAGTTACCCGGCTGAAGCCAGCAGGGAACTCTATGAGTTAAACAACCGTTATTCAGCCATGTGGGAGGTTCGTCGAGTCGCTTACCCACGATACGAGGAGATGGCAGGTAATCCGCAAACGTATATGCAGGGAATTGACGGGACGCTAGAATTGTTTCATAGAGATTGGGAACCTTTCCGTGAAAAGGTCAGTGAGATCTCAGGGCATCCGGTCCCCTACTTTGAACGTGTAGATCAAGGAGGACACAATTTTAAGATCGACGACCGAATGCTAGCAGACGTAGATACACTGCTCTTGCTAAGCCTTGATCATCAACTCACGAATCAATCACCTACCCCGGAGGAAGTCAATGCAGTTCAGAAATGGTTGAGACGAGACGGCACTCGCCTGATCCTATGTCCACATCATGAAGTTGGTGCCTCAGAAGATCCAGAAGAGCGCGAGAAAGAGTACCGACACCACGGAGACCGATTAGTGGGACGCCAGCAACGTTTCGGTGGATTTGGACGAGCCCTCATGAATGGTTTGGGTATTCCAGTCGAAAATCGATTTGGTCTCAATCCTGCACGAACCGCTGATAAAAAGGAGCCCGCTCCCTTGTCCATCGCAAAAGACTTAGACGATCCTGGCTGGCTTCAAGGCGTTACATCATTCAACCTGCATTCACATCTTCCACACTACGCGTTAACTACAAATGACGAGAAACATGTAAAAGTTCTAGCAAAACAACCAATCAATATGACACGTCCACATCCCTTCACTGACGCAGGAAATCGTGAATTCAACGCTTTTTTATGGTTACCTCCCAACGGAAAACGTGCAGGTGACGTGTTGATAGCAGACGCCACCCTTTGGGCCTACACATTTGGCGGTGAATCAAGCCTACGACGATTATGGCAGAATCTATTCGGCTGAAGTCCCATCCAAGACGTCGAAAAGTCCAGTGGCTAATGGGAGGAGTTGCCTGACATGTCAACACCCTTGCTCGAATTGGAAGACATACAGAGTGGTGTTCTTTCTCCCAGACCTTCTCCTTATGTGGCAACCTATATCCTGTTCCGCATTGATGACGTTAAGGTAGGACGAGAGATGATGCAGAAACTGAGTACAGTTGTGGCGTCTGTAGGACATCAGACAAGCCCGGCAGGCGATGCTTGGGTGAGCGTTTCTTTGACCTTTCAAGGTCTTAAAGCCTTGGGTGTCCCACAGGAATCACTGGACAGTTTCCCGCCTGAATTTCGAGTTGGAATGGCTGCGCGGGCACATGAACTTGGAGACACTGGAGAGAGCTCTCCTGAGAAGTGGGAGAAACCACTCGGGACAAAAGACGTGCACGTAGTCCTGACAGCCCTATCTCCAAATGAGCAGAAACTTGAATCAGTACTGGAGCGTGCGAAGAAAACATACCAGGAATTGCAGGGTATCAAAGCTATCTGGCGTCAGAATTGCTTCGCATCGGTTACTGGGAAGGAACCTTTTGGTTTCAGAGACGGGATCAATCATCCGGCAGTAGAAGGGAGTGGAATTCCAGGCACCAATCCAAAAGAGCCACCTCTCAAAGCCGGAGAGTTCGTATTAGGTTATCCCGATGAGACTGGCAGGTTTCCTGCTATGCCGAAACCAGATATACTCGGCCGAAATGGAACCTATGTTGTGTTCCGTAAACTCCATCAACGCGTGTGGGCTTTTCGGAAATACTTGAAAGCAAATTCCTCCAGTCCTGAAGAAGAGCAACTGATAGCCGCAAAGATGATGGGACGCTGGAGCAGTGGCGCACCATTATCTCTCTGTCCTGAACGTGATGATCCTGAGCTAGGAGCTGACCCTCAACGCAACAACAATTTTCTTTTCCAAGATACAGATCCTAAAGGATTCTATACGCCACTTGGCTCACACATTCGACGAATGAATCCACGTGACACTCTAGGAGATACCACCAAAGTTAATCTTCATAGGATGATCCGACGCGGCACCAATTACGGTCCACCTCTGCCGGAGGGAGTATTGGAGGATGACGGAGCGGATCGAGGATTAATATTCGTCTTCATAGGAGCGCATCTTCGTCGCCAGTTCGAGTTTGTCCAATCGGAATGGGTAAACAACGGCCTATTTATTGGGGCAGGCGACGACAAAGACCCCATTGGAGGAGCCAACGATGGGGCAGGAAAGTTTATCGTTCCACGCAAGCCAGTCCGAAGAGTCTTATACAACCTCCCTAGGTTCGTCGTTACACGCGGTGGTGAATATTGTTTCATGCCAGGCATACGCGCCTTACGTTGGCTGGCCGATTTAGACACTTGACGGAAACAACGAGTCCTAAGTTGTACCCTGAATCGTAGTTGACTGCCTCAAGCGCATTTCTTTCTTTCTATCTACAACACCGTCATAGTCCTAGGGAATATACTATTGTTTAAGAGGATGCAAATTTATATGGCCATAGTTAGAGATTATTTTATATGCTTCTATAAAAAGTCAAAATATTAATTACCTTCTTTATTGCTGAGCCTATGTATTAGTAAAGTTTATCTAATCTATCCGTTAGATACGGAGAATCTTACAAATAATAGGAAACTTGATTCTAAAATAATAGCAACTAACATCCAGATATAGATATTATTCCATCTTTCTACCAATGATATTTCAAAGATATTTCTAAGTCTAATTGCTAGTAAAGAAGCAAGTAATCCTCCAAGTGCTCCCACAATAGATGTCACAGACGGTAAATGTAAAAAAGTTACAAGCGGAATAAATGTTATTATGAAAGACCAACTATAGAAACCAAATCTTATCCAATTCAAATTTATTTTGTTTATTATAATTTTCCACATTAGGATAGTAAAATCTGTTTTACTATTTTGTATTGGTTGGATGATAACATGTTTAGAATCTTTTAAGATGAAATTAAATGGAACTATTTTATTGTTAGTATGCTCTGATTCTAATGAATTCATTTTTAGGGTTTTAACATCAATATTGTAATGTTGAGGAACTTTAATTTCAGTAATTAAATTAAATCCATTTCCAATTAAGAATTCTTTATATTCTATTGAATCTTTAAATAATCCCTTAAATTGAGAATTATTGTAAAGAGTATACGAGATGTTTATTTCAAAATTTTCATAACCACGTTCAGGATGTTGGTCAGAAGGAAATAATAAAATTGTTATAGATTCAAGTTGATTTTCTTCTTGTACACTATCTCCTCGTTGCAATTTGATTTCTTCATTTGTATGATTAGATTGGTATTTTCTTTTAGATTTTTCATTATCAACTATGGTCAATTCAACACCTTTATGGTCAGTAACTTTCAAATCATATATCCTATTGTTAATACTATGATTATATCTGTCTATAGTTGGAGGTACATTCATAATAATTTTAGTTATTGTTTTGCATTCTCTTTCGCTAATAAATTCATAAATATAATTTACATCTATTATTTCAATTTCTTTTACTTGCACGTTCAACTTGTATATCCTCTTATTATTATCATATAAAAAAAAATTTAGTTATTATTTTCTTAAAAATAGATAGCTTGGTTGTACATATAAGAGATGTATGTCAATTAGAAAGTTGAATTCTTAAATTTTCAATTTTCTTTCCAATATTTATTAAAATATTACCAAAATTATCTAAAATCTCTCTTGTACTGTCATTTGTAGATGTCGTATTATTTTTAGCAAGAGAAATAAAATCACTTCCTATTCTAATAATTGTCATACTAGAATTTTTCCATTCTTCATTTGCAGATTTTAATTCAGATAATCCTTCCGATATACTTCCATTTATAAAATTTTGAGATGCTAATGAAAGATGTGAATCAACAGAACTAAAATTTAGTTGTGATTTAACTTCATTAATTAATTGATTAAAATTTATCTGAATATCTTTTTGAATAGTGTCCTTTCCGGTTTTGAATTCTTCAAATAGTTCTTTAGGATCAGTTGAACTAGTAGTTTGTGCTTTTGTATTTTCGAAATGTATTATAGCAACAGAAAGACCTAGAACTATCAAAACTATTAAAGTAAATTTTAAGTAGACGTCCGAATTCATAATGTTACAAATTAAATACTTGTATATAATTTCGATGGTCTCAATGCTACTTTTAAAATAATATGTTTTTCTTTAAAATACTCCCATATTTTCTATCTTGAGATTTTGTTGTTTCTACCTTTACTATTATTTGCTACTTCTCTTGTTAAATAAAAGTTATGGATGTTATTGTAGTCTCTAATCCTCACTTTGCACCTCTATTAATTCAATAAAAAATATATTGATAAAATATCAAATAATAAATTTTATCATTGGAAATGTTTTATAAATGTTTAAGTATTTGTTTTTGTATAATATTATGAGTCCATTTTTAGAATCAATATAACAACCTAAACTACTGATTCCTATTCTATAAGTGGGTTCATATACATTGAGTTTGATATTGGATTTTGTAAAAGAAAGAAGGAGAGGAAAAGAAGGAAAATGCCATTAAAAATTTATTTTAGAACTTAATGGATTTCTTGTTATGGAAAATGCAGTAAAAAAGATGCTTGAAGAGAAATAACTTTTCTAATCCTTCATATGTATTATTGCAATTGTAAATTTGAAAAATACTCGTAGTGTCAGATCTAAGGTCAGAATGTGTCTTATACTTGTTGTAGTTTAGAATGCATTCCTTATTGCTGATTCTGTTTCTAGGCAAATTTGAAAGTTTTCCATTAAAATTGGTCAACTCCAAAATTATCACACTAGTATAAATTTAAATTTCTGTATCCAAAATTGAAACAAAAATTAAAAAAGTAAAAGAAATTAGTTTTATGTTTTTTTTATAAATACTTAAATATCTAAAGTCGATAAATTTTTATTGTTGGTTTATTTATTTTTACGCAGGAACAAAATATATCATGTCTGATTCACAAGTTGTAATTGCACCTAAATGGCTACGTATTATTCAGATTACTATTGGAGCAGCTGCTATTATCCTTTCAATTTTCATAATAATTTCACCTAACCTTGGCGGTATAACTGCAATTTCTATGGTAGCTATAACACTACTAATCGTTGGAATTGAGAGAATAGCTAGTGGAGTAAGCTCAAAATATAGCAAAAGGTCACGTCTTATCAACCTTGGATTAGGCGTTGTTATTGTAGCCTTTGCTATATTTACTATTGCAAATCCCGAGGGAAGCATTAGATTTATGGTATTGTTAGTTGGTATTGCCTTATTAATTAATGGAATAGTGAGAATTGCAGATGCATTAATTAAGAAGAAAAATGAAGATAGCCAAGTCAATAAAATATTGCGTCTAGTATCTGGAATAATTTCTGTTGCTATTGCCATATTAACTTTAGCATTACCGGGGTTTGGTGTGATTATTGTTGCCTTAGTAGTAGGCATAGCTTTACTTATCAATGGAATAGAAATAATTGTAGCAGGCATCAAAGGTCAATCTAAACGAATATTAGGTAAATGATATGAGTAACAGTGAAAAAGATATAGCTTTTAAAAATGAAACATTCATTCACAATGCGCGCCTCTTGTTGAAGCAAGACAAATGGTTCAAAGACGATAAATCTCGATTTGTCATTTTTAGAGGTGTAAATTTTGCTTCACGGAGTAAATTTCCTCCTTATCTCCCTATCGTGCCTTTAGACAAAAATAATATCTCTGATAATGAATTAGATGAGGAAATAAAAAAAATGGCGGTTCATATAGATCGTCTAAAACATCTCGGATTAAATATTGTTAGATTATTGATTTTATGGAAAGGATTGGAACCGTCACCTAATCCTGATGTTGATAAAAAGTTACTTCCTGAAGGAGAAAAATACTTAAATTTGATCAAGAAAGTTATTGATGCGTTATATTCTCGGAATTTGTTTGTAATAATAGATTTTCATCAAGACATAGCACATGAAGTTTTTGGAGGAGATGGATTTCCTGATTGGGCTTTAGCGATAGATGAAAAACACCAAATACCTCAACAACCAAAGACGAATAACAAGACTTGGGCAGCATCATACAATCTTAATAAAACAGTAAAAAATACCTTGAAATCATTTTGGTTAAACGATTTGACAAATACACAATTAGGATTAAAACATTTTCCTGTTAGATCTCATCTTGAAAAGACTATAGGATTGACTGCAAAGTTCTTTAGAGATTCAGAATCATCATCATCATCTTCTGCTTCAACTGATGAACATGGTCATCCTGCAATAATAGGTATTGAACCATTTAATGAACCACATCCAGTAGGTATAGATAAAGTTCATTTTGAAGCTGATCTTTTAAAACAATTTTATTTTAACGTACTATCAGAGATAAGAAAATATGATAGTAAACTTTTTTTGTTTATACAACCACGAGTAGATTGGTCTGTATTTTCCTCTGAGGATACTAATAAGCCTCCCTTGAGATCATCATTATCGCTACGTGGATTTGATTTATCTCGTTTTGATTTAAGAAAATTCCTAAAAATCGGTGACATGAATTTAATACGTGTACCTCTTGATGGTAATATTAATAAGCGAGGATTAATTGATAGTCCAAAGGACATAAACAGTTATCTTCCCTTAGAGTCAGATTTACCTGAAAGTTTTAGAAGTAGAGGAGTATTTGCATTTCATTACTATGATGTCCGTGCATTGGGATCTTCAATGCTTAAAATTCCCAAAAATATTTTTCAATACAAATATGATTGGCCTCATGTATACCAACACTTATTGGAAGGTGCAACCAAACGTGGATTAATTCCATTCATAACCGAATTTGGGGGAAGCTATGACTCAGATGAGATACGTGAGTATATGAACCTTCTATTTATTCAGATAGAATCTCATCTTCTAAATTCAACATATTGGAATTATGATCTTTATCATACTGATGAAGGAAAAGATAATTGGAATTTGGAAAACTTTTCGTTACTAGGGCCAAATAGACTCCCGCGTCATATCGATGTAGTAGCACGACCATATCCAATGTTAAGTTCAGCAGAACCTTCATTTTTATCCTTTGACATTGATTCAAAAAATGCAATTATTATCCTAGATGGTACAGTCGTTGAAGCACCTACAATTATATATATTCCCTTTCATTTGCATTATTCACCAGTCTTTTATGTCTGGGCAACTAGTAACGAGATAAAATGGGATAAGGAAAATCAACTACTTTTTTGGTATCCATCAAGAAAAAGGACAAAAAATCAAATAATCATAGGTATTCAACCTGAGTTAAATATGAAGTTTATTCCAAAAGAATCAAAATTACTTTTAGAGAATACGCGAGTTGTAGGTAGATTCAATTAGACTCTACAAAGAATGATTGTCTGTGATTTATGAGCTTTATTCAAAAAAAGGTCATAGAAAATGCGGTTACTGCATATTTGCTAGAGTGTACGATATTTTTTTAAGATCAATTGATATTTAAAATATATAACTTTAATAATTCAACTGTCCCCTTATAATATATGGGGCCAGTGGGATGTGAAACAAATTTGACATATATTTTGGCACCATCTTTTGGAATAAGATTCTAAAATAAATTCTTTTATCTCAAACCTTATGTTATATTTATCGTAATCTGATTTTTGTATAAAAGTTACATTTTTTAGATGTTAAAGGATAAACCTCTATACACATTTTTTTATACCTTGTGACAATATCTTTAGAATTATTAAATCCAAAAAAATAGGATATAGTAGATTGAGGACAGAATTGGCCTTTGGAAGTAACAACGATAGCAGCCAAAAAATAAGAGATTGATATATGGTAACAAAGGATATAATAATAAGATTTACCTTTTAATATTTTAAAATAGATATTAGAGTGCTATACAAATAATATGTTTTAGTATATTGAAAAGGTTAAAATTATTAGTCATTTCAATTGAAATTTATGATAATTCTTCAAGTGTATTATTTATTTCCAGAAACTTTTTTTGTGTGGTCATGAATTCTTGAGTTTCATTACGATATACTACTAGATTATCTTTAATCAAAAGAGAAAGATCTTTTAACTGTTTGTGATTACAAAAAGGGTTATACACAAATATTTGTCTTCTGAATTTAGTTATTGTAATATGATGGTCAATATCTTATAGAGAATTTTTTCCTTAACTATATAAACTAAATCCAATAACCAAAAATATGAGAAAAAAAGATGTTTTTTTTATATTGCCGATATATTTAATCTCTTTTGTATATTTGTCATCTATTTCTGCTTTAGGTGCCCCTCAAGGTGGAATTTCTCCTGGATGTAGTAATTCTCTAGACGAATTTGAAGCCCGTTTCAATGTAAATGGATTTTTACCGAATTCTTTTGTTGGATGGGACTTCATAGCCCCCGATGGATCTAGAACAATGCATGGATATTTTGCTACCAATAGTACTGGGGGATTTGAAGAAGATGCTGAGGTCGAGAGTCTCGTTGAGGGAGACTATACTCTGTTCCTTTATGACGATGTAGAGCATGATTACATTGCAGATCAAAATGGAAACCTAGCAAAAATAACACTTGAAGTTCCTTGTAGATAGTACTATAGATCATATTTGATCTGACATTTAAGCAAATCCACAAGATCTTCTTTTTATTAATGTGTACCACAATTTAAATAAAATATATTTGAAATATATTTGAATGACTTATTCAATACAACAACAATATCATTATTATTACTATTTAATATTATTCTTCTTGTTATTACTCTCTGTTTTCTGAATAATATATCAATTCATAATACTATGATCATAGTAATTGAATATTAGTAAAAAATCGTGAATTGAAGGTCAAACACAATATCGGCCGTCATAATAAATTATCAGATTAATCAGGATTATTCTACTATAATATAGAAATATTTTCTTTGTGTATTATACTAATAATAAATTACTATATAATGAATATGTTAATATACAATTCGCATATTATTATACAACCTGTAAGAAGCTTGAATCCAAATTCAAATATTACTTTTTTTAGTAATAAAATTGTTGGTGTTTTCTAAAAGATATAAAAATCTAAATAAGGTCTTGTTATTTTCATTTTTGATATTTAGTATTGTTGGAATAATTGGAGGGACTTTTTCTCTTCCCAGTGCATCTGCACAAAGCACCTTTCCAAATTTCAATTTCGCTGCAGTAGGTGATTGGGATTGCGGGAGCAATGCAGTTGCAACAAGAAATTCTGTTATAAACACTAATCCAGAACTGGTAGTAGGATTGGGGGATTACTCTTATGAAGCAAATGCGGGTTGTTGGTTAAATATAGTAGATCCATTTGATCATAAAATGAAGATTGCTATAGGAAATCATGAAATTGAAGAGTCATCACAAAGTCTGGGACAGTATCTTAGTCACTTTAACATGTCTAAACAGTATCACTCATTTAATTTTAATAATGTTCATTTTCTTGTTCTTGCTACTGATGATAGTTTTGGTACAACTTCAAGTCAATACTCTTTTGCAGTAAACGATCTCAAGGCAGCATCAACCGATTCAAACATAGACTGGATTGTTGTCGCTTTCCACAAACCGCTATATGATGTTCCATGTTCTTCGGATTCTTGTGGTGATGAGGATGCATTTAGAAATATATATCATCCACTTTTTGATCAATATGATGTGGATTTAGCTTTATATGGTCATGCTCACAACTATGTTAGAACCTTTCCAATCAAACATGATTCATCTACAAGTGACAGCCCTATTATAACTAGTACAAATCGAAATAATTACATCAATCCAGACGGTGAAATATTTGTACAATCTGGTGCAGGAGGAAGGAGTTTACGTGACTTAAGCGGAACTACAAATTATAATGCATTTCAAAGTGATAGTGAATTTGGAATATTGAATATTGATGTTGTAAATACTAATAGTGATAATCTTCAACTCTTAGGCAAATTTATACAAAATGATGGGGATGTGATTGATCAATTTACGATTACCAAACAAGATACTACTACTCCTCCACCAGCAGAGATATGTAATAACGGAGCTGATGATGATGGTGATGGAAAGATAGATTCAGCAGATCCAGACTGTCAGACTCCTGCGACTGGATATCATTATGACCCATTCTTTACTGCAACTGGCTCAAATAAACTAGATGTTCCTAATAATTCCACCCTTCGATTATCATCATTTACAGCTGCTACTTGGTTCAAAACAACAGCTAACTTCCCAGATGAAGGAGTTATGGTAAACAAGGGAGGTCTTGGGTCAGAAAATGCAGGCGCAAACCAAAACTATGGGATATGGTTTACTCCTTCTGAAAGATTGCAGGGAGGATTCGAGACCACCGGTGGTACAAACAGATATGTGACATCTGCAAATACCTATAATGATGGTCAGTGGCATCATGGTGTGGTCACATTTGATAATCCTAACAATATTGTTAGACTCTTTGTTGATGGTATACAGATAGGTACGCTATCTACCGCATCCAATCCAGATAATACAGGAAGCCAGCCTTTGAGGATAGCAGGCAATGCCCAGTCTCTGACAGAAGACTTTTTTGTAGGCCAGCTAGATGAAGTAGGTGTCTGGAATAGAGCTCTTACTAGCGCAGAGATTACCAATTTGATGAATACTGGTCTATTTCCATCGAATGGATTGGTGTACAGAAATTCTTTTGGTACTTCAACCCCAGAAGTATGTAACGATAATATAGACAATGACGGAGATGGAAAGATAGATGCCGCAGACCCAGACTGTCAGACATGTACAAATCTACCAATTTCTACAGTTAAAGCCAACGGTTTTCAATCTGGTAATCCACCTCAAAATGCTATAGACAATAACCTTAACACAAGATGGTCTCAAGAAGGCATAGGTTCATGGATACAGCTTGACTTGGGTATACAGAAATTGATTTGCAGTGTAGATATTGCTTGGTACTTGGGTAACCAACGCCAGAATAATTTTGTTATATCTGTGTCTAGTAATGGGACCACTTTTAACAATATATTTACAGGCAGAAGCAGTGGAAACACTTTATCCCCTGAAAATTATGACTTCTCGGATGTCAATGCTAGATATGTAAAAATCACTGTAAATGGAAATACACAAAGCCAGTGGGCAAGTATAACTGAGATTGATGTTTATGGTCCAGATCCTTCTCAACCACCACCTCCACTCAACTTTAAATTTGCCTATAAATTTGGAACAAAAGGTAACGGAAATGGTCAGTTTCAGGACCCTCATGATGTTTCTTTTGACTCCTCGGGAAATGTCTTTGTACCCGATAGAGTTAGAAATGATATACAAAAGTTCACACATGAAGGTGTGTTCTTATCGAAATTTGGTGGTCCTGGTTCAGGACCAGGACAATTCAACGTTCCATACAGCATTGCCCATGATAGCAACAATAACATATATGTCTCTGATAGAGAGAACAATAGAATTCAAAAACTAACCAGCGATGGAGTCTTTATTACCGAATTGAAAAGTATAAACGGTAAGAACTTTGTTATGCCTGAAGATTTGGCATTCGACTTTACAAACGGCGATCTGTATATCACAGATACTGGAAA
>Ga0126314_10000881_pt1 | contig 14223 bp, 13 predicted proteins | sample Plot105B_FD_92535 | JGI IMG/M metagenome (GOLD analysis project Ga0126314, IMG submission 92535) | Serpentine soil microbial communities from UC McLaughlin Reserve, CA, USA - Plot105B | ecosystem: Environmental > Terrestrial > Soil > Grasslands | place: USA: UC McLaughlin Reserve, Lake County...
GCAACATTCCATGCTTTCAGAACAGTAGGCTTCGAAGCCACGCCACAGGCATTGGTATGTTTCAGGATGGCAAAAGTAGGTGCTTCAAACTCGTCTATCAGTGCTACTGCAGCATCTACATCTACCAGGTTGTTGTAAGAGAGCTCCTTGCCGTTCAGCTTAGTGAACATCGCATCCAGATCACCATAAAATACCCCTTGCTGGTGCGGGTTTTCACCGTACCTTAAAGTCTGAGCCTGCGAGATGCTGTGTTTGAAGACCGATAATGGTTCTTCTGTATTGAAGTAATTAAAAATTGCAGTATCATAATTAGAGGAAGTGTGAAATGCTTTTTTTGCAAAAGCTTTACGCTGTGCCAGGGTAGTCTCACCGTCTTGTGCTTCCAGTTGTTCCTGCAGAACAGCATAGTCATCCTTAGAAGCAAGGATCACCACATCGTTAAAGTTTTTGGCAGCTGCCCTTATCAGAGAAATACCGCCGATATCGATCTTCTCGATGATCTCCTGGTCTGAGCCACCCGCTTTCACAGTTTCTTCAAAAGGATACAGGTCTACAATAACCAGATCTATTTCAGGAATTTCATACTGGGCAATCTGTTCCTGATCTGAAGCCAGCGCCCTGCGGTTTAATATCCCGCCGAATACTTTCGGATGCAGGGTTTTTACCCTTCCGCCCAGGATGGATGGATAACCGGTAAGGTCTTCCACCGCTGTAACGGGCAAATTTAAATCCTTAATAAACTGTTCTGTACCTCCGGTAGAAAACAATTGCACACCTTGCTTGGCAAGTAATTGAACCAAAGGCGCTAAACCGTCCTTGTAATAAACTGAAATTAAAGCGTTTTTGATCTTTATAGATTGACTCATCAGAGAAAAATTTTGAGCCGCAAAGATACCCGTTTTTCTTTTAATGGCAAATGCTTGTTTTCAGTATTTTAAAGGAAAATCAATTTTCATTTTGCCGACCGGTATGGACGCCCGAATATGCCTTGTCCAAAACAATTCCAAACAAAAAAATAAAGAAAAATATAAGCTGATAGCTTAAACGGGATAATGACGGGCATATGCGGGGCAGAACCGGATCTAAACCGCGCTTTCTGCGTAAAACGATTTCTTTTTGCGCAGAAGGTACACAGAAAGCCCGCGCCGGGACCGGAGCGATGGTATATTATATCATGTCTATTTCTTGATTTTTTTTATAATTCCGTCGATTATTCTTGGGTAATGCAGGTGTTCGAGTTGCTGTCCTTTGAACTTAACCATTTCCAGGTTGTCGTCCTTTTCGATCTTATACCTGCCCTGGTAAATGTATTCCCCTTCATCGTAATTCTCGTTCACGTAATGTATAGTAATTCCGCCTTCAATTTCGCCTGCGGCGATAACCGCGTTGTGTACATGGTCGCCATACATGCCCTTGCCGCCAAACTTGGGAAGGAGCGCAGGATGGATATTTATAATTCTTCCGGGATATTCGATAACCAGTTTTTTTGGGATCAGCCAAAGAAACCCTGCCAGTACGATCAGGTCGATGTCCAGGTTTTTCAGAAGATCTATAATGTTGTCTGTATGATAGAACTCATTTCTGTCAAAGATATGGGTCGGTATTTCGAAATTATCTGCACGCTGCAATACATAAGCATCAGGATTATTGGTAAGTACCAGTGCAATCTCCACTTCAGGATTGCGTTTGTAAAGTTCCATCAGTTTTTGTGCGTTAGACCCAGATCCTGAAGCAAATATGGCAATGCGTTTTTTCATACGTATACGTTTGTTTTTCCCTGGTGATGACCCTTTATTTGGTATCGCTGCACCCGATGGTTTTTCTAGATATGCTAATGTCATCAAAAATAGGATTTTAAGCAATTATTGAAAGCTTTTTCTTGCTATTTTGTTCGCGATTTAGTCGGGGTTTGCTCGGCGTTTGCTCACAAAAGGTACCCCGTTTGTGAACAAATCTTTACTTTAGCCCAAATCAATGTAAAACGAATCCGTATCTTTCTATATTTGAAAACACAATTGCAGCCTCCTGATATGAACAGAACTTTCTTTTTTTTTGCAGTACTCATCAGCTGTCTCTTAAATGTATTTAACGTATCGGCGCAGAAGCTGAATAAACAAAGTGCAGCACAGCTTGTTATGAGTGCTTATGCACATGAAGCCAGCCTGCAAAAACAGTACGCAGAAGAAATCTGGACAAATAAGCAGGTAAAATACGGGGATTACCTGATGAAGTTTGAATACAGGAAACTAGGCGATAAGCCTGCAGGGGGCAGGAGTCTTTACATCTCTATGCATGGCGGAGGCAACACTTCACCAAAGGCCAATGATCAGCAATGGAAGAATCAAATTTCTCTTTATACCCCGGCAGAAGGTATCTATCTGGCTCCAAGGGCACCGACCGATACCTGGAATCTTTGGCATGAAGACCATATTGACACCATGTTTTTGCAGATCATAAAAGCAGCCGTACTGATGGAAGAAGTAAATCCAAATAGGGTTTACGTGATGGGGTACTCTGCCGGTGGTGACGGCACCTTTCAAATTGCCTCCAGAATGGCCGATCATTGGGCTGCAGCTGCTATGATGGCCGGGCACCCTGGAGATGCCGCTGCCTTAAATTTGAGGAACCTCCCGTTCGCGATCTATATGGGCGGGGCAGATGGTGCTTACAAGAGAAATGAACTTGCAGCAGTTTGGGGTGAAAAACTCGACAGCCTGGAAAGCACCGAACCGGGCAGCTTTAAGCACGATGTACACATTTATGAGGGTATGCCGCACTGGATGAGCAGAAAAGATACTGTTGCAGTTCCATGGATGGCCTCCTTTACAAGAAATCCACTTCCAAAGAAGGTAGCATGGAAACAGGATGACAGGCATCACGATACCTTTTACTGGCTCGGTGTACCTATATCTGAAGCAAAGACAGGCGCAGAATCTATTGTCTCTATATCGGGTAATGTGATTAGTGTCGAAAAAAACGAGCATACCGAGCTCCATATTTATCTGAATGACATTCTGTTAGACCTCGATAAGAAGGTGAAAGTTCTTCATAACGGAGAGGTGGTCTTTAATGGTAAGGTACCGAGAAGTGCAGGACTGATTACACAGACTGCCAAAAGGCTCGATCCCGATTTCATCTTCACTGCCATGCTTACACTGAAAGCAGGTAAGGTCTTCTATTATAAATAAAAGAAATCAAAACGTCTCTTTTTATGTTTTTTATTAAAAAATGACGATATTCTATATGCGGATATCACGAGTATGATGAAATATAAAGACGACGGATTTACATTGGACGAGAAACGGTTCAGAATATTTATGGATGAGCTTCCGGGGCTCAGCTGGATTACGGACGATAATAATGTCCTCAGGTATGCGAACAGATGTTTTTTTGAAACTTTCAGCCTGCTGCCTGATGTAATTGGTAAAAGCCTGGATGAAATCTTCGGGCAGGACATCGCCCGTAATGCTCATTATAATAATATGGACGTGCTTCAGTCGGGCGAGAAAAAGGAGTTCCATCAAATGATCAGGGACAAAAGCGGTCATCCCCAGTATTATAAAACCTATAAATTTCCTTTTCAGGATTCAGACGGCCAGAGCAATATGGTGGGTACGGTAGCCTTCAATATCACTAAACGTCTGCAGCTCGAGGAAGAACTTCAGCAGAGCGAGGCCCAGTTTAAACAGGCGTTTGAGCATTCACTTATCGGAATGGCTATGATCAGCCCGGAGGGGAGATGGAAAAAGGTAAACAAGAGCCTCTGCCAGATTTTGGGTTATACTGAGGAAGAGCTCAAGTTACTCAGTGTTCAAGGTATTACACACCCCGATGACCTGGAGCATAGTCTGGATCTGCTTCATGATCTTGCAGCAGGAAAGATTGAAGAGGTGAAATACGAAAAGCGCTATCTACATAAGGACGGAAGTCCGATTTGGGTGATCATTGCGGCTACGATGTTGTTTGATGGTTCGGGCAGGCCGCTGCACTATGTTTCCCAAATTGAAGACATTACCAAAAGAAAAGAAATAGAGAATGATCTGGTGCTAAGTGAGAAAAAGTACAGAACTATTTTTGAGAATGTGCAGGATGTATTCTATCAGACCAATAAGGAAGGTATTGTTACAGAGATCAGCCCTTCGATTGAATTACATTCCGGATACCCCAGGTCAGAGATCATAGGCATGCCGGTAGACACATTTTACTATTATACACAAGACAGAGAGCGGATTGTGGAAGAGCTGCGGCAGCATGGTTTTGTGATCGATTTTGAGGTGAGACTAAAAACAAAGAATGAAGAGTTGCGCTACGCGTCTGTAAATGCGAGGCTCAATATTGAAAACGGCGGTATAAGTGGCACTGAAGGCAGTATGCGTGATGTGACTACCAGAAAATTTCATGAAAATGCCCTGCAGGCACTGAATACGGAATTAACCGCTTCAAATGAACAGAAGAACAAGCTGTTTTCTATCATCGGGCATGATCTGAGGAACCCCATATCAGGAAGTTTGCAACTGCTGGATCTTACCCTTACCGATTTTGAATCGAGCTCTGCCGATGAGGTGCACAGCTACCTGTCTATGATGAAACAAGAGCTTTCCAACGCTAATAACTTGCTCGAGGATCTGTTGACCTGGGCGAAATCGCAATTTAATGCGGTAAGCTTTAATCCTGTAGAGATTCATGACCTGAAGGCGCTTGTGCATAAAAGCATGCAAACGGCCCGTGTAATGGCAGAGAAGAAGGGCATTTCTATCAAAGAAACCGTTCCTGCAGATATTTCTATTTATGCAGATATCGCTATGCTGGAAACTGTAATCCGCAATCTGGCCACCAACGCTGTAAAATTTACAAACCCTGGTGGTTCTATCCAGATCAAGGCCGAGCCGCGTGAAAAGGCGACTTTATTTATCGTTCAGGATAATGGTAAAGGGATTCCGAAAGAAAAAATCGCCGAGCTTTTTAGCAAGAGTTCAAATTACACCACATTTGGTACTGCTGGTGAAAAGGGAACGGGGCTGGGCCTGAGCCTCTGTAATGATTTCGTTCTGAAGCATGGCGGTGAGCTCTGGGTAGAAAGTGAAGAAGGCGAAGGCACATCGTTTTACTTTATCGTTCCGGAATTGAAAAAGCTGTAACGTTATGGTTTAAGGAGTTCAGGTGGAAGTCTTTCGATCTGTCTGATCTTTATAGCTTTATAATATACCTCGGCACCTTCCGACTGAATCTGGATCTTGCCTTTGACAAGCCTGGATTCTTTTCCGCCGTCTATTTGTTTGTTGCGATACAAAATCATCACTACCTTGCCATTCATAATGTGTATGCTGGTATCGCCATGGCAATACAGGTCTGCTGTATTCCATTCATCCGAAGGATTTTCCGCTTCCGTGCCTTTTTTGCAGAATCTTCCGGTTTTGCTGTCTTCTCTGAAAGTGGTTAGTGTTCCCGACGGATCAAAAACATAAGGTCCGCCTGCTGTCTTTGTAGCAGGTATATCTGCGGCTCCACCCGCTACACCCCAATAATCACCACAGTTGCCCTGATCTATCTGAAATTCCTGAGATCGCATCCATGAGCCATAGTCTGCGCCAAATTTACCTACCGAATGATAGAGCAGACCGCTATCTTTATTGGCTTTCTTTTTTTGACCCCATTGTAGTGTTCCCCATTTAAACTGAAGCTGCAGGTGGTAGTTTTCATATTCTTTTTTGGTAGATATGGCTCCCCAGCTCTGACCGGAGATGCGGATCACACTCTCGCCATCCTGCTTTATGACAGTAAATACTTTTAAGGGATCGTTGTTGAGTCCTAACGGCTTTCCTGTAATGGGCTTTCCATTGTCGTCGTAGTCCGGGGCAAGATAGGTATCCCAGCCGGCAAGATCTTTACCATTGAAAAGTGATGTCCAGGGTTTGTTTTTCTGAATGGTAAAGCTATAGATCATTGCGCATAAACATAAGAATGCAATCGTTAGTGCAGGTTTCATATCCGGATCGGTTAAGGTGCAAATAATAAGGGTTGTAGAGTAAACTTTGAAAACCCTTATCGGTTATTTCTCGAGTGTTGTTTTCAGGTTGTTCAGTCCGTCCTGCAGGGCCTTGCCTAATGATTTTTCCATATTCATCAGTACAGGCATGAGGTTCATCGGGTAGTTCATGTGGCCCGAAAATCCCCATTTTACCTTGGTCAGGCTATCGCTGACAGCTTCTGTTGTCATATAAGCATTGTCATTTGCTTCAAAAGGTTCTTTAAATCGCAGTAGCATATCTATGCGTTCACCTTCTGTTATTTTCGAAATCTCCTGTTCCCCCTTGCCGGCCTCTTTTTTTTCACTGTCCCATGCATATACGAAGCCAACCGTTCCATCGATTCCGTGATAAGTTTTCTTCATGGCGGGGTCCAGTTGGTTAAATATGCTGTAATGGTCTTGGTTTTTGAGGAGTTTGATGTAGTCAAATACTTCCTGTTTAGGTTTGTTAATGGTTACTTCACGCTCTACAGCATAATCTTTGCTAATGAACAGCGCCGCTACCATCGCCAGAACTATGATTCCGATGATGACAATTAAGAATGCTTTTAGAATTTTCATAATACGGTTTGCTTTTTATGGTGATTGATAGGTTGTTTGGTTAAATAAATTTAATTCTTTTTTATGTTCATTTACAAACTGTTGCTGAGATATACGCGGTATATCGTGTTTCGCAGATAAATGCCTGAAAATATTTTTATTATGATTTTGTATTTTAAAAACATTAGTTCTATATTTGCAGTCCGAAAAATAAAGAAAGAACAGGGCCTTGTCCTAACTATAAAATATTTAACAATAAAAAATGGCAAATCATAAATCTTCATTAAAGAGAATCAGAGCAAACGCTACTAAACGTTTACGTAACAGATATCAAGCAAAAACAACACGTACTTTTATTAAAAGACTTCGTGCTGCTGAAGATAAAAAAACAGGACAGGAATTACTTCCTAAAGTAGTTTCTATGTTAGATCGTTTAGCCAAAAAGAACGTAATCCACAAAAATAAAGCAGCTAACAACAAATCTAAGCTGACTAAATTTGTTAATGGCCTGAAATAGGTTTAGCTTTACAAAAGTATTTGACGGGATGTGCATTGCACATCCCGTTTTTTTTTGTTCACAGATTTATTCATTGCTGGTGAACATGGAATTATACGAACAAAGGCTGGGCATAAAACTCTGGGCCGAGGAGGACAGACCCCGCGAAAAACTAATGCTGAACGGCAGAAGGCATCTTACCGATGCGGAGCTGATTGCTATTTTAATCGGTTCAGGAAACAGGGAGGAAACTGCAGTTGACCTGAGCAAGCGGATACTGGCCGCTTACAGGAATGATCTGGATGCGCTTGGTAAGGTTTCTGTAAAGGACCTGTCGAGGTTTAAGGGAATAGGGGAGGCAAAGGCCATCGCTATAGTCGCTGCACTGGAGCTTGGGCGAAGGAGAAAGGAAACTGCTGCGGCTGAAGTATTGAAGATCACCAGTTCAAAGGATGCTTTTAATGTATTGTTGCCTGTTTTCGCGGATCTGAACCACGAGGAGTTCTGGATTCTAATGCTGAACAGGGCAAATCTGCTGATCGGAAAGCATTTGATTAGTAAAGGCGGGCAGGCGGGTACGGTAGCCGATCCTAAAATTATCTTTAAAACAGCTTTGGAACATAATGCGGCAAATATCATACTGGCGCATAATCATCCTTCGGGCAGCCTGAAGCCAAGTGATCAGGATATCCGTATCACCAGAAGAATGGTCGAGGCTGGTAAGGTACTGGATCTGTACGTGGTCGATCACCTGATCATTACTGACAGATTATTTTACAGCTTTGGAGATGAAGGTCTGATTTAACATTTACTGAGACAGCTTTATTTTATATCTTTGCGCTTTATACGGAAATTGAAAAATGAAGATATCATATAACTGGCTAAAGCAATTTATTCAAACAGATAAAACACCACAGGAACTTTCTTTGATACTGACTAATATTGGTCTGGAAGTGGAAAGCCTTGACACTGTACAGGCAGTAGAAGGTGGATTGGAAGGTTTGGTTATAGGTCATGTGTTGAGCTGTGTGCAGCATCCTAATGCTGATCGCCTGCGTGTAACTACGGTAGATGTTGGCGGAGCGGATATTTTACAGATCGTTTGCGGGGCACCAAATGTGGCAGAAGGCCAGAAAGTGATTGTCGCTACAGTTGGTGCTACGGTTTATCCAAACGAAGGAGAACCGTTTAAAATTAATAAGTCTAAAATCAGGGGTGAGGTTTCGGAAGGAATGATCTGTGCGGAGGATGAGATTGGTCTTGGTGTTTCGCACGATGGCATTATGATCCTGCCGGCTGATACGGCTGTTGGGCTTCCGGCCAAGTCGTATTTTAAGCTGGAAGATGATTATTTGTTTGAGATTGGTTTAACGCCAAACCGGGCAGATGCAGCTTCACATTTAGGTGTGGCCAGAGATTTGGCTGCATATTTCCGCACAGGTATACTGATGCCGGATCTATCAGGTTTTGAGACCGGCACCACAGGCCCTGAGATTGCCGTAGCTATAGAGGCCGCTGATGCCTGCGCCCGTTATACAAGTGTGACGATTAGTGGGGTAACCGTTAAAAGTTCGCCGGACTGGCTGCAAAATAAATTAAAGGTTATTGGGATCAGACCGATCAATAACATTGTAGACATTACCAATTATGTATTACATGATTTGGGCCAGCCGCTACATGCCTTTGATGCAGATCAGATAGCAGGTGGCAAGGTACTGGTTAAAAAATGCCCTGAAGGAACTCCGTTTGTGACGCTGGATGGCGTGGAAAGAAAACTTTCTGCCGGGGATCTGATGATTTGTGACGCCGAAAAACCTTTGTGTATCGCAGGGGTATTTGGCGGAAAGCATTCAGGAGTGACTGAAGCTACAAAAAATATATTTCTGGAAAGTGCATATTTCAATTCGGTTTCTGTACGCAAGACATCCAAGAGACATGGGCTAAAAACCGATGCTTCTTTCAGATTTGAACGCGGGACAGATCCGGAGATCACACTGATTGCCCTGAAGCGCGCGGCTCTGCTGATACAGGAACTGGCTGGAGGTGTAATATCATCTTCGGTATCTGATATTTATCCTGATCCTGTGCAGCCATTTGATGTACAGGTAAGTTACAGCAACATCAATAAATTGATAGGTGCCAGCATTGCCAATGAAGAAATCAAATCGATCATTGAGGCGCTGGATATCACAATAGCTGCAGAGACAGCTGAAAAATTGGAACTAAAGGTTCCTACTTACCGGGTTGATGTAACCCGCGAGTGCGACATCACTGAAGAAGTACTAAGGATTTACGGATATAATAATATTAGTATTCCAACTAAGATCAATGCTTCTTTGTCTTATTCTTCAAAACCTGACAGGGAACAGACCCAGCACGTGATTGCTGATCTGCTGACTGCAAATGGTTTTCTTGAGATCTGGTGCAACTCACTGACCAAAGGTGCTTATTCCAAAAATCCGGAAGAGGCAGTTCAGATATTGAACCCGCTGAGCTCGGATCTGAATGTGATGCGCCAGAGTCTACTCATGCCTGCGCTGGAGAGTGTAGCTTATAATCTGAACCGTAAGGTTGCCGATATTAAATTCTATGAGTTTGGTAAGACCTATCACCTGATCAATGCGCAATATGTGGAACGTCCGCGTTTACTGATCATGTTGTCGGGTTCTAATTTATCTGAACAATGGAACCACAAGGTTTCTCCTGTAAGTTTTTACAACCTGAAAGCTGCGGTTGATGCGGTGATCGGCAGGCTGGGCATTAGCAATTACCAGTCGGATGAAGTAAAGGATGAACAATTTGCCTATGGGTTAAAATATTTCAGGGGAGATAAGGTGTTAGTTACTTTTGGAGCGGTTACCGCTGCGGATAGGAAGAAGGCCGATATTGATAAGGATGTTTTTTATGCAGACTTCGACTGGGCAATGCTGCTTGACATTGTAAAAAAGAACAAGATCATAAATATGGAGGTGTCTAAATACCCGGCAGTTAGGAGAGACTTGTCTATGCTGGTAGATACCAACGTTAGTTTTGACGACCTGAAGACCATTGCTTTTAAAACTGAGAGGAAGCTGATCAAAAATGTACAGGTATTTGATGTGTATGTTGGTGATAAACTGCCGGCAGGTAAAAAGTCTTATGCACTTAATTTTACCCTGCAGGATGAAGAGCAAACATTAACGGACAAACAAATTGATTCCGTTATGCAAAAGATTATATTTAACTTAGCACAGACAGCAAAAGCTGAGATCAGAAAATAAGTTTCCGGTTTTGGATAAATGTTGAATAGAAAATAAAAATAAGATGTCTTTGGTTGCCGATCAGTTGGATTCAGTATTGCAAAAAACAGCTCGCCTGATAGAACTCTGCAGTGCATTGCAGGAAGAAAATGATCTGTTAAAGCTTGAAAATCAGTCGGTAAAGACTGCTCTTAATGGTTTCAAAAATAAGAATGCTGATCTGGAAGAGAAGATGAGGGTTATGAAACTAGCGAAGAGTATTGAAGGTACAAGTGAAAAGACTATTGATATAAAGCAAAAAATTAACGATTTTGTGCGTGAAATAGATAAGTGTGTGGTATTACTTAAAAAATAAGTAGTATGGGTACAGTGAAACAAAGCTAAAAAATGGGAGAAATCTCGATAAAAATAACCATCTCTGACCGTATCTATCCCTTAAAGGTAAATATGGAAGAGGAAGAAATTGTAAGGCGGGCAGCCAAGATCATCAACGAGCGTATAAAAGACTATCAGGAAAATTATGCGGTCAGAGATAAACAGGATTTGCTTTCTATGGCAGTATTGCATTATGCTACAGCTGTACTGAGGGTAGAAAATAAGGTCCAGAATCAGGATACTGCTGTTGCCGGCAAGGTAGAAGAGTTGGATAGTTTATTGAATGATTTTTTCACGAAATAGGAAAGTTCTTTATATTTAGTTTGAATGACAAAGATATTAGCCGCAGCTAGGTTTTTGGGTTTCACTTTTTAAAACTTAACACTTCAATATTTAAAGGATTGAGAGGGTGTATTTCATCTGCATTGCGCACCTGAAAATGACTTAAATCCTAATTATAATTAGTTGAGGTTTTTAAAACATGAAGCCCATTAAAGTTAGTTGCGGTTTTTTTTTACATATTTTAAAAGGCCATGCCCAGGCATGATATAGGGGAATAAACAGAACAATGGAAATACTAGGAATATTAGGATATGTACTTGCCGGTTTAGCGATCGGTGTTGTAGTAGGCAGATACCTGCTGCGGGGATTACTGAAGAGCCAGGAAGTTTCGGCACAGAATAAAGTTAAAAAGATTCTTAAAGACGCAGAAACCAATGCAGAAATCTTAAAAAAGGACAGGTTGTTGGAGGCAAAGGAAAAATTCCTTCAAATGAAGTCTGAACACGAACAGGAAGTAAATGCTAAAAATAATGCGATCAATCAGCGTGAAAACTCGCTGAAGCAAAAGGAGCAGTCCCTAAGTCAGAAAATTGAAAACGCGGCCCGCAAGGAGCAGGAACTGGACGGTCATAAAAAGAATCTCGAAAAACAAACCGAAATAACTGTTAAGAAACAGGAAGAGGTAGAGATACTGAAAAATCAGCATGTAAAGCAACTGGAAACAATTGCCGGACTGAGTGCTGATGAGGCCAAAAACCAATTGGTAGAAACCATGAAGCAGGAGGCCCGTACCCAGGCCATGATCCAGGTAAAGGACATTGTGGATGAGGCCAAGCTAACTGCCACCAAGGAAGCTAAAAAAGTCGTGATCCAGACCATACAGCGGACAGCTGTGGAAGCTGCTATTGAAAATACGGTTTCTATTTTCCATATCGAAAGTGATGAGATCAAAGGTCGTGTAATTGGCAGGGAAGGACGGAATATCCGTGCACTTGAGGCCGCTACCGGTATTGAGATCATTGTAGATGATACGCCGGAAGCAATCATATTATCTGGCTTTGATCCCGTAAGGAGAGAAATTGCCCGTTTGGCTTTGCACCGTCTGGTAACCGACGGAAGAATACACCCTGCACGTATCGAGGAGGTAGTAGCTAAAACGAAAAAACAGATTGAAGATGAGATCGTAGAGATCGGCGAGCGTACAGTGATAGATCTGGGTATCCATGGTCTGCATCCTGAACTGATTAGAATGGTTGGACGCATGCGTTACCGTTCTTCTTATGGACAGAATTTATTGCATCACTCGCGTGAAGTAGCAAACTTCTGCGCTACCATGGCTGCAGAATTGGGACTTAATGCGAAGATGGCTAAACGTGCCGGTCTGTTGCATGATATAGGTAAGGTTCCTGATGATAACCCGGAATTGCCGCATGCTATTTTAGGTATGCAGCTTGCTGAAAAATATAAAGAGCATCCGGAGATCTGTAATGCGATCGGTGCCCACCATGATGAGATAGAAATGACTTCAATGATCTCTCCGATCATTCAGGCCTGCGATGCGATATCGGGTGCACGCCCGGGCGCAAGACGCGAGGTAGTAGAAAGTTACATCAAACGTTTGAAGGAACTGGAGGAGCTGGCGCTTTCTTATCCTGGTGTAGAAAAGACATTTGCGATACAGGCAGGGCGTGAGCTGCGTGTTGTGGTTGAAAGCGAGCGTGTAACGGATCAGCAGGCAGAACTGCTTGCTGCAGATATCTCTAACCGTATCCAGACTGAAATGACCTATCCTGGTCAGATCAAGGTTACTGTGATCAGGGAAACAAGATCTGTGGCGTTTGCCAAGTAAATAGGTGCTATGTAGCTGTGAGGATTCATCAGCTAAAAAATATAAAGCGGTGGTTTATCCATCGCTTTTTTTATTTTTACAATGTAAACTTGTAACCCTATGAAAACGGCACAAAAAAGTGAAGCAGATGTTCTTTTTGATAAATATGCAGAAAGCCATCAGAACCATACCAATGAGATTATTCACTGGATCTGTGTGCCTTTGATCGTTTTCAGTTTACTGGGCCTGATCTGGGCCATTCCTTTTCCCCATCTTGATTTTCTGGGCAGATATAATGGCTATATCAATTGGGCATCCTTTCTCATCGCTTTTTCGATTTATTATTATTATCGCCTTTCACCGGTGATGTCTTACCTGATGCTGCTTGTCATTTTCGGCATGAGCATCGGTATTGTGCAACTAGAAAAGTGGCAGGCGAATGGCGGCCCTGCGCTATGGTTGTCCTGCCTGGTGATCTTCGTTACTGCCTGGATCGGACAATTTGTTGGTCATAAGATCGAAGGAAAGAAACCTTCATTTCTCGACGATGTTAAATTCTTATTAATCGGTCCAATCTGGTTATTGCACTTCATTTGTAAAAGAATCGGGTTAAAATATTGACCCTTTTGACGGTTAACATATAATTAACACTCAGGTAAACGAATGGTAATTTACATGTAACATATACCTAACATTGTGGTAATAGCTTTGCTGAAAATTAATTCACAGCAAATTGAAATCACAACTAAATCTAAAGAAGGCAATAATTACATTGTTATTTGTAATTATAGGATCTGCAGTATTTGCACAAACGGGCAAAATTTCCGGTAAAGTATCTGACGGGAAGACCGCAGAAACACTGATCGGTGTAACGGTAAAGATTAAGGGCACAACAAAAGGGGCTGCAACTGATGTAGAAGGCAGGTATGTAATTGGCTCGATAGCGCCCGGAAAATATACAATCGAGGCTTCCTACGTAGGCTATGCTACAAAAAACATTACCGAGGTAGAAGTTAAAGAAGATAATGTTACAGTAGTAGATCTGATCATGGATGATTCCAATGATCAAAAACTTAAAGAAGTAGTCATCACCGGTAATGTAAGTAAGGAATCGGTGAATACGCTGTACTTCAATCAAAAAGCAAGTATTAGTATTTCAAGCGGGATTTCGGCGGAACTGATCAGAAAAAGTCCGGACAGAAATACTTCTGAAGTTTTAAAACGTGTAAGCGGAGCCAGTATTCAGGATAATAAGTTCGTTATTGTCCGCGGATTGTCTGACAGGTATAATTCTGCAATGCTGAATAATTCGATGCTTCCAAATACAGAAGTGGATAAAAGGGCTTTCTCATTCGATATTTTACCTTCTAATCTAATAGATGCCATTGTGATCAATAAGACGGCTTCGGCGGATATTCCGGCTGACTTTTCAGGA
>Ga0126314_10000883_pt1 | contig 14208 bp, 13 predicted proteins | sample Plot105B_FD_92535 | JGI IMG/M metagenome (GOLD analysis project Ga0126314, IMG submission 92535) | Serpentine soil microbial communities from UC McLaughlin Reserve, CA, USA - Plot105B | ecosystem: Environmental > Terrestrial > Soil > Grasslands | place: USA: UC McLaughlin Reserve, Lake County...
GCGAGCATCTGCTCCAGGGTATCTAGATCGCCCTTAGCATGCGCTTGCAGGAAGCGGCGTACCAGGGCTTTGTTCTTCTTCTCTGCTGACATAGAAGTTCTCCTCCTTGCCAACTCGCGTTTTTCCAAGGGGTCGGCAATATGAACATGATGCCATCCGAGGAGGTCCAGCGCATTGCCTTGAACTTTATTCACCGGTTGCCTAGAAAGGTACATCCTTAAAAGTCCGCTTGCAGTATCCTGCATGGCCACGGTCCTATAAGGCCAGAAACGTCCTATAGCTCCCGTTCCGGTACCTAACCCCGAAGCCTATATCTTGTGGTGCCGCATAAAGGTGCACCTTCGTGAATACCATCTACGCCTACCTGTGGCTCATGGCATTCAACAATCGCGTCCGCCATCAGGCACTAAGCTCTATATCGTGCCCCACTCCCAAATGCATCCGTTGGGATCAACTACCCACTAGTTCCCATGCGGATCCTCCCACGGTGTGAGATCCTCCCTCGCCGCTTGGATCATCCACGTCCAATAGCCCCTCTCCGCCAACACCCCCGCCGCTCAAAGGGCCACATCATCTACTACGTATCGTGGGGCAAGTTCGCCCTTGAAATGCGCTTCCCAGACCCCGTGCACGCTGAGGTCCTTTAAATCGTCTATGCGTTTAGCGGACACGAGCCGTTGCCCCCTAACTGGTGAGCTATCCATGCGGTGTGGCACGAGACTCTAGCCCAGTCAACCCGCGCCGTTGCACCTACTTGTAAGCTCTGATCAATTCTACTCGGCAAGTGCCATTTTCCGTGAGCATCGCACGAAACCTGAGATCCCCTGTGTTTGTGGTCTGGCAACAATACGGTAAGTCGTTATCATCGGAATACTCTCCGCCATCGCGATACCCACCTACTTCGGCCAGCAGGACAAAGCGAAGTACGCTGCCGTCATGACGCAACTGCGTACCGCAGCCACGTCGCACCAACTCTATTACGTCGATCAGAACGCATACGCCGGCAACGCTACAGAGCTCGAAGCCTACGGGTTTAGGCAGGGAGGGCAAGTGGTGACGATAGGGGCCGCTGAGGCCAGTACTTATACTGTGTATGCAGGCCCCTGGCGGTGGAGGCAACACGTTCAGGATCACCCAAGACACGGGCAGGCCCGAAGCAGGTACTTGCTAGGGGCGCTCCAGAGGGCGGCGCAAAGCGCTCTCTCCATGCTAGACGCGGCTCAGCCTGCTCTCGCAGCACGGAACGTTGGGGGTGAAATGGCACGCCCTCGGAACTTTCGCTAACATACGGCGTGGGTCGATGGCGAACTTGGAGGGGGAGCCGTCGGCCCTCCGCCATAGTTACGCAGCCGCCTGGAGAGGTTGCGGAATTCCGAGAAGGGATCAGCGGGGGCCGTAGATAGGATCGTTCAGCCCGTAACGGCGTTGAGGATCAGCCAGCCTGTCCGTCGCCCTGCAGCATCTCCCTTATGCGTCGGCCGTCGCGGTGGCCGCGGTAGTAGGAGAGCCTGTCCAGGTACTCTGTCCACGCAGCGAGGCTGCTGTTCGTCGCAAACGTCTGCGTCCGCCCGAAACGCCCATCCTCCCAACCACTCCTGTAGGCTGAATCCTCGCGGTGAACCCTCACTCCTCCGGTGGCTCCTTCACGGATCATTCCACACCTCCCAGGCAAGTGACTGCTACGAGCATCATATAAACACAATAGATTCACAAATTAAAGGGCTAAACTTAATAAAAATAAACAAAAATTACAAAAACTGCCATACGTGGTGTCTTTTCCCGGTCAGTGCAGAAAAGATTGTGCGTATTGATGCTATCTCGCCGCACGAAGGCGCGAGCGGCGTCCGAGAAGGTATACAAAGAGCGTTGCCCCGAGTAGGGCCGGGCCGGCCATACCGGAGAGGACGGCCACTCCTGTCCAGAAGGAGGTGGCGATGGTCGCGCTATCCAGTAGGGCGGGCCTTGGTGTATCGGACCACCGTCCGGTGGTGAGGAGCAGGGTTGTGGCGAGGGCTCCGGAGAGCAACCAGCCGGCGAAGTTACTGAGTGGCACGCCGTAGTAGACACCACCATCGGGCCACACCCAGAAGCCCAGGGAGGCCGCACCAGGGTCGAGAGCGGCATCCATCCAGGCGAGGAGCAGGGTGGCGTAGAGGACGTGGAGGAGACGTAGGCGGGGCCCCCATGAGGCTGCCACGGCCCCGACGACGAGCGGCGCGTAGGAGAGCGGCAAGAGGTAAGGGACGATTCCGGCGAGCCTGGGTCCGAGGGCGTCGCCGTAGTAGAAAGGACCGTATGGGAAGCCTGCCGCGACGCCGAGGGTTTCTATGGCGTAGCCGAAGATGGAGAGGGCAAGCAGGGAGAGCGTAGCCCGGCGTGATCCGAGGTAGCGGAAGAGTGCGACGGCTGAGGGAAGGGCTATCAGGAATGTCGAGACGTATGAGCCTACACTCGCCCCCTGTATGTCCGGGTAGCGGATGACGAAGTAGGCGGCCACGAGGGAGAGGGCGCAGGCGAGGATCAGGAGTCGTGGTGTGGTGCGGCGGAGCTGCGTGAACACCCGTGAAATGTTATAGGGTCTGCTTAGGTGCCGCTGGTATATATTTGGGTCTGTGATCCTACGTCTGTTCCACATCTCGCGGCCTGTGCTCTGGATCAACACCTTAGGTCCCGCCACGGTCGGGATGTGGCTCACCGGGAATCTCTTCGCGTGGGAAGCACTGCCAGTTCTTTTGTGGCTCACACTTCCGTTCAATCTTCTCATCTACGGTGTCAACGACGTATTCGACCAGGAGACCGACGCCAAAAACCCCCGCAAAGGCACCCTAGAAGGGGCAAGGATAGACCACTCCGAAGTTCGCTTCGTCGTGCTCGGCGTCATCTCTACGAACGCGCCGTTTCTGATCTACTTTCTCCTGTTCGTACCATTTTCCGCCTTAGCCTGGATGCTTCTCTACGTGGTGCTCTTCGTCGGCTACTCGGTTCCGCCCGCGCGCTTCAAGGCCCACCCCTACTTCGACTCCCTAAGCAACGCAGCCTACGCCTTCCCGCTCGTCTTCGTGCCGCTCGCCCTCGGCAGTGGGCCGGTCTGGTCTGCCGCGCTCGGACTCATGGCGTGGAGCGCGGCCAAGCACACCTTCGACGCTGTGCAGGACGTCGATGAGGACCGCAAGGCCGGCATCACGACGACCGCGGTCCGGCTCGCCCCTGGCGGCGTCGTCCTTTGGAGCGGTGCTTTCTGGGCGCTCGCTACCGCGTGCTTCGTCCTCGTAAGCGTACCCGTCGCGCTCCTGAACGCCGCGATAGCAGGTACGCTTTTGTACGTCCTACGCCAGAATCCCACGCCGGAGACGGGACACCGGCTCTACAAATACTCCATCGCCTTCCCGTACGTAGCAGGGACGGTCGCCGGCGTGCAGCTCGTCGCGGCGCTGTCTCTGGGGGCTTACCCGTGAGCCGCGTGGTCATAGTCGGCGGCGGCATCGGGGGGCTGGCCGCGGCCGCCCTGATCGGGCGTGCCGGGCATGAGGTAACGCTGCTGGAAGCCAATACCTGGGTAGGCGGGAAGAGCCGGCGCATCGAGCTCGACGGCCGGCGGATGGATACGGGGCCTTCTCTCCTCACCTTCCCTGGTGTGTGGGAGGAGTTCCTGCGGCGCTGGGACAGCGCTAGTCAGGACGAAGCAGGAGTTGCGTTTGGTCCCCGATCTCCGGATGCAACTCCTGCTCCGAGAGGTGAGGCGGCTGAGGTGGCAGGGCTGAAGCTCAAGCGGCTGCCCGAGGTTGGACGGTATTACTACCGCGGCGAGACAACATCGCTTCCTGTGGAGGAAGGCCATCCCTGGTATGTGGCGTGGGAGCGGTTCGCCGGTATCCATGGCGGGCTAGGGCCCGAGGTCACGCGCCTACTCACGGCTGACCCTGCGGACCGCAGGACCCTCCCTGCGCTGGGACGCCTGCTGAGAGTATACGGGGCGAAGCTGACAACCCGTTCCTATCTCGACAGCCTCTCATGGCTGCCTGAGGGGTTGAGGGAGATTATCGCCATCCACACGCTCAATGCCGGGGTGGCACCGACGCGGACGCCTCCGCTCTACGCGAGCATGCCTGCGATCATGGCCGTCGACGGTGTTTTCGTGCCCGAGGGCGGCGTCTACGAGCTCGTGCTCTCCCTGCTGAAGCTCACCCGACGCGCAGAGGTCGAGGTCAAGACAGGCGAGGCTGTGCGGGAGATCAGACGCGGCAGGGTCGTTACGGCGGAGGGAGAGTACAAGGCGGACAGGGTGGTGAGCGACCTCGACGCCGGCCGGCTGGAGAGCTTGCTAGACCCCGAAAGAGAGATCACGAAGGAGAGGCTATCTTGCTCCGGTGTGGCCGTGTACGCGACGCTTCGCGAAGAGTTGCCCACCGAGGTCGGGGTGCACAGCGTCGTGCTGCCTTCCGACCCCGGTAATCTCTACGAGAGCCTCGAGGCCGGTGAAGAGCCGCGGGAGACGATGGCGTTTCTCAATTACTATCGTGGGGGCGAGATCTACCCCGACGAAGGGGAGACGCTGGCTGTATTGCTCACGGCGCCGGCAAACGGAAAGGAGTACGGTCTGGAAGATCCGTTCGTGAGGCGGGAGATCGAACGCATCTCCGTCGCTGCAGGACTGCAAAAGCCTGTGACCGGGTATTTCGGGGAGTACGAGGTCCTCGACCCCGGGTACTTCGGCGCCTGGGGTAGCGCGGGCGGGGCGCTGTACGGGGCCGTGCGTCCCTTCTGGAGGAGCGGACCTTTGCACCGGCCCCTGTACAACGATCGTAGACGCCCGTGGCTGTGGCGGGTCGGGGCCTCCGTGCATCCCGGAGGCGGCATACCCGCTATTCTCGGGGGGGCCATGATCTCTTCGGGCAGAATGCTCAAATCTCTGGTTAAGTAGGAAAGTGACAGGACAGGAGGACGTTCGGGATGAACCTGGGAAGCCAGCGTGACCTGTTCGAGGTACCTAAGGACATCGTCTATCTGAATTGCGCGTACATGTCGCCGCAGCTACGCCCGGCGCGAGAGATCGGGGAGAGGGCGGTATCGCGCAAGTCACGGCCCTGGGAGATCACGCCGGACGACTTCTTCGAGGATGCAGAAGAGGTCCGCGGGCTGTTCGCCCGGCTCGTCGGTGGGGATGTCGATGGTGTCGCGATCATCCCCTCTGTCAGCTATGGGATCTCCGTCGCAGCGGCGAACGTACCGGTACGAGAAGGACAGAAGATAGTAATCCTCGAAGACCAGTTTCCCTCCAACGTTTACGCGTGGGGCGAGCTGGCGGAGCGGCGCGGCGCGAGGCTCGTCACCGTACCCCGTCCAGAAGACTTCGACTGGACCCGTGCCCTGCTCGAGGAGATCGACGCCGACACCGCCGTTGTGACCGTTCCGAACTGCCACTGGACCGACGGATCGCTCATCGAGCTCGCACGCGTCGGCGAGGGTGTCCGCGAAGCGGGGGCGGCGCTGGTCGTCGACGGGATACAGTCACTGGGGGCGTACCCTTTCGACGTCTCGGAGGTCAGGCCCGACTTCTTGGTCGCCTCGTCGTACAAGTGGTTGCTCGGACCTTACAGTGTCGGGTTCATGCACGTAGGGGAGAAGTATCGGGAGGGGAAGCCTATAGAGCACAACTGGATCAACCGCCGCGGAAGCCAGGACTTCTCGGGGCTGGTGGCTTACCAGGATGCCTTCCAGCCGGGCGCCAGACGCTATGACGTTGGGGAGCGGAGCAACTTCGCGCTGCTCCCTATGGCGGCCAAGGCGCTGCGCCAGCTCATCGACTGGGATGTCGAAAACATCTCGGAGACCATCGGCACGTTGACGGACCTCATAGAAGAGAAGGCCGAAGAACTCGGGATCGCGGCGATCCCGAAAGAGAGGCGGGCGCGGCACATGATCGGTCTCATGCTCGGCCCTGAGGCCCCTGACGACCTCGCCAGCCGGCTAACGACCCACAATGTCTTCGTCAGCGTGCGCGGCGAGAGCGTGCGCGTCTCGCCCCACCTCTACAATACGGAAGAGGACGTTAATCGGCTCTTCGAGATCCTGGAGCGGGAGGCGGAATAGAGCGGTATGCAGAGGGTAAACCTCCCGCACATCACGGCTTCAGGGTTTCTCCGGGGACGTGTCCGAGCTCAGAGATAATCCATCTCTCGTGCTCGGCGCTCCAGTTCCTCGCGGAACTTCGGGTGGGCAATGCTTATGAGCCTCCGACGCTCCGCATCCGGATGGGGTAGTCCGTGAAGATCCTCGCCTGCTCAGCGCTCCATCTCGATGCGTCCACGTTCTACCCGGCGCTCACCCGCTCGATGCTCGACCAGGGAAGGAACTCGTAGCTGGTCGGATCCCCGCTCGGGTCTCTGGCGTCGAGGAGGAGGCCGTTCTGGTTCTGGTCGCAGACGTAGCCAGTGAGGTCGATTCCGGTCCTGGCCGAGACCGTAACCAGGCTCCCACGGCCCAGGAAACCCTCGATTCGCGGCGCGTCTTCTCGAATGCTCTCCTTGCTCTCAGCACCATCGCCTTCCAAAGCGCCTCCTTACGATCTCGCATCCGACACACGGAACGTTACAGTACCGGCCGGGTGTCACGCACGGCATCAGGTTTCAGGTTCGACGGCAGGAGAGCCGGGACATCTCGCCAGTCGGAGAAGCCGTACACGTCGGTCCTCCTGGCGACTAGGGCGCGGTTCCACGGCTGTATCCTGGCCGCTGCCCACAGACCGGCGTCGGCGACCCGCCCTATGGTGTCAGGCCTGTCGTCTATGAGGCCGAAGGCACCCAGTTCCTCGAGGATGCCGAGCTTGTCCCCCGCCGTAACCGTAAGCCCAACATCGGGGCCAAAATGTATCCTGAGCCAGGATTCCAGAGGAGTAGCGATGATTCCCGGGTCGTTGTGGGTTACGAAGTGAATCGCTATGCCAGGATTATCTTGCAACGTGCGCAGCACCTCCGGGGCACCCGGGTACGGTTCCCGATCACGGATGCGCTCGGGGTCGAAGACGCGGTCAAATATAGCGGTCGTCGTCTCCTCGCCGTAGGTGTCGAGGACGTGGGTCCAGGTGGTGACCTCGTCCATGTCAAGCGTCTCGCCCGTAACCTCCAGAACCGCCGCACAGACCCAGGCGCCGGTGTTCCATACCGTCGCGTCAATATCGCAAGCTAATGTCATTATCCTACTCATCCAAAGTCTTTTGGTACTCCACCTAAAGGGAAGGCCCGTTCAGAGCACAGATCTTGCGTCTACGATCAACCTCATCATCGCTCAATTTCTTCCGAACCCCCCCTTCCGGGAACACCGTTCCCGAGTTCTATTAACAACTCAGCTTGAAGCTTCTTGACGACCAAGTAAGGGAGTATAGCCTCCAAGAATAGCTTGGCAGTCTTGTGGTAGACCCTCCAAACCCAGATGGATCGTGCTCCCACTTTATTGACGAGATGGACACCACCCCAAAAAGAAGTCAGAAGAAGATCCAAAATTTTCGGTCAGCCATGGAAACTTGGGCAACGGTTTGGAAGGAGAGCGTCTGCCGGGCATAGGCTTGACCTCGGTTACATTGACGCAACCTTCACCATCGAACAAACCCGCGAAATAGGCTAACGTCCTCTCTTCCACCGCGAGCGAGTCATCCACATCGTCGAATACTGTAGTCGAGTGTATTATCGGCCGGATCGGCTCAAAACTAGACAAGCGCCGTGCTCTGCCTCGACGTGTCGCGTTTCGAACCTAGCTCACGGTCCTGACAACCCTTCAATCGGAATCGCCTCGGTGAGGCCTGATGCGGGATCTACGACGGCGTAGGTCGCCCCCGCCTCGCGCGCTATCAGGGCGTGGCGTCTGAGGCCGTCCCTGTTCTCTATGGTCCCGAGGCTGTGGGGCAGGTCCAGGTGGGCGGCCCGTTCGCGGAAGTCGCGGGCCTTCTCGGGTGAGCTGAAGAGCGCTGCTACCAGCACCTCTCCTTCTTCGACTTCGACCGTGATCAGGGGCGCCTCTCCCCTCTCGTCGGAGATCATGTACAAGGGGAGGGGAATCTCACCGGCCATCTCCTCCGCCTTCTTGGCCACGTCCTCGGCGTGGAACAGACCGGCGCCTCTTTCCGAGACGACGAGCACGAAGTCGGTTCCCGAGAGCGCGAAGACCTCCACCGCGCCCCAGTCCGAGAGCTCCCTGGGATCCAGGCCCGAGAGATCCTCCATCCCGTGCGCGGCCGCACCTGAGGAGAACTCTCCTGCGAGCTCCCTGTCCGAGAACAGGGCACCGACCCTGGCCCTTTCGCCGCCGACCTCGGTCTCCTGGAAAATGTCTCTTCCTTCGGAATCGACCAGCTTGAACAGGGGCGGGCGGGGTAGGTCGTCGAGGGTCAGCTCGCGCCCTGTCTCACCCATGATCCTCCCCCCGGCTTACGAGATCTTTGGCCGTTCCACGTGGGAAGAGTGTAGCCACGGCGAGGGCCGAGAGACCGAAGAAGAGCAGGACCCAGAACGCCGGGCTGAGCGAGGCGGCGAGGGCGCCGGCCACCTCCGAGTACGCCGCCTCGGGGATGCGGCTGCGCACGGCCGGCTGCAGTAGGGCGTTGGGGTCGGAGAGTAGACGCCCGAGGCCGGCGTCACCCCCCGCAGCCCTGTCGACGGCGGCCCTGTAACGCTCTCCGAGGGAGGCGTTCAAGAAAGCGCCCATCACGGCGACCCCGAGCGAACCTCCGATAGTACGGAAGAAGACCACCGAGGAAGTAGCCACACCGCGACGCCTCCAGGGCACAGCGTTCTGCACGCTGACGAGGTAGCTGGTGCTCGAGAAGCCGAGCCCCAGCCCGATAACGACGACGGTGAGTACGACATAGGCGAGCGAGGTTTCGCTATCCATAGGCATGCAGAGGGCCGAGCCCAGGGCGATCAGGGCCGACCCGAGCAAGAGCGTCGTGCGGTACCCTGTGAGCAGGAGCAGCCTTCCGCCAACGAAAGATCCCACGGGCCATCCTATGGAGAGTGAGGCCACCGCTGCTCCGGCCGTTATCGCCGTGCCGCCGAGGGCGCCCTGCACAAAGAGTGGCACGTAAACCGAGACGCCGAGCAAGACGCCACCCATTGCCAAGTTCCCGAGGGCCGAGACCGCGATGATCCGCTCCGAGAACAGGTCGAGTGGGACCACGGGGTCTTCCGCCCGCCGCTCGACGAGCACGAAGAACACGAGCACAGCCAACCCGCCGATGAAGAGCGCGAGGGTCGCCACTGAGAGTTCCGTGGCGCCCCCGCCTAGCAGTGCGAGCAAGACCGCGACGAGGCCGCCTGTAAGGAGGACCGTGCCGAGATAGTCCACGCTGCGCTCGCGACGCTCGAAGGACTCGGTCAGGGTCGCCGCGAGGAGGACGGCGGCGACGATACCAAAGGGTACGTTCACGTAGAAGACCCAGCGCCAGGAGATGAGATCAGTAATGAAGCCCCCGGCTGCGGGGCCGACCACGGCCGAAATGCCCCACACCGCCCCGAAGAGACCCTGGATGCGCGCCCGCGTCTCAAGCTCGAAGATGTCCCCGACTATGGTTATGGCGACAGGCTGCACGGCCCCAGCCCCGAGACCCTGGATCGTCCTGAAGAAGATGAGGGCCGCCATGCTCTGTGAGGTGCCCGCGAGCACGCTACCGAGCAGGAAGAGGAAGATCCCGGCGAGGTAGACGGGTTTCCTGCCGTAGGTGTCGGATAGTTTGCCGAAGACGGGACCAGTCACGGTCGCCGCGAGCAGGTAAGAGGCGAAGGCCCACGGATAGAGCTCGAGGCCGCCGAGCTCCCCGATCACGGTCGGCATGGCCGTCCCTACGACCGTGGCGTCGAGGGCGGCCAAAAAGGTGCCGATGAGCGTGGCGAGCGTTATGAGCGCCTTGCGGCGCTTGCTCAATCCCAAGAAACTTTGCTCCTGTAGCGGGTTATGGCTCTTACGAGGAGCGATCTTACCACCGCGTCGCTCCGTGACAGCGGTATATGAAGGGTGACCCTTCCTATACTGCGCATTTCAGCAAGCCGGCACTTCAGCTTCTCAGCTTCTTGTTTGCTAAGCGGTTGATGAGCTGATGGCTCCTCGCGAGTAAGGTTCGAGCCTTACTCGCGACGCCGTAAAGCGATGCCGTCCATCCGTCTACGAGCGAGAGGCTACTATCGAAAACCAGAAGCTGAAATGCTGACTTGCTAGATAAGAGACTTGGGGCGAGCAAGCTGTCTGACGACGGAGACGAGGGCTCCGTCGTCAAAGGGCTTCCTCAGGACCCGTACCGAGCCTTGCGTGCGTTCGGCGAGCGCTTTTGCGGCGGGGTCTTTCTTGGCCGCGGTGAGGACTACAGGGATCTTCTGGGTCTTCGGCATCGCCTTGAGGCAGTGACACGTCTCGACACCGCTCAGTTGGGGAATTGAAACGTCCATGATTATTAGGTCCACCCTGCGGGTAAGTGCCTCCTGGAGGGCCGTGCGACCGTCCGTAGCCGTGACCACGCGGAAGCCTGCGTTTTCCAAGGCGGTGGCGGAGTGCCCTAGCGCTTCGGCGTCGTCGTCTGCGACCATGATGGTTGCTCTGCGATCCACGGCGCTAGATTTTACACCCAATTTACATTTGCAGCGACCGTGATGTGGACCACATCCCTCTCCGACACGGCGGAATAGATGCGCTACACTCAACTTCGAGCACGGGAGACGAACGTCGGGTACGAGAGGTGAGCGTGACGAAGGAGAAATATTTCCGCAAAGGCTTCAAGATGCGGGAGAACGTCCAGCATCTACTGGACCGAGACTATCGCTCTGAGGTCGTTGACAGGGTCCGTGAGAACGGCAACGTCCTCGAGGCTGAGGACCTCACGATTCGCCTCGCCGATGAGTTCGGGTTCTGCTACGGGGTGGACAGGGCTGTGGACTACGCCTTCCAGACCAGGGAGAAGTTCCCCGATAAGCGCATCTTTATTACCGGGGATATGATCCACAACGCGTCCATGAACGACCGCCTGCGCGAGATGGGGATAGAGTTCCTCTCCACCGGCTTCGAAGGTCCCCCTGAAGAGGCTTTCGACGACCTCACCCCCGAAAACGTCGTCCTCCTGCCTGCGTTCGGCGCGCCCATAGATTGGGTCGTGAAGCTCAGGCAGAAGGAGTGCGTCGTGGTCGACACGACCTGCGGATCGGTCCTCTCGGTGTGGAAGCGCGTCACACGCTACGCCAAGCGCGGTTTCACCAGCATCATCCACGGCAAGTACTATCACGAAGAGACCAAGGCTACCGCCTCGCAGACATTCAGGGATGGCGGCAACGGGAAGTATCTGATCGTACGCAACCTAGAGGAGACGGGCTACGTCACGGACTTTATCCTTGGCAGGATGGGGACCGAGGAGCTTACAGAAAGGCTCGCACACGGTATGTGTCCTGGCTTCGATCCCGATGAGGACCTGCAGTGCGTGGGTGTAGCCAACCAGACCACGATGCTTATGAGCGAGACGATGGCCGTAGGCGAGGAGCTCAGGAAGGCGATGGCGGAGCGCTACGGGGTCGAGAACATCGAGGAGCACTTCGAGCTTTTCGACACGATCTGCTCGGCGACCCAGGATAGGCAGGACGCCCTCTTCGAACTACTCGAAAATCCTCTGGACGTGATGGTCGTTATCGGGGGCTACAACTCCTCGAACACGAACAACCTGGCGATAATCGCGGACGAGAGGGTCCCGCGCAGCTACCACATAGCGAGCGGCGATTGCATAGAAGGTGACACCATCCACCACAAACCAGCGGGGACGCCGCTGGACAGCAGGGAAGAGATAGAGGAGAGCGGCTGGCTTCCCGAAGGTCCCGTTCGCATAGGGCTCACGGCAGGCGCCTCAACCCCAAACTCCCAGATAGGGCTGGCCATCGGACGCATCCTCGAAGCCCGCGGGCTTCCGTCCGAGATCGCACTTCGTTAGGATTCAGGTCACAGGCAACAGGAAATACCTGAAACCTGTGGCCTGAAGCCTCTTAGAGTTCAGCCTCGATCGGGTTTCCACCTTACAAAGACCTTCCTACCCCGCCGAGCTCTCCCATAGTACGACTCAGGCGCGTGTTCTCGCAAGAGTGGTCGTACTTACAGGTGATGGTAGCGAAAACGTAGAATTGAAAAGAGCCCACAAGAAATGAGATGCAGTGCGGTCACCTTGATAGTCATCGAGGTTCACGAATTCAAGAACTCCTGATCTAAAGTTCCGCGCCTCCTGCTGACCCAGGGTGATGCCCGAGTGCTCTTCTACCGCGAGGGGGTACGACCGGCTCGGTGAGCTATCGGCGGAGTCGCAGCGTTGACCTCCGACTGCACCATCGCGACCGACATCCGCAACCAGCCTCTACGCCAATCCTTACGCTCGGTTCCCAAAGACCTTCGGAGACTGTGGACCGGTGCGATTATTTGGAGCACCAACGGTCTTCGGACGAGCGAAGACACCACAATGGTGGAAACGCCGGGACATAAACCAACACGTGAATGCGCGCAGGAAATGTGGCTCGGGCACCATGGTGACGTTCTTGGTGTTCGCCAAGTGCACGGTGGAGTCTTCGATCCAGTAGACCACGCCCCAATGAGCGGTCAGGGGACGACCTCCAACCTTTCCCATATCCATTATGACTATGACGGGCAAGCCTGCCTCGACTGATCGCTTGACTTCCTTCCATATCTTCTGGCGAGCTTCACCCTCGTTCCGTGCAGCAGCCCAGCTTGCTTCTAAGCCCGCAGATCGAAGCGCCTTTGCGAGCTGGCCGGGCGTGGTGCCGCATAATCCGAACAGGTGATCTGGGGGGAACTCCTCACGGATTCGACCGATTATCTCGTCGCTTGCCCAGTGATGCCGTCTATCCTTCTCGTCGTAGATCGGCTTCTTCAGGCCGTAAGGGTCGAGTCCGTGATAGTCGAGCAGGGTCGCAACCGCCGCCTGACCACACCCGTTCCAGGCCACCCGCGGGCGGGAACTGTGGTAAGAGTGCAAGTAGTCGATACCGTCCCTCAGCTACGCCTCGATGATTTGCTTCGCGTATGGTTCAGCTTGATTCCTCAGAGCATTGTAGCGGGACTTCGTGGCTCGTGGTTGGACCTTCGGGTACGATGGGTCACGGTGGTTTGCGAAGTCGGCACAGCTGTCGAGACGACGTGGGCGAGGGTGGATGGACTGCACATACGCTGCCTTGCCGCCGGGAGAGGAGGAGCACCGCCAGTGCTGCTTCTCCACGGTGGTGGGTTCGATGCCGCCGACTTTTCCTGCCGCTACGCCATCGGGCCTTTATCTCGCCTCCACCCCGTACTCGCTTTCGACTGGCCAGGATACGGAGGTAGCGAAACACCGAACCTCCAGTACGGCCTTGCCTACTACGCACGCTTCCTCGAGCGCCTGATGGACTCCTTGGAGTTCCGGCGCGTGGCTCTTGTCGGTACCTCTATGGGGGGTGGAGCGGCACTCTCCTTCGCGCTGCGTTCACCGGATAGGGTAGATAAGCTCGTCCTGGTATCGAGCTACGGGCTTGGCGAGGATGTCCCTTACGGAAGGCTGGGTTATTTCCTCGTGCATGCTCCGTTGGCGGCGGATATGCTCTACGAGATTTTGCGCCGGAGCCGACGCTCGCTCCGCTGGGGGCTGCGCAGAATCGTCTATGACCCGCGGATGGTGAGCGACGAGCTAGTCGAGGAAGCTCGTTGTTTGTTGAACCGGCCTGCATCGGGCCGGGCGTTTCACTCGTTTCGCAAGAGCGAGGTAGGCTGGGGTGGGCTGAAGACCGATCTCTCGGAGCACTTTTGCGAACTAGCTGCTCCGATCCTCCTGATCCATGGCGACTGCGACCCCGTGGTGCCAGTGGCATGGGGGCAAAGAGCGCACGAACGCCTTCCGAACTCGGAGCTGTGCGTTCTGCAAGGCTGCGGACACTGGCCGCCGCGCGAGCACCCGGACGAGTTCAACCGGGCGGTTGCGAACTTCCTCGCCCGCTGAACGCGAGGAATTGTTTTCGGGGGCGGCCTGTGGCTTCGAAGCGCGAAGGGTTAGGGCGCTTGACGGGACACCTATGAAGATCGAAAACTTTAAAGCTCAGCGTATAGATCAGCCTTCCCGCGAACGTTCCACCAGAGTCATACGTATTCCCTCCATCGGTCTGAGCGTGATCGAGGCGTAAGGCTCTACCGTCTGGTCAGGAGCGAGATCCATCC
>Ga0126314_10000884_pt1 | contig 14196 bp, 11 predicted proteins | sample Plot105B_FD_92535 | JGI IMG/M metagenome (GOLD analysis project Ga0126314, IMG submission 92535) | Serpentine soil microbial communities from UC McLaughlin Reserve, CA, USA - Plot105B | ecosystem: Environmental > Terrestrial > Soil > Grasslands | place: USA: UC McLaughlin Reserve, Lake County...
GAGTGCGGGGCATGGTAAGAATAGCGGTATCTATGTGTTGCTTCCGGGCCCAATGTTTAGCCTCGACTGTGGTTCCTCTATAGGGCACGCCCTCAAGCACCCCTCCTGCCGGGGCTAGAAAGCTGTCGAAGACGGCGACAGGCCTGTAACCGAGATGCCAATCCCTCTGAAGGGCACGCACCAAGCGCGCCCCAGCCTCACCAGCTCCCAGGATTACTACCGGCTTACCCCACGCCCCAGATCGCATCATTCCCCGCTTCACGAAATGCCGCACCAGCGGAGCCAACAACAGGAGGCTCAGAAAGCCCAAAACCAGCAGCAGGCGCGAGATTAAATCCCCAATGTGAAAGACGAGTGCGAAGGTGGAGATTGTAGCTAAGGTAGCCCCCACCGCGTAAGTTTGTCGGCGCAGCTCCTCTACCTGGTCCAGGCCGTAACCCGGATACAGTCCCAGCAAAGCGCGCATCCCAACCCACACAAACACGTTGGAGACGTTGCCGACCACGGCGATCTCCGAAAGCTCCGACCGTCCCCAAGCACTGTGAAGGACGGACGCTACATACCAGATAAGGCACGCGAGCACGACATCTGAGAAAATTAGCCTCAAGGCAACCAGCGTCTGGCTCCCAGTTTGCACCCGGCGCTCTGAAACGGCATCAATCTGAGATGCGGGGCCGGTCAGCTCGTCGTCAGAAGATGTAGCAGCGGCAGCTTTACCGCCTTGCAAGTTAGCAACTCCCGCCGCGTGTTCTTCCCGTGATCCCTGCTGTCCTTTCAAATTGTACTCACGGTATTAATGCTACCTTCCTATGAAAGGTTGGTAAACATTTGTAGGACAAGGTTACGTTAGTTGGTGGTCGAAAACCTTCCTCTGAAGGCATTTGCGTACTTTATAAGCTCTGATCAGCGTAAACCCAAAACACGAGTTTACTCTATCCCCTCCCGCAGTAGAATTTTTGCCTGCCACCCGAGATTGGGTAACTCCCCTACATCGAGAAGCTTGCGCGGTGTTCCATGTGAGCTGGTAGAGTCGTAGACAACAGCTCCTTGGTAGCCGACGATGTCACAATTGCTTCGTATACCCTAAAGTTGGTCTGTTCTCCCGAATCGCCCCAAGCTCCTTATGTACACCTTTCGTATCTCTCTGCTTCGTCTCCGTAGGAGATTCATGACGCTCGTGTTAGAAGATCAAAGCGAACACCTTAGCCTATTAGTGGCTGCTAAAGCCCAGGTCTGGCGCTGCAGCTCCTCGGCCTTATCCAGATCGTAGCACCGCCTTGCAGTGATATTGGGCCACCCCGTCTACTAGGCGCATGGAGGCTTCCTTAGAAGCTTACGCAGAAGAATAACGCTCCCCGACAAATGTGCCATCCTACAGCGCTAGCTGACCGGGTCAACCTCACTGCAATCCGCTATAGGACCGGTCGTTTCGGAAGCCTAAGGAAGCCTTACCCCGTCTCAATTCTTAGTCATAGGCTACTCGTATCCTCTGGTTGAGCCTGACTCAATGCCCTTCTAAGAGATTTAACGGTTCCCGCTACTGGTAGATTGGAGGACGGATTGTCTACCAACCCCATTTGTAGTAGTGCAGGGCTGCGAGACTCTCTGCTGGGCGCTCGGACTGTCCCTCGGATCGTTATTCTAAACTCTCACCCCGCTGGAACCTGCTCCACAACTCTTCCACAGTGCTTCGGAATTCGTCCTGAAAGCTCTGCTGTCCGAAGCGCTCAGCGTGGCGGCGGCAGGCAGCGGGCCTGAACTTATCTTCGTGTATTTCGAAGAACTTAACCGCTTCTCTCAGGGCTTCCGGCGTCTGCTCATCGAAGAACACCCCCGTAGCATCGGGAGCAGGCCACCCGATAACGGTTTCCAGAGCTCCGCCCTTACCGTAAGCAATCACAGGGCACCCTGCAGCCTGTGCTTCGACTGGGGCGATGCCGAAGTCTTCGTCAGCTGCAAAGACAAAAGCCTTGGCTCGCTGGAGGTAATCCGCTACTACTTCACCAGGTTGGTGGCCTAGAAGTTTCACGTTTGGTCCTGCTATGCGTTGGGCCTTCCCAAACTCTGATCCCTCTCCAATGACAACGAGCGGTTTCCCCATCCTAGTGAAAGCTTCAACAATTATGTTCATGCGCTTATAGGGTGCAAACCGGGAGACCGCAACGAAGAACTCCTCCCGCGGCAGATCTGGGCGGTAGCGCTCGATACTTATCGGTGGGTAAATCACTCGTGCCGGGCGGCGGTATAATTTACCGATGCGTCGCGCTACATAGGAAGAGTTAGCAAGGTAAGCATCCACTCGGTTACCAGCACCTAAGTCCCACATTCGCAGATAATGTAGGACTGATCTTACCAACCAACTCTTGGGCCCTCGGTCAATACCGCTCTCAGCTAGATAATCTAGGTACAAGTCCCAAGCATAGCGAATCGGCGTGTGTATGTAACTTATATGCAGTTGGTCAGCGCGCGTTAGCACTCCCTTAGCTACGGCGTGGTTAGAGGAGATAACCAGGTCATAGGAACGCAGATCAAACTGCTCCACCGCCAGCGGCATAAGCGGCAGATAGGTCTGATATTTCTCTTTAGCCTTGGGCAGCCTCTGAATAAACGATGTACGAACCGGAACTCCTTCAAGGGGCGTCCCGCGCAGTCCCTCCGGATCATGGACCAGGGCGTAGGAGTCAGCGCAGGGGAAAGCTTCCAACACGGCAGCAACCACCTGCTCGCTTCCGGCGTACCGGACCATCCATTCATGTACAACAGCAACCCGTGCTTCTGCAAGAGGCGATAGCTGCTGAAGGGCACTCACACTTTTGCCACTTGGTAATAGACTTTGCAGATTTCAGATAACATCTGTTCCTCTGAAAATAGCTCTCGCACACGATCGCGCCCGTTTTCTATAATTCGCTCGCGCAGCGCCGACTCCTCAGTCACTCGCACCACTGCTCGAGCGAGGTCCTGGGCCGAGCGACCATCAACAAGTAGGCCGCTCCTTCCATCTTCGATAATCTCATTGAGTCCGCCTACGTTTGTAGCAACGACGGGTACCCCAGACCACATAGCCTCAAGCGGCAAGATGGGCATACCCTCCCACCGGGATGTCATGAGAACTGCGTGAAGGCCCGAAAGAACCTCTAAAGTCTCCGAATGGGACAACGATCCCAAAACCTGTACTTGAGGCAAGCCGCGCTGCCCAATCTCAGCCTTCACCTTATCCTCTAATGCACCACCGCCCACGATGGTCGCTGCGTATTCTGGCAGATGCTCTAGGACGTCCAAGAATAGGAAGGGGTCTTTTTGGTGCACTAGGCGACCTATAAATCCAATGTGCTTGTGTGTCCCCGGTAAGGCTCTTGGAATTCTTCTAAGAGCTATACCGTTGTAGATAACGGTATTCCATCTTGAATAAGGCGAGAGATCATAGGTATGTGCTAGTTGCGCATCGTGTTCACAAACGAAAACGGTCTCCTGTACGTGGCGACTAATTAAACGCTCTGCGCTAAGTGCAAGCCCGCGCATAATAGCGCTCTTGTGAAGAAAATGGTAGCCATGCACTGTGTATACGATTGGAACTTCTAGGTGCGCCAAAGCACAAAAAAATGCGGCTCGCCCGCCGTGAACGTGCACTACTTCAGGCTCGAGCTCATGAACGATACGCCGCAGTATAAAAAGTATCTCAGGAGCAAGTCGTCTGCGAAAGAACTCCACGCCGAAGCAAGGAATATCCAAGCCCTGCACCTCGTTTAAGAGGTAAGAGCCATCCTGCGTTACAACGCCTAAAGAAAGTTTACTGCCAAGGCCCCGAAGGATTTGAAGGATGTGAGTTGTCCCGCCCCCAGGAGCACCATCAGCAACGACTTGAAGAACTCGCATACTATCCAAAAGGCCAGTTCGCAAGTAATGTTTTTGAGTGCGTTGAGTATGCTAGTGCACCTACGAGGGGCAACGTTACAGCATCAGTCATAATGGTTGAACCGGTATAGCGTAGTATAGGGCTTCGAGAGACCGAGATTCTATGGCTAAATTCATCTTCTGACGAGATTCTTAGCAGAGTAGCTTTCATGCTTCCATGATCGTCTTTGGCTCAATGGTTTTGACCGACGCTGTAGCCATGGTAGTGCTGGGCTTACATGCACCCCTCTTGTTCTTACTTGGATAGCCATCCTCGCAACCTCCCAGAGAAAGCACTCCAATGGTAGAACGCTTTTACACTATCGCCCGTAAAGACGCTGACGATAGCTCCTCCAATAGGCCGTATTAGATAGTAAGCTACAAGCCAGATAGGGTAATTGTGCTTCCTCCATACCCTTCCAATTCCTGCACCATAGCTGAAAGCGCGCTCTGCCATTATCTGATAGCCGTGCCTGAAAGGGTTTGGGTGAATCACAACTAGATTCGGGTCATAATAGACTTTAAACCCAGCTTTGGTTGTACGCAGAGGATAGTCTATATCTTCACCACCACCCCATATTGTTCCGGCCCCGACTCCTAGAGTCTCATCAAACCTTCCCACCTTTTCTATCACGTAACTCCGAAGAAAAATGCAATATGATATCGCTCGTACCCAGACGTTGGAGTAGTTTAGTAGACCGGACGAGGCGTCGAATCTTGCAGAGCTGGCTCCCAATTCATCAACGCCGCGTCCTGTAACTCCGTCAATATCTGCATGCTCCTGCAAGAGTTGGACAACTTGTTCAAGAAAGCCAGGGGGATAGATACAATCATCGTCGGGAAATCCCACCACATCACCTGTAATGTGCTCTAAGCCTGTGTTGCGGGCTCTGGAAAGTCCTCGTTGTGAGCGCAGGTGGATTATAGTAAATCTAGACCGAAACGAGTCTAAGAGAGGCACTAGCCGGGCATCAACATTCTGATCTACTACGATCAACTCAATATTTCGATAACTCTGGGCTTCTAAAGAAGCCAAGAAGCCCTCTACCTCCCGTACTCGACCTACGGTCCCCATGATCAGAGAGAATTTCATTTACAATCCGTCTCCTAACATAACTTCGTTGTCGGGCTTGAGCAGCCTCCGTTCTCTGTACCAGTAGTTATGGGTAGTGCTTCTCTTTAAGATGATGCCACATCACCCTAAATTGTAGCGCTAGACGAAAGGCTTGAGGTAAAATAGTGGTGCATCTAACGCGATCTGTAGATAGCGTCTGGTAAGTTGTGGGTTGAGTGAGGAGGTAAGCACTTGACCCCGAAGAAAGAGTTCGAGCAAGCCGTCAAACGGGACGTGCAGACCCGGGTGCGCGAAGGCGTCAAGGCCGTCCTCGAGGAGGTCCTCCAAGAGGAGATGACCGAGCATTTGGAAGCCGGCTACCGGGAGCTCACCCCCACCAGGCGCGGCCAGCGCAATGGCCACTACACCCGAAACCTCGTGACCCCGGCGGGCAGGATCGAGCGCCTGGAGGTGCCTCGGGACCGGGAGGGCGAGTTCGTCACTGAGGTCTTCGAGCGCTACAAGCGGATGACCGGGGACGTGGAGGAGGCGGTCTTGGAGATGTACCTCTCGGGCATCTCCGTGCGCAAGATAGCAGGGGTCACCGACTCCCTGAGTCGGGTGAAGATCGGCAAGGACGCCGTAAGCCGCATCGCCTCTCGCCTAGAGGGGCAGCAGAAGGAATGGCGGGGGCGGCCTTTGGAGGAGAAGGAGTACCCCTACCTCTATCTGGACGCTACTTACCTGAAGCTCCGTTGGGGGGCAAGCGTCACGAGCATGGCGCTGTTGGCATGTGTGGGGGTCGATGAGGGGGGCTTTAGGGAAGTCCTGGCGGTGGAGGTGGCCGGAACGGAGAAGGGCGAAGCCTACGCCTCGCTGCTACGGGGTCTCATCGACCGGGGCCTAAAAGGCGTGAGGCTGGTAGTGAGTGACGACCACGAGGGGATAAAGACCGCGGTGGCGAGCGAGCTGCCGGGGGTGGAGTGGCAGAGGTGCGTGGTGCATTTCGAGCGCAACGTGCTCTCTCACGTGCCGGCCTTCTCGATGGCCGAGGTGAGCCAGGACCTCAAGGCGATCTTCAAGGTCAGGCGCAAGCAGACCGCGCTGACCTTGGCCGAGGAGTTTGTCAAGCTCTACGGGAAGCGTTTCCCCAAGGCGGTTTCGGTCTTCGAGGCGGGCATAGGGGAGGCCCTGACCCACCTGAGCTTTCCGGGTAGCCACCACGCCAGGATACGCACGACGAACATGCTAGAGCGGCTCTTCAAGGAGGTAAAGCGGAGAACGAGGGTGGTTGGGGTGTTCCCCAATGAGACGAGCGCGAGCACCTTGGCGACAGAGATCATGTTACGGAGCAGCGAGGAGTGGACGCTGAAGCACTACCTAACGATGGATGCCCTTGAAGCATCAGGAAACCCGAACCCACAACATTCGAGACATTGACCGATCTGTAAGAGTAGAGCGTATCACGCCCGAAACGAGAAAACCGCTGCCTGAGGCTGAGGGTGCTGATCAACGCTTGGCGTGGCAAGCTTCGCCTTCTTCTTTAACGGTAGCCTCGTGTCGCTCCTCGGGGATCACGCCTGGTATGCTTCCCACAAGTCGCTGCAGTAGGTCGCTCCTCTCTAGCATCTTTGACGATTTCAGTGGTGCCGCAGTGAGCACAGGCGATAACTTTGGTAACCGCGCGCTCACCCTAGCACACCCTCTCTTCCCGGAGAGATGGGAGCAAAGAAATCACTTTCCCGGGTCGAGCGTCGAACGCTCACATGGGTCACCTGGTACGAAAGAGTCGCAGGTCGGGTTTACTGGTGCACCGGGCGCACCGTTAGCCCTCGAGGTTGCTCTGATACAGTCAGTCTTATGCGGCTAGCCTTGCTCTGCCACTTTGGTCCTATAGAAAGCGAGAGTGTAGTTGTTACATACAACACCCAAAAAACGTTGTTCCAGACCAATATTGTTGTTTCTGTTGTGTTGTACAACAACATAAACATCAAGTATGTAATCGGCCACAATCCCTCTGTTGTCCTACTCAGACGCACCCAGCTTATTGCACGTACGAAAGTTAAGAAAAATCCAAGCGTAAACACTGATACCCCTAGCAAGCCCAGGTCGAGCCACAGATCAAGAAAACCATTGTGTGCGTGGGGGTGATTTGAAAGGGTTACAAGCAAGACATAGGCAGAGCCCCCCTCCCTACCTAGCCAGAACCCACTGTACCCGTAGCCTAACCAAGGACAGTTCCCTATCATGTCAACTACAGCAGACCACAGCTCGGTACGCCCACTGAGCGTAACATCCTTCCCCATAAAATCTAGTAAGGTATCTGCGTTACTCAAGAGCCACACAACTATACACACACCTAAAAGCATCGCCCCTATAAGAAAAGGTACTACCAAAATATGGCGCCACTGCAAAGCTCTATTGAGCGGTAAGAGAGTCAGAAGGGCTAGAAAGACAACCAGAGCTGTTGCTGAGTTTGAAAGTAAAACGAGACTAACCGAAAGGCCAAAACCAGCCCACGCAATCCAGCGGTACCTCCGACTGCTCACAGCAAGAAGTAAAAAGACCAACGTACTTAGGGTCATAAGGCGTCCCAGGTTGTTTTTGTGGTCAAAAACTCCTCGCCAACCTTCCCCACCCATCCCCCCACTCGAAATGCCAAAAGAGGGTAAAATTAAAGCAACCACAAAGCTAGTCAGTGCCGCTATTCCCAGCGCCCAGGCCACTAACCGCAGTTGCTCGCTCAAACTAAATCGTGCAGCTAAGTACACTCCGAACAGCGTAGTCCCCGCTAGAGCTACGCTTCTGCGTAGCGTGACTTCCGGTACAGCAGACCACAAAACCGAGATCAGGGCAATTCCGAGTAGGAGCAAAAGAAGCTTGTTACTGGTAGCAACGCCTATAAAGTGCTTCCACCGTAAGACAAGGAGCAAAAGAGTGACCCCATAAATGGCCAACCACATAGCCTGTATACTAGGGTCGCCCTCAATAGTGTAAGAACCGAACTCACTCTCCTGGTATAGGAGACTGTTTATTAGAGCCCCTGCGGTAAGCAACAAAACCAAAACCGCAAATCCCTTTTCGGCTAAGGCAACTACCTTTTGACGTACGAGCACAGCTTCGGCGCCTCCAAACCGTAATATATCGCTTAGGAGAGAACAAAAGAATAAAGAAATTGTTGCTCGGTGTCTATATTCCACTAAAATTACATAGTACTTAGCTCTGTCAACATCCCAGTGTAGTATACGATCTTGCTTACGTCGGCAAATGTCTCTGAAGGAATAATGAGCCCTATGAGTAAGGTCGGTTTCGGTCATTTTGCTAGAGTGCTGTGAGTTGGCCTACTGCACATTGCAGTGATATCGACTCAAGCTGCCCGTATGCACCGCCCCTATGCACCTATGGGTGCTTGTTAAAAGACCCCTGCAGGAAGATGGGACACTGTAGCAGCGCCGCGTTCTACCGAGCAAGGCTACCTGGATCAGCCGATCAACGCCTCTGCAACCCGCTAAAGCTCTCAAGGCATGCCTTACCTAACTACAGCTTCTGAACGTCCTTTGCTTGATACGCTACGAGAACTCTACTCTACTATAAGCTAATATTCTCGGCCAGCCTAGCATAGCGAATCGCAGAGGATAAGATTCCGAAGCTGCACAAAGCGCGAGTTCACGCTACGCTTCGCTGTTTCCAAGCACCGCTACGGTGCATGGACACCGACGCCAGCTAGCGCAGCAGGCGCTGGCTGAAGCAGTAAAACACTCGGCTCGAGAAGAATATTGTTGCCGAGCAGGCCGTGGACATAAGCATTCCGGATCAGTGGTGATGCTCATTAGCAACTCCTTCGTATCGCACCTTCCGTAAGTACCTTATGTATATTCCCAGGGCCCTCCATGTCTCTGGCCATAGAGCTACTCCTACCATGCCTAGCATAGCCACCCAGCCCAGCTCTCTCCAGAAGAGGGCTAGAGCAAAGGCTAGCATCCAGAGTCCGGCCAATCGGTAGTTCGGTTTCCCCACCTCCTTTACAATAAGCAGATGGATTACAATGTAGCTTACCAGGGCGACCACTTCGGCCCAACCGTATCCTATAAACCCCATCAGGGGCACAAGCCAAAGGGCACTCCCCGCAAAGAGAGCAATATATACTAGGTGGAAGATCATTACTTGCCGATTACGCTGTAGCACGTAGAGGACCGAAGAGTGCAGTTGGAAGAGCGTGCTAGCCAGGTAGCCTAGAGCGATAAAAGGGTAAACTTCAAGTACTGGAAGCCAGTTGGAACCTAAGAGTGGTGGCAGGATCATGGGGGCAACTAGGCTGAACGCTACCAGGAAGCCTCCCAAGGCTAAGACCTGGAGACGCATCCCCTCATTGATAGCTGAAACTAAACGAGCTCGATCTGTCTGGACACGGGCCAGCGCGGCGATCGAGAGTCTCCAGGTAACCGCCTTCACGAAGCCGAGCTGCTCCACTAAGCGGATGACTAAGGCCACATAGCCTACCGCCTCGGCACCAGCGTATCGACCTACCACTAACGGATTGACCAAGGGGCGTAGACTCCAGATCCAGTCAGCAGCTGAGAACCCTAGGCCGTATCCTACCATGGCGCGTACTCGTGCGAATTCCCAGTGAAGCTTAGGCCGGTAGCCTGACATAAGGTAAAGCAGGCTCGACATGAGAAGCTGCGAAACCCATAATCCGAAAACTGGAGCCCAAGGTCCCTGTCCTCTATAGGCTAAGGTCAAGGCCACTACGTAGAGAGCTATCTGTCCCGAAAGCTCGATCGAGGCTACCCTACGATAGTTTAGAGCGCGCTCCAAGCGAGCTAGGGGCACTAGACCGAGTAGGTGCACGGGGAGCACCGCAAACAGAGCCATGGCCACTGGGCCAAATCCCTCAAGACGCACCCACCACTCTATAAAGGGCAAGACCAGCAAGGCTACTCCTATACCTGCCAAGCTTAATAGTACGAGAAGCGAAAAAGCTTGGTGGTAATCTTGTGGTTGTGGTTCGCCTTCGTAGCGGATTAGATACACATCCACGCCCCACTTACTCATGTTGAAGAGGTAACTGTAAATTCCGAAAGCCGCAGCGTATATGCCGTAAGCTTCTGGACCGAGAGATCGGGTAAGCAAGATCACCCCAACCGCGCCTATAACTACTCCTAGCCCCTGGCGTAGGATTAGGTAGACTCCACCGCGTAATACTCGTGTCCGCAGGTTCATTGGTGTAACAACCTAGCACATTGGCTGAGTGACACAAACCTTAGACTCGCCCCCTCTAGTGATTCTTCGTCAATTTTGCTACCGCTGACGAATGCACTTCACTCTACGGCAAGTCATAAACTTAGCGAATGGGAAGCGCCTCATGGTAGCCTTCGTACGTCAGCAAGCCATCCGCCCTCCCGCTTGCCTGCTCAGCCTACCGGTTCAATAATTATGAATACCGCTGATGGCCGCAGCGGTCAAGAGATGCTGGACGTGAATCTTCGGAAAATCTACGTACCTGGAGTTGCGTAAGCTGCAAGTCCTCACCGCCCAAGCAAGGGTGCCTTTGATTCACGAGACCGTTGGGAGACCAGCCTCTCAGATCGACTCCTTCGCCAGCCAGCGCCTGCATGGTCACAGTGTATGAGTAGACCGACAGAGAGGATCGACGAGTACGTACAGGATGTGTGGAAAGAAGCGTGCAGCGTAGGGTGCTCGCTCAGAACGCCTATACGTTAACATCGTAGCAGGTAAGCTCTGTTAACTAAACCGTAGCAAGTAAGCTCTGCTTCTCGTCTTATGTATACTGAGATCAAAGGAAGAGGCTTGCTATAGAAATAATTACTACAGCGGTGTGCGTCAGGATTGGATCCCTGATTTGTCTGACTGTGCAAAGCAGGCTCAAAAGCCTCAGGACCTGCGTCACTTGGCGGGCTCAACCTTTGCGAGCACCACTGTAAAGAGATACTAAAGAGAGGCGCTCATCGCTACGGGCATTCGCGAAATGGTAAGTGTGGTAATTCCTACGCGGGATAGATCTCACCTTGTCTCTCTGGCAGTGAGGAGCGTCTTGACTCAAACTTTCGACTCTATTGAAGTCGTCGTAGTCGTAGATGGTCCTGACGAAGCTACGGTAAGAGCGCTCCGTCAAATAGGAGATCCTAGGTTGAAAATAGTAGAGCTACGCGTGTGTTCAGGGCCAGCAAGTGCTCGTAATGCAGGAGTCACCGAAGCCCGAGGCTCATGGATAGCATTCTTGGACGACGATGACGAATGGCTTCCGCATAAGCTTGAAGTCCAAATCGAAGCGGCAAGACGTTCATGTCACGCTTTCCCTGTTGTTACAAGCCGCTTTATCGCCCGTACGCATAAAGGGAATTTTGTTTGGCCCAAACGATTGATGACTTCATCAGAGCCACTTAGTGAATACCTATTCACTCGTAAACCTTTTTATAGGAAGGTCGGAATGATAACAACACCAACTCTTCTCACAAGAAAGGTCCTATTAGATGCGATTCCCTTTAGGAGCAACACATGGGTCCATGAAGATTGGGAATGGCTCTTGCGGGTGGCGACTTTGGAAGGTGTTGGTATCGAGTTTGTACCCGAAACTCTGGGAATTGTACGCATACAGGAAGGCCGTGGAAGCGTGAGCAATAGAAACGACTGGCGGCAATCACTCGCTTGGATCAAAAAAAATCAGGATATAGTAACGCCACGAGCCTATGCAAGCTTTGTCTTGACACAAATAAGTCCGGCGGCGGCTCGAGATGGTGATTGGAAGGTCTTTTGGCAGCTCCTTCAAGAAGCCATACGTGTTGGCAGACCTAAAGCAAGTGATTTACTACTGCACATTATATGGTGGTTAGTACCAAGAAAGATCAGAGGCTGGCTCGGCGTACTTGTCGCAGGAGAGCGTAGAGCATAAAGACCTTGCAAGGTCAGCTTCTGTTTAGGCAGTCTTTCTATTTACAATCAATCTACGATCAATCCGCTTAACCAAGCCAAGCACATGTAGTAACGATCAAGGATCAGCTCGCGGCATATAGCACTCGCTGTCTCCGTCAATCGAACTTACGAGGCCCATATATCAGCGGTTGTTGAGTGCAGCTTGTTGACCCTTGTCCTCAGTTTGTTTCTGACAGTAAGGCATTGCTAGCACTGTCAGAACTGCCGCAAATTCCTGACACAACTTGCCCATAAACGCTCCGAGCTCCGGGACACTGCAGTCTTCCACTTTCGCCACCCACCCCTCTGATAGGCTCCTCCGATGCATTGCTTTGCGTCAATAGCATATCTAGCACAATCGGTTAGGCAGGGCCTGACTCTTTCCTCCGTTGGAAGAAGAGGTATGTAGTTTTTTTCGGCCCAGGTTTGAGTGTGCGCAACTTGTGGAGATAGGGTCTCACAACCTCCCTCCCCGTAAAGTTTAGTACGGCGCTATTAAGTGGAAGGCGAACGCGAACCTTCACGGGTTCATAACCACTGATTTCAGCCATCTTTACAATTGCGCGGTGGGTGAAGCAATTAATATGCTCGAGTGGCGCCACAGGATTCAGTGAATTTTTGCTTCCTTTGGCCGCTGTCCAATCCATAATCGCTAATCTCCTCTTTATATCCCATCCGTTAGGTACGCTTATCTTGATAACCCCGTCCGGTTTGAGCGAATTACACAGATACTGAAACGTTGCTAATGGATTGGGCAGGTGCTCGAACACCTGTTCAGTGTTTATGAAGTCAAACTGACGTTCTGACATTTCGTTATGCCCTAATATCGGTATCCCAAATGTTTTAGCGTAGGCGATCCTGGTTTGTGATAACTCCGTGCCAAAAACAGAGCAACCGTATGCTTGAGCCATACGGCACCACTCGCCCCAACCCATACCAAAATCCAAAACCTCAAGGCGGCTGGGTGTCAGCTGAAAATGGCTAATAATCATTCTAACTTCGCTAGCTATTCGTTCATAGTAGGTAATATCTCGGTTTTTGACCTCCATGCTGAAGACCTTTTCTGGGCTTATCCACTCCTCATATAGCTTTACCATCAAACGGTCATCGGGAATCAGGTGTTGATATACCAAACCGCAATGTGGGCATTCATCAAGTATGTACCTCGCGTCTTGCAGGTAATCGAATTCTACCCCTCCTTGAGGAGAATAAAAATCTTCTAGGTAGTCACTAATCGGAGGTTCCGCGAAGCTTTTAGAGTACAATTCCCTGCTTCCTGTAGATCGGCATGCTGGGCAAAATTCGCGTTGTATAAAATAGGTATCACTCACTCGATAATACCCTTCCACGCTCGGTAGTCTCTCTCAACTACGCATATTCTGCCATAACCCAAAGAGAAGGGCTTCTGTGCAGTCCTCGCTAGCTCTTAGGGCCTTCTTGGTTAGTCTTGAGCCTAAGATAAGGCAGCGAAGACGGCTAGTCGGGGCTTGTAGCGACCCTTTGGGGTTCGATCTACTTCGCTGCACCAAAAGTGCGGATGAACCAGTTTTCGGGCTCTCCCGCACTTTTGGTGCAGCAAAGAAGATCTAATACCAACATGGGGCCAGTCGGACCGAAAAGCTGTCTTTACTGTGACATTTTGGATCCACGACCTACCTACAAAACGCTTCAAGCCTAGTACAAGCGCCTCACAAAAGCCGGTTCGTAGAGTGGGTCGAAGCCTGATCACCAAAAGTGCGGGAGAGCCAGTTTTCGGGGGGCAGCCAAGATCAAGAGTACGGAAGGAAAAGTCGTTCTGACCGTCCGATCCGGCTGGCAGAAGGCACTACTGTTCGATAGTCGGCGTTGAGGACGAGACCTAGCGCAGCAAGGTGACCTCCCCTCACTGCTCGCCTGTAGTGAGGAGGGGAGCCCTCACGCCTGGTCCAGCAGTCGGTTACCGAAGACGATCCAAAAAGCTATCTACTGCTACGGGCTGTTCCTGCCGGAGTTTACAGCAGCGATCACAATAGTTGAGCAGGTGACCGGTATCCACAGTGTCTGAAGAATCCTTCTGCATCCTGAGGGGCGATCGCCTCGAGCGCCCTACCCATCGCTTCGATCAGTGCCTCCCGGCTTCTGGCTTCCGCTTCGCGCAGGAAGCCTTTTAGCTTGCTCTAAAGACTTCCTCTATGGGGTTTCTATGAGAAGGTACATTCTGTCAAGGGCCAACGTGGTGGCCTCAGAGGCGACTCGGTTAGACAAAGCCCCTTCGCGCTGCGTTTCTATCCGCACTCCGTTTGAGCCAATCGAAGGTGGCTCGGTGCTCGATGGGATCC
>Ga0126314_10000885_pt1 | contig 14193 bp, 9 predicted proteins | sample Plot105B_FD_92535 | JGI IMG/M metagenome (GOLD analysis project Ga0126314, IMG submission 92535) | Serpentine soil microbial communities from UC McLaughlin Reserve, CA, USA - Plot105B | ecosystem: Environmental > Terrestrial > Soil > Grasslands | place: USA: UC McLaughlin Reserve, Lake County...
ACGCCCCGCCCGTCGTCGGTGACGGTGAGGTCCACCCAGCCGCTGGCGTTCGCATGGCAGCCCAGGCGCACGGTGCCCTCCGGGGACTTGCCCGCGGCGCGGCGCTCCTCTGGAGACTCCAGTGCGTGGTCCACGGCGTTGCGCACCAGGTGCACCAGCGCGGGCAACATGCGGTCCGCCACGGCCTTGTCCAGCTCCGCGTCGCCCACGTCCATCTCCAGCCGCACCGCCTTGCCCGTGGTGCGGCGCAGGCCGCGCACCAGCAGCGGCAGCCTGTCCAGCACGTCCCCCACGCGCACCATGCGCAGGCGGAGGATGGCCGCGCGCATGTCGCGCAGCTGCCGGCCGTTCTCATGGAGGATGGCGCGCAGCTCCCGCGTGGGCGCTCCCACGGCCGTCAGGTCCGCCACCGCGCGCTGCAGCCGCGAGCGGTTGACGACGAGCGACGCCAGGCGCTCCAGCGCCTCGTCCAGCCGGGACACCTCCACCCGCAAGGTCCCGCTGGACCTTCGCCCCTCCTCCGGCTCCTCCAGCTCCGCCTCGCGCGCTGGCACCGGCGCCCCGTCTTCAGCCAGGGGCGCGGGCAGGGTCGACAGCGCGCGCACCTGGGCGGGCTCGCCGCCCGCGGCCTCCATCAGCACGGCGTCCGAGGCGTCAGTGCTCAGCAGCAACACGAAGGTGAGCGAGCCACCACCGGGCGCCGGCCCCGCGAGGGGCACCACCTTGACCAGGTCGCCCAGCGTCGCCAGTCGCTCGCGCACGCTGTTGATGGTGACGCCCCGCGCGGCGCGCTCGGCGCCGGGGATGAAGTCCACGCGCACCGGGCGGCGATGGCCCGCGCCCGTCGTGAGCTGCTCGCGTTCGACGGGCGTCAGCCGGGAGCCGAGCGCCAGACTCTCATCGAGCGTCACGGCGACGGGCCGCGCGGTGCCGGGCACCACGGAGGTGGAGACCCCGAGCGCCTCCAGCCGCTCCAGCAGCCCGGCCGGCACCGGCGCGGCGTCCTTGCCCGAGGCGAGCTGGCGCATGCGCTGCTCCACCGCGCGCAGGCCCTCCATCAACGGCTCCACGCTGGACTCGGGCAGCCGCCCGCCGGCCTGGTCGGCCTGGCGCAGCGACGACTCCATCCAGTGGGAGATGGAGACGATGGGCTCCACGTCCACCATGGCGGACAGGCCCTTGATGGTGTGCAGCGCGCGGAACAACTCCCGCACGGATTTGGGGTGGGCGGCGCCACGACGCGCGCTCGCCTCCACGGCCATCAAGTGGCGGTGGGCCGAGTCGAGCAGCTCCTCCACCTCCGCCAGATAGGCGGGAAGGAAGTCCGCGAGGTCCACGGAGGCGGTCAAGCCGGCTTCTCTTCCAACAGGCCCCGAGCCTCCGCGAGGATGTCATCGGGCTTGAAGGGCTTGGTCATGAAGCGGTTGGCGCCGGCGGACAGGGCCCGGGCTCGCGACGCATCGTCACCGCGGGTGGTGACGATGATGATGGGCAGCGCGCGCAGATGGTCCTGCCCTCGCACGAACTCCACCACCTCGATGCCGCCGATGTCCGGCATGTTCAGGTCCAGCACCACCAGGTCGTACGGGCTCAGCGACAGGCGCTCGATGGCCTCCAGCCCGCTGGACGCATGGGTGAAGTTCAGGCCCGGGTAGGGCCTGAGGCAGGCCACCACCATGTCCCGCATCACCTTGCTGTCATCGACGACGAGCACCTCTGGCATGAATTCCCCTGGCGACGTGTGCCGAACCTAGAGCGATTCCCCGGCCTGCATAGAGAACGTCTCGGCGTCCTCCCCGCCACCTTCCAGTGGAGGACAATCGTACGGCGGGACAGGGACCGGCAGTGGGAGCGCTCGGCGGCCTCCCATGCTGATGGTGCGAGTCTCCCATACCTCCCAGCGCCCGGCTGCTAAAACCCAAAGGCCGATGAGCCCGTCCAGAAGGACCTGCCATGGCTTCTGGAGCGCTTCCCGGGCTTTCCCGCGCACGCTTCTCCCTCTGGGAATCCCCGGCGGCACCCGTCGAAATGAGCCCTCCGTCGCTTGCGCGCCCGGAGCCGCGAGCGGTATGAGGCCGGGCACTTTTCTGACTCTGCAAATCAATCTCAACTCTTCAGGAGTTCCCCCATGAAGTCCCGTGCCTGTGTCCTGGCGCTCGTGGCCCTCTGGCTCGCCGCGTGCGGGTCCGACGTGGAGCCGACGCCCGGCGTCCCCGTCTCGCCGTATCTGCTGGTGACGTCCCACGCATCGGGCGAGACCACGGAGGTGCCCGGGGTCCGGCTGACCGGCCAGGTGGGCGCGCCGGGCAAGCTGGCGGGGCTGACGGCGCGGCTGAACGACGGCGCGGCCCAGGCCGTGGAAGTCACCCAGCACACGGCCACGTCGGGCGTCTTCACGGTGGAGCTGACCCTGCCCGAGGGCGACAACGAGGTGCGGCTGGAGGCGGTGGACCAGAGCGGCGGGACGAGCGCGCGGGTGCTGCACCTGCGCTACGCCGAGGCGCCCCAGGTGCGGGTGCTGTCCCCGGACGAAGGGCTGTCGCTCACCGTGCGCCGCGTGCGCGTGGAGGCGGTGGCCACGGACAACGCGGCCGTGACGCAACTGGCCTACACGCTCAACGGCGGCGAGGAGCAGGCGCTGGCACTGCCCGCCACCGCCGAGGGCACGCTCTCCTTCGAGGTCTCCCCCCGCCCCGGCGCCAATCAGGTGGTGGTGCGCGCGCGGGATGCCAGGGGCAACACGGGCGAGAAGACGGTGACGTTCCACTTCGGCGGGCTGGCCTCCGCGGGCGGCCTGCACAGCGGCACGGTGCGCGCAGGCCGCGTCTACACGTGGGGCCGCAACAACCGGGGGCAGCTGGGTCTGGGCGCGGACGTGACGACGGACCAGACGCAGCCCCGCGCGGTGCCGGGCCTGGAGTCCGCCACCTCGATTGCGTTCAACCAGAACTTCGCCACGGCGCTCGCGGCGGACGGCACGGTGTGGACGTGGGGGGAGAACTCGGACGGCCAGCTCGGCATGGGCACGCCGCCGGTGGACGGGGCGCCCCACACGCTCGACGTCACCCCGCGCTACGCGGCGACGCGGGTGCCCGGCGTGACGGGCGCTGTCGCCGTGGCGCCCGGCTTCCGCCACACGCTGGTGCTGATGGAGGACGGCACGGTGCGCGCCTTCGGCAACAACACCAACGGCCAGTTGGGCGACGGCACGGCGGTGGCGAAGGACTACCCCGTCGTCGTGCAGGGCCTGACGGACGTGGTGAAGGTGCTGGGTGGCTCCATGCACTCGGTGGCCCTCAAGCGCGACGGCACCGTCTGGGTGTGGGGCCGCAACGACTACGGCAACCTGGGCAACGGCGTCGCCGACACGCAGAACCACCCGCTTCCCAGCCAGGTGCCGAACCTGACGGACGTGGTGGACATCGCCAACGGCCGCGACCACATCCTCGCGGTGCACGCGGACGGCACGGTGTCCTCCTGGGGCCTGGGCGTCAGCGGTCAGCTCGGTGACGGCTCGGTGGGCACCAACCTGGAGAGCGCCACGCCCGTGAAGGTGCTCAACGTCACCACCGCGCGCGCCGTCTTCGCCAACGGCAACTACAGCTTCGCGCGGCTCGCGGACGGCTCGCTGATGGCGTGGGGCCAGAACTTCAACGGCCAGCTCGGCCTGGGAATCACCGAGGCCACGCACCCGGTGCCCACCGCCTCCTCGTCGCAAGTCGCCCCCCTGTCCTCCATGGGCATGGGCGCCACCCACGTCATCGCCGTGCGCGCGGACGGCTCCGTCTTCGCCTGGGGTTGGAACCTCTACGGCTCGCTCGGGCCTGATGGCATCATCGACCGCTGGTCCTATACCGACCCCATCCCGGTGACCCTGCCGTGAAGCACCCCGCCGTGCCTGTCCTCCTCTTGCTGGCCCTGCTCGGCGTCGCGGCCTGCGACAGCGAGCCCAAGGCCACCCTCCCGCCACCCACGGAGCCGGAGCCCGAAGTACCAGAGCCCGAGCCCGAAGTGCCGGAGCCCGAGCCACCGCGCTTCGACGTGGTGGAGGCGGGAGAGGACAGGCCCGGCGGTGACACCAGCGTCGATGACTCCAGCGCCGCCGCCTTCACGCGGCCGGCGGGGAACCTGTCGCTTTCGCGGCGCGCGGAGTTCTTCGTGGGAGAGTCCGTCTTCGAGGCCAACTGGGTGGCCGCTCCCACCAACACCACCCCCGAGCGCGACGGGCTGGGCCCCGTCTTCCACTCCGTCTCCTGCCTGGCCTGTCACCTGGGCAATGGCCGGGGGCGGCCTCCGGAAGGAGGCGAGGTCGCCGACACGCTGCTGGTGCGCCTGTCGGTGCCGGGCACCGACGCCCGCGGCGGCCCCAAGCCCGAGCCCACCTATGGCGACCAGCTCCAGCCCCGGGGCGTCGGCGCCGTGCCCGCCGAGGGGCAGGTGCGCGTGGAATGGACGGACGTGCCGGGCACCTTCGTGGACGGCGAGCCCTACACGCTCCAATCCCCGGCGCTGCTGCTGACGGACCTGGCCCACGGCCCGCTGTCGCCGGACACGCGCACGTCCGCGCGGGTGGCGCAGCCCATGGTGGGCCTGGGCCTGCTGGCGGCGGTGGACGAAGCGACGTGGCTTGCCTGGGCGGACCCTGACGACGCGAATGGCGACGGCATCTCCGGCCGACCCAACCGCGTGTGGAGCCACCTGCTGGGCCGCGAGGTGCCAGGCCGCTTCGGGTGGAAGGCGAACCAGCCGGACATCGAACACCAGAACGCGGCGGCGCTCCTGGGCGACCTGGGCCTCACCACCACGCTGTTCCCGACGGAGAGCTGTACGCCAGCGCAGGCCGCATGCGGGGCCGCGCCCCACGGCGGAGTGCCCGAGGTGAGCGAGCGGCAGCGGGTGGCGCTCGACTTCTATTCGCACACCGTGGCGGTGCCCACGCGCGCGGGCGTGGACGCAGCCCCCGTCCTGCGCGGCAAGGCCGTCTTCCACCGCGTGGGCTGCGCGAAGTGTCACCGGCCGTCCGTCACCACCGGCACGCTCGCCGGCTACCCGGAGCTGTCTGGCCAGCTCATCTGGCCGTACTCGGACCTGCTGCTTCACGATTTGGGCGAGGCGCTGGCCGACGGGCGCGAGGACTTCCTCGCCTCCGGCCGCGAGTGGCGCACCGCGCCCCTGTGGGGCCTGGGCCGCGCGCGGGCGGTGAGCGGACACTCTCGCCTGTTGCACGACGGGCGGGCGCGCACGCCCCTGGAGGCCGTCCTCTGGCACGGCGGAGAGGCCTCGTCCGCGACAGACGCCGTGCGCGCGCTGGCGAAGGAGGAGCGCGACGCGCTCGTGGCCTTCCTCGACTCGCTCTGAGAAGTCAGGCGCGCGCGCTGGGGGGGCCGTCCAGCGGCAGGCGGACGCGGAACGTGGAGCCCTCGCCGGGCGTGCTGTCCACGGACACCTCGCCGCCGTGCGCCTCGACGATGCGGCGCAGCCGGTACAACCCCAGGCCCAGCCCGCCGTAGTGGCGCACCGGCACCGCGCGCTCGAAGCGGCGGAACAGGCCCTCCACCCGCTCCGGGGCGATGCCGATGCCATGGTCCTTCACCCACAGCGTCGCCGTGTCCTGCTCGCGCTCCAGCGCCACCTCCACGGGCTTGCCGGGGCCGAACTTCATCGCGTTGGACAACAGATGGGACACCACCTGCCCCAGCCGCGCGCCGTCCCAGCGGCCCGGCGTCGGTGACAGCGGCCCGAGCACCAGCTCACAGCCCGCGCGCGCCGCGGCCGACTCCGAGCGCGCCACCACGTCACGCACCACCGCCGACAGGTCCACGACGTCCAGGTGCAGGTGCGGCGGCCCGCCCTGGAACTGGGACACGTCCAGGAGCGACTCCACCAGGTCCGACATCCGCTGCACCTGCCGGTCCGCGGCCTCCAGCGCGCGCTCCAGCCGGGGAAGGGCCTGGGCCACGCCCAGCACCCGCAGCGCCCCCTGCGCGCCCTGCACCCTCAGTCGCAGCGCGGCCAGCGGCGTGCGCAGCTCGTGCGCCGCCACGCTGAGGAAGTCGTCGCGCGCGCGCACCGCCTCGCGCGCCTCGCGGTACAGCCGCAGCTGCTCCGTCACGTCGCCGATGATGCCCGCCATGCGCACCGGCTGGCCCTGGGCATCGCGTGACGCGCGCCCGCGACTCACGCAGGAGCGGTAGCCCCCCGTCGCGTGCCGCAGCCGGAAGGCCACGTCGTACGGCGCCCCCCGCTCCAGGTGCTCGGTGAACGCGGCCAGCACGCCCGCCCGGTCCTCCGGGTGCAACAGCTCCACGAAGGCGTCATACGTGCCCGCGAAGGCCTGCGGCGTCAGCCCCAGCATCTCCAGGAGGCGCGAGCTGAAGTAGAGCGAGCCCCGCCGCAGGTCCCAGTCCCAGAAGCCGTCATAGGAGCCGTTCACCACCAGCCGGAAGCGCTCCTCGCTCTCGCGCGTGCCGCGCTCCGCCTGCTCCAGCAGCCCCACCCTCCGCTCCAGCTGCCGCACCACCCGGTACAGGTGGTCCTCGGTGGCCAGCTCCCCTCCGGGCACCAGCGGCGCGGGGCCTCCCGCCTTGAGCGCGCGCAGGAGCGCGCCCACCAGCTCCTCCCCGTCCTGCGTGCGCCGCACGAAGCCGTTGGCCCCCACGTTGTGCGCCATGCGCAGGTCCAGCTCGTCCGGGCTCAGCGTGTGCGTGAGGATGAACGGCACGCGCGACAGCCGGGGGTCCTGCCGCAGCGTCAGGCACAGCTTGTAGCCATCCATGCGCGGCATCAGCGCGTCCGCCAGCACCACGTCCGGCCGCCGCCGCCGCGCCACCTCCAGCGCCTGCAGGCCATCCGACGCGGACACCACCTGGAAGCGCAGCGGCACCAGCAGCAACTGCAACAGCTTGCGCGACACCGGGTCGTCATCCGCCACCAGCACCAGCGGCCGGTGCGCGCCTGGCTCCTGCCCCGGCAGCGCCTGCCGCACCCCCTCCACCAGCCCCGACAGCGTCAACGGCCGCCACAAGAAGCCCGTCAGCGGCAGCGAGCGCCGGCGCACCACCTCCTCCTCGGCGGGGAAGGCCAGCACGTACAACCCCACCGACGTCGTCTCCAGCGCCCGGCGGAACGCCGCCAGGCCGTCCTGGCCCGTGGCCAAGAGCCCCGCGGCGACAAGCACCAGCAACACCGGCTGCGCCTGGAGCAGCGAGGCGGCCGCCCCCACGTCCGCCAACGCCACGACCTGCCAACCCTGGCTCTCCAGCGCGAGCACCTGGAGCTCCCGGGCGACACTGGCTTCTTCAATGAGCAGCAGGCTGGGCTTCGTCACGGCGAGGGGGACCCGGAGACACGAGCAACAGGGCCAGTCCAGCGCCCCGCGGAACGAAAAGGCGCAAGTGTGTGCACTCGTCGCAGTGAGTCAAGGAACCCGTGCCGAAGTGTTGGCCGGGCAAACACCCGCCTTTGCCCCCCGAGCAGCCCACGGCGCCCTCCCCTCCCAGCCCCGTCATATAAGCCTGCGACAAAAACACCTTGGATGCTTTTACAACACAGATACGATAACCAGCCCGACGTCATCTCCTCTTCCTCTTCCCCTGGCCTCGTGCCCCAGCCCACGCCGGCCGGACGCGCCCTTGACGCCGTGCCCGAGCCGGGCCGCACGCGGCGCGAACCCTGGTGCTTCCGGCACTGCGTCACCGGTGACTCATGAGTTGCACCTGCACCCGGGACTCACGCGACTTCCTGTTTCTGATTCAACCCCCTGGTCCGCTCCATGACGCGCGGTGCCGACTGTCATCCTTGAGACATCCGGAGGCCGTGCCGCCCGAGCCATGTGGCCACCTGGAACCTGGCGGGGTCCAGGAGCGTCCAGAACAAGGGCCGTGGAAGCCAGGAAGCGCGGACAGTCGTTCCGCACAAGGATTGCACCAGTATCCTGGACTCCCGGTTGTTGTTTCCGTATCAGGGAGTCTGGGGGGACCCGGCGGGCAAGCCACTCCAGTCCTCGACATCGGACGTTGCGACACGGTCGAGGTGAAAGTGTCCCGCAGATCGGTTATGCGAAAAGATATCATGGGAGCCAAACGAATCGCCGTGCAGCCGAAGCTCGCTGATTTCCAGGAGAGGATCCGCGCGTCGGGTCTTCGCAGCACCGCGCCCCGCGTGGCGGTGCTTCGCGAGCTGGAGTCCGCCACCGCGCCAATGAGCCACGCCGACCTGGTGGATGCGCTGGGTGACGAGGGCTATGACCGGGTGACCATCTACCGCAACCTGACGGACCTCACCGAGGCCGGCCTGGTGGTGCGCGCGGACCTGGGGGACCACGTGTGGCGCTTCGAGCTGCGACGCTCGGGCGATGAGCACAGCGGCAACCACCCGCACTTCACCTGCACCGACTGCGGCACGGTGGCGTGCCTGCCGGAGGAGTCCATCCGAATCGCCTCCTCCAAGGGCGTGCCCCGCGCGGTGGCCCAGAAGAGCGTGGACGTGCAGCTGCGCGGCGTCTGCGACCGCTGCGCCTGAAGTCCCGGGCGCTCGCGAGCCGAGCGCGCCTGGCCGTCGCGAGGTGACGGCCGCCCGGGCCCCCCGTTCAAGCGGCAGAGGGCCCGAGCGAATCACCGGACGCGGGAGTCAGCCTCCTCCCGCGCCCGGTGCATCCCCACTGACTACTGGATGGTGTAGGCCACGGTGCCGCTGCAGCTGTTGCTGGAGTAGCAGCCCGCGCGCATCGTGTACGTGCCCGCCGTCGGGGCCGTATAGGAGACGAAGGACAGCAGGCTGCACGAGTCGTCGTTGTTCGCGACGGACGTGCCCGCCGAGTTGACCAGGCGCAGGTACGTGTCACCCGTGCCGGAGGCGCCGGGCAGCGTGCAGGTGCCGAACTGGAGCGTCTGACCGGCGGCCAGCGTCACCGTCTTGTCCGTGGTGTTCACCGTCGCGTTGTTGGTGGCGGTGGCGGTGAAGGGGAACGTCGTGGTGGGCGGGGGGTTGGTGGTGCCGCACAGCCGCAGGCTGCCGGCCACCGCGCAATACGCCGCCACGGCCGGGCGGACGTAGGTGATGTCCTCGCCGCGGCAGCCCGTCTCCGTGCAGGTGTTGACGATGTTGCAGCCGCCGCTGGAGACGTAGTCCGTCTCGCCGCGGACGAGGATGCCCGCCACGGTGTAGCCGGTGTTCTCGTACACGCCGGAGCCGGAGTTGCCGCCGAACGTGTCGGTGGAGGCGACGAAGTAGTCCAGCGTGCTGGCGCGCGCGTTGCGCACCGAGCCGCCGTCGTCAATCTTGAAGGGGATGCCGCTGCCCGAGCCGATGACCGTCACCTTGGAGCCCACCGCCAGCGCGGTGTTGCCGGCGCGGATGGGCGCGGGCTCGAAGCGCGGCGTGGCGGCGCGGTCCAGCTTGACGATGGCGTAGTCCAGGTTGAGCGGGCTCGACACCTGCTGGCGCACGACGATGGACGTGCACGAGAAGATGTCCGCGGACGTCACCGTCTGCATCCCGGTGGCGGACGTGCGGTAGAAGTTGAAGACGAAGCGCGTGTTCGCGCACGCGGACGCGCTGGTGATGCAGTGGCCCGCCGTCAGCACCAGGTCATCGTCGATGAGCGTGCCCGAGCAGAACGCCGGCGTCAGGTCGTTCAGGAAGCGCTGGCTGGAGCACAGGCCATACGCCGTCCCCAGCGGGGACGCGTTGAACGTGACGGTGCCGTTGGAGCCCACGGTGTAGTCGGACGGGTTCATCAGCGCCACGGTGGACTTCTCCGCCCGCTGCCGCAGCGTCGCGTTCGCATGCGCGTAGACATCCGTGCGGTTGTCGGTGCCATAGACCACCGGCTGCCCGGTGGTGCCCGTCGGCGCCGTCTCCTGGCCCGCCTCCGGCTTGCCCGCCTCCGGCGCCGGTCCGCACGCGACGAGCGACACCGTACACAGCAACGACGCGAACAGCTTCCTGCCTGCTCCACTTCGACAGATGGTGCGCATGAGGACAGCTCCCTGGATTGAGCGCCCGCCGAGGGGACGGGCAGCCGGGCGCATCTTCAGCTCAACCAGGAATACGAGCAAACAAGCACAGGCATATCTTTCGTGTATTCCAAATTAACGCAACTCCATTGCAATTTTCGAACAATAGGAGCGCGCTCCTGGGGCAAGCGGGCCGTCGGGTGGTGAGCATTCCTTGAGACAGATCGCCAGCGAAGCGCTTCCGCCTGGACGCTCTCGGCCCCATCGTTACCGCGGTGTGGGAGCGAGTCCGCCCCGGACCAGGGTGGGAGGACGGGTGCAACCGCTTCAGACACTGCTCGTCGTGGACGACGATTTGGACATCCGCGACGCGCTCCAGGACGCGTTCGAGCTGGAGGGCTACTCGGTGCTGCTCGCCGCGGACGGCCTGGAGGCGCTCGCGCACCTGCGGCATGAAGGCTGCTCGCGGCCGCACCTCATCCTGCTCGACTTGATGATGCCGCGGATGGACGGCTTCGCCTTCCGCGAGGCGCTGCGCCATGACACCTCGCTGTCGGACATCCCCGTCGTCGTGGCGAGCGCGGACCTGCACCTCGAGTCCGCCGCGAAGCAGCTCGACGTGGCGGGCTGCCTGCGCAAGCCGCTGGACTTGAACGAGCTGTTGTCCACGGTGAAGCGCCTGAGCCTCGCCGGCTGAGCCACGCCCTGCCCGCCCGCATGCTCTCCGGGCGAGGTGACGTGGTGGCGCGCCGGACAGGTTGGCGAAAGGGAGGCACGCTCCCCACCCTTGCTCCCAGAAGTCATTCATCTGACCCAAGGGAGAGGGAACCCCATGAAGAAGCTCATCACCACGTTCGCGCTGTGCGTCGGTTCCGCTGCGTTCGCCCAGAGCGCGCCCGCCGAGCAACCCTCACAGAACCAGATTCCCAGCTCCGGAGCGCGCATCCAGACGGGAGTGGACGCCACCGACGTGGGCCGCGGCATCAACGGCGCCTCGAAGGAGGCCTCCCAGGTCCCCGGCGTGGACAACACCTTCAAGAAGGCGCACTCGCTCAACATCAAGGGCACCGTGAAGGAAGCGGATGACGACAGCGTGAAGCTGGCGCGCAAGGACCTGCCCGACGCCGAGCTGGACGTGAAGCCCCAGACGACGGTGAAGCTGGACGGCAAGACGGTGCGGGCCGACCAGCTCCCCGAGGGCGCGGAGGTGCACGCCCGCTTCCAGCTCAGCGGTGACAACGCCGTCGCCGTGGAGCTGCGCGCCACCAGCCCCAAGGGCGCCAAGGGCACGGGCGGCTCCGGCACCGACGCGGTGAAGGAGGACGCCAAGAAGGCCGGCGACAAGGTGGAGCAGACGGGCGACGACGTGAAGCAGGGCGTGGACGACGCCGTGCACTGAAGTCGCTGACGCCTTCCAGTCGACAGGCGCCCAGGCCCGCTTCCCTCACGGGGGGCGGGCCTGGTCATTTCCGGCGACCCGCCGAAGCGGGGCATTGCCCACGGTGGGCAGCGCGCTTCCCTCTTTCGCCCGCATGTCCCCGCGCCGCGCCCGGTACGCCGCTTGCTCCACACCGGGGACGGGAGGATTCGGTGATTCGACGACTGTTGGGCGCGTGTGTCGGTGTGGCGTTGGTGATGGCGGCGGGAGCCTGCGACAGTTCGAAGGAGACGGACCCGAAGGGCGGTGGGGGCGACATCCAGTCACCCTCGGAGGATGGCGGCCCGGGGACGGACGACGCGGGCCCTGGCGACGGCGGCACGGACCCCGTTCCGGACGGCGGCACGGACCCGCTTCCAGACGGCGGCACGGACCCCGTTCCGGACGGCGGCACGGACCCGCTTCCAGACGGCGGCACGCAGCAGCCCACGACGCCCGAGGGCCCGTGGCCCACGGACGCGCTGACGGACTACAGCGCGAAGTACGACATTCCTAAGGTCCGCTCGGTGGGCGTGGATGCGGCGCACAACATCTGGCTGCTCAACGGCAGCCAGATTGGCGTGCTGCGCGCCGGCACGCAGCGGCCGGTGTGGAACAGCCAGCCCATCGGTCAGGCGAGCCTGGGCCTGGGCTGGGAGGCCGACAAGCTCGCCATCGACTCCACCGTCATCTGCGGCGGCAAGGCCGGCGAGGCCTACGTCGGCTACCGGACGCACGACGAAATCGTGGGCGGCCAGCGCATCACCGGACGGGGTGAGGAGGGCTTCTCGGAAGAGCGCTACTTCGAGTTCCAGAAGGGCGACGTGGACGTCGTGCAGCTCAACGGCGAGGGCTCCGACATCGTGCTGCGCGAGCACCTGTATCGCTCCGCGGGCACCAGCCGGCCCAGCCGCAACGAGCCCATTGGCATCCGCAACAGCAACGACTTCCACTACGACGAGGACCGCTCCGTCTACTCGTGCGCCCGGGTGATGAGCGGCACGTATGAGGGCGAGGTCTACGTCGGCACCAACCACGGCGTGACGCGCATCCGCGGCTACGACTACAGCAGCCACCGGCACCCCGCGTGGTGGCAGACCAGCCCGAACGAGGACCCCACCAGGCCTCCCAAGCAGTCCCAGCGCGCCGGCTACACCTACGGGCTTGGACTCACGCCGGAGGGCCACCTGCTCATCGCCAACGACTGGAAGATTGGCATCCTGCCTCCCAACGCGGACCTCAAGTGGTGGGACCGGGAGAACCGGGACGGAGTGCCCGCCGACGCTGAGATTTCCGAGTACCTGCTCAACACGTTCGTGGACCCCGTCAACCCGGGCCCCGACCAGTACCGCGACCAGGCGGCGCCCCAGAACACGTGGCGCGGCATCCAGAAGACGAAGGACGGCCTCTACTACGTGGCCGGCCTGGGCAGCGGCTTGTGGCAGTTCAAGGCGCAGCCCCAGCGACACGACCCGAAGAAGTACGCGGACACGGACTACGTCCGCATCGAAGGCGCCAACACCAGCGACTACACGGCGCTGGCGGCCACCGACGACGGCTCGCTCTTCGTCGGGACGGCGCGCAACGGTCTGTGGCGCCTGACGCCGGCCAAGCAGATGGAGAAGGTGGCGGGCGTCAGCGGCGGCGCGGTGCAGCAGCTCGTCTATGACCCCCGCGTGACGCCCTCCGCGCTGTACGTCCTGATTGACGGCAAGCTGTTCGTGCTGCGCGGGAACTGACGCACCCGGGCCTCACACCCCAAGCCGACTCAGACGGGCGCCTTCCTTCCGGACCACCGGAAAGGGGGGCGCCCGTTGCGCGTGGGTCGCTACTTCGCCCGGCCGCCCACCACCACCGTGGGGGCGACGGCGGGCGCCGCGCGAGGCTGGGTGGGCAGGCGGAGGATGAACGTGGAGCCCTGGCCCTGGGCGGAGCGCACGGTGATGCTGCCGCCCATGGCCTCCACGATTTGCCGGGTGATGTAGAGGCCCAGGCCCAGGCCGCCGTAGTGACGCTCGGAGACGGCGCGCTCGAACTTGCCGAACAGGCGCGCCATGCCGTCCTCGGAGATGCCGATGCCGTGGTCCTTCACGGCCAGCACCGCCATGGTGCCCTCGCCCACCAGCGAGATTTCCACCGGCCGCCCCGCGCCGTACTTGGCCGCGTTGGACAGGAGGTTCACCAGCACCTGCTCCACGCGCAGCGGGTCCCACTGGCCCGGCAGCGTCCCCGACACGTGCACGGACAGCTCGCAGCCGGCGCGCGCGAACTCCTCGGAGAACGCGTCCACCATCTGCCGGACGACCTGGACCAGGTCCAGCTCGCGCGGCTCCAGGCTCAGCTTGCCCGCCGCCACCCGCGACACGTCCAGCAGCGTGTTCACCAGGCTGCCCAGCCGCGACAACTGCCGCTCCAGCACCTGACCGCGCGGCGCCAGCTCCCGACCCAGCTCGGGATGGGCGCCCGTCACCTGGCGCAACAGGAGCTGCAGGTGCAGGCGCATGCTGGTGAGCGGCGTGCGCAGCTCGTGGGCGGCGACGCTGAGGAACTCGTCGCGGGCGCGCACGGCCTCCTGCGTCTCGCGCAGGGCCTGCTCACGCACCGCGCGCTCCCGGGCCGCTCCCGCGTCGCGCTGCGCCTCCACGCGGCGGCGCTCCGTGAGGTCCTCCACGTAGATGCACGCGGCGATGACCTCGCCGTCGCGGAGCACCGGGTGGTAGCTGGCGCGGAAGACGCGCGTGCGCTCCACGCCGGCGCCGGGCTCGCGGTGGATGATGTCCACGCCATCCAGGGGCTCGCCCGTCTCCAGCACGCGGCGCA
>Ga0126314_10000886_pt1 | contig 14184 bp, 15 predicted proteins | sample Plot105B_FD_92535 | JGI IMG/M metagenome (GOLD analysis project Ga0126314, IMG submission 92535) | Serpentine soil microbial communities from UC McLaughlin Reserve, CA, USA - Plot105B | ecosystem: Environmental > Terrestrial > Soil > Grasslands | place: USA: UC McLaughlin Reserve, Lake County...
CCTCGACGACCTGACGGGCGGCTTCCAGCCGGGCAACCTTCTGATCCTTGCCGCCCGCCCGGCGATGGGTAAGTCCGCCCTCGCGCTGAACATCGCGCAGAACGCAACGCTCGGAAAGGGCACCGAGGGCCGCGGCCCGCTGCCGGTCGCGCTCTTCTCGCTCGAGATGAGCCGCGTCGAGATCGCCCATCGAATGCTTGGCGCCGAGGCCAAGATCTCCGGTGATGCGCTGCGCAAGGGCCAGGTCAAGTCCGACTGGCGCCGCGTACTGCTGGCCAGCGAGAAACTCTCAAAGGCACCGCTGTGGATCGACGACTCGTCGGACCTCGGAATCCACGAGCTGCGGGCGAAGGTGCGACGCCTGAAGGCGCGGCAGCCGGAACTCGGCCTGGTGATCGTCGACTACCTCCAGCTGATGCGCCCAGAGGACTCACGTGAGAACCGTGTGCTGCAGATCGGCACGATCAGCCGCGGCCTGAAGCTGCTCGCGATGGAGCTGAAGATCCCGGTGATCGCGCTGTCGCAGCTGTCCCGCCGGCTCGAGGAGCGGACTGACAAGCGGCCGATGCTCTCCGACCTCCGTGAATCGGGGTCGATCGAACAGGACGCCGACGTCGTCATGTTCATCTACCGCGAATCGGTCTACGACAAGGACGACGACCAGGAGGATGCGCCGGCGGCGGACGAGGCCGAGCTGATCGTCGGCAAGCACCGAAACGGCCCGATCCGGACGATCAAGCTCGTCTGGCAGGCCCAGTTCGCGCGCTTCATGAACTACTCGCCCGACCTCGCCTACTACGGCGGCGATCGTGGAGACGAAGCCTGATGCCGGTCTGCGAAGTCGGCGTCTGCGACGGCAGCGGGTGGATCGAGGTCGACGACCTGACGGCGCGGCCCTGCGGCTGCCGCGCCCTCAAGGCGAAGCGGAAGCAGAGCCGCCGGCTCGGGACCGGGATCCCGAAGCGCTTCCGCGGGGTTGGCTTCGACCGCCAGCCGATCGCCGAGATGGATTCTGAGATCACGCGCAAGATCCGCACCTTCGTCCGCGACATTGGAATGAACCTTGACAACGGCAAGAGCCTTTGGTTCTTCGGCGAAGTGGGCACCGGAAAGACCTCGCTCGCAATGCTGATCTCGAAGGCAGCGCTTGACTCGGGTCGATCAGTCGCGATCTACTCGATGCCGCGGCTTCTCGCGGACATTCGCGCGACGTTCGATGACCGATCGCCTCATTCGTACATGGAGCTCTTCGATCGTCTGACAACCGTCGACCTGCTGCACATCGACGATGTCGGCGCCGAGAAGACGAGTGACTGGGTGCTTGAACAGGTCTACGCGATCATCAATGAGCGCTGGCAAGAGGAGCGCTCGATCATCGTGACGACGAACCTCCTCGACGAGGAGCTCAAGGCACAGATCGGCCCGCGAACCGTGTCGCGACTGGAGGACATGTGCGGCCGTGAGGGCGTCATCCCGATCATGGGCAACGACCGCCGCATCGCGAAGTGGCGTCCCGCGGAAGCGCGCGGCGCCGCCTAGACTCGCTCAACGGCATGCCGTCGATAGTCATCGTGGGCGCCCAATGGGGCGACGAGGGCAAGGGCAAGATCACCGATCTGCTCGCCGAGAAGGCCGATGTCGTCGTCCGCTTCCAGGGCGGCAACAACGCGGGCCACACGATCGTGCGCGGCGACGACGTCTACAAGCTGCACCTGATGCCGTCGGGCATCCTCTACCCCGGCAAGCTCTGCGTGATCGGCAACGGTGTTGTGATCGACCCGAAGGTCATCACCGAGGAGATCGTCGAGTTGACGCGGCGCGGCATCGACGTCTCCGGCCTCCGGATATCGGCGAACGCGCACCTGATCATGCCGTACCACAAGCTGCTCGATCAGGAGGGGGAAGCGCGTCTCGGCAAGCTCCAGATCGGCACGACGAAGCGCGGCATCGGCCCCTGCTACGCCGACAAGGCATCACGCCTTGGGATCCGCGTCCAGGATCTGCTCGACGAGAAGATCCTTCGTCAGAAGATCTATGCGGCGCTCGAGCCGAAGCGCCAGCTGCTGCGGCCCTACGAGCGGGACCCGATCATCGACCTCCAGACGATGGTTCAGGAGTACCGCCGCTTCGGGCAGCGGCTGGCGCCGTACATCGCCGACGCGCCGCCGATCATCTGGGACGCGCTCGACCGCGGTTGCTTGGTCGTGTTCGAGGGCGCACAGGGGACGCTGCTCGACATCGACCACGGGACGTATCCGTTCGTGACCTCGTCGAACCCGGTTGCCGGTTCGGCCACGATCGGAGCGGGCGTCGGGCCGAAGGACATCAACGAGGTCTGGGGCGTCACGAAGGCGTACGCCACGCGCGTTGGTTCCGGGCCGTTCGCGAGCGAGCTCGACGACGATCTCGGCAATCGGCTGCGCGAAGCTGGCGGCGAGTACGGCACGACGACGGGGCGGCCCCGCCGCACGGGTTGGCTCGACCTCGTCGCACTGCGCTATGCCGCCCGCGTCAACGGCCTGACCGCGCTCGCGATCACAAAGCTCGACGTGCTGAGCGGCATCGGGCCACTGCAGCTGGCGACACGCTACCGCGGCCCGGAGGGCGCCGAGTTCGACGCGTTCCCGTACCACCAGTCGATCCTGCACAAGGCGACGGCGGTGTACGAGCAGCTGCCGGGCTGGGACGACGACATCACCGGCGTCCGCCGCTTCGAGGACCTGCCCGCGGCGGCCCAGGACTACCTCCGCTACGTCGAGAACTTTGTCGGCGTGCCGCTTGCTCTGGTCGGGGTCGGGCCAGCGCGCGACCAGGTGATCGAGATCGACCGGTCGGCGCCGCTGCAGCGCGCGGCGTAGGCCGCGTCAGCGGGCGGGGGCTGGCAGCACCTGCGCCTCGCCGCGGCGCAGGAAGCGCAAACCGATCGCCAAGGCTCCTAGCAGGCCCACGAGACCTGCGGCTATCTGCACCCCGAGCAGACCCTCCTCGGTCCAGTAGACATCGTCCAGCTCGAGCAGGAGTGCCGCCTCGTCCATCGTCATCCCCATGCCGGCGCCGAAGAGCAGGGCGAGCTTGGGCTCGAGGTCCTGGTCGCGCGTGACGATCGCGACTGCCCCGCTGACAAAAGCGAGGACGATCCCGGGCACGAAGTGATGGATGTGGCGACGCCCGACGCGCACGGTGCGAAACGGACCGAGGCGGCGACGACCGCGCAGCCCATACGCGATTGCCCGCGACGCGAGTCCGCTGATCACAAACGACGCGAACAGGTTGAACAGCGCGTTCTCCTGCCCCGGCGCCGCCTGATAGCCCGCGACCGCAACATCCGTGGTCTCGACCGCCGCCTCGACAGCCGCCTCCACCACGCTTCCGGCCTCAGCCGGCATCGCCGCCGAGCCCCGACGCCAAACACGACTGAGCTCGACGGCGAACGCGCCCACGGCGGTGACCGCGGCGGCGACGCCGATCACCGCGGTGCGGCGCTGCTCTGCGCTCCATCCCGAGCGCCTGCGGCGGATCAGCGCCAGCTCCCGATCAGCTCCTCGTCGCCGAGATCGCGGACGTACCGCGCCGGCACTCCCATGACGAGCGTCCGCGGTGCCACCTTGCGCGTGACCACCGCGCCGGTCGCGACGAACGCCTCATTACCGATCTCGATGCCAGGCAGGATGCGCGCGCCGCCGCCGACCCGGCACGCACGCCTCATCGTCGCGCCGGTCAGGGCGATCCCCTTCTCGTGGCGCCCCATCGCGTTGTCGTTATAGGTGAAGACACCTGGGCCGATGAAGACATCGTCCTCGACGGTCGAGAACGCGGTGATGTAGCAGCCGGTCTGAATGCGCACGCGGTCGCCGATATCGACGTCGTTGTCGATCGCGCTGCCGCGCCCGACGGCGGTGTCGCGGCCGATGCGGGCGCGCTCCCGCACGTGCGACTGATCCCCGATGAAGGCGCCCGCCCCGATCGACGCACCCGCCACGACGACCGCCTGGGCGGCGATCGTGGCTTCGTCGCCCACCACAGTCGGATCGGGATCGCGCATCCGCGCCTGCGACTGACGCGACAGCACGAGCGCCTTGGCGACGATCGCCGCGTCCTGAATCCGGACGCCGCGGCCGAGCTGGACACCGGCGTGGATGACGACGTTCACACCGATCTCGACGTCGTCGGGAAGCTCGACGCCCTCGCCGACCAGCAGCCCCGGGGCGCGATCAGATGGCTGGAGCACGCGTGCTCCTCTCGAGAGACTGCTGGAGCCCCTCCAGCACGCGCACAACGCGCAGGCCGCTGCGGACGTCGGACACGGGCGTCTGGTGGTCGCGCACGCAGTCGGCGAAGTGGCGGCACTCGATACGCAGCGGCTCGTCGTTGGGGACACGTGGGCTCCAGATGTCACCGGAACGCGCTATGTACTCGCCAAACGAGCTGTAGTCCTCGTCGAAGCCCTTGTCGTAGATGACCAGCTTCTGCTCGAGCTGCATGTCGTCGAACGTCGCCATCTTGTCCGAGCCAACGATGGTGAAGCGGCGCTCCTTGTGCGGGTCGAGCCACGACAGATGGAGGTGGGCCATGAGGCCGGAGGGGAAGCGCAGATAGCAGAAGACGACGTCCTCGATCGGCGGGCGCATGTAGCTCTCCCCGAATGCATGCAGCTCGTCGGGCTCCTCGTCGGCCAGGTGAAGCAGCACTGAGACATCGTGCGCGCCGAGCGACCAGAGCGCGTTCTCATCCGGACGCAGCTTCCCCAGGTTCAGCCGGTTGCCGTAGATGTAGCGCATCTCGCCGAGCTGCCCTGAGTCGGCGACCTCCTTGAGCTTGCGCACGCCGGGGTGGTACTCGAGCAGGTGCCCCACCATCAGCACCTTGCCGGCCTGCTCGGCCGCCTCGACCACGCGCTCGGCGTCGGCCACCGACTGCGCCAACGGCTTCTCCACGAAGCAGTGCTTGCGGGCCGCCAGCACCTTGACCGCCAGGTCCGCGTGCATCGGCACCGGCGCCGCGATCACCACCGCGTCGAGCTCGGCGTCGGCCAGCAGCTCGTCGATCTCAGCACTCACTCGTGCCCGTGGGAACTGCACCGACCAGCGCTCGCGCGCCTCGTCGGCGGCATCGCAGATCCAGCGCAACTCGGTCTCGGCCAGTCGATCGAAGTTTCGCGCCAGGTTCGGCCCCCAGTAGCCGAGGCCGACGACCCCGACGCTGATCAGGCTCACAGGCGGACCAGGTTCGCTGCCTCGATGCCGCGCGTGACTCCACGGAAGTCGACGACCAGAGGAGCGTCGCGCACGATGCGCTCGACGTCGAGCTCCGGGTGGGCGGTCACGATCACTGCGCAGTCGGCGGCGGTGAGCGCCTCGTCGAGCGGTTCGGACGAGAGCCCGAACTGCTCGAGCTCGCCGACGTAGTCGTCGTGGAAGACCAGGTCGGCGCCGCGGCCGCGCAAGATGCGCATGATTTTCACGCCCGGTGACTCGCGCAGATCGCCGACGCCCGCCTTGTAAGAGACGCCGATCACGACGATCCGCGACCCACGCACCGCCTTCGAGTGGTCGTTGAGGGCCGCGGCAATCTTGTCGGCGCAGAAGTAGGGCATTGCCTGGTTGACCTCGCCCGCAAGCTCGATGAACTCGGTCGGGACGTCGTACTCCCTGGCCTTCCAGCTGAGGTAGAACGGGTCGACCGGCAGACAGTGGCCACCCATCCCCGGTCCTGGGTCGAAGCGCATGTAGCCGTACGGCTTGGTCGCGGCCGCGTCAACGACCTCCCAGATGTCGATCCCCATGCGATCACAGAGCATCGCCAGCTCGTTGACGAGCGCGATGTTGACCGAGCGGAAGACGTTCTCGAGGAGCTTGGCAAGCTCGGCCGGTTCAGGCGCCGAGACCGGCACGAGGTGCTCGCAGACCTCGCGATAGAGCGCGAGCGCGCGCTCGAGGCAGGTCGGCGTCAGCCCGCCGACGATCTTCGGCGTGTTGCGGAGCGTGAAGTCGGTTCGGCCAGGGTCGACCCGCTCTGGCGAGAAGGCGATGTTGAACCCTTCGCCCGCCTTCAGGCCGGAGTGCTCCTCGAGCAGCGGCACGAGCTTCTCGCGCGTCGTGCCGGGATAGGTGGTCGACTCGAGCACGACCAGCTGGCCGCGTTGGAGCACCTCGCCGAGGCGCGCGGCAGCATCCTCGAGCGGCGTCAGGTCGGGCTCGCGATTGCGCGTCAATGGCGTTGGTACCGCGATGACCGACGCCTCGACCTGCGCCAAGTCGGCGTAGCGAGTGGTGGCGCGCAGGCGATTGAGCACCGCCTGCAGACGCTCGGAGGAAATGTCCTCGACGTACGACTCGCCCCGCTCGAGCGCCGCGACCCGCGCGGGATCAACCTCCACGCCCCAGACCTCGTGGCCGGCCTCGGCGAAGGCCACCGCCAGTGGCAGGCCGACGTAACCGATTCCGATGATTCCGACCTTCATCGCGTGTGAGTGTAGGCAGCCAGAACGTCGCGAATTCGCTCCGCAGCGTGGCCGCCGCCGTACAGCTCGGGCCGCTCCGCCGGCGGCGACGGCCGCGCCAGCGCGTCGAGCGCCGCGTCGACCTCGAGGTCGACGAGCCGGTTCCAGCCGAGTTCGATCGTCTCGACCCATTCGGTCGTGTCGCGCAGCGTCACGCACGGCGTCCCGAGCAGGTACGCCTCCTTCTGGACGCCCCCCGAATCCGTGACTAGCGCCCTGGCGTGGTTGGCGAGCTTCAGGAAGTCGAGATAGCCGAGCGGCTGCGTCACTCGTACGGTCGCCTCCAGCCGCTCCTCCAGCCCCGCCGCGCGCAGCCGGGCGCGCGTCCGCGGGTGGACCGGGAAGACCGCCGGCAGCGGCAGTTGCTCCGCCAGCTCGACCACCCGCTCGAGGCGCTCATGCACATCTACGTTCCCGGCGCGATGGACGGTCATCAGCAGGTACTCGCCGGGCTGCACATCGTTGTCCTCGAGCGCCATCGAGCGCTCCTCCGCGACCGGAAGGAACGACAGCGCCAGGTCGGCCATCACGTCACCGACGAGGTGGACGTTGTCGCGGATTCCCTCGGCAGCGAGGTTGTCGACTGCCGTGGACGTCGAGCAGAAGAACAGGTCGCTCGCATGATCCGCGAGCACCCGGTTCAGCTCCTCCGGCATGGCGCGGTCGAACGAGCGCATGCCGGCTTCCACGTGCGCCACGGGGATCCGCATCTGTGCGGCGGCCAGCGCGCCCGCGAGTGTCGAGTTCGTATCTCCGTAGACCAGGACGCGTTCTGGTGCGACCTCCGCGAAGACCGTCGCGAGCGCTGCGAGCATGCGCGCCGTCTGCTCGCTGTTCGTGCCGCCGTGCACGTCGAGCTGGCGGTCGGGAGCCGGTATGCCGAGCTCGTCGAAGAAGATGCGGCTGAGCTGGTCGTCGTAGTGCTGGCCGGTGTGGACCAGCAGCTCTTGGTGCGCCTGGCGCAGCTTGCTCGAGACAGCCGCCGCCTTGACGAACTGTGGTCGGTTGCCTACTACGGTCGCTATGAGCACGCCGTCAAGCGCTCGCGACCTATGCCTGGACCGCCCGAAGCTCTTCCTCGATGTGCCGCCGCAACGCCTGAAGCGCCTCGCCGGTGCGTTCGCCGTGGGCGGTGGGAAGCTCGCGATCCTCGATCGCGGCGATCGCCTGGACCTCGCGCGTGGTCGACGCCAGGAATGCCTCGGCCGCCTCCTGGATGCCGTCGAGCGTCACAGGCCGCTCTTCAACCTCCAATAGACGCAGCACCCGGTCGCGCGTGATTGACGCGAGGATGTGTTCGTCGAGCGGGGGCGTGCAGAGCGTTCCGGTGTGGTCGACCCAGAAGATCGACGACGTCGGCGCCTCGAGGACGCGGCCGTGCGGGGTGACGAGCAGCGCCTCGTCGAAGCCCCGCTCGCGTGCCAGCCGGCTTGCAAGCATGTTGCCGCCGTAGGAGAGCGACTTGATGCCGTCGAGCACGCGCGTCGGCGAGAAGGTGACGACACCGAGCCGGACGCTGGCGAGCGCGGACGACGTCGGCAGCAGCTCGGTCAGCAGGAGCCGACGGCCACCCCGAGTGACGACGACTCTGAGCGCACCGTCGAAATGCTCGTCGCGCCGGGCCAGAAGCTGCAGCGCCTCGTCGCGCAGCAGCTCGGTTGGCGGGAGCTCGAGCCGGAGGTTCGCGGCCGACCGCTCGATGCGCGCGAGGTGATCGGCAAGCGCGAACGGCGCGCCATCGTAGACCCGGATGACCTCGAACACGCCATCGCCGCGAAGCAGCCCCTCGTCGGTGGCGGGAACGAACGTTTCGTCCGCGGGCGCGATACGGCCATCGAGGCAGGCGAGCTCGCTCATGAGCTCAGCCTACGGCTTCGACCAGAGGAGACGAGCGCCGATCCGCGAAGCTTCCGGTGTGCCCTATGTCTACCTGCTGCGCTGCTCCGACGGCAGCCTCTACTGCGGGTGGACGACCGACCCGGACCGCCGGCTTCGCCAGCACCAGGCCGGGACGGCAAGCCGCTATACGAAACGGCGACGCCCGGTCGAGTACGCGCTGCTGCTGCCAGCGGCCGACCGCTCCACCGCTCTGCGCGAAGAGGCGCGGATCAAGAAGCTGGCGCGGGCGGAGAAGCTGGCCCTGATCGGTCGCTGAGGGCGACCTAGTGCGGGCACCCATCGGACAGGCGGGCAGGCTCCCTCGACTGACTGTGGGGCATCAGCGACAGTCGCGTGATGCCCACGGATATCGATATCGACGTCGGACTCGACGAGCACGTCGCGGAGCGCTACTTCACGCAGCCGGCGATCGATCGTCAACTGCCTGAGCACAGTCGCGAGCCGCGTACGGCGCTCGCGCTGCTCGAGTCAGAAGTCCTCCTAGACGGCGATCCGATGAAGAACCTTGCGACGTTCGTGACGACGTGGATGGAGCCGGAGGCGCGTCTGGTCATCACCGAGAACCTTCATCGCAACTTCATCGACCACGCCGAGTACGCGCAGACCGCCGAGATTTCCAAGCGCTGCGTGCGGATGCTGCACAACCTCTTCAACGGCGACGGCGAGCCCGACGCGCCAGGCACGGCGTGCGCGGGGTCCTCGGAAGCGGTGATGCTCGGCGCGCTCGCGATGAAGTGGCGCTGGAAGGCTGCACGCAAGGCAGCCGGGAAGCCGGACGATCGCCCGAACCTCGTCTACGGCGCCGACGTCCACGTCGTCTGGGACAAGTTCTGTCGCTATTTCGACGTGGAGCCACGCCAGGTTCCCCTCGCGCCCGGTCGCTACACGGTCGGCGCCGACGAGTTCGCCCCGCACGTGGACGAGAACACAATCGGAGTGGTCGCAGTCGTTGGAACGACGTTCACCGGCGATTGCGACGACGTCGGCGGAATCGACGCGATGCTGAGGGAGTTCGCCGGCCGAGGGCTCGACGTGCCGATGCACATCGACGCTGCGAGCGGCGGCTTCGTCTTCCCGTTCTCCGACCCGGACTTCGAGTGGGACTTCCGCTTGCCCTCGGTCAAGTCGATCAACGTCTCGGGCCACAAGTTCGGGCTGGTGTATCCGGGCGTCGGGTGGCTCATCTTCCGCGACGACGACCAGCTACCGGAGGACCTCGTCTTCTACGAGGACTATCTCGGTGAGCGCGACGCGACGTTCACGCTCAACTTCTCCGGCAGCTCCGCCTTCATCCTTGCTCAGTACTACAACCTCGTCCGCCACGGCCGCGCCGGATACACCTCGTTGATCCGAGCGATGGATGCCAACGCCACCGCGCTCGCCGCGCGGCTCGAGGCCGAGGACGCGCTCGAGCTCATCGAGGGGTCGCCACGGCTGCCGCTGGTCATAGCGCGTGTGAGTGACGACGAGCCGTACACCGGTTCAGATCTGGTCGGCGAGCTCGCCAAGCGACGCGGTTGGATGGTCCCCGCGTACCAACTGCCACCGAACAACGAGGACCAGCAGATCCTGCGGATGCTCGTGAAGGTCAACCAGACGCGGGAGCTTGTGGATGCGCTTGCCGACGACTTCCACGCGTCGATCGCGGCGCTGCGTGCGCGCGGTGCCGGCCAGCGGGTCCGGCAGCCAGTCCACAGCGGGCACGGCTACTGAGCGGCTGTTCTCAACGAAAAACTCCGCTGATTCCGCGGCTTTGCCTCGGGGACTTGCGACTTTCGCACGAATACCTCTTACTGCGTTGGTCCGGTCGGTCAGCGATCGACGCTGATGTTCATCGACTCCGGAGGGGGCAGAGTGGTCACCGACCCTAAGTCAGAGGAATCCGCGCCGACGGGCACCGGGCTCGTGGACGCGGCTCCGCCCGAGTCCGACGGCACGGGCTACACGATCGAGAACCGCCTCGGTGGCACTGCGGCGCCTCACTACCGCAAGTGGCAGATCGACCTGGTGCGTCGATACTGCGGCCGCAGTGTTATGGAGCTCGGGCCAGGCTTGGGGCACTTCGCCGCCGAGCTCGACGCGCTCGGCCTCGATCGGCTCGTACTGGCCGACAGCGAGGAGTACGCGCTGGAGCACTTGCGCCGGCGGTTCGCCGGTCGCGACACCGTTGAGATCGTGCAGCTGGAGGTGCCGGGTCCGGTCGACATCGGGCAGCCGGTGGACACGATCGTTGCGATGAACGTGATCGAGCACATCGACGACGACGTTGGCGCCCTGCGGGATCTTGCGACGGCGCTCGTGCCCGGCGGCCATGTCGTCATCTGGGTCCCCGGCTACCCGCAGCTCTACGGCGACTTCGATCGCAAGGTCGGGCACATCCGCAGGCACACGCCGAAGACCCTGCGCGAGCACGTCACCCGCGCCGGGCTCGATCTCGAGGTCTGCCGGCCGCTGAACCTGCTCGGCGGAATCGCCTGGTGGCTCGCAGTTCGCCGCGGCGGCGTGGGCTACCCGAAGCCGCGGCTCGTCTGGCTCTACGACAACGTGGCAATCCCGGTCACGCGCAGTCTGGAGCGGAGGGTACGAGTCCCGTTCGGCCAGACCGTCTTCTGCGTCGCGTCGAAGCCGCGCTAGCGGCCGCGAGCGCCGCTCACCACGACTTTGAAGTGGGCCGTGTAGGAATCGAACCTACAACCTTGGGATTAAGAGTCCCCTGCTCTGCCAATTGAGCTAACGGCCCTCGAAGACGCGGCGAAGGATATCTGCCGGGCCGGGGCCTGTCCGGCAAAGGGGCTGGCTTAAGGACCTAGCCCTCGGTGGCAGCCGCCAGCGCTTGGAGCGCGTCGTCGCGGCTTCCGTGGATCGGGAAGACGCGGTCGAGTCCAGTGATCTCGAAGATCTTGCAGATGTTCTGGTCCGCGCAGACGATCGCCAGTGAGCCGCCGGCTGGCCGCAGGCGCTTCACGCCACCGACGAGGACGCCGAGCGTCGTCGAGTCGATGAACGTTGCCTTCGACAGGTCTACGACGACCTGCTTCTTGCCCTGCTCGATGACCTGGACCATGCGCTCCTTGAACTCAGGCGCCGTGTAGAGATCAACCTCACCGCCAAGCTCGATGACGTGCGTGTCGGCATCGATCTCTTCATCCTGGATGTGGAAGTTCACGTCACTCCTCTTGTCGCTGCGGCTCGATCCGTGTGGCCGGGAGTCCGGAAACGTAGCGAATGCCGCCCTTGTGGGCTACCCGCTCGAACTGCTTCCGCTACCCGAAGATGGGGTGCCGCCGCCTGCACCGATCTGGGCCTGGGCCTGGGCGGCGTCCACCTGCTGCTGGACCAGCTTCTTCTGGTTCTTCGGGGCGAGGTCGACCGCTTTGAGTCCAGCGAGCTTCGCGATGCGCGTCTGACCAGCCTTCGCCGCGTAGGTCGTGAGCGTCAGGTACGCCTGCGGGCTCGGCCTGGCGCTCGCGATCAGCTCGGCCGCCTTGGCGGCGTCGGCAGGCTTGTTGAGGCCACCTTCGCTGTACGCCTGCAGCATCAGGCTCGCGAGCGAGTCGCTCGGTTTGTTGGCGACGTTCACGTAGCGCTTCCAGGCGCCGTCGGCCTTGGCAAGCTCCTCCTTGCCCTGCTCGCCGAATGCGCCGGTGTTGACATCGGCATCATCGGCCGCGAGCTGGTAGTGCGAGCGGACCAGATCGGCGAGCGCTGCCTGATTGTTCGGGTTGATCTGGAGCGCCTTCTGGTCGCGCTTGATGCGGTTGTTGACGGCCGAATTGACCGCGCTCCCGCTGTTCGAGTCGTTGCCAGTGATCGCGTCGAAAAGGCCGCCGGAGATGTCGCCGGACCCGACGCCGAAGAGGACGAGGCCGCCACCCATCAGGATGGCGAGGACCAGGTAGGTGCCCTGGACCAGGCGACGGCGCTTGCCCTGGAGGTCGAAAAGCATGGTGAAGTCAGGATCCTTCCGCGGACGCCCAGCGTTCCGCGATCTCACCGGAGGGGCGTCCGAAAGCCTTCGCGAGCAGGATACTCAGCTCGAACAAGACGATCAGAGGCAGCGCCTCGAGGATCATCGAGATCGGATCGACGCCTGGTAGGGCCGCGGCGATGATCGTGCAGACGAGGTACGCGTAGCGACGGTTACGGCGGAGCTTGTCGGCACTTGTGATGCCGACGCGAGTAAGGGCGAGGATCACCACCGGCATCTGGAAGACGGCGCCGCAGGCGAGCATCGTGGTCGTGACGAAGTAGTAGTAGTCGCGGGCGCGGATCTGGGTGTTGAACTCATCGGCGTTGAAGTGCAAGAGGAACTTGGTGGCCGCCGGCACGACCAGGAAGTAGCCGAACGCGGCGCCGCCCACGAACAGCACCGGGATCAGCAGGAGCAGCGGCTTCGCAGCGCGCGCCTCGGACGGCGTGAAGGCCGGCAGGATGTAGGCGTAGAGCTGGTAGAGGATCACCGGCAGCGACAGAACGAGCGCTGCGTAGGCCGTGACGGTGAGCGTGGTGGTGAACGCTTCGGCGACACCGAAGGTGATCGGCTCCTTGCCGTGCAGGGGCTTGTTGAGCCAGTGCAGGAGCTGGTGGTTCTGCCAGAAGCAGAGCGCGAGCGCGACGCCGAAGGCGGCGAGCGAGACGAGGATGCGGGTCCGCAGCTCGTCGAGATGCTCGACGACCGTCAGACGGTCGTCATGAGTGACGGGCTTCAGCCTCGCCATGGGCGCGCGCGTCAGCCTCCAGCTGCTCTCGTTCCTCGTCCTTCGACTTGCCGGTCACCGACTCCTTGAACTCGCGCATACCGCTGCCGAGCGAGCGGCCCAGTCCGGGCAGACGCTTGGGACCGAAGATCACGAGCACGATTACGAGGAGGATGACCAGCTCAAGTGGGCCGATGTTCGGCATGTACTCATCGTAGAGTGCTGCCACCACCTTGCCGGCCGATCTTCAACCCTCATCCGTTCTCTCCGACGCGACGATTCGCGAGCTGATCGAAAGCGGCCGGATCGTGATCGATCCATTTGACCCGTCGATGGTTCAGCCGGCGAGCGTTGACATTCGCCTGGGAAACTCGTTCAGGGTCTTCCACAACCACCGCATCAAGTCGATCGACCTCGGCAATCCGCCGCGCGATCTGACCGAGCACGTCGAGGTGGGCGACGACGGCGAGTTCGTCATTCATCCGGGCGAATTCGTGCTCGGCCGGACCCACGAGCTCGTCGAGATCCCGGACGACGTCGTCTGCCGCATCGAAGGTAAGGCGCTCGCTCTGGATACGGAGATCCCAACGGCAGACGGCTGGACGACGATGGGCGCGATCGAAGTGGGCGACCGGGTGTTCGCACCGACCGGCCACCCGCGCACGGTCGTAGCCGCAACCGACGCGATGGAGGGCCGCCCCTGCTTCGAGATCAGCTTGTCGGATGGGGCGAAGGTGACGGCTGACGCCGAGCATCAATGGTTCGTCACCGGTCACCACCGCCTCCGCTCTCAGATCCTGTCGACCGAGGCAATGTTCAAGCTCGGCGTCAAATCCGGACTGCGCGACTACCGCTTCCGCGTGCCTGACATCCGCGCGGTCCTGCAGCCGGAGAAGGAGTTCGTCGGGAGCCGAGGCGTCGCGGTGAAAACGGAGACGCTCACTGAGACAACCGTCAGCTACGGGCGCGCGATCGTCGGCATCCGGCGCGTGCCGAGCGTCCCCGTCCGCTGCATCCAGGTCGACGACCCCATGGGCCTGTACCTGATCACGAAGTCGTTTCTCACGACGCACAACAGCTCGATCGGCC